>Ga0160435_1000433_pt1 | contig 14446 bp, 13 predicted proteins | sample HID1973K_E0MG_FD_108213 | JGI IMG/M metagenome (GOLD analysis project Ga0160435, IMG submission 108213) | Enriched mosquito-associated microbial communities from UW Madison campus, WI, USA - HID1973K_E0 MG | ecosystem: Host-associated > Arthropoda: Insects > Digestive system > Unclassified ...
CGCCGTATCTCGGAGGAAATCTCGCAGTACGTGCTCGAACTGGGTGAAGACGGCCGGCTCCTCTCGCTCCAGCTCGATGAACTGACCGTGGGCCGTGGGCCGGGCAGCGACGTCATCATCCGCGATTACGCCGGCCCGGACGCCTCGCCCGAGGACATCGAGAAGGCCGTCAGCGCCCTTCTGAACCTGGGCCCCACCGAACTGATCGACCTTGGCAAGATTTCCGGGATCATCGGCTTCGCCGGCGGCGTGGATACGCTCGACGCCGTTGTCCAGCCCCGCGGCTACCGCCTGCTCTCCGGGCTGAAGGCCGTCCCCAAGGCCGTAGCGGACCGGCTGGTGGACCACTTCGGCGGGCTGCAGTTCCTGATGGCCGCCACCATAGATGACCTGATGACCGTTGACGGCATCGGCGACCAGCGTGCACGGACTGTCCGTGAAGGCCTCAGCCGGATGGCCGAAGCCAGCCTGCTGGACCGCTTCCTCTAATCCACGCGCCCCACCGGCACGGCCCCGCAGGACTGCCGTAAGCGTAGGTCAGCAGGTGGCTCAGTTCAGCTGGAATACCGCTTTCGGGCTCGCTTTGGAGCCGAGTTTCGCAGTGAAGATGTAGTACGCCCCGCCGGTTCCGGGCCTGGCAGCCACCGCCTGGCATCCCTCCACGGTCCGGTTCCGCTGCCACGTGAAGTTGGCGGTTTCGCTGGCACCAGGCGCCAGGGTCTTTTCCAGGTCTTCACTGGCAGCCTGGCAGTCCTTGGACGAAAAGACCCGGTCAGCGCCGCTGGTCACGAGAAACTCCATTTGCGAGGTCCCCAGGTTCACCTCGCATGCCACGGTGCCGCCGTTGGTCACCTTCAGCGTGAGCCGCGGGTTTTCCCCGTCGCCATAGGCCGCTTTGTCCGTAGAGGCCGAGATGGTCACGAGGTTTTGGTTGCAGCCGGGGGTGGCGGACGGCGAGGGCGTCGCCGAAGCGGAGGGACCGGCCGACGGCGGGGCCGAAGCTTCGGGGGAAGCGGCCGGCGCTGCGGTGGTTGGCATCGTGGACGAAGCCTGCTGGGAAGCTCCCCCGAGCACCCCGGAGATGGCAAAACCGGTGATCACCAAAGCAATGACCATCAGCAGCGCGCCACCAACAAACAGCCTGCGGCGCCGGTATACGGCAGCGCTGGGCTTCGGCGCACCGCCGGAGCCTGATGCCGTTGCCTTGCCACGTGCTGGTGAATTGCCTTGCCTGACCATCCTCCTAGGCTAGGGAAAGTCCCCGGTTCTGCGGCACCACCACGCCGCCGGCAGCCCATCGCTCTGGTCACAACGCGGGCCGGGCCCGGTTTTCCGGCGCGGGAAGGGCATCCATTACAGTGTTGGCATCGATACTCAATCCCCTCCCTTAGCCGCTCCGGCCGGAACGCCGCCAACCCCCGGCAAGCCCAACCACGTGGAGTACCTGCACCGCAGAATCACCGGCTGGTTTGCCGAAACCGCCCGCGACCTGCCGTGGCGGGACCCAGACTGCGGCGCCTGGGGCGTGCTGGTCAGCGAGATCATGCTGCAGCAGACCCCGGTGGTGCGGGTGCTCCCCGTCTGGGAGGAATGGCTGAAACGCTGGCCCACCCCCGCAGGCCTGGCCGCCGAACCAGCCGGCGAGGCAGTCCGGAACTGGGGCAGGCTGGGATATCCGCGGCGGGCCCTCCGGCTGCATGCCGCGGCAACGGCCATCGTTGTAAACCACAACGGCAGGGTGCCGGACACGTATACAGAGCTGCTGGCACTGCCCGGCGTGGGCAGCTACACGGCAGCAGCTGTGGCCGCCTTCGCGTACGGCCGGAGGGAAACCGTCGTCGACACCAATATCCGCCGGGTACACGCCCGGCTGGTGGCCGGCGCCGCGCTTCCCGCGCCTGCCCTGACCGCTGCGGAGATGCGCCTTGCCGCCTCGCTGTTGCCGGACGACGCCGCCGCCTCCGTGCGCTGGAACGCTGCGGTGATGGAGCTGGGAGCGCTGGTCTGCACCGCGCGTGCGCCCAAATGCGCCGACTGCCCCGTAAAGAATTCCTGTGCGTGGCGCGCTGCCGGTGAGCCGCCGCCGTCGTACGTCCCCAAGGGCCAGGCCTGGCACGGCACCGACCGGCAGGTCCGCGGAGCCGTGATGGCCGTCCTGCGGCTGGCTGATGCCCCGGTGCCCGCGGAGATGTTCCTGCAGCCGCCGGCGGACCTGGGCTTTGCCCCGGAGGGGATCGGTGTCCCGCTCGCGGCGCTGCACCGGCTCAATTCCGCGCCGGAGCAACTGGAGCGTGCCATGTCCGGGCTGCTCGCGGACGGCCTGGCGGAGATCCACGACGGCGGCTACCGGCTTCCCGCGTAAGTGCCGCCGCCAGGGTGGCATACTTTTGGTGACTGGAACCGGGGGAACCTTGAGAATCATTCTTTACATCGTCTGGGCGCTGTTCGTTGTGGCCGCTGCCTTCGCCATGGTCCATGCCATCCGCAAGACCAGGCGCCAGGAGCAGCTGATGGCCAGCTGGCCAAAGGTGCAGGCCACCGTCACCGGCAGTGTGGCCGGCTGGACAAGCGGCGGCGGAGGCTCCAGCCGCAGCCGCCGCTTCTTTCCCACCTACCAGTTCACGGACCCGCGCGGCACCCTGTTCATGGGCAAGTCCGAAATCTCCACGGCGGCAGCGCCGGCCGCCGGGTCCCTGATCGAGGTTACCTACAATCCGGCCGACCCCAACGAATCACTTCAGGTTTCCTCCGCGCCCCGGACCACCCTGGGCTGCCTGGTGCCTTTCTTTGCCGTGTTCGCCGTCGCCCTGTTCTGGTTCATCAGCGTCTTCCCGCTGGGCTGACCACAGGTTTCCTTTCGGCCGTCAGAACGTCCCCGGCCATAACAATGCCGGCGTCACTTCCCCGGCAGAGGTGCCTTGCGCGCCCGGCGGTCCTACGCTGAAAACATGCGTACACGGGGGCTGCTCTTGGCGCTGCTGACGACGGCGGCACTCACCACAGGCTGCGGGCCCGGGGCGATTGCCTGCCCGGCCATCGCGCAGGCCACTGCTGTGTCCGTGACCATCGCGGCCGATTACGCGCCCCTGGTCGGCACGCTCCACGTGAAGGCGTGCCAGGACGGCACCTGCAAGGAGGGGCCCGTTGAACTGGCCCCCGGCAGTGCCAGCATTGACCAGGGCTGCACGCCGGACGGCGTCTGCTCCGCAACGGCCTCGCCGGACGGGACCAAGGTGGGGATGCTGATGCTGGATACGCTCACCGAATCGGCCATGACCGTCACAGCCTCCGGGACCGGCGCGGACGGCTCAGCCCTGCCGGTCCGCACCCTCGAGTTCCGGCCCCGGGCGGACTATCCGTTTGGCGAACAGTGCGGCAGGTTCATCTCCGCGTCCGTGACCCTGGATGCGGCCGGCCTCAGCGAAGCACGGGGCTCATAGTGCCGGCTGGCAACAGTGCAGGCCGGAAACAGTGCGGTCAATAAGAGCGCAGGCTAGAACAGAACGGGCTGGCTGAACTGCCCGTCTGCCGGCTGGCCAAGGTCGCCCACATACTGGGGACGCCATTCGAACCCGAGGTCCGCCAGAAGCTCTTCCACCGTGGTCTGCCCGTCCAGCACTTCGATTGCCGGGGAGTTGTCTTCGGGGTGGAGCTGTTCCATGGCATCGAGCTTATTGGCAGGATCAGGCGCGGAGCTGCGGACACACCGGGCTGCGCCGATTGTGGCCAGCTGCACGCCGGTTGCCGGCTCAGGGCTCGCCGAAACCAGCCTGGACCAGGCCGCCAACGTAGTTCACGGCCCGTTCCGCATCAGCGCCCCAGGCCTCCACGTGCAGCACCGATCCCTTACCGGCGGCCAGCGTCATCAGCGCCGTCATGGATGCCCCGTCCGCCCCGTTCACCGTGACGTCCGCCGCCAGCGCGGACAGGCCACCGGCGATCTTGGCGGCGGGCCGGGCATGCATGCCCGCCTGGTTGATGATCTCAAAGTCACCCGTGAAATCCGGGCCCTGCCCCGTGACCGATCCTTCCTCCACCACCTGCCGCCCGGCGTCGCCGCCGTGCGCGGGTCCCCGTACCGCCTCGGCGGCGCGCTTGACGGCTTCAACGTCGGCGCCGCCCTGGGCAGCGACGGACGCCGCCACCAGCCCTTCCACCAAGGGGGCATCGGCCAGCAGGAACTTCTCCGGATCATCGACGAACTCCAGCGCGGACTCCGCGGTCATCACCGCGGAACCCAAATCTGCGAGGATCACCGCGCCATCACCGCCGGCGGCCTTGTCCAGGGCGGCCATGACCTTCTCCAGGCTGGTGCCGATCCTGCCGTCCCCGGTGCCGCCGGCTGCCAGGATCACCACGTTGGGCGCCATCTGGGCGGCAAGTTCCACGGCGCCGTCGGCAATCTTTTCGCTATGGGACACCACCACAATGCTGACCGTCACGCGGCAGCCCCCACGGCGGCCCGCAGGATCAGCGCACTGGATGCGGCGCCGGGGTCGCGGTGCCCGGCGCTGCGTTCGCCGAGGTAGCTCGCCCGGCCTTTCCGTGCCACGAGCGGGTCGGTGGCCACCGCCCCGGCCTCGGCAGCCTCTGCGGCGGCCACCAGGACCGCCAGGACATCGGCACTGCCGCCGTCGGCAGCGGCCCGGGCAGCGTCAACTGCCGGGGTCCAGGCATCCACCATGGTCTTGTCCCCGGGTTCGGCCTTGCCGCGGGCCACTATGCCGTCGCGGGCGGCAGCCAGCGCCTCTGCCCAGGCCCCGGGATCGATCTCGGCAGAGTCGCCGAGGGAGGTGGCCGCTCGGAGGAAGGCTGTGCCGTAGAGGGGGCCAGCGGCGCCGCCCACTTTGGACATCAGCGTCATGGCCGTGAGCTTCAAGGCTGCTCCGGGCGTCTCCGGCGTCCCCTCGCCCAGCTTGGCCACCACCGCCTGGAACCCGCGGTCCATGTTCTCGCCATGATCGGAATCCCCAATGGCCCGGTCCAGCTCGATCAGTTCCACGCGGTGTTCAGCCATGGCCTCGGCGCACAGGTTCAGCCACTTCACCGCCCATGCGGCATCCAGCACCATGGTCAGGCGCCCCAGCGGAGGGCGGCGGTGTGGACGGGCGCATCCCACAGTTCGGTCAGCTCGTCGTCGAGCCGGAGCACGGAAATGGAGCAGCCCTGCATCTCGAGTGCAGTGATGTAGTTGCCCACCAGGGACCGCTCAACGGTGGCGCCCTTGTCCTTGAGGACCTGGACGGCGCGGCGGTACACAATGTAGAGCTCACTCTGCGGCGTCCCGCCCATCCCGTTGACGAACAGGAGCACCTTGTCCCCGGAGCCAATGTCCAGGTCCGCCAGGACGGGCTCCAGCAACCGGTCCGTGATGCCGTCCGCGTTTTCGAGCGGAATGCGGTGCCGGCCGGGCTCGCCGTGGATCCCGATGCCGATTTCGATTTCATCGTCCGCGAGGTCAAAGCTCGGCTGGCCCGCATGCGGCACGGTGCAGGCGGACAGTGCCACGCCCATGGTCCGGACGTTGGCGTTCACCCGTTCACCGATGGAGGCCACGCCGTCGAGGTCATCACCGCGCTCCGCGGCCGCACCGGCGATCTTCTCCACCAGCACGGTGCCGCCCACACCCCGCCGGCCCGCCGTGTACAGGGAGTCCTCCACGGCGACGTCGTCGTTGACCAGGACGGTGCGGACGCTGACGCCCTCGGCTTCTGCAAGTTCGGCCGCGGTCTCGAAATTAAGGACGTCGCCGGTGTAGTTCTTGACGATATGGACCACGCCGGCGCCTGAGTTGACGGCGAGGGTGGCCGGAAGGATCTGGTCCGGCGTAGGCGAGGTGAACACCGCCCCCGGCACGGCGGCGTCGAGCATTCCCTTGCCCACGTAACCGGCGTGCAGCGGTTCGTGCCCGCTGCCCCCGCCCGAAACCAGGCCTACCTTGCCGCTCACTGGCGCGTCCTTGCGCGTGATGTACATGGGATCTTCGGTGACGGTGACGAGGTCAGCGTGGGCAAGGCCGAAGCCCTGCACCGATTCCGCTACGACGGACTTGGGATCGTTGATGAGTTTCTTCATGGCGGTGCTCCTGGCTGTGCTTGTGCTTGCTGCGCACATGGAGATTGACAATCCCGACCCTACTACCGGCCGCATGGGCCGCGGTAGGGTCCCATCCGCCGCAGACGCAGAAAAGGGACAGCCCCCAATGACTGTCCCTTTTCGTGGGCCCCCAAACCCGGCCGCCAACAGTTTATCCATCAATTCGAGTAAAAGGAAGTGCAGGTCAGGATGAAGTGAAATGTTTTTCGCTTCGTGCGGGCTGCTCTTTGGGCGGGAGGGAACCGGAGGCCCTGCTAGAGGAAGCGGATCATCCGGGTATTGCCCAGGGTGTTCGGCTTCACGCGGGCCAGGTCAAGGAACTCCGCCACGCCTTCGTCATGGGAGCGCAGCAGCTCCGAGTAGACCACCGGATCCACGGCAGACTGGTCAGCCATGACCTCAAACCCGTGGCGCTTGAAGAAGTCCACCTCGAACGTGAGGCAGAAAACCCGTGCCACCCCAAGCGCGCGGGCCTCCTCCAGCAGCCGTTCCACCAGGACGTGGCCCACACCTTTACCGCGCCAGTCCCCTGACGCTGCGAGCGTGCGGACTTCGGCCAGGTCCTCCCACATGACGTGGAGCGCCCCGCAGCCGATCACCTCGCCGTCGTCGGACTCGGCGATCTTGAATTCCTGGAGGCTTTCGTAATACGCCACCGTCTCCTTCGCCATCAGGATGCGCTCCTCGGCCAGCGGCGCCACCAGTTTCTTGATGGCGGAAACGTCGCTGGTGCGGGCAGGGCGGATGTGGAAGGAGTCAGTCACAGGTTCAATCCTACGAGGCGAAGGGCTTTCGGCTCGGTGGCTGCGGCATTTACCGCGTGCTCGCTCGTTCCTCGCTTAGACGCACGCTACGTAAATGCCCCAGCCCCCGTCGCATTGTATTCATCTCCTCGAGCGATGCCCTGTGCCTGTAACGCTGAAGCTAGAGCCCGAGTTCTTCCGGCAGGTCCAGATCCTGGCCCAGGACGTTCTTCGCGAGGAACCACTGCACTACCCGGTGCCAGACCTTGGCGTGCTGCGGCTGCAGGATCCAGTGGTTCTCATCCGGGAAGTATAGGAACCGGTGGGCGGTCTGGCCGTCCTGGTCCGCCGCGAGCTTTGACTTGGACAGCAGCTCATACCAGAGCCGCAGCCCCTCCCCGATGGGGACCCGGTAGTCCTTGTCCCCGTGGATCACCAGCATGGGCGAACTGATCTTCTCGACGTGCAGGTGCGGCGAGTTCTCCAGCGCCATTTCCTCGGTCATTTCCTTCAGCCAGTACTGCGAGGCATCCGTGGTGGGACCAAACTGGTCCAGCGCCCACAGGCTCGCGTGGGTGACCACCGCTTTGAACCGGTCCGTGTTTCCTGCAACCCAGTTGGCCATGTAACCGCCGAACGATCCGCCCATGGCGGCAGTCCGCGTCTCGTCAATGTCCGGCCTGTCCACTGCGGCGTCCGTGACAGCCATCAGGTCCGTGAAAGGCGCCTTGCCCCACGCGCCCCAGCCACGCTGGATATACGCCTGGCCGTAGCCGGTAGACAATGCCGGGTCCGGCAGCAGCACCGCGTATCCCTTGGCAGTCAGGAGCCAGGGGTTCCACCGCCATGTCCAGGCGTTCCACGAACCCAGGGGTCCGCCATGGATCCACAGCAGCAGCGGCGCCGGATCGTCCGCCGACGCACCCTCAGGCAATGCCAGGTAGGCGGGGACCCGCGACCCATCCGGCGCAGTGGCGGCGATCCGCTCCAACCTGCCCGGGTATGACGGCCGTTCGGCCGGCGCCGGCAGCCGCGTGGTCTCCCCCGTCGCAAGGTCGATCCGCACGGCTTCGGCGGGAAATTCGTAGGAGCTCCGCAGGGCATAGGCGTACCGGCCTTCGGGAGAAACAACAACGTCGGAGTAGGCCGCGGCGTCCTGGGTCACCCGGGCGACGCCCACTTCCGCCGCAGCAGCCGGGACGCTGATCCGGAAAACCGGCGACGCGCCGTCGTCGTCCGCCGTAGCCAGGAGCGCGGAACCGTCCGGCAGCCAGGCGGCAGGCTTGGGCCAGCGGTCCCAATCGTGGGCGAGCGGCTGCAGGCCTGCCCCGTCCGCAGCGGATTCGGCGGCATTGTCCGCACGGCCGGAAACGTCGAGCAGGTGCAGCTTTATTTCAGGGGCCCGCTGCGGGGTGGAATCGCTCTCGCTGACCACCACCAGGGTCCGGCCGTCCGGGCTGACCGGTCCCGGGAAGTAGCTCATGCCTTCGCTGTCGAGCAGCACCTTCAGGCTGCCGGAGGCGACATCCACCGCCACCAGCACCGAGCGGCTGTCCGCCTTGGCCAACGGCTTGGTGTAACCGGTGTAGACCGTCCTGCCGTCGGGGCTGACCACCGCGTCAGCCTCCCGGAGGCGCGGCCCGGCCTCCGGCGTCAGGTTGCGGAGTGCCAGCGGCGCCGTGGCGTCCACGGTTCCGGGCTTGCCCCCGGCCTGGTCCTCCCCCGGTTCCACAGCGAAGATCCGTGGCTGGCCGGGCCCCAAGTCGGCATCCCAGTAACGCACCGGGTACTCGCTGTGCAGGATGGCTGACACTTTCTTGTCCTTGCGGGACTTGCGGCGCTCAGCGTCGTCTTCCTCATCGCCGGAGCCGGCCAGCACCTCGGCGGCCACGAAGGTTGCGTCCGCGTTCTGCGCCGTCATCACCCGGCTGACGCCGCCCGGCCTGCTGAGCACCACACGCGCCTCGCCGCCATCGGCCGGAAGGAGCCACAGTGCGTTGACGGGTTCTTCCTCGGGGCTCTCCGGATCGGGGCGTGCAGACGTGAAATAGACGTCCCCGTTGGCTGCGAAGGCTGCTCCCGCCTCACCCTTCGCGCTGCGGGTGATGCGCCGGGCATGCTTCTGGCCTGTCGGGTCCAGTTCCCACAGCGCTGTGGCAAACTCGGTGCCCTTGCCGTTGAGGGTGCTGACCGTGGTGACCAGACGGGTTCCGTCGGGGCTCAGGGCCAGGCCGCCAACGCGCGGGATGGACAGGAAGTGGTCAAGGTCGTGGAAGGGGGTCAGTGGTTGCTCGTCCGGGATCGCCGGATTCTGATTAGCCATGCTTCCGATTCAACCCGAGTTGTGCCCCCTGTCACAAACCTGCCGAAGCCGACACGCTGATGCGTTGGATCCGTCAGGGCCGGGGCGCGCCGCCACCGGCGCCATTTGCCGCTTGCTGCTCCTTCGTCGCTTTGACGCAAGCTACACAAATGACCCCGGCGCCTGCGCTTCGCTCAACGCCCACCAATGCACGAGGTGGCGGGCATCAGGGATTTATGTAGGCGCCGTCAAAGCGAGGAGCGAGCAGGTGCCGGGAAATCTCTGATGCCCGCCACCGGAGTCAACCACTGGAAGGAAGGAAAAGCGAAAGCCCCGCCGCTCCTTCGCGGAGTGGCGGGGCTTTCGCTGGTGTACTTCTGACCGGTTAGACGCTCGGGGCGATTTCCGGGATGCGCGGCTTGGCGTTGCCGGCGAAGGTGAACTTCGCGTCGTCGCCTTCGCCTTCGACGTCCACTACGACGATGTCGCCGGGGTGGATCTCGCCGAACAGGATCTTCTCGGACAGCTGGTCCTCGATCTCGCGCTGGATGGTGCGGCGCAGCGGCCGGGCACCCATCGCGGGGTCGTAACCGCGGGTGGCCAGGAGTACCTTGGCGGCCGCGGTCAGCTCGATGCCCATGTCCTTGTCCTTGAGCCGCTTCTCGAGGCGGTTCACGAACAGGTCCACGATCTCGATGATCTCGTCCTGCGTCAGCTGCGGGAACACCACGACGTCGTCAACACGGTTCAGGAACTCGGGGCGGAAGTGCTGCTTGAGTTCCTCCGTGACGCGGGCACGCATGCGGTTGTAACCGGTCTGCGTGTCGGTGCCGGACTGGAAGCCGGTGGCGACGCTCTTGGAGATGTCCCGGGTACCGAGGTTGGTGGTCATGATGATCACGGTGTTCTTGAAGTCCACCACGCGGCCCTGGGAGTCGGTCAGGCGGCCGTCTTCCAGGATCTGCAGCAGCGAGTTGAAGAGGTCCGCGTGGGCCTTTTCCACTTCGTCGAACAGCACCACGGAGAACGGACGGCGCCGGACCTTCTCGGTCAGCTGGCCACCCTCTTCGTAGCCCACGTAGCCCGGAGGGGCACCGAAGAGCCGCGAAACGGTGTGCTTCTCGGAGTACTCGGACATGTCCAGGGTGATGAGGGCGTCCTCTTCACCGAACAGGAACTCCGCGAGGGCCTTGGCCAGTTCGGTCTTGCCGACGCCGGTGGGGCCGGCGAAGATGAACGAGCCACCGGGACGCTTGGGGTCCTTGAGCCCTGCACGGGTGCGGCGGATGGCCTGGGACAGTGCCTTGATGGCCTCGTCCTGGCCCACCACGCGCTTGTGCAGTTCGTCTTCCATCTTGAGCAGGCGCGAGGACTCTTCCTCGGTCAGCTTGAAGACGGGGATGCCGGTGGAGTTCGCCAGCACCTCGGCGATGAGATCCTCATCCACCTCGGAGATGTCGTCCATGCCGCCGGACTTCCAGTGGCGCTCCTTCTCCGACCGCTCGGAGATCATCTTTTGCTCCTTGTCGCGGAGCGCTGCGGCGCCTTCGAAGTCCTGGGCGTCGATGGCGGATTCCTTCTCCATCTTCAGCTTGGCGATGCGCTCGTCCATGGCCTTGAGCTCCGGCGGAGCGGTCATGCGGCGGATGCGCAGGCGGGCGCCGGCCTCGTCGATCAGGTCGATGGCCTTGTCCGGCAGGAAGCGGTCCGAAATGTAGCGCTCGGCGAGGCTGGCTGCCGAGGCCAGAGCGCCGTCGGTGATGGTGACGCGGTGGTGTGCCTCGTAGCGGTCACGCAGGCCCTTGAGGATCTCGATGGCGTGCGCCACTGAGGGTTCCTTGACCTGGATCGGCTGGAAGCGGCGCTCAAGGGCGGCGTCCTTCTCGATGTGCTTGCGGTACTCGTCCAGCGTGGTGGCACCGATGGTCTGCAGCTCGCCGCGGGCCAGCATGGGCTTCAGGATCGAGGCCGCATCGATGGCGCCTTCGGCAGCACCGGCACCAACCAGGGTGTGGATCTCATCGATGAACAGGATGATGTCGCCACGGGTGCGGATCTCCTTGAGGACCTTCTTCAGTCGCTCTTCGAAATCACCGCGGTAGCGGGAGCCTGCCACCAGCGAACCGAGGTCCAGGGTGTAAAGCTGCTTGTCCTTGATGGTCTCCGGGACGTCGCCGCGGACGATCGCCTGGGCCAGGCCCTCGACGACGGCCGTCTTACCGACGCCGGGTTCACCAATGAGGACAGGGTTGTTCTTGGTGCGGCGGGAGAGGACCTGCATGACGCGTTCCATCTCCTGCTCGCGCCCGATGACGGGGTCCAGCTTGTTCTCGCGGGCAGCCTGGGTCAGGTTGCGGCCGAACTGGTCCAGGACCACCGAACCTGCAGGGGCGCCTTCGGGCTGGCCGCCGCCGACGCCTGCGCCGGTGGTTTCCTTGCCTTGGTAGCCGGAGAGGAGCTGGATGACCTGCTGGCGGACCCGGTTGAGGTCGGCGCCCAGCTTCACCAGGACCTGGGCGGCTACGCCCTCGCCCTCGCGGATCAGGCCGAGCAGGATGTGCTCGGTGCCGATGTAGTTGTGGCCCAACTGGAGGGCCTCGCGCAGCGAGAGCTCCAGTACCTTCTTGGCGCGGGGGGTGAAGGGGATGTGACCGGAGGGAGCCTGCTGGCCCTGGCCGATGATCTCCTGCACCTGCTCGCGAACGCCGTCGAGCGAAATGCTCAAAGACTCAAGAGCTTTGGCGGCAACGCCTTCACCTTCATGGATTAGACCCAGAAGGATGTGTTCGGTACCGATGTAATTGTGGTTCAGCATGCGTGCCTCTTCTTGGGCAAGCACAACTACGCGACGGGCACGGTCCGTAAATCGCTCAAACATTTCGCCACACTCCTAGCTACGACGTACTTTGATGCTACGTGGCTGGCCCAATCTTGTGGAGCGTGTTCGCCACAGGGGAAACCCACACCCTTTTCAGGGGTTGACCCAAGGTTGGATGCGGAGCATTGGCGGGTGGCCTGGTCCCGGACGTTCCGGGCTCTGCATTACCGCTTCGGAGGCAACCCGAATAACGGCACGGCCACGCGCCGGATGAATGAAACGATCAGCACCGGCCGAACATAAAGCCAGTAATAACCTGCGCCGGCCCCCGGTTCCCCAGTTTGCCCCTAGTTTCGGTGTTTGCCCCGGCCGCGAAACTCAGTTCCGGGCACCGGCGGTTCCGGAGACTATTCGCAATGGGCAGTGCCGCGGATGGCCCGGTCCCTTGTCGAGGCAAACCCGATGAGTCAAAAGGGGCGGCCGGCTGCTGAATGGCCGTTGGAGCATCCCAACCGGGGCAACGTGGCCAATAAACAAAGCCCTGCTCCCCGACAACGGGGAACAGGGCTTAAACCAGGGTCCTGCGGCAGCTAGGAATTGGCCTTTTGGTAGGCTTCCTGGATTTCCGCCTGAATTCGGCCGCGGCTGTTAACGGTGTAGCCGTTATCGCGCGCCCACTGGCGGATTTGTGCCGAATCGTGGCTGCGGCCACTCCCTGAAGGAGCCTTGGCCTTGGCAGCCGTGCGGCCGCCGGAGGACTTGCGTGCAGCGCCAACATAGCGCTCAAGCGAAGACCGGAGTTCGGTGGCGTTGGCCGCCGAAAGATCAATCTCGTAGTTGACCCCATCGAGGCCAAACTTAACATTCTCGTCTGCGGATCCCCCATCCAGATCATCAACGAGGATGATGTTTACTTTCTGTGCCATTTAGAGTCTTCCTTTTGCTGGAAAGTTGGTGTTCAGAAAAGCAGGATGTTTCCCAAAGAAAATTATCGCCCTTTTTATGCCGACGCGTCAAAGTGACAAATGGGTTCCGGGGATAACAGGGGGGCAGGTTGGGGGTTTATCTATTTCCGTCGGTATCCGGGCTCTCGCCCAGGCCCGCCCGGGCATCAGCTTCTGCCTGTGCCCGGGCTTCAGCCTGGCGCTCCGATTTATCGGCATTAAATACAGCCTTCATGGCAAACCAGAACAACAGGCCTACAACAAGGGACGGAAGCAGGACTGCAACGTACTCCATGGTCAGTGCCCTTCAGGCTTGAGGAGGGGGAAAAGGATCGTTTCCCGGATTCCGGCGCCGGTGAACAGCATCACCAGGCGGTCGATGCCCAAGCCGATGCCGCCCATGGGCGGGGCACCGTATTCGAGGGCGCGGAGGAAGTCCTCGTCCAGCTGCATGGCCTCGTCATCACCTGCGGCGGCGTGGCGAGACTGCTCCGTCAGACGCTCGCGCTGGATCACGGGGTCGATCAGCTCCGAGAACGCGGTGCCGCGTTCCATGCCGCCGATGATGAGGTCCCAGGCTTCGATGAGGCGTCCGTCCTCGCGGTGCGGGCGCGCCAGCGGCTGGGCGGAGGGCGGGTAGTCGTAGACGAAGGTGGGGTTCAGCAGCGTGGGCTCGACAATCTCGCCGAACAGTTCCACCACCGTCTTCTCAGCGTCCCACTTGGGGTCCACCTTCACCTCATGCTTGGCGGCAATCTCGCGAAGCACCTCAACCGAAGTCTCCGGCGTGATTTCCTGGCCAACGGCGTCGGACAACCCCGGGTAGACGGCCAACCAAGCCCAGTCGCCGTCGAGGTTGATCTCCCCCGCCTCGGTCTGGACGGTGCGGCCGGCACCCACGGCGTCGGCGGCGTCGAGGATGATCTCCTTGATGCGCTCCGCCATGACGAACTGGTCAGCCCAGGCCTCGTAGCATTCGAGGGTGGTGAATTGGGGGGTGTGTGGGGAGTCGACTCCTTCGTTGCGGAAGACGCGGGGCATGTCGTAGACACGGTCGATGCCGCCCACCACGGCGCGCTTGAGGTACAGCTCGGTGGCGATCCGCAGGGTCATCTTCTGGTCGAAGGCGTTCATGTGCGTCTCGAAGGGCCGCGCCAGTGCGCCACCGTGGACCAGCTGGAGAATGGGCGTCTCCACCTCGACGTACTGGTGGCGGAACAGCGTTTCGCGGATGGAGCGGGTGACCGCGGCGCGCGTGTAAACCATTTCGCGGGCTTCGTCGCGGACCATCAGGTCCACGTAGCGCTGGCGGACGCGGGTTTCCTCGTTCAGCTCCGCATGCAGCACGGGCAGCGGGCGAAGGGCCTTGGAAGCCATGCCCCACGATTCGGCCATGACGGAGAGCTCGCCACGGCGGGAAGAGATGACCTCACCCTTGATGAACACATGGTCGCCGAGGTCAACGAGGGCCTTCCAGTCAGCCAGCGCTTCCTCACCCACGTTGGCGAGGCTCAGCATGGCCTGCAGACGGGTTCCCTTGCCG
>Ga0160435_1000435_pt1 | contig 14322 bp, 14 predicted proteins | sample HID1973K_E0MG_FD_108213 | JGI IMG/M metagenome (GOLD analysis project Ga0160435, IMG submission 108213) | Enriched mosquito-associated microbial communities from UW Madison campus, WI, USA - HID1973K_E0 MG | ecosystem: Host-associated > Arthropoda: Insects > Digestive system > Unclassified ...
CCAGCGGCGGTAGCAGACCAGGTCGATGACCACGTCCTTCTTGAACTGCTGGCGGAATTCGTAGGCCAGCTTGGCCACGAACATCACCGCGTCCGGGTCGTCGCCGTTCACGTGGAAGACCGGCGCGCCGATCATCTTGGCCACGTCGGTGCAGTACAGGGTCGAACGGGCGTCGTCGCGGGTGCTGGTGGTGAAGCCGATCTGGTTGTTGATGACGATGTGCACGGTGCCGCCAACGGCGAAACCGCGCGCCTGCGACATCTGAAACAGCTCCATCACCACGCCCTGGCCGGCAAAGGCGGCGTCGCCATGGATCAGGATCGGCAGCACTTCCTTGCGGCTGCTGTCGCCGAAACGCTCCTGGCGCGAACGCACGGAGCCGGCGACCACCGGATCGACGATTTCCAGGTGCGAGGGGTTGAACGCCAGCGCCAGGTGCACCTGCTTGTCGTCGCCGACCGCGATATCGGCCGAGAAACCCATGTGGTACTTGACGTCGCCGGTGTGGGCGCGGTCGTCGTGGGCGTGCTCGAACTTGCCTTCGAACTCGTCGAACAGCTTGCGCGGGTTCTTGCCCAGGGTGTTGACCAGCACGTTGAGGCGGCCACGGTGGGCCATGCCGATCACCATGTCCTTGACGCCGTCGCGGCCGGACTGGCGCACGATGCCGTCCATCATCGGGATCAGCGCATCGCCGCCTTCCAGCGAGAAGCGCTTCTGGCCGACGTACTTGGTGTGCAGGTAGCGCTCCAGGCCCTCGGCAGCGGTCAGGCGTTCGAGCGTGCGCAGGCGGCTTTCATTGTCGCCGGCGATCTTGCCGCCGGCGTTCTCCAGGCGCTGGTAGATCCACTTGCGCTGGTCGAACTCGGGGATGTGCATGAACTCCACGCCGATCGAGCTGGCGTAGGTTGCCTTGAGGCGCGCGAGCAGGTCGCGCAGCTTCATCCGCGGCTGGCCGCCGACGCCACCGGTGCTGAACTCGCTGTCCAGGTCGGCCGGGGACAGGCTGTGGAACGGCAGGTCCAGGTCCGGTGGATTGATCGGCGGGGTCAGGTCGAGCGGATCCAGGCGGGCACCGAGGTGGCCGCGCGAACGGTAGGCGGTGATCAAGCGGCCGACATTGCGCTCGCGCTCATCGCTGGCGCCGCCGGCCAGGCCGGCATTGGCAGCGTTGCGCGCAGCCTCGCCGATGTGGGCGATGACGGCCGAATGCGGCACGTCGCCGGCCTCACGGCCCTGGAAGCCGTCGAAGTAGGTTTTCCACTTGGGATCGACGCTGTCGGGAGAGACGAGGTACTGCTCGTACAGGTCCTCGATGTAGGCGGCATTGCCGCCGGCGAGCTGCGAAGACTGCGCAAACTGCTTCAGGAGATTGTCCACGATGGTAAGTCGGGTCGCTTGAGATATGGGGGCTTGCTTGGGGCAGGCCACATGGCCGACCGGAGGCCGGACGGGCGATGGCTAAGCCCGAAAATTATACCCCTACGCGCCGACAAGGGGGCGCATACGAAAGACTCGGCCCGGGTTGGACGGTCAGCCTTGCGACAGAGAACGCATTCGGGCGCCTCACAAGCCGAGGGCACGATGTTCGCTCCAGGGCCGGCTGCGCTCCCAGATATGCTCGAAATGCGTGCGCAATTGGCGCGCGCGGGCCGCACCCTCGAGCCAGGTCTCGCCGTCGTCATAGCGGTTGCCCGTAGAACGAAAGTAGTAGCCCTGGGCATCGCCTACCAGATACGCGGAGGGATAGTTGGCGTCCACTGGATCGGATACCGCGCGAAACTGGAACACAGTGGGCAGGCGCTGGGCCATGCGCAGCAGCGGCGAATCCAGCAGTTGCGGGCTGGCCGCCTCCTGCAACAGCACCCGCACCTGCTTGTCGTGGCGCAGCGTGGCGAAGCGGCGCAGGGCCGCTTGCACCGTTGGCGAATCGAACAAGCCCGGGTCCAGGGCGCGGCTGTAGATGCGCAGCTCGCGCCGCGACTGGGCGATCAGCGCAGTGCTGGCCAGGGTCGCGGCGAGGGCGTCTTCGACCGCCATCGGCCCATCCAGGCGGCGATGCAGGTCGTCGCTGCCGGCCAACGGCAGGAACCCGGCGCGGCCGAAGAACACCTGCGCGGCGGGCACGACGCGCACCCGCAGCTGCGGCCATTGGCGCTGGCGCGCGGCATCGAGCAGGGCGTCCAGCAGCGCCTGGCCCACACCCTGGCCACGCCAGGCGGGCACAACGCCGAAGCGGCCCACACGCTGGTCCGGCGTCAACCGGCCGGCCCCCAGCAGGCGGCCGTCGAGGTCGCGCGCCAGTACGTGCAGGCTGAGCGTGTCCAGCGCGTCCCATTCGCGCTGTTCGGCACCGAAGCCGCTGCCGGCCTCGGCGCCTTCGAAAAGTTGCGTCCGCAAGGCGAGCAACTCGGCGGCGCGGGCGCCGCCTTCACTGTGTTCGAGCAGGAACGGGCCCGACGCACTCATGCGTCTTCGTCGTCTTCTTCTTCGTCCTCGTCGTCTTCGTCGGCGAGGTCCTCGGGGTCGACATCCGGATCGATCTCGCCGCCGTCGGTGTCGTCGCCCAACGATTCGAGCAGGCTGTGGTGGGCCGCCGCGCCGTTGCCGTGGTCGGCCTCTTCCTCTTCATACTCGTCATCGCCGGGGTCGCTGCCCGGGGCGTAGTGGCCCAACTCGACCAACGCCAGCAGCGCCGTGCGGCCGCGCTCGGACAACTGGGCATAAGCGGCTTCGTCGATCTCCTCCCAGGCGGCCAGGCGCTGGGCATCACGCAACGGCAGGGCGAAGGCGTGACCGCTGACGAACAGCAAGGCGCCCTTGCGCGCCCGGCGCCAGGCCACGCGCGACCACGGATGGCGATAGATCACGGCGCCTTCGGCCAGGGCCTGGCCCAGTTCGGCCTGGTTCGGCGCCTGCGGCGGCGAAGCGATATCGCCGGAAGCACGATAGGTCGTGATGAAGCGGCCGAACCACTCGCCGAGCCGGTCGGGATCATTCATGCGCAGCGCATTGAGGGCCGCGATCGCTCGGCCCATCGCCGCCTCGTCGATCTCGTAGGGGTCGGCCGGCGCGGCCAGGTCCTCGTCGTGGTAGCGCACGGCCTCGTCGGCGTCGGCGATCAATGTGTCCAGATAGTCGCTGATAAGTTCGGCCGAGGAAGGGGCGCGGGTGCCGATGGAGAACGTCAGGCACGGGTTTTCGGCAACGCCATGGTGGGGCACCAGCGGCGGCAGGTAGAGCATGTCGCCCGGGGCCAGCACCCAATCGTGGGTTGGCGTGAAGCGTTGCAGCAGCTTGATCTCCGCGTCCTCGCGGAAGGCCAACGGCGGCGCCTTGCGGCCCATCGCCACGCTGGCGTCGATCTGCCAGCGCCGCTCGCCCATGCCCTGCAGCAGGAATACATCGTAGTGGTCGACATGGGCGCCGACCGAGCCGCCGGTGGCGGCGAAGCTGATCATGATGTCGTCGATGCGCCAGCGCGGCAGGAACGCGAATTGCGCCAGCAGGGCGCGCACGTCCGGGTCCCACTTGTCCACGTCCTGCACCAGCAGGGTCCAGTCGTGGTCGGGCAGGTTGGGGAAGTCGGTCTCTTCGAACGGGCCGCTGCGCACCTGCCAGTCGTCGCGGTCGCGGTCGTGCGAGATCAGCCGCGCCAGCACGCCTTCCTCGCAGGCCAGGCCGGCCAGGTCTTCAGGGCTCACCGGGGTCTGGAAGTCGGGAAGGGCCTGGCGGATCAGCAGCGGACGCTTGTGCCAGTAGTCGCGCAGGAAGCGCGCGGTGGGCATGCCCAGCGGGTGCTGCGCGGTGGCCTGGATCTCGAACGGAAGGGCGGTTTTCTTCATGGGGTTCCTGCAAAGCGCGGACCGGGGGGTCGCAGAGACGGGTCGATTGTGGCCCAGGGGAGGTGATGGCGGCCTTGTGCCGAGTCAGGGCGGGCCAGGGGGCGGCGTGGCCACGGCGTCATAGCCAGCGGCGGAAAACTGCAGCAGGCACCAGCCGTGGCCGAACGGGTCGGCCAGGCGCACCAGCCGGCCCCAGGGGGCCTGGCGAATGGTGGTGCGGGCGCCGGCGGGGTCCTGGCGCTGCGCTTCCAGGTCGTCGGCCACGAAACCGGCCGCCAGGGCGCGGTCCAGGGCGACGTCGAGGTCGGCCACCGCCACGTCCAGGTGCACGGGGGTCCAGTGGCGTTGGTACTGACGCGGCTGGCCGGCCGCGCCCTGGCTGCCGTCCGGCTGCACCAGCAGGTAGATCGGTACCGCGGCGCCCAGCAGCTCCAGCGCGGCGGTGCCGAAGCGCCGGCCCGGGCGCAGGCCGAAGGCCGCTACATAGAGCCGCTCGGCGGCGGCCAGGTCGGGCACGTCCAGGTTGACCAGCAGGTCCATCGCACGTCTCCCGTCCCCGGCGCCAGCGGGGCGCCGGTGATCAGATGGCGCGGGCGAGGCGTTCGGCCAGGCCGGTGTAGCCGCCGGGGGTCAGCTCGCGCAGGCGCTGCTTGTCGGCGGCCGGCAGGTCCAGCGATTCGACGAAGGCGCGCATCGACTCGGCCGTGATGCCCTGGCCGCGGGTCAGCGCCTTGAGCTGCTCGTAGGGGTTGGGCAGGCCGTGACGGCGCATCACCGTCTGCACGGCTTCGGCCAGCACTTCCCAGGCCGCGTCCAGGTCGCCGTCCAGGCGCTGCGGGTTCACTTCCAGCTTGCCCAGGCCCTTGGCCAGCGAATCCAGCGCCACCTGGCTATGGCCGAAGGCGGTGCCGATCGCGCGCAGCACGGTGGAGTCGGTGAGGTCGCGCTGCCAGCGGCTGATCGGCAGCTTGGCCGAGAAGTGTTCGAACAGCGCATTGGCCAGGCCGAAGTTGCCTTCGGCGTTCTCGAAGTCGATCGGGTTGACCTTGTGCGGCATGGTCGAAGAGCCGACTTCGCCTTCCTTCAGCTTCTGCTTGAAGTAGCCCAGCGAGATGTAGCCCCAGATGTCGCGCGCCAGGTCGATCAGGATGGTGTTGGCACGGCGCGCGGCGTCGCCGATCTCGGCGACATTGTCGTGCGGCTCGATCTGCGTGGTGTAGGGGTTGAAGACCAGCCCGAGGCCCTCGACGAAGCGCTGCGCGAAGGCCGGCCAGTCCACGTCCGGGTAGGACACGACGTGGGCGTTGTAATTGCCGACCGCGCCGTTGATCTTGCCGGTCAGCTCCACCGCGGCGATCTGCTGGCGCTGGCGCTGCAGGCGCGCCACCACGTTGGCCAGCTCCTTGCCCAGGGTTGTGGGCGAAGCGGTCTGGCCATGGGTGCGCGAGAGCATCGGCTGGCCGGCCTGGGCATGGGCCAGTTGGCGCAGGCGCTCGATCACGCCGTCCAGTGCCGGCAGCAGCACCTGGTTGCGCGCCTGCGCCAGCATCAGGCCGTAGGACAGGTTGTTGATGTCCTCGCTGGTGCAGGCGAAATGCACGAATTCCAGCGCCGGCCCCAGCTCGGCGTCGCCCTTGAGGCGTTCCTTGATGAAGTACTCCACCGCCTTGACGTCGTGGTTGGTGGTGCGCTCGATCTCCTTGACCCGCGCCGCGTCGGCCACCGAGAAGTCTTCGGCCAGGGCGCGCAACCTCTGCACGGCACTGGCCGGGAATGCGGGAAGCTCGACGATGCCGGGCTCGGCGGCCAGCGCCAGCAGCCATTCGATCTCGACCTTCACCCGCGCACGGATCAGCCCGTACTCGGAAAAGATCGGGCGCAGGGCATCGACCTTGCCGGCATAGCGGCCATCGAGCGGGGACAGGGCGAGCAGGGCGGATTCCGTCATGGGGGCGGCGAGGGCAGGCGACAGGGGCGCATATTCTACGCCGGCCACCGCGATGCCTGCCGGCGGGAAGCCTCCGCCGCGGCTGGGCGCAGCCGGGAGCGGCGCGTATCGTGGGCGGGTCAGCCAGCGGCTTGCCGCAGCCAGCGCCTGCCCTCCAACCGCGGCGCGGCGACGGTGCCGCCTCCCCCGAACCCGCAGTGCGGAGATTGCAAATGAGCGACAAGTACCGGACCGAACACGACAGCATGGGCGAACTGCAGGTGCCCGCCGATGCCCTGTGGGGCGCGCAGACCCAGCGCGCAGTACAGAACTTCCCGGTCTCCGGCCAGCCGATGCCGCGCGGCTTCATCCGCGCGCTGGGCCTGATCAAGGGCGCCGCCGCGCAGGTCAACGCCGAACTCGGCCTGCTGCCCAAGGGCGTGGCCAAGGCCGTGCAACAGGCCGCGCAGGAAGTGGCCGAAGGCCGCCATGACGCGCACTTCCCGATCGACGTCTACCAGACCGGCTCGGGCACCTCGTCCAACATGAATGCCAACGAGGTGATTGCCACCCTGGCCACCCGTGCCGGCAAGGCCAAGGTCCATCCCAACGACCACGTCAACCTGGGCCAGAGCTCCAACGACGTGATCCCCACCGCCATCCGCGTGTCGGCGCAACTGGCCACCGTCGAACAACTGCTGCCTGCGCTCAAGCACCTGCGCAAGACCATCGACAAGCGCGGCAAGGGCCTGGCCAAAGTGGTCAAGACCGGCCGCACCCACCTGATGGACGCCATGCCGCTGACCTTCCAGCAGGAATTCGGCGCCTGGTCGGCGCAGATCGCCTCGGCCGAGGCGCGCATCGAAGACACTCTCAAGCGCCTGCGCCGGCTGCCGCTGGGCGGCACTGCCATCGGCACCGGCATCAACGCCGACCCGCGCTTGGGCAACAAGGTTGCCAAGCTGTTGTCGGGCAGCACAGGCACGCGCTTTGAAAGCGCCGAGAACAAATTCGAAGGACTGGCCGCGCAGGACGACGCAGTCGAGCTCTCCGGCCAACTCAACGCCACCGCCGTGGCCCTGATCAAGATCGCCAACGACCTGCGCTGGATGAACGCCGGACCGCTGGCCGGCCTGGGCGAAATCGAACTGCCGGCCCTGCAGCCGGGCTCATCGATCATGCCGGGCAAGGTCAACCCGGTGATTCCCGAAGCCACCGTGATGGCGTGTGCCCAAGTCATCGGCCACCACACCGCGATTACCGTCGCCGGCCAGACCGGCAACTTCCAGCTCAACGTCACCCTGCCGCTGATCGCGCTGAACCTGCTCGACTCGATCGGCCTGCTGGCCAACGTCGCACGACTACTGGCCGACTCCGCGATCGCCGGCCTGAAAGTGCGCCAGGACCGCGTGCGCGAAGCCCTGGACCGCAACCCGATCCTGGTGACCGCGCTCAACCCGATCATCGGCTACGAAAAAGCCGCGGCGATCGCCAAGCGTGCGTACAAGGAAAACCGGCCGGTATTGGAGGTCGCGCTGGAAGATAGCGGCCTGCCCGAGGCCGAGTTGCGGCGCCTATTGGATCCGCGTGCGTTGACCGAAGGCGGAATCCATGCGGGTGGGGGTGGTGGGGGGTGATGAGGGCGCGCGTCGGTTGGGCGGACGGTTCGAAGGCTTGCGGCGCGGGCCCCGAGCCGCCGGGTATCGGGGTCGCGGCTCCACAGACGTCCGTGTCTGAGTCGCCGCCGTGGGGCATCCATGCCCCACTGACCCCGATCCCCGCCGTCTCGGCGCCAGGCGCTTTAATTTTCCCACTTCGTCAGGGGCGCGCTGGAGAGGGAAAGAGGAAAGGCAAAAGCAAAAGCAAAAGCAAAAAGCCTTCGCCCCATCTCTCCCTCATCTCACTCCCACCTTTCGCTCTTGCTCTTGCTCTTGCCTGCTTTTCGCATCCGCCGTCGCCGTCTATCGGGCCTGTGGGGGCATGGCCCTTTCGGGACAATCGGCGACATGGATGTCGTCCGATTAGCCCCCATGGATGGGTTCACGGCGTGTCCCGAAAGGGCCATGCCCCCGCAGGCCGCGAGCCAAAACCAAGCGACCCGATCAACATCCCAAGCAAAAAACCATCAGCGCGCAACAAAGCCAAAAAAGCGTCCGCGGCCGCAGGCCGCAACCCCCCCCTCATCTACGCTCAGCAGTGATCCGGTTGAAACTCTCCCGGTAAGGCGCCAACACAGGCACATCCCGCAACAGCTCATCCCGCAACGCATCCACCTGCGCATTCGACTGCAACGGCACGCCGCGGTTGTTCGGATCCGCCGGCGCCGTCGCCAGCGCTTCCTGCCGCAGCATCTGCAAATGGCCAAACAACAACTGCAAGCGCTCGCGCCGGGCATCAGGCAACGGCACTTCGATGTCGTCCATGCGCAAGCGGCCTTCCGGCGTGATCTCCACATTCGGCGCCGGCGCACGCCGGATCTGCACCGATTGGGTGGTTACCGACACGCGTGGCTTGGAGCGCTCGGCGCGCGCCGCGGACTGCTTGCCACAGGCGGCCAGGGTCGCGCACAGCGCCAGCGCAATCGCAACCAGGAAGAGTTTTTTCATCGAACCGGACCGGGCAGGGGAGTGCCGATATTCTAATCGCCCACTGCCCACCAAGGCGGCGGAACGCAGCAGGCCGCCCGAAGGCGGCCTGCACAGGTGGCTAACGCAAGCCGCACCGCGGCCTACTTGCGACATTCCGCCACATCATCCTGGTCGACCTGGCTGTAAGGCTTGAACTCCGGCACCCGCTGCACCGCCGCGTCCTGGGCCAAACGCAGCAACTCGACCTGGTCGCACAGCTTCAGCGCTTCCTTCTTGATTGCATCTGCCTGCGCTTCGACCTTGTCGCCGATCTTGTCGGCGTCGCCATTGAACAAGCCCTTGATCGCTTCGCCCGCCGCGTCGGCGCCCAGGCGTGCGCCGGCCTTGCCAAGCGCCACCCCTTGCAAGGTGATCGCCTGTATCTGCTTGCGATAGGCGGTCATCGCCTGGCGCTGTGGGTCGCTGGTGGTGACGGTCTTGCCGCCCACCACCAGATCGCCGGCCGGGGTGATCACCGCCTCGGGCAAGTTGCCGCGGCGCAGGGTCAGCTTGTCGCCGTCCAGGCTGATGCCGCTGCTGACGCTGACCACATGCTCGCGCTTGCCGCCGTCGGGATCGGCCTTGGCGCTGTCGTGGCCACTGTCATGGCGGTTGCAGGCGCCGAGCAGCAGCAGGCCGGCGGCCAGGCCAAACCGATGCAATGCCTTGGAATGGTGAGGTGCGCGCATGCTCAGTCCTCCTGCGGTACGTTGAGCTTGCCGCGTACGCCGCTGTGGTTCACATCGCCACTGCCCTTGCGCTTGACCGTGAGATCGCCGCCGATATCGCGCGCGCTGACATCGCCAGAACCGATCGAATCGACGGTCACCGAGCCCTTGACCCCGCGCACTTCCACATCGCCGGAACTGACGGCACCCACGTGCACGTTGCCCTGCACATCGATCAGGTCCAGGTCGCCCGAGCCCAGTGTGCCGACCTCGGCGGGACCATTGACCTGCTGCGCGCGCAAGTCGCCGGAGCCGACCGACTGGATCTTCAGCGCACCAATGCGCTCGAGCTGGATATCGCCCGAGCCGGTCTTGGCGCTTACCGCGCCCTTGATGTCGCGGCCCTTGATGTCGCCCGAGCCGGTTTCCAGCGTCAACGCGGCCACGCCTTCGATATCGGCATCGCCCGAGCCCACGTCCAGCTGCACCGGCAGGTTGGCCGGTACCTCGGCGCGGATATCGAGATACGCATAGCTATTGCCGAACGACCAACCGCTGCTCTTGCGCTCCAGCGTGACCACCAACTGGTCGCCGGACTTGCGCTGGCTCAGGGTAAGTTGCTTGAGCAACTCGGGATTGGAAGCGCAGGCGCGGCCGCTGGCGGTGCCGGCGCTGCCAGGCACACCCTTGACGTGCAGGTCGTGGTGGTTGACTTCGAACAGCACGCGCTTGACGCCGGCCAGGTCGAGCTTGAGGCTGCGCGCCTCGCTGGACTTGCATTGCGGTTCGTCGGCGCGGGCGGCGAGCGGGAGCAGCAGCAACATCGAGCATAGGGCTAGGGTCAAGCGCACTGGGTGATCCTCCTGGAAATGCGGAAAAACGCGGCGCCGGGAAAGGCGCCGCGCCGATATCAGTTGTCGTCGCGCCAGCGGCGCATGTAGACCGCGCCGGCGATCAGCGCCACGCCCACCACCACGCCGATCCACAAGTCGACGGTGGCAAAAGCGTGCCAGCTGTCGCGCAGGTCGATGGCGTTGGCCAGCTCTTCGGGCGTGTTGATCTCTCCGTTGCCCGAGGAGGTGCCGATGCGGCCATACCAGGCACCGGGCGCCACGCTCAGCAGGCCGCGGAAGACCACCACGTACCAGACCGCGCCGAGGTTGAGGTTCAGGCCCGGCAGGATGTTCATCATGCTGATGATCACGCAGGCCAGGATCGGGATCAGCACCGCCCACAGGAAGGGCTTGGTGCGCGACCAGGCCGAGCAGAACATCAGCCAGCCGACCGTTGGCAGTGCCCAGGCGATGTACACCGGCAGCGCGGCGATGACCCCGCCGATGATCCGCAGCGGATGCGAGTGGGTGAACACCGCGCCGCCGGCCGACAGTCCGTTGACGGTCATCGTCAGGGCGGTGACCAGCCACATCGCCACGCCGATCAGCAGGCCGACGACCACGGCGATCAGCGGCGCCAGCAGCAGCGCCCAGGCGGCCTTGGACAACACGGTCTGGGTGTCGGACAGGGGCAGCGACTTCCAGAACAGCACGCTGCGGTCGCGGCGGTCGTCGTAGAGCGAACCCAGCGAGTAGAAGAACACCACGAAGGCGAGCACGACGCAGGCCAGGATGACGCCGGCCAGCATCACGCCGTCGCCAAAGGCACCGACGACTTCGTGGATCTTCTGCGGGCTTTCGTCGAGGTTGAAGCCGCCGCCGTGCTTGCGCCCGGCGACCGAGCCAATGATCGCCAGCAGCGCGTACAGCACCACGACAATCGCGCCGGTGATCACCGGGGCCCACAGGAAGCCGCCGCGATGTTCCCAGAATTCGCGCTTGAGCAGCCAGCCGAACTTGCCCGATTCGCTCACGGGGTGCCGGGTCAGAGGGGTCTTTGCCATGTTCATGCGTAGGTTCCCTTCATGATGGCGACGAACAGGTCGGCCAGGCCAGGAGTGCGGGTTTCGCCCAAGGTGGCCAACTGGCCCTTGGGAATGCCATCGAACAGCAGCACGCTCTTGCCGAACGGCAAGCTGCGTTCGTCGATCGGGGACAACTGGCGGGCCTCGGCGACGGCGTCGGCCGGCACCAGCACCTCGGTGTAGCGGTCGGCCAGGTGTTCCATTTCCGCGCTCAGCACGATCTTGCCGTCGCGAATGAACAGCACGTCGGTGAGGATGTGCTCGATCTCCTCGACCTGGTGGGTGGTGATCAGGATGGTTTTTTCCTCGTCGAAGTAGTCTTCCAGCAGGCGCTGGTAGAACTGCTTGCGGTAGAGGATGTCCAGGCCCAGGGTCGGCTCGTCGAGCACCAGCAGGCGCGCATCGATGGCCATTACCAGCGCCAGGTGCAGCTGCACGATCATGCCCTTGGACAATTCGCGCACGCGCAGCTTGGGGTTGAGCTGGGTGTTGGCCAGGAAGCGCTCGCACTTGGCGCGGTCGAAGCGCGGGTGCACGCCGGCGACGAAGTCGATGGCTTCGCCCACCCGCAGCCAGCGCGGCAGCACCGCCACGTCGGCGATGAAGCAGACATCGTTCATCAGTGCATCGCGGCTATGGCGCGGGTCCAGGCCCAGCACCTTGAGCGTGCCCTCGAATGCCGTCAGGCCGAGGATGGCCTTCAGCGCGGTGGTCTTGCCGGCGCCGTTGGGGCCGATCAGGCCGACGATGCGGCCGGCGCCGACATTGAAGGACGTGTTGTCCAGCGCCAGCTTGTTGCGATAGGCCTTGCGCAGGCCCTGTGCGTTGACGACCGATTCCGAAACGACGGCATTCATGGCAGTTTCCCCGAAGGCAGCAAATCATCCAATGACAGTCCCAGCCGCTGGATCCGCTCCAGCACGGCCGGCCATTCTTCGTTGAGGAAGCGGTCGCGCTCGCTGCCGCGCAGCTTCTTGGCCGCCTCCTCGGTCATGAACATCCCCAGGCCGCGCCGCTTCTCGACCAGGGCCTCGTCGGCCAGCTCCTGGTAGGCGCGCGAAACGGTGATCGGGTTCAGCTGATACTCGGCCGCCACCTGGCGTACCGAGGGCAGGGCGTCACCCGGCTTGATGATGCCGTCCAGCATCATCGCGATCACGCGATCCTTCAGCTGGCGGTAGATGGGAGCACCGTCGCTCCACGTAATGTCACTCATAGGTCAGCTCCGGGGACGCAGGCTTTGCGCGAAGGAGAAATAGGGCATCGACAGCGAGGTGCGGGCCCGCCGCGCGGGGCGGGGGGCTTGTTCCTGCGGAGATGGCGCTGTGTTTTCCTCTGCCGCCGCCGAGACGCCATAATCGGCGCCGGTGTCCTTGACCAATCCGGATGCGGGTTCCTGCCTACCAGCGGCCAGTACGGCCGAGCCGGACAGCAGGAGCAGCAACGGAACCGAGCGGCTGAATAGCTTGCCGCGGCCGTGCATGAGTGCGATCGCCTTGCTGTTCATCTTGCGCTCCCCCTGCGTTGGGTGGCTGGTGTTGTATGTAACTATAACACCAACACGGGGAACGTCAAGCCGCTGTCATACCCAACCAATGGCAGGGGGCCCGCCGGGCTTCCGCCGCCCACCGCAGGAGTCTGGCAATGTTGCGCAATAAGTTGATTCTGCTCGGTTTTATGCTGGTCATAAGTGGCTTGGCCGGCGCCGCCGCACCGACGTTGCTGGACCTGGACTATCGGCCGCTGGCCGGCAAGACCCCCGTTAATCTGAACAAGACTTACGGCGGCAAGGTCGTGCTGGTGGTGAATACGGCCAGCAAGTGCGGCTACACGCCGCAATACGACGGACTCGAAGCATTGAACACGCGCTTCCAGTCGCAAGGTTTCTCGGTACTCGGATTTCCGTCCAACGATTTCAAGGGACAGGAGCCCGGCAGCGAGGCGCAGATCCAGGAGTTCTGCAAGCTCACCTACGGGGTGAAGTTCCCGATGTTCGAAAAGGTGCACGTGCTCGGCGCCGAAGCGACGCCGCTGTACCAGCGCCTGACCGCGGCCACCGGCGTGGCGCCGGGCTGGAACTTCCACAAGTACCTGATCGCGCGGGACGGCCGCGTGGTTGCGCAGTTCCCCAGCAAGATCAAGCCGGACGATCCGGCGCTGATCGCGGCGATCGAGCGTGAGCTCAACGCACCGCCGGCCAAGCGCTGACATAGGCCGGCGGCACCCGTGCGTGCGACAATGCCGGCCCCGTGCGCCGGCGGCGGCGTCCACCTACAACTCAGGATTCACAGCGAATGAAGATGGCAATGCGCGGCGCGGCAGCGTCGCTGATGATCGTGGCAATGGCCGCCTCGGCGCCGGCGATGTCGCAGCAAACGGCCGCGCCCGCGGCCTCCAAGGAGAAGTCCGCTTTGAATACTGAGAAAGAGAAGGTCAGCTACGCCATCGGCATGGATATCGCGCGTTCGTTCGAGCCGGTCGCCGATTACATCGACACCGCCGCCATGCAGCGTGCCATCGAGAACGCGTTCAAGGGCGGCCAGCCGCTGTTGGGCGATGAGCAGGCGCAGGCCACCGATGCCGCGTTGCGTACCACGCTGGCGGTGCGCAATGGCCAGCAGGTGCCGGGCCTGGCGCCGGGCGCGCAGCCGCCGGCGGTGAACAAGCAGAACGTCGGCCTGATGCTGGGCGACCGCATGGTCGGCCCGTCGCTGGTGCGGATCAAGGACGACATCGACCTGAGCGTGTTGGTCCAGGGCCTGCAGACCTCGCTGAGCAAGGGCACCACGCTGCTGAGCCCGCAGGAAGCGCAGGCCACGCTGCAGGCGTTCGGCAGTTCCAAGCAGGCAGCGGCGTCGGGCAAGAACCGCGAGCAGGGCAATGCGTTCCTGGCCAAGAACAAGACCGAGAAGGGCGTGGTCACCACCGCTTCGGGCCTGCAGTACATGGTGCTGCGCCAAGGCAGCGGCGAGCGTCCGAATCCTTCCAGCAAGGTGCGGGTCAACTACGAAGGCAAGCTGCTCGACGGCCATGTCTTCGACAGCTCCTACGAGCGCGGCGAGCCGGTGGAATTCGGCTTGAACCAGGTCATCAAGGGCTGGAGCGAAGGCGTTTCGCTGATGCCGGTGGGCTCGAAATATCGCTTCTGGATTCCCTCCAATCTGGCCTATGGCCCGGACGGCATGCCGCAAGGTGGCATCGGTCCTGACGCAACTTTGACGTTTGATGTCGAATTGCTGGGTATCCTGCCGTAACCCCCCACAGGAGATCCCCCCTCCATGCGCGTTGCGATCTTCGGGACCGGCTATGTCGGTCTCGTCACCGGTACCTGTCTGGC
>Ga0160435_1000436_pt1 | contig 14311 bp, 12 predicted proteins | sample HID1973K_E0MG_FD_108213 | JGI IMG/M metagenome (GOLD analysis project Ga0160435, IMG submission 108213) | Enriched mosquito-associated microbial communities from UW Madison campus, WI, USA - HID1973K_E0 MG | ecosystem: Host-associated > Arthropoda: Insects > Digestive system > Unclassified ...
GACCTGCGCCCGTTCACCGAGCGGACGAGCTGAGTCGACGACGATAACGAACACCCCCGCCGCCCCGAGGGCGACAGGGGTGTTCACCACTGCAGGTCACCGGCCCCCGGGAGCAGCCGGGGGCCGGGACGTCTCACACGTCGTAGTAGAGCCTGAACCATCGTTCCTCCAACACCGAACGCCCAGGTCAGAGTGCTGTGACCAGGGCGTTCGCTCGAGCGAGGTGCATCTGCTGTGCATCTGGGATGCGTCATGTGCCACAAGTGGGACGCGTGTTGTGGCAAACCTTGTGGCACGGACACCCAGAGTCCCGCTTGAGGTTCTGACACACAAGGGCCGTCTCGAGCGTCTCCGGTCGACTGACCGGCCGCTCGCGACCGTCTGCTGCGCGAGGATGAGGTTGCGCCTTGCTCACCACCGAGGGTCCGGAGGACCGATGCCTGATCGCACGTACTACGACACGCTGGACGACGCGATGGTCGCGCTCGGCGTCCCTGTCGAGAGCCGGACGCTTGCTCGCGACCTGACTGCGAGAGTGCCCTCCGAGATATGGATCCCCGCGAAGAGCACGTACATCGCGGTGCGCCCCCAGGGCGAGCGTGTCGTCAAGACGTACGTCAACCGCGGGTTCGTCGACCGGTGGGTCGCGCCACGGCGGTACGAGCGGACGCACATCGTCGGCGGCATCGCCGACGGGCCCTACGCGCGCTGAGCGACCGATGCCCACGCGGGGCGGCTGTGGACCGCTGCCCCGCTGCGAGGCGCCGCCGTCACTTCGCGGTGAGTTTCGTGAGCCGTCCGTTGAGCGGGTGCTCGGCACGCTGGCCGGCAGGGACGCGCTTGAGGTAGCGACGCAGCACCTCGATCTCATCCTCGCGTCGACCGAGCTTGCGGGCCACGATCGCTGCCTGCTCGGTGTACCAGGGTGGGGGCGTTCCCTTCTGTCCCTCGGCGGCTGCGACCGCGGCGAAGCACAGCTCGAGCGCTTCCTCGAGGCGGCCCTCTCGCTTGAGCGCCTGGATCGGTTCGACGAGCTCGAGGTAGTGGACGCCGTTGACCATACCGGCCTTGAACTCCTCGCCGCGGCCGCCGCCTTCTTCGAGGGCGTCCGCCACCATCTGCCGCCGGCGTGTGTGGTCACGGCTGCGCTTGGCTGCTGTCGTCATCGGCGGCCAGTTGTCTGGGCCGAACTGCCACTGCGGTGTGCCGCCGTCAACCCAGACCCACCCCTCGACCCTCACGCCCGGGGCGGTCTCGGCTGCGAACATCTGCACCGGGACGGTCGTCGCGGCACCCACCGGGAGGTCCAGGCGCTTGGCGAGCCAGGAGGGCAGGTATGCGACGCGCCCTCCTTCGACGAGCACCGCCACCGCGTCCGGGTCGGCCTGGTTGTCCGGCTCGCGCTGCAGGACGGCGTCGACCTCGAGCATTGCTGGCAACGCCGGGGCGCGCCGTGCGAACAGGGCGAATGCCCCGTCGCGGGTGTACGTCGTGGTCCCGGTCAGCTTCACCCCTCCGGGCTCACCCAGGACGACCTGGATCGCGAGTCGGGGCGTGGCCGGCCGAGGTGGCGCCGCCTGCGGCACGGGCACCGTAGTTAGCGCCTGCCGTTCAGCGTCAGCTCGCGGCGCCGTTAACGCGCCGGTGACCTTCTCGAGCCAGCCCACGGTCCCTCCAGAGGTGAACAACACGACGACACCGCGAACGCTACCGGTGCCCCGAGTCACCGACCGCGGTCGCCCGCCGATCCGTCGCGGAAAGAGTCCAGGGAACCGACTTAACCGATCCATCAGACAAGCCACAAGCACGGTCAGTGGCCCAACTCAGGAGCGCCACGCTTCGGGTGCGGAACTCGGCCGGACGCGGCTTCGATTTCGCTCAGACCTTGTCTCGTGAGAAGCCCAAAACCAGACCCGAACTGGTAACCGAGCCACGGATCAGGTCACTCGATTTGTGCGACAGAGTCCTGCCGGAAGAATGTCGAGCGTCCCGACGGAGTCCGTCGGTGCGGCGGCCGCAGCCCAGCCCAACAGTCCGGCCGCCACGAGCTGATTCAGCAGTTCTGCGCCCAGCAGGACCCGATCGACCGAGTCGACTCCATCGAGCTGGAGCACCGCGAGCACAACCTGATCGGCGGTCACTGTCACGTCGACGCGTCCGCTACACACGCCCAGAAACGGCTGCCGAAGGCCCTCGTCTTCGGGCATCCGCAGCTCGAATCCGCCAGCGACGCTGCGGATACCGGCGCCGCTTCGATCCAGGCGGAGCCAACGTGGAGTGGTCACGTAGCCGGTGAACCAGGGATCTCTCACTCGGTCTCCCACCCCCGAGGCGATCCAGATCTGGAGCAGGATCGGGTCACGGTAGTTGCCGTTGAGCTGCACGGTGCGACAAATCAGCCGGCTGCGATAGGACCAGCTGGATCGTCCGGTCGACGGAGACCTCCGCCACCGATGTCGCGTGTGGAGCGCTCCAGGAGAGGGGCAGCGCGCGTCGTCGACTCGCTCCATCGCTCGTCCTCTACGGTTTCGCTATGTCAGCGACGACGGGTGATGGTGCTTCGTGAGCGCGATCGGTGATGCGATCTACTCGATCCTCAAGGACTCGGAGGGGCTGACCGCTCGTCGGATGGTGCGCGCTCTGTCACCGCTCGGCTACAAGGTCGACAAGGCGCAGGTCAACTCGATCTTGTACTCCAGCCCGGTATTCCGGCGCGACGAGTCGACGCCTCCGCGGTGGTTCCTGTCGGCGAGCCGGTCTATTCCGAAGAGCCGTCCCGCTCCGCATCGGCTCCTTGGCATCGCTGTGCAGAACTGGAAGGCGTTCGCGGACGTGAGGGCGCTGCTTGCCGGCGTGACGCTTGTCTACGGCGAGAACTCTTCCGGTAAGTCGAGCATCTTCCAGGCGATGCTCCTGCTGAAGCAGTCTTGGGGTTACGGCGAGGTCCAGTTCGAGGGTGCACTGGGCTCGTTCGGTTGGTACCAACACGTCGTCCATCGGCACGACATGGACCGGGACATCAGGTTCATCGCACACTGGGGCGCCGAGGAGCCGGACGAGTTCTGGTCAGTGCATGTCGACCTGCCGCACGGTCCTGCAGACGGCGGGTACGAGCCCCAACACCCGATCGGACGCATCACCTGTTTCGGGCCGGAGCGCGCGGTGACAATAGTGCCGTGGGGCGAGGACGGCGAGTGGCTCCTGGTACCGATCGATGAGGGGCTCGGCCCAGGCGTTGACCCCGTTGAGTCGCTCAGGGACCAGGTCGTCTTCGTTGCCGCCGATGAACGTGGATTCCCCGACGTCAGCCAAGTGCGCCGGGCGCAGGAGGTGCCCGGGTCCCGTCCGGATCGTTCCGTCGAGCGGACCGTGGAGCTCGTCAGCGACGCGCTCGACGGTGCCCGGGCGATGCTCGATTCGATCGAGCACATCGGTCCGTCCCGGCCGCTGCCGGAGCGCGACATCTCGCTCGACTGGGCCAAGGCGAACGCGCAGTACCTCGCCCGGCTCTTCGCGGAGCCCGACCTCGTGCTGGAGGTGAACGAGTGGCTGGTCAGGTTCGACGTCCCCTACCAAGTCGAGATCACCTGGTACGGGGAGGACGAGGGCGACCAGCAGTTCTCCTTGGACCTGAATCGTCGTGGAGGTATGGGGGAGAAGGTGCAACTCCGCGACGTCGGCTTCGGGGTCAGTCAACTGCTCCCGATCATCGTGCAGCTCCTCGGCAGCAGGGAGAAGACGATCCTCATCGAGGAGCCGGAAGCGCACGTCCACCCCCGCCTGCAGTCGGTGCTCGGCGACCTGATGGTGACGAGCTCGCAGGACTACGGCAACGTGCTCGTGGTCGAGACCCACAGCGAGCCGATCCTCCTGCGGCTGCAGCGGCGTATCGCCGAGGGTCGTCTGGACCACGACGACGCTGCCGTGATGCACGTGATCCGGCGCGGCGAGGCTTCCGAGATCGAGCCGGTGCCGATCCAAGACAACGGGCAGCTCGATTACCAATGGCCCGGTGGCTTCTTCGACGACCGCATGGACGACCTCGTCGCCATCCTCGATCCGCGCCCTGATGAGTGACGTCCGGATGCTGCTGAACGTTGGCATCGACCCCGCCGCCGGAGCCGAGCTGGCTGACGGCGTCAAGGGGCCCGGTCGGTCGCTCATCCGCTACCTGCGGGAGCGCTGCATGCTCGTCGTCGAGTCCGACGCCGCTGCAGGCGAGCTGCAGCGTGCGTTCCAGCAGACGGTCAGCGCGGAGTTCGCCCAGGCCGTCGCGTTGTTACTGCAGCACCGACGAGTGCGATCGGCGCCGGTGCCTGCCCCCGTCGCGCTGAAGGATCTCGAGAGTCTTGACGAGATCGGGTCCTGGCTGGGGTTTGCTGACCTACTTCTCCTCGCCCAGTGGCGCCTTGAGTACCTCGAACCGCAGACGACGCCGGTGGCCCCAGAGATCGCCACCTTGCGCGAGGCGATGAACTCCGAGGCGATGGAGCGCGTCAATGAGGCGTGGGACAAGCCCGTCCTGTTGGGCGAGAAGCGGGAAGATGTCTGGCTGGAGCGGTTCGAACCCTTCACCCGCCACAGTGACAACGTCTACATCGTTGACGGCTACCTTGCCGCGGCCCTCGCTCGGCGTCTGACGGCCAAGGCAATGGGCGGTCCGAAGCCGGGCGGGGAGTGGTTCTTGAACCGCCTTGCGAACACCCGAGTCAAGCGCGTCTACATCGCCACGTCGTCGCGTCCCGTCCTTAGCGACAGACGCTCAGTCGAGGACGTACATCACCTGATCTTGAGCTGGTTCAACAGCCTGGGGTCCGGGACAGAGCTACGGCTCCACATTGTCGACGGCAACTTCGACCACGGCCGTCGCGTCGCGTTCGAGGGCTTCGCTGGCTTCGACATCCACAAGGGTCTCGCTACGTTCGACGACTCCCGCATCAGCGAGTCCATGGGCATGAACGCGTCTCGGGCTCTTGCAGACGAAGTTGTCCGCGAGTTCACACGGATCACAGCGTCGCAAGCGCTGGGCGCATAGCGGGCACGTGGAGTCCGCGCGGACTGCGGATAGCGATCGGCTGGATCGGCCGCTATGGGAGGGCCGCGTCGCCTGCCGGGGACACGACCGAGCGCGAACAACGCCAACGTGCCGCGCCTCGAGTCGCGCCGCGATCGTCGAAGAAACCTGACCGCCTCGCGTTGAACGAACATCTTGACGAGGCGGAGTTGCACTTGCGAGACTTGCTGCAGACAGCGCAGATGGAAGTACGTGAGACGTTTGGGGAGAGCCGTGGTCGGATCTGAGGAGATGGCCGTAGAGACGCTTCGTGTCGCACTGGCGGAGTCCGGCGATCCCGTTGCGGTGACGCTGTCGCTGCCGCGCGAGATCGCTGAGAAGGTGCTCGAACTGCTGGAGGCGGAGAGATCGACCGGCGCAGTCGTTGTGCCCGTGAGGGAGCAGTTCACGACGACCGAAGCGGCCAAGATGCTGGGGATCTCCCGGACCACACTGATGAAGATGATCGACTCCGGCGAGATCGACAGTGTCAAGGTGGCCAGCCATCACCGGATCCCGGCTCCAGCCATCCAGCGCTACGAACGCACGCATGGCGTGGGGCGAGAGCGAGCAGCGCGGGCGATCGAGGAGTTCGCCGCCGACGTGAAGGCTGGCTTCCAGCGCAACGTCACGTTCGGCGGGCAGGAATGACCGACATGCGCGAGCTGGTCGACCCGCTTGAGTTCGTTGGCCCGGAAGGTCGTGTGCTCATCGACACCAGCGTCTTCATGGACAGCAACCCGCAGAGGCGCGGTGGCTTGAAGGCCCTCTTCACTCGCTGTGTCTCGAGGATCGAGGAGCACCGCGATCATCGCATCGTCATCCCCGCCGATGTCGTCGAGGAACTCAGGCGCCAGAGCCGCAAGGTCGACCCAGACCGTTCGGAGGCGATCAGGCGTACCGGGCCGGCCCTCGAGTTCATCGAGGACGCCGAGAGGCGAAACTGGGTTCGCACGGACATCGGACATGTCGAGCGAAGCAAGATCTACGCCGACTCCGTCTTCGAGGTGATCTTCGAGCGGTACGCCGACAAGTACGACCTCTGTCTGTTGATCAACGACATCACGCCGCTCCTGCACGTCAGGCTGTTGGCGCAGGCCAGCACGAAGAGGCTCGTCGCGGGTGCGCTGACAAGCGATGGACTCGTCGAGGTAGACAGCGATCGTGAGCTGTACGAGCGCGGCGCCCAGAAGCTCCGCCGGAAGCAGGAGGCGGGAGACGAGCGTGAGGTCGCCAAGCTCGCGCCGTTGCTTGCTGACTTCCGCGGTCAGTTCATGGTTGGCGCGTCCGACGATCCGCGGGGACCTGGACGTCGCTCGGAACCACGCCGACCGGCGACGCGATCGGAGTTGCGAGGCCGTCCATTCGACGCACACACGGACCTCAGGAAAGCTGATGCTGTTCTCGACGTTGGTGAGATCCCGGGACTGGGCGACAAGGTGCAATTCGACTCGCCGACGGGAAACGGAACGCTCGTTCTTCAGTCGCTCCTCGGTGAGGGCGGCGAGGGGACCGCGTACGCCGTTGACGGTGACCGCGTCGTGAAGGTCTTCGCTCGCGACCACCTCACGTGGCACCGTCGAGAGAAGATCTCGCTGCTGACAGCGCGAGGCATTCAGCGGGAGGGCATCTGCCTCCCTGAGGCCGTCGTTTCGAACACCGCAGGTGAGTTTGTCGGCTACATGATGCAAAAGGCCCGTGGCAGCGAGTTCCGGGTGATCATGAACCCACGCCGGTTCCTGAAGGCCTTCCCCGGCTGGACCAAGGCCGATCTGGCGGATGTCTGCATCTCGTTCTTGGAGAAGGTCTCCTACCTCCACTCACTCAACGTCGTGTTGGGTGACATCAACCCAAAGAACGTCATCGTCGACGCCAACAAGGACGTCTGGATCATCGACGCAGACTCTTGGCAGATCGAGGGATTCCCTTGCCCGGTCGGGACCCCGATGTTCACGGCCGCGTCGGCGCAGAGACGGGCATACGCCGATTCACTGCGAACGCTCGAGGAAGAGAATTTTGCGGTAGCGACCATGCTCTTCATGGTCCTCATCACGGGGCAGTTCCCCTACGCCCGCGCAGGCTCGGACGGCGACATCGCAAGACTCGTCCGCGAAGGAAACTTCGCCTTCCAGTTCCGTGATCGCTCGAACCGTGACCAGCCTGAAGGCAACTGGAAGTACATGTGGAGTCACCTGCCGCGCGACCTGAAGGAGATGTTCTGGCAGACCTTCCACCGCGACGGCGAGCGCTACGCGGCGCCCCCGACGGTCGACGAGTGGCTTCGCGCGTTCCAGCGGTATCGGTCGTGGCTGGGCAGCGCGAAGAACTTCGACCCGATGTCGAATGACGTCTACCCCTTCCGCTTCAAGGCGTTCCGACCCGACACTCCGATTCGCGACTGTCCCCAGTGCCGTCGCCCGCACGCGTTGGTTGGGGAGTGGAACGAGGCCGCGCAGACGCACGCCGTCGCCGATGTGTGCTTCGACTGCCGCCAGCAGAACAAGCCGAAGTGCACCGACTGCGGAACGCCTCGACCGGAAGGTGCCCTGAGGAACGGCCGCTGCCGAGACTGCAACCGCAAGCGCGACTTCGGCACCTGCCAGCGGTGCGGCACGGAGACTCCAACCCGCTACCTCGTCGCTGGCTGCTGCTCCAGTTGCCAGCTCGGAACCTGCAAGACCTGTCATGCGTCCGTCCCGAAGTCCGAGCTCTCGTACGGACGGTGCGCGACGTGCGACAAGCACGGCAAGAGCCTGGACAACTCCCGACTCTGCGTCGACTGCCGGCAGCCGTTCATCACCTACGAACACGTTGCGTGGTTCGAAGGCAAGGGGCTCGATGTCGCGAAGTCCCACGCCAAAATCAAGAAGGACTGCCCGCGAGCCGTACGTCCAACCACGAGCGCAATCCCGGCCCGTTCGGCCAGCCCAACCCCGCCGCAGTCGGGCTCGACAACAAAGTACGTCCAGCCGAGTCTCTGGGCTCGTCTCAGCAAGTGGTGGAACGGTTGACCCCCGCACATCCCAAGGAATGGAGATCCAAGATGGCGCTCGACATTCGAGCTGACGACCTCGTCGAGAACCCAACGCCGCGAGTCCCGATTGCGCTCTGCATCGACACCAGCGGCTCGATGGCTGGCGAGAAGATTCGCGAGCTTGTCCAAGGAATCGGTCTGTTCTACGACGCGATCGACCAGGACGACGACGCCCATGACTCGGCGGAGGTCAGCATCGTTGCCTTCAACACCGGAGCCGACCTGCTCCAGGACTTCGCGAGCATCGACGGGGTTAATCGGGACGTCACGATTTCCCCAAGCGGACTCACACACCTGGGCGAGGGCGTGAACCTCGCGCTCGACTCGCTCGAGCAGCGCAAGGCTCAGTACTCGAACTCCGGAGTGCTGTATTTCCAGCCATGGCTCGTCCTTATGACCGACGGGCAACCCAACGGCGACAAGCGGGCCCTCGATCGCGCGGTGCAGCGCGTGACCGGCCTGGTTGCCGACAAGAAGCTCACAGTCTTCCCGATCGGCATCGGGGGCGACGCAGACATGGCGGTGCTCTCCCGCTTCAGCCCTGGACGCCCCCCGATGCGCCTGCAGGGCCTTGCTTTCCGCGAGTTCTTCGAGTGGCTCTCAAAGTCGGTGTCCAAGGTCTCCCAGTCCATGCCCGGCGGCGAGCCCCCCATCGACTTCAGCTCGATCCGCGGCATCGAGGACCTCTGAGTGTTCCGAGAGTTTCACTACCAAGTTCGCGGGCGTGGGCACGCCCGCGACGGAACGCGGGGCCAGGACCGCACGGCATTCCTTTCGCGCGGGGGCGTCCAGGTCCTGTGCCTGTCGGACGGTGCGGGTTCCGCAACCCACTCCGAGTTCGGTGCCCAGGCGCTCGTCGACGCCGGCTGCAAACTCATGATCGAGCGGTTCTTCGAGTTTGAAACCAGCGGCGACGGCGTCCAACTGAAACTCGGTATTGTGCGGCATCTGCTGGGCCGGCTCGACGAGGTCGCGACACGACTGGCCGTTGGGGTGGGCGATCTTGCCGCCACCTTTCTTGCCGTTGCCGTTTCCGGTAACCGATTCCTCGTCGTCCACGTTGGTGACGGGGTCGTCGGCTACGTGAAGTCAGGTCACTTGCGGGTTGCCTCTGGGCCGGACAACTCCGAGTTTGTCAATCAGACAACCTTCCTCACGTCGGAACGCGCTGTCGTCGGGGTGCGGATTCTTCGGGGTTCTCTCGACGATGTCTCGGGTTTCGTGCTCATGAGCGACGGAACAGCCGCCAGCTTGTATAACGCGCGTTCGAATGAGCTCGCACCAGCTTGCGCCAAGCTCGTGGAGTGGCTGGGATTCGCACCGAGCCACAAGGTGAGGTACCCGTCACATGTGAAGCAGCTGCGGAGGTTCGTCGACACGCGGATTCGTCCGGCGACCAAGGATGACTGCTCGATCGGCATCCTGGCGCGGCCGCTGCGGGCTGCGGACCACAGAGCTTGACAGATGCTGACACACGAAACGAACGTGACTGCTCCAGTCTCGCGGCCACGACGAGCGTGTAGAGAGGCGCTGCCACGGCGTTTTGCCGGCGCGCAGCCTCTACGCTGCCTCATGAGGTGTTCGCATCGTGGGGGACGGTGCCGGTGGGCGCCCACGAGGCACGGCGAAACGGAACATAGTGAGCACTGCTGGGTGGTATCCCGACCCAAACGCGCGCGATGCGCAGCCCCGCTACTGGGACGGCTACTTGTGGGCGCGCCCGGCCGACTCCTCAGACGTTGAGAGCGGGCCCACCCGAGTTGGGCAGAGTCAATCGACGGCGGAGCGCCCTGACGTGGCAATCTGGGTACGTCGTGCGATTAGGGCGGAGCAGCGTGCTCGAAATGCGGACGCAGCCGAGATTCGTGAGGCGCTCCTGGCCGTAGCGCACGCCGCGTCGGCAGCTGCTGTCCACCCAGACGACCGTGCCGTCACCCAGGCATGGTGGGACGCCACCAAGCAGGTGCGGCCCATCGTGCGGCGCGCCGCCCTCGCGCGTGAAGCGCACCTCCCAGCGCATCGCAAGTCCGCACACCGGCCCCACCCGACTGATCCGGGCGAGGGTGCTCGAGCAGCACAACGCTCGGTAGCGAAGCGCTACTGAACGACTCTCGACCGTTACCGCAAATCGACTGGCGGGCCATCCTGCCGATGCGCTCGTGAATCGGTAGCCTCGCGCAGCTCGGCGACTGTAACTGTCCGAGTCGGTGGATTTCGGCGGAGGTTGAAACAGCCGACGAGGTCACGTCCGCGCGCGGGCATCTGAGCAGCTCACATGGCCGCGTTGGTCGGCGTCGAGAGGTCAGGCCCTGGGCTGCGCTACTTGGTGGCGTCGACGATGTCCCACTTGGACGGGTGCTTCTGCTTCTTGATCCAGGCCTTGGCTTTGGCGAGCGTCTCGTCGTGGGAGAAGGACACCGAGGCGCGCCCGACACCAGTGTCCTTACCCGTCGGCTGGCTGACGGTGAAGACCGTGCCCCAGCGAATTGTGTAGTCGCCGAGGCCGCCGTAGCTCGAGGCCAGGATGAGGACGTGACGACGGGTCGCTTCCGACGCCGCGCCGGCGTCGTTGCGGGCCCGCTGGTGGATGACGGAGCTCCCGCTACCCGTCTTGCTCTTGCCGTACTTCTTGATGAGGGCGTGGATGGGCTTGGCGATCATCTTCTTGACGGCCTTGGGCAGAGGCTTGTCAGGGTCGATGAGGATCGTTTTGCCAGTCTCCCAGTCGTTGTACCCGACCAGCCCGACGGCTTCGCCGGCCTCGATCTCGTTCATGTACTTGACGTAGTCACCGGCCTTCGGGGGCGCCTTTGTTGGCGTCGCACTCACGGTGGCGGTGGTGCTGGCAATAGCCGCGGGGACCGCCCGGTCGATGGTGGTGTCGCACGCGGACAGGAGTCCGGCAAGCAGCGCGCTCGCGGCAAGGGCAGCGGTTAGGCGAGTGGTGTTCATCGTTGTGCCTGTCGGTTGCTGGAGGCTGCGACATGAGGTTCGGCGGTGTGATGCGACAGTGCCGCGCACTGACTTTGCAGCAGTCGCGCCGCCGACGGCGGGTTGCGTTGTTGGCGGTGAGGTCTCCAGGCGCGCGCCGCCTTCATCCGGCCAGACCGTGCCCTCGACCGATCTGTCGCGGCAGGCGGTGCTCTGCGGGCCGACGAGGGTCATGCGTGGAGCGTCACGCCGACGGCACCAGCAGCCACGCACAATGGCGCCGATGAGCACACCGCAGACTGACGGCGCCATCACACGGCGCGTCTCGCAATCGTCGGCGAACGCCCGTCCGCGAGCAGTGCTCCAGAATGCTGCCGAGCGTCAGCTTCGCCCGTTCGCGGCGCGCTAAAGGCTGGCCGACCTCGCCGTGCTGCACGTAGCCAATGCGGCAGCGCGAGGCGCCTGCCACCCGCGTTCGGGGTGGCAGGCCCCTCGCCCTACATCGTCGGTCAGCCGACGAGCTTGGCCCACGTCGCAGCCGTAACGACTCCGGTCGCCTTGAGGTGCTTCGCGGACTGGAACTTCTTGACGGCCGAGACCGTCTTGGAGTCGAACGTACCGGTCTCGGTGACCTTCAGCAGACGCTGAATGTTCACGACGTCCTGCCCCTTGGCGCCCTTGGCGACCCCCTTCTTCAGGGTCGCAGCCGAGATCGACGACTTCGTGACCGGAAGCGTCCCGGTGCCGTCGTTGACGTGGTTGACCAGCGACTTCCACGTCAGGGAGTTCACGACACCCGTGACGTACAGGTGGTGCGCCTTCTGCCACTTCTTGACGAGCTTGACCGTCGCCGAGTCATACGTCCCGTACTTGATCCCGTCGGGAGCGCCGAGCGCGAGCTGGACCTTCTGGATGTCAGCCTTCGCCGAACCGGCCTTGATGCCCTTGGCCAGGTGCGCCGACGAAATGGAGCCGGCCGTGACAACGGGCTTGACCGCGAACGTCCACGTGACCGCCTTCGACACGTTCCCGGCCGCGTCCTTGGCCGTGACGTTGAACGTGTGCTTGCCGAGCTTGAAGCCATCGACCCACACGGCCTTGTCAGCAGCCGCGATGTGCGCCGGCTTGCCGTCGAACGTGGCCGTGATGCTCGAGGCCTCGTTGACCGAGTAGATAAGGTACGCGGCACGGTCGAGCGAGCTGTACTCACCGTCGGCGATCTTCAGCACCGGAGCGGTCTTGTCGACCGCGGTCCACGCGTTGCTCGAGACGACCGACTTGTTACCGGCCGCGTCGAGCGCGTACACGCTGAACGTGTGCTTGCCGTACTTCACGGCCGCGGTGTAGCTCGAACCGGCCAGGACCTTGGTGGCTGCGCCGTCGAGCGAGCCGTACACGGTCGAGGTCTCGTTCGTCGTCCAGGCGAACTTGACCGAGGTGGCCTCAGCGTTGACGTTCGACTTGGTGACCGTGAGCTTGGGTGCGGTCTTGTCTGACGCCGTCCACGTGTACTGCACCGGCGTGGAGCCGGCGCCGGTCGCGTTGACGGCCTGCGCGATGATCGTGTGCTTGCCGAACCCGACAGTTGCCGTGAACGAGTCACCCGGCAGCACTGATCGCTCGGCGCCGTCGATGCTCGCGAAGACCTGCGTGCCCGGGGCCCCGTTGCTGACGTCCCATGTGAACTTGACCTGAGTGGAGTCGGCGTCGAGCGCTGTGTGATTCAGCGTCAGGACCGGCACCGGCGTGGCCGAAGCGTCACCGACGACCCACCGGTAAGTCGTCAGGTCGCTCTTGTTCCCCGCCGGGTCGACCCCGTACACGCTTAGGACGTGAGAGCCGTCGGCGAGATCGGGGAACGACACCCCCGAGGAGGTGCCAGCCAGCGCGACGGGGGCGGCGCCGTCGAGGGAGTAGAAGTTCCGGGCGCGGAAGTCGTCGAAGTACCAGCCGAAGGTCGACGACGCGCCGCTGGCGACGTTCGCCGCGGGCTTCGTGGTCCACGTCAGGAACTTGGGCGCCTCGTTGTCGAACTGGTCACCGATCGTCCAGTCGATGTCCGTCCAGTCGTCCAAGCCGCCGGCGACGTTGCCGGCCTTGTCCGTCACGCGGAACGTCAGCTGATGCGGTCCGTCAGCGCCCCCGAACGAGTCGTCGCCGGAGAATGCGGTCCACGCACCGCCGTCGAGCTTGTACTCGTACAGCGCGACGTCGTCCGGCACCGACAGCCGGATGTCGGCTCCGAAGGTCTCGCCCGAGGACAGGTGCCCGTCGCCCGGCAGGCCGTGCGTTGCGTACCCGAACTTCGGCGCGACGGTGTCAACGTTGATGATGACCGGGTTCCACGTGTCGGCCTCACCGTTGAAGTAGGTCACGATGACCTGGTGCTCCCCGTCATCCAGGGCCGCCAGGGTCAGGCCGTCGACGTCATCGGGCCACGGGATCGTCTCGCCGGAGTCGACGGACACCTTGCGGTTCGTTCCACCGGGCAGGTAGAGGGTGGGCGTCGAGTCGTTCGTGGTATGGGTCTGACCATCGACGGTGATGCCGGGCTCGGCCGCGGAAGCCGAACCTGCGGCGACGACGGTCATGGTTGCCGCGACGGCGAGCGTGGCGCTGGCGGCGACGAGACGGGACGTGTTGGAAGCCATGTGCTGTTGTGGCACCTTTCGTAGAGGGCCCGCGGATGCGGTGAACCTTGGATTCGTGCCGGCGGGGCTGCCGTAAGCACGCAATTGCCTCACTGGTGAGGTGCAGCCGCACACGACAGTGCCCGACGTGGCGGGCGCGGCAATGGCGGCCGGTTGACGTCATCGGCGTCCCGAAGCAACCACTTGAGCAGCGTCAGGGTGATGCTGTGCACACGAAAGCCGCGAGCGGCCAGCAGGGGAGCGCTCGCGCTCGCGGAGTGCTAAATCTCGCCGACGTCCTCGTACACGGACTCGTCTGGACCAGCCCGCTCAGGCCCCTGGAAGACGGTCGAGGACGTAGAGCTCGTGACGCTCGGCTGGGTCTACTGGCACAACACCAAGCGCCCGCACGGCTACCTCAGGGACATCCCGCCGACCGGGTTCGAGATGAAGTTCTACGCTACCCACGGGAGCGACCAGACCCTGGTCGAAATCCCACAGCCCGAGCCTCTATCGAACCCAGGGCAGGTCAACTCACCCCAGGCGACCCGCGCCTGCAACTCCTCGGCGAGCCCCACGCCGGCGGATCGAGTCGGGGCATCCTCGTCGCTGATAGAGGTCTCCGCCTGGCCTGCATCACGACCCGTTCGCGGCGCCGTGGGC
>Ga0160435_1000443_pt1 | contig 14176 bp, 9 predicted proteins | sample HID1973K_E0MG_FD_108213 | JGI IMG/M metagenome (GOLD analysis project Ga0160435, IMG submission 108213) | Enriched mosquito-associated microbial communities from UW Madison campus, WI, USA - HID1973K_E0 MG | ecosystem: Host-associated > Arthropoda: Insects > Digestive system > Unclassified ...
ACCGCGATCAAAGACTACGATCATCCTCCGATGACCGTGATCGGCGAATTCGACAAGGCGTCCGGTGACGTTCTGCAATCCCTGTACGAAGAACTCGACGCGCCGATCATCCGCAAGGACATCGCCGTTGCCGAAATGATCAAGTACACCTGCAACGTCTGGCACGCGACCAAGGTCACCTTCGCCAACGAAATCGGCAACATCGCCAAGGCAGTCGGCGTCGACGGCCGCGAAGTGATGGAAGTTGTCTGCCAGGACAAGGCCCTGAACCTGTCGCAGTACTACATGCGCCCAGGCTTCGCTTTCGGCGGTTCCTGCCTGCCTAAAGACGTTCGCGCCCTGACCTACCGCGCAAGCTCGCTGGACGTGGAAGCGCCACTGCTCAACTCGCTGATGCGCAGTAACGTCTCCCAGGTTCAGAACGCATTCGACATCGTTGCCTCCGGCGACACCCGCAAGGTTGCCCTGCTGGGTCTGAGCTTCAAGGCCGGTACCGACGACCTGCGCGAGAGCCCGCTGGTCGAGCTGGCAGAAATGCTGATCGGTAAAGGTTTCGACCTGAGCATCTTCGACAGCAACGTCGAATACGCCCGCGTCCACGGCGCCAACAAGGACTACATCGAGTCCAAGATCCCGCACGTTTCGTCCCTGCTCAACTCGGACTTCGACGCCGTGATCAACAACTCCGACGTGATCATCCTCGGCAACCGTGACGAGCGTTTCCGTGCACTGGCCAACGAAGCGCCAGCTGGCAAGCGCGTCATCGACCTGGTGGGCTTCATGAAAGGCACCACCACCGAAGACGGTCAGACCGAAGGCATTTGCTGGTAAGAGGCGGCGGCAAGCGCCAAGCCACAAGCTGCAGGTTTCAAGTTTCATGCTCAGTGCTGCAAGCGGTCATCCGCTTGCAGCTTGAGGTTTGAGGCCTGCGGCTTGGTTGCAACTGACTTCAAGGGATACGAACTATGCAAAGGCTCAAGCACGGCTTGCTTCAAGCCGCAGGTTGGCTGTTTTATCTGAGTTTGCTGGCAGCCATTGCAATGGCGCTGCCCAAGTCGCTATTCGACTCTCAGTCGAAAGACTTTATTTTCCTGGTCGGTATCGTCGGTATCTGGCGTTACTCGATGGGCGCAACGCACTTTGTGCGCGGCATGATTTTTCTTTACATCGTCTACCCACACCTGCGCCGTAAAGTGCGCAAGCTGGGCAAGGCGGCCGATCCATCCCACGTGTTTCTGATGGTCACCAGTTTCCGTATCGACGCGCTGACCACCGCTCAGGTGTACAGCTCGGTGATTCAGGAAGCGATCAATTCCGGCTATCCGACCACCGTCGTCTGCTCGCTGGTCGAGATGTCGGACGAGCTGCTGGTCAAGGCACTGTGGGCCAAGTACAACCCGCCCGAGCATGTGAAACTGGACTTCGTGCGCATCGCCGGTACCGGCAAGCGTGACGGTCTGGCCTTCGGTTTCCGCGCGATCTCGCGCCACATGCCGGATGACCGTGCAGTGGTTGCGGTGATCGACGGCGACACCGTTCTGGCAGAAGGCGTGGTTCGCAAGACCGTGCCGTGGTTCCAGCTGTTCGGCAACGTCGGCGGCCTGACCACCAACGAATTCTGCGAAGTGCGCGGCGGCTACATCATGAGCGAATGGCACAAGCTGCGTTTCGCCCAGCGTCATATCAACATGTGCTCGATGGCCCTGTCCAAGCGCGTGCTGACCATGACCGGCCGCATGTCTGTGTTCCGCGCCACCGTGGTCACCGACCCGGACTTCATCGCCGACGTGGAGAGCGATTCGCTCCAGCACTGGCGCCTTGGCCGCTTCAAGTTCCTGACCGGTGACGACAAGTCCAGCTGGTTCAGCCTGATGCGCCTGGGCTACGACACGTTCTACGTGCCGGACGCCGCGATCAACACCGTCGAGCACCCGCCTGAGAAGAGCTTCCTCAAGGCCAGTCGCAAGCTGATGTATCGCTGGTACGGCAACAACCTCCGCCAGAACTCTCGAGCGCTTGGCCTGGGTGTCCGTCGCCTGGGTGTGTTCACCAGCATCGTGCTTTTCGACCAGCGCGTGTCGATGTGGACCTCGATTCTCGGCCTGACCGTCGCGATTCTCGCCAGCCTCAAATATGGCGTGAGTTTCCTGCTGGCGTATCTGCTGTGGATCGGTATCACGCGTCTGATTCTCACGCTGTTGCTGTCGTGCTCCGGCCACGCCATCGGGCCGGCCTACCCCATGATTCTGTATTACAACCAGATCGTCGGTGCGCTGATGAAGATTTACGTTTTCTTCCGCCTCGACCGCCAGTCCTGGACTCGCCAGGACACAAAACTGAGCCGTGACATGGCCAGCTTCCAGGGTTGGTTCAACACCTGGTCGTCTCGGACCATGACTTTTTCGGCTGGCAGCATCTTTGTTGCCGTGCTGCTGACAATGGTCTGACCCGGGTCTCTGACCGCACCAATGGATCAACTCGATTAATCAGGAATTACCGCCATGAATACAGCCGTGAATGTGAACGTCGTCCATGAATCCGAAGCCCAGCGTCAGCACGCCCGGGTCAAAATCCCTGCCAAGCTGCGCCTGCTCAACGGCCAGCCCAACGCGCCGCTGGTTCGGGTCGAAGACCTCTCCGCTGGCGGTCTGAGCTATGTCGCACCGGCTGGTCAGCGCCCTTCCGTGGGTGAAGTGATCAAGGGCCGTCTGCAATTCCTGATCGACAACCTGGGCCTGGCGATGGACGTCGAACTGCAGGTTCGCGCGATCGATTCGGCGACCGGCCGGGTCGGCTGCCAGTTCCAGCATCTGGAAGCTCAGGACATCGCGACCCTGCGTCACCTGATCACTTCCCACCTGAGCGGCGAGATCGTCAGCATGGGTGAAGTGCTGGCCACCCTGCAGCGCGACAACTTCACCAAGGCCCGCAAGAACAAGGACACCGGCAGCGGCATGAGCGCCTTCGGTCGCCTGCGCGCCGTGACCTTCAGCGCCGGTATCTTCATCGTCGGCCTGGCGGCATTCGGTTTCGTGGCCAAGTCCGTTTACGGCATGTACTTCGTCAGCCACTCCACTTCCGGTCTGGTCAGCGTGCCGACCATGGATGTGACCATGCCACGCGACGGCACCGTGACCAGCCTGGTCGCACCGGACGGTCAGGTCGCCAAAGGCGCACCACTGGCCTCGTTCAACACCAGCATGCTTGACGTACTCAAGGGCAACCTGGACCCGGACGAAATGCAGCCCGCGAAAATCGAAGAGCTCTTCGGTCGCCAGCTCGCCGGTACTCTGACCAGCCCATGTGATTGCATCATCGGCAAGCAACTGGTTGCCAACGGTCAATACGCTGCCAAAGGCGACGTGATCTTCCAGATGGTGCCGCGCAACGTCGCCGCCAACATCGATGCCCGCTTCACCTACCGCCAGTTTGCCGATGTGCAGCCGGGCGCTCGCGTCAACTTCCAGGTGGCCGGCGAAGAAGGCACTCACAGCGGCAAGATCGTCAGCTCCACTGCGCTGAGCCCTGCCGACCTGTCTTCGGACCTGCGCGTACAGATCCAGCCTGATGAATCCCTGAGCAGCACCCTGGCCGGTCGTCCAGTAGAAGTGGTCAGCGATCGCGGTCCTTCGCTGAACTGGCTGATCGACAAAGCCACGGCCGCAGGTCTCTAAACATGGCTAGCCCACTACGAAGCTTGTCAGCCCCTACGTTGTTGAGCCTTGCGATCGCGATCGGTCTGGGCGGCTGTGCCGGCCTGCCCGATCAGCGCCTGGCCAATGAAGCCCTGAAACGCGGCGATACCGCGCTGGCGGAGCAAAACTATCGGCAACTGGCGGACCTGGGTTATAGCGATGCACAGGTAGGTCTTGCAGACATTCAGGTCGGTACTCGCGACCCTGAACTGATCAAGCAGGCCGAGGCAACTTACCGCGCTGCCGCTGAAACGTCGCCACGGGCGCAATCGCGCCTGGGCAAACTGCTCGCGGTCAAACCCAACTCCACCGAGGCCGAGCAACGCGAAGCCGAAGGTCTGTTGAAAAAAGCTTTCGCCAATGGCGAGGCCGGCACGCTGATTCCGCTGGCGATGCTTTATCTGCAATACCCGCACACGTTCCCCAACGTGAACGCGCAGCAGAAGATCAGCGAATGGCGTGCGCAGGGTTATCCGGAAGCCGGTCTTGCCCAGGTGCTGCTGTTCCGCACCCAAGGCACCTACGACCAGCATTTGGGTGAAGTCGAAAGCATCTGCAAGGAAGCGCTGCGCGCCAACGATGTCTGCTACATGGAACTGGCGACGGTCTACCAGAAACGCGGCGAAGCGGACAAACAGGCGGCGTTGCTGGACCAGATGCAGCGCGGCTACTCGGCAGGCACCGTGCCGGCCATGCGTGTCGACACCGTAGCCCGTGTGCTGGCCGATTCGACCATCGGCAAGCCGGACGAAAAAACCGCGCAGCAGTTGCTGGAAAAAGTCGCACCGGCATACCCCGCTTCGTGGGTCAGCCTGGCGCAACTGCTCTACGACTATCCAGAGCTCGGCGACGTCAACAAGATGATGGAATACCTGGACAACGGCCGTGCCGCGGATCAACCGCGCGCCGAGCTGCTGCTGGGCAAACTGTATTACGAAGGCAAGCTGGTTTTGCCTGATGCGAAGAAAGCCGAGGAGCACCTGACCAAGGCCGCCCCGACGCAGATTTCGGCGCATTACTACCTGGGTCAGCTGTATCGCCGTGGTTACCTCGGCCATCCCGACCCGCAAAAAGCCGTCGACCAGCTGCTGACCTCCGCACGCGGTGGCCAGAACAGCGCCGACTTCGCCCTCGCGCAATTGTTCTCGCAAGGCAAGGGCATCAAGCCCGACCCGGTGAATGCGTGGGTCTTTGGTCAGCTGGCGCAAGCTCAGGGCACTCCTCAGGCCACGGAACTTGCACAGCAACTCAACGATCAATTGCCGCCTGAGAAGCGTGCCCAAGCGCAAAGTCTTCTCCAGCGAGAACAGCAGGTCCGGGGCACCACAGCGCAAAACGCGCTGGCCTTGCAGACCCTGCAAGAAGAAAAAGACGGCGAGGACGCACCTCTATGAAGCTTAAGTTGAACCCCTTGATGGCAGCCGGACTGGGTCTGGGTTTCACTCTGGTCTGGGCTACGCCGACACTGGCAGCCCTGACCGATACCCAGAATTTCGGTATTGAAGTAAAGCTGACTGGGCAACTGGAAGACGACCGTGACCTGGGCACTCGTGATGGTGGCGATGTCAACGGTGTCGGTCTGGACCTGCGCCCATGGATGTATGGCCAATGGGGCAACTGGAGCGGTTACGCGATGGGTCAGGTGGTCACTGCCACGGACACCATCCAGACCGACCCGCTGGATCAGCAGGTCACTGATGAAAACGGCCAGTCCACCCTGCGCGCTCGCAAGACGTCGAGCAGCCGTGAAGTGGACGACAGCTACGCCGCACTGCGCGAATTCTGGATCGGCTACAGCGGTTTCACGCCTTACCCTGGCGAGATCCTCAAGGTCGGTCGCCAGCGTCTGCGCAACGACGACGGCCAATGGCACGACACCAACATCGAAGCGGTGAACTGGGTGTTCGACACCACGCTGCTCAAGGCGGAAGTCGGCGCCGCACAACGTTTCAGCGAATACCGCACCGACCTGACCGAACTGTCCGCACAGGACAAGGACCGTCAGCATCTGTTCGGCGACGTCGAATACCAGTGGACGCCAGGTCAATGGGCCGGCGTGCGTGCGCACTACAGCCATGATGGCGGCAGCTTCAAGGATCAGGGCGAAGAGATCGACGATCTCGACAAGACCACTCGCGGCGACCTCACCTGGCTGGGCATTCAGGCCAACAGCGACGCTTACAACTATCGCAACCTGAACACCGTCAACTACTGGGGCAGCCTGACCTGGCTGACCGGCGACCGTGATCGTCTGGGCAGCACTTACAGCGCGGCCCGCGACGAATACGTCGCAGGCCAGAAGACCAACGAAAACGTGAACGGCTGGGCGACCGACCTGGGCCTGCGTGTGCGTCTTGATCCGATGTGGCAAGTGGGCGGCGCCTACTCCCGCGCCAGCAAGAACTACGAACAGAACGGCCTGGAAAGCAACCGCTCGAACTGGACCGGTACCCGCTCGCGCGTACACCGCTTCGGCGAAGCCTTCCAGGGCGAAATGGCCAACGTGGAATCCGGAACGCTGTTCGCGTCCTGGCAGATGCAGGACGAGTACGACGCCTCTCTGATCTACCACAAGTTCCGCCGCGTCGACGGTCATTCCGGGATCGGGGGCGCAGGGATCAACCCGGCTCGCGAGAACGTGGATGCCGACGGCGTCAGCAGCTTCGACTCCCTGCCACTGGAAGACGGCCGCAAGGATCTGGGTCAGGAAATGGATCTGGTGGTCACCAAGTACTTCAAGCAGGGCCTGTTGCCTGCTTCGGTGAGCCAGTCGTTTGACGAGCCTTCCGCGCTGATCCGTCTGCGTGCAGGCGTGTTCAAACCCGGCGATGCGTATCACAGCGGCGTGGACGATTACATGCACCGCGCCATCGTCGACGTTATCTGGCGTTTCTGATGCAAAGCAGGATCGGGTACCGCAGATCGCTGTCAGTCCGGCTTGCCGGCTGCAGCGCTCTTGCGGAAGTCACCGCCGGCAAGCCGGGCTGCTACGGGAGCTTCACCATGTTCTCGACACCGGTTGTGTCACGTTTGATGAGAGTGCAATGACATGAACAGTCAAGCAAACAGTTTGCGGCCTCGGGGCTGGCCACATGCTCTGCTGGAAAGCGCAGTGCTCAGTAGCGCTCTGCTGCTTGCCAGTGCCGGCGCGATGGCCAACAGCCCTGCGCCAGCGCCAGCGGCCGCCGCCAAGCCGGCAGCCGGGGAAGAAGTCGTCAAAGGCCTGCATCAGGCCAAGACGTACACCATCAGCAGCCCGCCCGCCGAGCCGCTGATGATGGACAAGCCCAAGCTGCCTGACCTGTCGGGTTATACCCAGCAGGCCATGCAGAAAAAGATCGTGCGGACCAAGCCAGGCAAGGTCGCGATCAGACGAATGATGCAGGAAGACTCGCTGAAGGAATTCATCGGCGGCGATAACAAGATGGCTGAGTGGGTCGCGCGTCAGCACGGCATCCCTCAGGCGATCTTCATCGAAGACGGCTACATGAACCTGCAGGATCTGGCGAAAAAGGTGCCTAAGCAGTACCTGAGCGAGACCTCTCCAGGTGTCTATCTTGCACGTCTGCCGATCGTGGTCGGCAAGACCGGTATCTTCGAGATCGACAAGAAGACCACCGAACTGCGCCTGTCGCAGGAAGCCGGTTCGTTCATGGTCAACGACAACAAGTTGTTCATCTCCGACACCCGCCTGACGGGCTGGAGCGAGAAGGCCAACGGTCCGTCGACGTTCAAGGCACCGAAGGAATTCCGTCCGTTCGTGCTTGCCTGGGGCGGCACCCAGACTTACATGTTCAACGCGAAAGTGGCGAGCCTGGGGTACAACAACAGCAAGTCGTACGGCATCAGTATTTCTCAGTACACGCCCAACATGAAGGCGCAGATGAACCGCCCGGATCCGACCGGCTGGATCGTCAACTCCGAGTTCTCGGACCTCTGGTACGGCTTCTACTGCTATGAAACCCGCGACTTCGTGGTCAAGAGCAACACCTACCACGACAACATCATTTACGGCATCGACCCGCACGACCGTTCGCACGGCCTGATCATTGCCGAGAACACTGTCTACGGCACCAAGAAAAAACACGGGATCATCATTTCCCGTGAGGTGAACGACAGCTTCATCATCAGCAACAAAAGCTATGACAACCACCTGTCGGGCGTCGTGCTTGACCGTAACAGCGTCAACAACCTGGTCGCCTACAACGAGATCTACCGCAACCACACCGACGGCATCACGTTGTATGAAAGTGCCGACAACCTGCTGTGGGGCAACCGCGTCTTCGCCAACAAGCGTCACGGCATCCGGGTTCGTAACAGCACCAACATCAAGCTCTACGAAAACCTGGCCATCGGCAACGGCCTGATGGGCGTTTATGGCCACATCAAAGACCTTTCCGATACCGATCGCGACATCAAGCTCGACCCGTTCGACGCTGAAGTGTCGCTGATCATGGTCGGCGGCGAACTGACCTCCAATGGTTCAGGCCCGCTGTCCATCGACTCGCCGCTCAGCGTCGAGCTGTACAAGGTGTCGATGCTTGCACCGACCAAAGCCAGCGGGATCAGCTTCAACGGCGTATTGGGCGACCGTCAGGACGAAATCCTCGATCTGCTGGTGCGCCAACAAAAAGCCGTGTTGATCGACCCGGTCGAAAGCCAGAAACAACTCCGGGACTGAGGAAGACATTTCTATGCACGCACACTTGATCAAATTGCTCAGCCTCTCCGGCCTGACCGCTGCACTGTTCGCCGCCAGCAACGCTGCCTATGCCGCTGACGCGACTGCCCCAAGCTTTACCGCCGAGCCCTGCTGCAGCCTGTGCCCGGAAGCGCACGACGAGAAAAACTACGTCACCCGCTATCAGCAGAACTTCACCACGCTGGTTCAGGCACAGGGTGACTGGCTGTTCCGTACCCGCGAAGACCTGCGCACCGAGTTCGACACCACGCCGGAAGGCTATCGTCGGATGCAACAACTGCACGACGCTTTCAAGAGCAAGGGCGTAGAGCTAGTCGTGGTCTATCAGCCGACTCGCGGCCTGGTCGATCGCAACAAACTGTTCCCGGCCGATCGCGACAAGTTCGATTACAACACCGCGCTGCGTAACTACCAGGCCATGCTCGGTCGCTTCGCAAAAATGGGCTACACCGTGCCGGACCTGTCGCCGCTGACCAACGAACAGCAGGCACATGATTTCTACTTCCGCGGTGACCAGCACTGGACGCCATACGGCGCGCAGCGCACTGCGAAGATCGTCGCCGATTCCGTGAAGAAAATGCCGGCGTTCGCCGACGTTCCTAAGCGCGAATTCGAGACCCATCTGTCAGGTCGCATGGGCAAGAAGGGCACTCTGCACAATATGGCAGGTCAATTGTGCGGCACCAGCTACGCCATCCAGTACATGGATCAGTTCGAGACCGAACCTAAAGGCGAAGCGGGCGACGGCGACCTCTTCGGCGATTCCGGCAATCCGGAAATCACCCTGGTCGGTACCAGTCACAGCGGCAAGAACTACAACTTCGCCGGCTTTTTGCAGGAATACATTGGTGCTGACGTGCTGAACGTGGCATTCCCCGGCGGCGGCCTCGAAGGTTCGATGCTGCAGTACCTGGGCAGCGACGACTTCCAGAAACACCCGCCGAAGATTCTCATCTGGGAATTCTCGCCGCTGTATCGCCTGGATCAAGAAACCATCTATCGCCAGATGATGTCGCTGCTGGATAACGGCTGCGAGGGCAAACCGGCGCTGATGACAACCAGCACCACGCTCAAACCAGGGATCAACGAGCTGTTGGTCAACGGCAAAAACGGCATCAAGGATGTGCGCAACGGCAGTAATCAGATCGACATCAAGTTCGCCGACACCTCGGTGAAGACCCTTCAAGCGCGCCTCTGGTACATGAACGGCCGCCACGAAGACCTGAAGATCGAAAAACCTGAAACATCTGAAACCGACGGGCGCTTCTCCTTCGAACTGCGCGATGACAAGGACTGGGCTGACCAGCAATTGCTCGCACTGGAAGTGCAGGGTCCGGAAGCGGGCGCTGCGCCTCAGCAGGTCGAAGCGAAAGTATGCAAACGCAACGTGTTCCCGAATGTCGCGCATCAAACCGCGCAAGCCGGGTTATGAGGCTCTTATGCACACTCCAAAACTGATGCTCCCTACCCTTCTGTCGCTGGCGATGCTGTCTGGTACAGCGTTCGCCACCAGCGCCAGTGCCGCGTCGACCCTCGTGCCGCCGCAGGGCTACTACGAAGGCGTCGAGAAATTCAAAAGCGGCGAAAACAAGTTCAGCTGTGACGCGACACCGCAGCCTTACACCGGCGCGCTGCAGTTCCGCAGCAAGTACGAAGGTTCGGACAAGGCTCGCGCCACCCTGAACAAGGACTCCGAGCAAGCGTTTCGCGACGCCACCAAGGACATCACGACCATGGAACGCAACACCAGCAAAGTGGTGATGCAGTACATGCGCGATGGCCGTCCGGAACAACTCGACTGCGCGCTGAACATGCTCACCACCTGGGCCAAGGCCGATGCGCTGGAGTCGACCGACTTCAACCATACCGGCAAGTCGATGCGCAAATGGGCGCTGGGCAGCATGTCCTCCTCCTACCTGCGCCTGAAGTTCTCCGAGTCCCATCCGTTGGCGACTCGCCAGCAGGACGCTCAGATCATCGAAGCCTGGTTCAGCAAGCTGGCCGATCAAGTCGTCAGTGACTGGAACAACCTGCCGCTGGACAAGACCAACAACCACTCGTACTGGGCTGCCTGGTCGGTGATGTCGACCGCCGTGGCGACCAACCGCAAGGACCTGTTCGACTGGTCGGTGAAAGAGTTCAAGGTCGCGGCCAACCAGGTCGACGCTCAAGGCTTCTTGCCTAACGAGCTCAAGCGCAAGCAGCGTGCATTGGCGTACCACAACTACGCACTGCCGCCACTGGCCATGATCGCCAGCTTCGCTCAGGCCAACGGTGTCGATCTGCGCCCTGAAAACAACGGCGCGCTCAAGCGTCTGGGTGACCGGGTACTGGCAGGCGTGAAGGACTCCGGCAACGAATTCCAGGCCAAAGACGGCCAGAAGCAGGACATGACGGACCTCAAGACCGACATGAAATTTGCCTGGCTCGAACCGTACTGCTCGCTCTACGAGTGCGGCCCGGATGTGCTGGATCAGAAACACAAGATGCAACCGTTCAAGAACTTCCGTCTCGGCGGAGACCTGACCCGTACCTATGACCCGAGTCATGAAAAGGGTGAGAAAGGCGGTTCCTGAACGCGGCGACCTTGATCGTTCCCACGCTCTGCGTGGGCACGATCAGACCAGTAGGCGCAGGCAGTGAGTTTCATGTTTCACCCCTCCAGTTTTTCATGGGGGGTTTGGGGGGGCTTCGGCCCTTGATGTTGGACAAACGGAGAGATAAGGATGGTTTTCTCATCCAACGTGTTCCTGTTCCTGTTCTTGCCGGTTTTCCTCGGCTTGTACTATCTGAGCGGGCAACGCTATCGCAACCTGCTGCTGCTGATCGCCAGCTACGTGTTCTACGCGTGGTGGCGAGTGGACTTCCTGGCACTGTTCGCAGGTGTGACGCTGTGGAACTACTGGATCGGCCTGCGCGTAGGCGCTGCCGGGGTCAAGACCAAACCCGCACAGCGCTGGCTGCTGCTGGGCGTGGCAGTCGACCTGTGCATCCTGGGCTACTTCAAATACGCCAACTTCGGCGTGGACAGCATCAACGCGATCATGACCTCCTTCGGTCTTGAGCCGTTCATCCTGACCCACGTACTGTTGCCGATCGGTATCTCGTTCTACATCTTCGAGTCCATCAGCTACATCATCGACGTCTACCGTGGCGACACACCGGCAACGCGCAATCTCATCGATTTCGCAGCGTTCGTGGCCATCTTCCCGCACCTGATCGCCGGCCCCGTGCTGCGCTTCCGCGATCTGGTCGACCAGTTCAACAACCGCACGCACACCCTGGACAAGTTCTCCGAAGGCGTGACGCGGTTCATGCAAGGTTTCATCAAGAAGGTATTCATCGCCGACACCCTGGCGGTCGTGGTCGACCACTGCTTCGCCCTGCAACACCCGACCACGGGCGATGCATGGCTTGGCGCGCTGGCCTACACCGCGCAGCTGTACTTCGACTTCTCCGGTTACAGCGACATGGCCATCGGCCTGGGTCTGATGATGGGTTTCCGCTTCATGGAAAACTTCAAACAACCTTACGTCAGTCAGTCGATCACCGAGTTCTGGCGTCGCTGGCACATCAGTCTGTCCACCTGGCTGCGTGACTACCTGTACATCACCCTGGGCGGCAACCGTGGCGGCAAAGTCGCGACCTATCGCAACCTGTTCCTGACCATGCTGCTGGGCGGTCTGTGGCACGGCGCCAACATCACCTACATCGTGTGGGGCGCCTGGCACGGTGTCTGGCTTGCCATCGAAAAAGCACTGGGCCTGAACACCACGCCGCGTACGTTCAACGTCCTGCGCTGGGCCTTCACCTTCCTGCTGGTCGTGATGGGCTGGGTAATCTTCCGCGCCGAAAACCTGCACGTCGCTGCACGTATGTACGGTGCAATGTTCAGCTTCAGCGAATGGCAACTGTCGGACCTCAACCGCGCCAGCCTGACCGGCCTGCAGGTTGCGACCCTGATCGTCGCCTACATCACCCTCGCCTTCTTCGGCCTGCGTGACTTCTACAAGAACCGCGCACCTGTCAAACCGACGTCGGACACCCACGCCGCTGGCACGCCAGCACCGGCTGACGGTCCTGCCGCCGCGGTGCCAGGCATGATCAAAGCCGTTCCGGGCGACAAGCCGGGCAGCATCCATCAACCAGGTTACATCGTCGGCACAGAGGCACAGGTTCAGCCTGCCTACTGGACCGCCGACTGGTCGCGCTACGTCATGCGCGCCCTGATCCTGCTGATGTTCGTTGCGTCGATTCTCAAACTCTCGGCGGCCAGTTTCTCGCCGTTCCTGTACTTCCAGTTCTGAGGAGCCTGACATGACCCGTTCATTACGTTTCCTCTACATCTTCCTGTTCCTGGCGATTCTGCTGGTACTGGGCCTGTGGTCGCTGCGCAGCTTCATCGGCTTCTCGACGTCGAAGGAAACCACTGTTCTCAATGGCCACTGGACCAAAGCAGTGGAAACCCATTACGACGATGAATTCCCGATCAAGCGCCTGGGCACCAACCTGTGGGCTGCGTTGGATTACAAGGTGTTCAACGAAGGTCGTCCGGGGGTCATCCTCGGCAAGGACCAGTGGCTGTACACCGATGAAGAATTCGACGCAGTCGCCAATGGCGAGCAGAACGAAGCCGACAACCTGGCGATCATTCAGGGCGTACGCGACACGCTGAAAAAACAGGGTACGCAACTGGTGCTGGCGATCGTTCCAGCCAAGACGCGTCTCTATCCGGAGCACGTGGGCGACAACAAGCCGGCCGCGCTGCACACCGATCTGTATCAGCAGTTCCATGCTCAGGTGAATCAGGCCGGCATCTTCGCGCCGGACCTGCTGGCACCGCTGCAGAGCGCCAAAGACAAAGGCCAGGTCTTCCTGCGCACCGACACTCACTGGACGCCGATGGGCGCCGAAGTGGTCGCGCAGCAACTGGGCGCGGCGATCTCCAGCCAAACGCCACTGAGCGGCGATCCGCAGACGTTCGTCACCGAAGCCAAGTCCAGCGCGCCGTACAAGGGTGATCTGACCAACTTCCTGCCACTCGATCCGCTGTTCAGCAACCTGCTGCCCAAGCCGGACGACCTGCAACAGCGCACCACCAACCCGGCCCAGGCCGACGGTGAAAGCGGTGATGCACTGTTCGCCGACAACTCGGTGGCAGTCGGTCTGGTCGGTACCAGCTACAGCGCCAACCCGAACTGGAACTTTGCTGGCGCTCTGAAGCAAGCGCTGCACAGCGACGTCGTGAATTACGCCGAAGACGGCCATGGCCCGATTCTGCCGATGCTCAAGTATCTGCAGACCGATGCCTTCAAGAGCAGCCCGCCGCAGGTGCTGATCTGGGAGTTCCCGGAACGCTATCTGCCCGCTCACAACGACCTGACCGAGTTCGATCCGCAGTGGATCGCCGAACTCAAGAAGGCTCGTGACCCTCAACAAAATCTGGCTCAGAACGCCAACGATTCCAACTCCGAGTCGCCCAACCGGGCGCAAAACTGAGAGGACTACTCAAAATGACCTTGCAGAACCCAACTCGCATGCCTACTCGTTCGACCAAGACCAGCCTGCTGAAAACCTGCGTTCTGGCCGCAAGCCTGGGCTTCGTGTCCCTCTCGGCCTTCGCTGGTGGCGACGCCGCTCTGTACGGCCCGACCGCGCCAAAAGGGTCGACCTTCGTTCGCGTCTACAACGCCAGCAACAGTGAAATCAGCGCAAGCGTCGGCAATACCAGCCTGAACGAAGTCGGCCCGCTGGCCAGCAGCGATTTCAGCTTCATGCC
>Ga0160435_1000445_pt1 | contig 14130 bp, 10 predicted proteins | sample HID1973K_E0MG_FD_108213 | JGI IMG/M metagenome (GOLD analysis project Ga0160435, IMG submission 108213) | Enriched mosquito-associated microbial communities from UW Madison campus, WI, USA - HID1973K_E0 MG | ecosystem: Host-associated > Arthropoda: Insects > Digestive system > Unclassified ...
AGGGCCCCCACCGCAACATCATGCAATTCGCTGCGGAGGCCGGCAGGACCCTTCGTGCGGTAGTTGGCCAGAGAGTGCTTATCGATTAAGACAACCTGGATAGCCGTCGACTCGGCGGCTTCACGCGCGTATTCGATTACAGACTTCGCAAACGCTCCTGTGGTCAGAATGACAACGACCTGGGCGCGCAAGAGTGTCGCCATCCCGATCTCCTTGGCGAGCACCGAGAGTGCGACCGGGGCCGTCTGGTTCTTGCACTGGAAGAGCCATCTAGAGAAGTGAAGGTGTGCGCCCTCCGCGACAAGGTCAACCTCTGCGCCGCCGGTCTGGGCACTGCGGAGACGCATCTCCGCAGGTATCAATCCCAGGTCAGCAGCCACGCGCAGCGAGAGCAACTCCAACGCGATCCCTTTGACTCCGGTGTGAGAGGACGCAAGGTCATTGAGGATGCTATCCGTCGATCGGTTCAACTCCGCCTGCAAATCGGGTGGAACATCGCCAAGCTCGAGGCCGTCGATCAAGGCGACATCGAGATCCATCGCGCGCTGAGTTAGCCGGACTGTTCCGCCCTTGCCTCCGCGGCCGGCCTCCTTGAGCGCGCGTTCGATTAGTCCCGCGGATGAGAGCGGCTCGTAAACTTGGCGCCCCACGAGCCCTGCGTTGAACTCAACGCCTCGCTGACGTAAGAGCTCAAGCAGTTCCGCCGATTGAATCGGAGTTCCATTCCCCAGCGCACGTAGCCGCAGAACCTCAATTACGGCTCGTTGGGGCGGTGTGAGGCTTCGCCAGATTCGAATCTCATCCGGAGTCGTACCGCTCAGCTCGAACAACACCTGGACGTCGACATTCCAGTACATGTCGACAACGCCGGACGGCTCTAGCCATTGGCGGAGTTTGCCGGCGTACGAACTGTTCGTCGACACCTGGTAGCCGCGGGCGCGCAGTTCGTCATCGATTTGCTTCTTGGTGACGACGCCGTCGCGAGAACGGACATCGACCGCGACCTGCAGCAACTCGACTCCATGTCGCTCGCGGAGCAAGAAGGTTGAGAAGAGCCGGTGACCTTTCGAAGGATTGCTCGCGAGCCCCAGAAGCTTCACGCCAAGCTCGGTGGGCTCGAGCGGATCGCGCTTGGCGCTGAGCAGCCCGTACTGTTGCATGCCCGTGATGACGTTGCTCGCCCGTTTACGTTGCTGCTCGAGTTGTGCCACGGGATCCGCAGATCGTCTCTCGGCCGAGTTGGCGAACCACTTCGCACGGATCCACTCAACGATCTGAGCGCGGTCGCCCGAAAGGTCCTTGATGCGATTGAGGATCTCGAATACGGCGTCAGCAGTTCCCAGTTGTCCCGGTGTGAACTCGTTCGGAGCAGGCAGCTTCGGCACGTCAGGCGGCCCGCTGCGTGCTGCGCCCTACGCGCAGGTGCTCGGCGAGTTGAACGGCCAGCGCGTTGGCGAGCTTTGGCGGTACAGCGTTGCCGACCTGTCGCCATTGCTGCTCGACATTGCCAGCTAGGAACCAGTCGTCGGGGAAGGTCTGGATCCGCTTGACTTCCTCGATCCGCAGGATCCTGCTTCGCCAATGGAAGGGACCCATGTTGTTGGAGCGTCGCGCCTGGATCGTCCACGCGGGCATGTCGGGGCTGAGCTTCAGAAGAAACGACCAGTATCGCTTGCGCCACTCAAACTGAGGGTCGGGGTGGCCACGCTTGGCGGTGAAGTAGAGGTAGTTGTCGCCAGGTGGAATCTGCTTCAAGAGATCGTGGTGCTTTCCTCCCGCGACATGACCTTCGTCCGACGCGTTCGCCTCCGTGTCGAGGTCCTGGAGCACCGAGCCCGCCGTTTCCCACGGGGACAGCGTCTCACTAGTTCCCCGTTCTGCGTGCGTGGGCGCCGGCCATTCGAACTCGCCCTCAAGCGTTCCGACGATGAAGAAGCGCTGTCGGATCTGCGGTACGCCGAAGTCCGCTGCGTTGAGAACCCGATGATCGCATCGATATCCGTAGCTTTCGGCGGTAGCGATGATGTGGTCGAGTGTCTCCCGATGCACTTTGAACGCCATACCCGCAACGTTCTCCAAGAGAAACGTCTTGGGACGAAGCCAGCGGAGCGTCTCCAGATAGCCCGAGATCGTCACCTCGCCGACCGGGTCGTCCATCGCGCGCGGCTTATCCGTGCGATAGAACCGGCTCTTTGAGAACGGCGGACAGGGTGGGCCACCGACGAGCAAGTCGACATCCTCGAGTTTCGCGGCACCCACCATGTCGTTGACTCTCTGCTGGGTGAAGTCCGCGATGCTTCCGTTGAAGAACGCTGTCTCGGGGAAGTTTCGCTCGTGGCTCCTTGCGGCGTAGCCATCGGTATCCACCGCCGCGATGATTTCGAAGCCGGCCTCCCTCATGCCGAGATCGAGTCCGCCAGCGCCCGAAAAAAGGCTGACCGCGCGCATAGGCACGCTCACGCGGCCGCCTCAGAGCGGGAGACCGACGCGAGGACGGAGGTCACCATCGCTTCGGCCATCACAGACGGGACAGCATTGCCGATCTGTCGAACTTGCTCGCGGCGAGGTCCCGCAAATCTGTAGCCGGCGGGAAAGGACTGGAGCGCTGCGAGCTCGTCGACCGCCAGTCGACGGCTATCCCAGTGAAAAGGACCCGTCCACGGTCCCGGGCTGGCGGGAATGGTCCACGATGGCCGATCCGGCGAAAGCTTGAGCAAGAAGTTCCAGTACCGTGTCTCGGCTTCGAAGGTCGGGCTTGGGTGCCCCGCCCATGCCGAGTGGAACTTGTAATTCATGCCGGGTGGAATCTCACGAAGATGCTGCGCCCAGCGCCCCTCGACTGCCACCAAGTCGCGTGAGACGAGCGCGGGATCAACCTCTGCGAGAGCGTCACCAGCGGTTCGCCACTGAAGCAGGCCGATCGACGGGACCTCTGCGTGGGTCATCCTCGGTTCGGCAGGCGTCCTTTCAAGCGAACCCAATAGAAAGACCCGCTGCCGTGACTGCGGGGCTCCGTAGTTGGTCGCGGTGGCGACCACGGTCCGCGTGAAGTAGCCGGCCGCCTCTGCGTCCGCGCGCAACGCCTCGAAGATGTGCTTATTGCGCGGATGAAGGATGCTCGGAACGTTTTCGAAGACGAACGCTGCCGCATCAGTCTCGAGCACGAGGCGAAGGAACTCGTGAACAAGCGTGCGCCTGCTGTCTGGACGAGCGGTAGGAGTCTCGGTAGGTCGGGCTGCGGACTCGCCTCGCGCGCGGGCGCGTCGGTAGGCCGCCTCATCGCCCTTGTCTACCCAGTATGCCGCCTTGCTAAACGGTTGACAGGGAGCGCCGCCGATGACGATCAGATCCTCACTCTTCCGTAGCCCTGCGTCGACCCGAAGCTGCTCGCCTGTCAGAGCGGTCACGTCTCCCAGCATCGAGCGCCCTGGGTGAAGACCTGGATTCTGCGCCATGGTCTCACACGAGTATGAGTCGTTATCTACGGAGAGTCGGAGCTCTGCCCCTGCCCGCTGCGCGCCGATGCCGAGACCGCCCGCCCCGGCGAAGAGGTCGATCACGGGAAGCTCTTTGATCACGGGATACCTTTCGTGCTGACCGGCAAGGATGCTGTGACGATACGACGAAGCTCCGACATCGCCCCTGCCACACCCGAGGGTACCTTCGGTCACCCTGCGAGCCGGGCAGCGCCGCCAGCGGGTCGACGATGAGTCCGATAGGGTCGGCGCCGTGGCCCTCCAAGAGTCTGCTCAGCGACTGTCATCGCGCGAACTGCACGAGTGGGTCGAGACGAGCCTCGTCGCTTCCGGTCTTCCAGTAACAGCGTTACCGGACGAGACCGCGAAGCCGTTTCGATACGCGATCGGCGGAAGTCGACTCGCCGATCCAACAATCGTTCGGATATACGCATGGAACGCTACACATGGGGGCGGTCAGGTGCGCGCTGCGGACGAGTTTCGTATTCAGTTGACCACCTACCCGCCCGCTCCTCGAGCGGGTGAGACGCTGATCATCGTTGGGTGGAGCGAGCGGCACCGCGTGTTCGTCGGATGGGATCCCACGATCCATGACCATCGCGATTCTTACTCACCTTCACTTCAGGTTCGCGAGGAAACAATGAATCGAGCAGCCGAGTACGGGTTCGCCGCTGGCACCCGCGCGAGCGGCGATGTGGTTGTAGCATTCCGACCGCAACTGCTTGCCGCCTACTGCCTCAACGTTCGTGAACTGCACGAAAGTCAGGATTCGGTCAGCGAATGGGAGGCGCCGCAGGCCAACCGGGACCTCCCGGAGGCCCCTGAGGAGGACCTCCGTCGGTCGACGGTCGAACGCCGGTTGAGTTTCGCATTTCGGGCCTGGGACTTCAGCCGCCGCGTCCGCAGTGCGTATCGGCACCAATGCGCGATGTGTGGACTTGGCCTGGAACTGGTCGAGGGTGCCCACATCGTGCCCGTGGCGTGGCCGGGAAGTACGGACGAGACCAACAACGGGATGGCTCTATGCAGGAACCATCACTCCGCATACGACCGCGGAATCGTCTCCGTGTCCCCGGATTACGAGATCCAGGTATCTGATGCACTTCCTAACCCCGACCGCATCACCGCGATCGACCGCACGTGGATCGATGACCTCGATGGACGACGCCTAATGATCCTGCCCAACAACACCCGAGAGCGCCCGAGTCCCAGAAACCTCGCCATCGGGAGAGAAGCCCGTCGGTGGGGGAGATAGCTTTACGGTCTGGGCCTCAATCGGACGTCAGGCTGTGCGTGTCGGTCTTGCTGCTTACCGTCGTGCAACATCGCGCTTTCACGACGTCGACGCGGTCGCTCCGAGGTCCGACTGACCTCACACTTGCTCAACGAACCTGCTGCTGCAGTTCTGACCAGGCAGCATCGCGCCATACAGATCGGCGGGGGATCGCGGGTACCTTGTGTGCTTTGTGGACGGCCGGATCACTGCCGGGTGGAGAATCGCTGGTCGTTGGCGACCTGGAAAGCAGAGCACTACCTCACCATCGTCGCCGGGTCCACGTCGAAGGGCCGAGCGGTTGACCCCAGGTCGACTCGCTGGAGGACGCGTCCGAATAGGCACTGCGCCGACGGATAAGCTGCTCCACAGGAGTCCGAGGAGGGACAGTGCAAGTTCAAGAAGTGCGGCTCGGGCAGGTACTTGAGGGCAACAAGCAATACCAGGTACCGCTCTATCAGAGGCCATACTCGTGGACAAAACAGCAGCACGAAAGGCTTTGGGGCGACATCGTCGAACTCGCGGAGGCGCGAAAGCTCCACCCGAAAGCGACCCACTTCACGGGGTCTCTCGTCCTCGCCGTGGGCGACGTCGGTCCTGGTAGCAGTAACTTCCTCGTCGTGGACGGTCAGCAACGGTTGACCACGTTGACTGTTCTCCTTTGTGCGCTGCGAGATCACCTTCGCGAAGTTGAGCCCGACTCGCCCGAAGTGCACGATCAGCTGCACGAGCTCTACCTCATCAACAAATTCAAACCGGGCGATTCACGGCTCAAGCTCCTGCCCACACAGGCTGACCGTGATGCGTATCGTTCGATGATCGATGGGCAACTAGACAAGGCAGCCGAGTCGAGCCTTCTCAGTACGTACCGGTTCTTTCGATCGAAGATCCGCGCATCTGACGACCCCGACGATGCCCAGGACATGGCTCAGATACAGTCTGCGGTGCTCGATGGGCTCGTCTTCGTCTCAATCACCGCAGGCTCCGAGGACAACGTCTACCGAATCTTTGAGTCACTGAACAACACGGGGCTCCGCCTTACTCAGGGTGACCTGCTTCGCAACTACATCTTTATGCGCCTCGGAACCGAGGGTGAGAACCTATACGACTCCACGTGGCTCCCTATGCAGGACCGACTTTCCGCTAGGGACCTGGAAGCCTTGTTCTGGATCGATCTCACTTGGATCAACAGCGAGGCCAAACAGGGAGACATCTACGCTCTTCAGCAACAGCGACTCGAGGGCTTGACCGCCCTGCAGATCGCCGCCGAGGTCGCGCGCTACAACCAACTCTCGCAACTGTTGGCGACAATGCGCGACCCGGAGAACTCGGAGAAGGAGCGCGACCCAAGCGTTCGCCGCGCCTTGGCTCGCCTAAAAGAATACGGAATGCCTTCGACCGACCCCCTCGTCCTTCGATTGCTCGAGCTGCGGAGGTCGGGGGCGGTCACCACGGGAGCCGTTATCGACGCCCTGGCCATTCTCGAGTCCTTCCTCGTCCGTCGACTGCTGGTCAATGCGCCGCACAATGCGCTGTCTCGCATGATGCTGAGAGCCTCTGACGAATTGGATGAGAAGGACCTCGCAAGAAGTCTTCGCCGGTACCTGTCTATCGGCCGAAAACGCTACGCAACGGACTCTCAGATCGTCACAGCGCTGACTCAGGAAGCGTTCTACTTCGCGGGCAAGCCCCAACAAAGACGCACGGTGCTCGCATGGCTTGAACACGAGCTCGCCGGACAGGAGCCAGCCAATCTTCAGAAGTCGACGATCGAGCACGTTATGCCTCAGTCGCTCTCGGAAGCATGGCGCACTACTCTTGCCGACGATCTCGGGCCGTTCGAATCCGTCGAAGAGTTGCACGAGACGCTCGTGCATTCGCTGGCCAATCTGACTCTGTCCGGATACAACCCTCAGCTGAGCAACCGTCCGTTCGCCGAAAAGCGGCCGATGCTGGCCGAAAGCAACATTGCGCTGAACAAGCGCATCGCTGAGAGTGAATCGTGGAATCGCTCTGCGATCATGAAGCGTGGTGCTGATCTCGCCGATCTCGTCGCCAAGACATGGGTCCCTCCGCTTGACTCCGACGATGACGACCTGCCCGGCTTGGCATGGGGACCAGTTACAGACGTCGTCGCTGCCATACCTGCAGGCAAATGGGTCAGCTATGGCGACGCTGCGACCGTGATCGGAAGCACCGCGAGCGCCCTTGAGAGCTTTCTCTCCGGGAACAAGGTCCCCTACGCCTGGCGAGTACTTCGTGCGAGCGGAGCTGTCGGCTCGCATAAGTTCTCAGATCCGGACGATTCTGGCAGGACAGCTGCGGAATTGCTGCAGGCTGACGGACTCTCGCTAGACCAACACGGGCATGCAGGTCAGGATCACCGCCTGCGCGCCCCGGATGTCGCGAGCCTCCTCGAGGTCGATCTGGTGTCGGACCTGGATGCCGACACCCCGAGCGAGGCGCCGAACGCGGATTTCTTCAACCAACTCCGCGACCGGCAGCCCGCCGGGGTGGCAGATGGAGTGATCTCGGTGGTCGACGACTGGCAGCGGCTGGGTGGTTCAGTTCTTCTCGGAACCAACCAGGACGCGACCGCGCACCTGATTCTTCCCACAGCTGCGGGGGAGGAGTTGGTGGCTCCATTCGTCATCTCCACCGCCGGTCGTTTTGAGGTCGCCGTGGAGCAACTCGCTGAACGAGAGGAATTTGCTAGCGCTGAGAAACGAGCGGGGCTGCTTGGCCGACTCGCGTCGTCGGACGCTACGAGCATCGGCAGCGCCGAAGACGGATCGCTCGTCGTGTCAACGGACGTCCTTGCCATTGAGGACGTCCGCGCCGCGATTCTCGACGTTCTCCGACTCTCGGCTCCCGCGTGATGGTCGATGCCTACATCGCGACTCGCGTGGACGATCGTCTCGGAAAGCAGCGTGAACACTTCCGCAGTTTCGCCCGCTGAGCGGCGGACTGCACGCTAGCGAGACGTCGCCTGGTGTCCGGTGGACAGAGTCAGGCTGGACGAGACATACCGGCGCAGTGCTGGATCGCACACGTACACGTAGGTTCCTAGGATTCCTCGCGTGAGTAGGACTCCGTAGATGTTCTGGACAAGGGCGAGGAGATCGTCGTCTGTCGTCGGCCGACGAAGCTGCGCGAGGTTCTCCTTGCCCTTCTTGTCCCGGTAGGCGTCGCGGTCGACCACAATCTGTCGGGTGAGCTCGTCGTATCGGAGGTCGCCGCCGATGATCACGCCGGCGTAGTTGAGGTCGTAACCCTGCACCGTGTGAATCGAGCCGACCTCGTCGATCGATCCCGGGGAGTTGATCCAATCCTTGTCTGTGCGGTTCCAGACGAACCCAGTTCCCTCGAGTTCGAAGTCGAAGCCGGGTCCGTTGCCGCGGGTCTTCCAGTCCCAGGCGTAGCCCGCCACGAGTCGGGCGAGCCCCACCTCGCGGTTGCGGTCGCGGATGGCCTGCTGCATTTCCGTGACGCTCTCGAAGAACCGCAGGTCGTATTCACCGAAGTTTGGCCGGTCACCCGCGTGAAGCTCGGCTCGAAGGAGTTGGCGAACAAAGCCGACGTAGTCTGCGTCCGCCCTCACCCGCATCTGCCTCGCCAACGGAAACCACCGATGCACCTGTTTTGCATCGGTGATCTCACGGGCAAGCACTTCGCTCGGGAGGTCTGCCGGCCGCACACCCTGCTGCTCGTCGATGAGGAGGATCTGGTGAGTGCTCTGGGCTCGGATCCAGTCGAGTTGGGTCTTGCTGAGGTCATCAGATCCGAACAGGCGCGCGTTGATGTCCGCGAAGTCGCGGTTTCGCATTCCCGAGGATTGGTTCGCGCGACGATTGAGCCGGTGCGTCTCGTCGACGATAAGCAGGTCGAACGGCATAGACGACTTGCCGACATCGAACGGGTTCAAGACGAGGTCCTCGCTGACCTTCGGCGTCTTCTTGAACACCTTCTTGATCGATTCTCGAAGCGACTGCTGGGGTACGACCAGGCCGACGCGAACGCTCTTCAGTAGCTCTCGGTTCTCGGGGACGAAGAACTCAGAGAAGAGGGAGTCTTGCTCGATCTCATCGGTGTCTTCGTAGTCGCGAATGTCCGCCAGCAGCTTCATCAGGAAGATTGCCACGATCGTCTTGCCCGTACCCGGATCGCCCTGGATGACGCTGGTCGATCGCGTGCCTGTCGCGAGGTCCGCGAGGAGTGCCTCGACGATCTGCTCGACCGCGATGGCCTGCTCACGTGTGAGGACCTTGAAGGGCGAGAGCTTGAACAGGTCGCTGTTCTCGATCTCTGGGATGCTGCGCTGAAAGATCCCTTCCGAGCGCAGCTGCTCGAACACGTCACGGAAGTTCTCGCGGTACTGATCGCGCTCGTAGTACCGCGCATCAATGATGCCCTCGTTCCCGTTGAGCACCGTGAAGTGCCCGTCGCCGGCGAGCCATCGGATGAGGTGCGACTCGAGATCGAGACACGCGGACTTGTTGAACGTCTCGTCTATGACGACACGGACGCGACGGAACCCTGCCTTCGATGGACTCTGAAGGTGCTGACGCATTCGCGACGCGGCGCTGACGGTCTCGCCCACGTACACCGAGGGCGAGCCTGAAGAGTCGGCATTGTCCAGGATGTATACAACGGGCCAGTTCGCGCGACGCTCGTCACCGAGTGCCCAGTTCGAGACCGCGGGGTGTGTGAAGTCCAGCCGCTCGATCTCAAAGGGCGTCATACTTCGCGCTCCGTCCCTTCGACCGCTCCGCCGGGTACTTCGAGCCTGTTATGGCGAGCTTCTGAAGGACGATCTCGTCCAAGTCGACGCCCAGCCGCTCGGCGAGAAGCGTGCAATAAGTGACGACGTCGGCGAGTTCCTCGCGCACGCGGACCTCGTCGGCATCGTCGCCCCACTGGAAGCACTCGAGCAATTCGCCCGCCTCGATGGAAATGCTCTTTGCGAGGTTTGCCGGCGTATGGAACTGAGCCCAGTCGCGCTCGCGCACCAACTCCGACAAGGCTTCACGAACTCGCTCACTCGTCACGGAGTGACGGTATCGCACAGCGGCCGTCCCTCCGACAATCAGCCCATCCAGCGGTCGGGCGCGACGCAGTGCTCGTCGTCGAACGGCTGCTAAGCGGAGCGCGCCAGCGCGAAGTCTGCAAAGAGTGAGCGGCGAGAACGGAGGCGCGACCGATCGCTACACTCTCGGCGTCGGAGGGAGGCGCCGCTCAACTTAACGCCAGTTGACGACGACTTCCGACATCTGTCCACATCTGTGATCGACCGCGTTGACGACCCCCGTCCAGTGTCCGACACTGGCCCGATACTGACCGTCAGCCCGCATGAGTGGAGGTCGAAATGGGCACCATCACGGCATACGAATCGGCGCAGGGCCGCCGCTATCGCGTGCGGTATCGGAAGCCCGATCACACCCAAACGGACAAGCGCGGCTTCCGCACCAAGCGCGACGCGGAGGAGTTCCTTCACATGGTGGAGCTCTCGAAGGCCCGAGGTTCATACGTCGACCCAGCGCTCGCGCGGGTGACCGTGGAGACGTGGGCGCGCGACTGGCTGAAGAGTCAGGCGCAGCTCAAACCGACGACGCTGGTGGGATACGAGAGCGCCTTGAGCAAGCACATCATCCCGCGGTGGGGGAGGCGCAGCCTGAGCGACATCGGCTACGCCGAGATCCAGCACTGGATCAGCGACCTGTCGAAGACCCTCGCACCCCAGACCGTCCGCAACATCTACGCCGTCTTCTCGCTCGTCTTCTCCTTCGCCGTGAGGGATGGCCGACTCGTCCGCAACCCCGCCGAAGGGATCCAGCTGCCGCGCCGCATCAAGGCCAAGCGCGGCTACCTCACGCACGCTCAGGTCCACCGGCTCGCCGACGAGTGCGGCGACTCCCGGACGCTCGTGCTGTTCCTCGCGTACACGCGCCTGCGGTGGGGCGAAGCGGCGGCGCTCCGCGTGCGTGACGTCGACTTCACCCGTCGCCGCGTGGAGGTCGCTCGCGCTGTCTCCGAACCGGCGGGTCGCATCGTCTTCGGCACGCCCAAGACACACGCCCGGCGATCGGTGCCGTTCCCTCAGTTCCTTGTCGACCCCATCGCCGAGGCCTGCGAAGATCGCGAGCCCGACGACCTCCTCTTTCCGTCGCCGAACGGCGACGTCATCCGCGCCGGCAACTTCCGCTCCCGCACCCTCGCCTCGGCAGTACAGCGCGTGCAGCAGGCCGACCCGAGCTTCCCGCGAGTCACGCCGCACGATCTTCGCCACACCGCGGCGAGCCTCGCGCTCTCATCGGGAGCGAACATCAAGGCGATCCAGGGCATGCTCGGCCACGCCTCCGCCACCATGACCCTCGACGTCTACGCCGACCTGTTTCCCGACGATCTCGACAGCGTCGCGGCCGCGCTCGACCTCGCGGCGCAGCGTCATCTCATCACTCGCGACGATCCCGCACGCCCGATCCTGCCGACCAATCTGACTGACGTTGTCGGCTTAGGAAGCTGAGTGCGCGCGATTGTGGTTGAAGGCCTACAAAACCGATGTGGGCAAAATGTGGGCAAATCGGCCCCGAAAACGTCAAATCCGAGCGACGGCAAAGAAAAAATCCCAGGCTGACCTGGGATTTCTCTTGTGCCCCCGACAGGAATCGAACCTGCGACCTTTGGTACCGGAAACCAACGCTCTATCCCCTGAGCTACGGAGGCGCACTGATCGAGGTTATCACCGCGAGATGGCCTCTACCGCCGCGGCCAGCCGCTCGGCGAGGTAGAGGTGACCGGCGGTCGAGGGATGGTTGCGTCCGGCTTCGCTCGTGTCGATGACGTCGGGGTAGTCGGCATCCGTGATCCACTCCTCGGCGACGGGGGAGATGTACCACCAGCTGCGGGCGGCGGCGAGGCGCGAGAGCTCGGCGTCGACGGCGCGGGTCGACTCCTCGACGGGGAGGATGTGCGGCGCCGGCCCGAGGATCACGATGCGCGCGTTCGGATACAGCTCCGCGAGCGCGTCCCACGCGGCGACGACGGCGTCGCGGTAGCCCTCGGGGTAGAGCTTCCGGTCGTTGATCGACCCCTGCACGATCACGAGGTCGGGGTCGAGCTCGGGGTTCGGCGCCGGGTCGAGCCGCTCGATGCGCTGCCCGAAGGTGAGGCCGTTCTTCCCCTCGCGGAGGTACCCGCTGCCCTGGATGCCGTCGACGACGGTGGTCCAGCCGGTGAGGTCCGCGACGACGTAGGCGTAGCCCTCGCCGGGTGCGGCGGCCTCGCCCCAGGTCCACGAGTCGCCGAAGATCAGCACGCGCGGGTTTTCGGGCAGCTCCAACAGCTCCGGGGGAGTGACGGCGACGACCTCCTCCGCACCGGCGGCGACGCTGGCGGCGGGCTGCGCCCACGGACGCCACAGGGCGAGAACGGCGATGGCGACGACGAGCACCGCGAGGGCGGCGACAGTCCATGCCGGAGGCCGCACGGCGCGCACGCGCGACCTGCTGTCGGCCCCCTGTGTGGCCAGCTCCCTCGCCCCCATGCCGAGAGGATATGTCACGAATCCCACAGGCGGAAACGGTTTCTTCCGACCGGGTCATGTGGGGGTGATCCAGCACCCTCGCGGGCATGCGAGGATATCCCGGTGCATCGCATCATCACCGCCGAACTCGACCTGGAACTGGGGTCGTCCGTCGACCTCATCTTCCAGATCGCGGCGGCCCAGCCGGCGCCCGTCATCCGCGAGGAACTGACGTTCACGCAGGGCGATCGCGTGTACATGCCGAGCGAGATCATCGACCAGTCGGGAAGCCGCCTGCACCGCCTCTCCGGCGAGGCGGGACAGCTCCAGGTGCGCTACGAAGCCCTCATCGACGGACAGGTGTCGCCGCGCGCGACGAGCGACCTCGAGGCGATCACCTACCTGCGCCCGAGCCGCTACTGCCAGTCCGACGAGGTGTTCTCGCAGGCGCGCCGCCAGTTCCGCGGCCTGCAGGGTGAGGAGCTCATCACGGCGGTGAGCGAGTTCGTCGCGACGTCAACGACGTACACGCCGGGCCTCAGTCAGGGAACCGACTCCGCCGTGACGACGCTCATGACGGGCCAGGGCGTCTGCCGCGACTACGCGCACGTCGTCATCGCGCTCCTGCGCGCCATGGACATGCCCGCCCGCTACGCCGCCTGCTACGCGCCGGGCCTTCGCCCTATGGACTTCCACGCGGTCGCCGAGGCATACCACGACGGCACCTGGTACGTCATCGACGCCACCCGCCTCGCGAACCGCCGCTCGCTCGTGCGGATCGCGACGGGTCGGGATGCCGCGGACTGCGCGTTCCTCAGTTACCACGGCGGCTACGTCGGCCTCCAGCGCATGCGCGTCGACGCGCTGGTCGTGCCGGACGACACGTCGGACGTCGAGGCGATCGACGCGGCGGCCGCGGCATCCGACCCGGCGCTCGACGACTTCGGGGCGCTCGTCCAGCTCGCCTGACGTGCGGCCCAGGCCTCGGGGGGGTGGATCCGGTTCGATAGCATGTCGCGCACCCGAGCGAAGGGGCAGGGCATGCGCAAGCGACTCATCTGGGGTGCGGTTCTCGTCGTGCTCGGCATCGGGCTCTGCTTCGTCCCGGTCGGCGCCTACTGCGTGGACGGCGCGGACTTCGGATACTGCGATGTCGTGCGACTCATCTGGCTCGGCGTCCCCGTCATCATCGTGGGGCTGATCCTGATCGTCGCCGCCGTCATCCGGCGATCGGACGGGTGGCTCGCGGGGTTCGCCGTTTCCTCCCCAACCGGCAGCCACGTGGAGTTATCCACAGGAATTGCCGGTGACCGGGGGTTTCCGATGTGTCGATGTCGGAGGTCCCGGGGACAATAGGGGGCATGACGCAGCACACGGTGACCGCTCCAGCGGATCACGCCGACCAGGTGGAGTCGTTGCTGTGCGCGCTCGCTGACACGTACCGTCGCCGGGCGGAGCTCCATGCGGAGGAGGCGGCTCTGCTGGCTGCCGCGGTCGATCTGGCGCGGGCGCAGGATGCGGTGTCCGGGCCGTCTGAGGTCCGGGACATCCCGCTTCGGTCGCTGGCGGCGCAGATCGGTGCGGCGTTGAAGGTGACCGACCGGACGGTGCAGCGAAAGATGTCGGATGCCACGCTGCTCGTCGGCCGGTTCCCGGCGACATTCGCGGCGCTCGCGGTGGGGGAGATCTCACCCGGCCATGGGAACGAGATCGTCGAGGCGGGCACCCCGATCGCCGACGACGAGGTGCGGGTGGAGTACGAGGCGGCCGCGCTTGACATCGCGCGTCGTGAGACGGCGTCGCGGCTGCGTCCCGCCGTGCGGTTGCTGGCGGCGCGGCTCCACCCCGTCCCGCTGCGG
>Ga0160435_1000447_pt1 | contig 14106 bp, 11 predicted proteins | sample HID1973K_E0MG_FD_108213 | JGI IMG/M metagenome (GOLD analysis project Ga0160435, IMG submission 108213) | Enriched mosquito-associated microbial communities from UW Madison campus, WI, USA - HID1973K_E0 MG | ecosystem: Host-associated > Arthropoda: Insects > Digestive system > Unclassified ...
GCTGACGCTGGAAGACGTGCTGGAGATCGTCGAGCTCGAGAAGCCCAAGGGCGTGATCGTGCAGTACGGCGGCCAGACCCCGCTGAAGCTGGCGCGCGCGCTGGAAGCCAACGGCGTGCCGGTGATCGGCACTTCGCCGGACTCGATCGACCTGGCCGAGGACCGCGAGCGCTTCCAGCAACTGGTCGACAAGCTCGGCCTGAAGCAGCCGCCGAACCGCATTGCCCGCAATCCGGAAGAAGCGCTGCTGCTGGCGCGCGAAATCGGCTATCCGCTGGTGGTGCGCCCGAGCTACGTGCTGGGCGGCCGCGCGATGGAAATTGTGTACGGCGAGTCCGACCTGGCGCGCTACGTGCGCGACGCGGTCAAGGTGTCCAACGATTCGCCGGTGCTGCTGGATCGCTTCCTCGACAACGCGGTCGAAGTCGACGTGGACATCATCGCCGACAAGGATGGCCACGTGCTGATCGGCGGGGTGATGGAGCACATCGAGGAAGCCGGCGTGCATTCGGGCGATTCCTCGTGCTCGCTGCCGCCTTACTCGCTCTCGGCCGCCACCCAGGATCGCCTGCGCCAGCAGGTGATCGAGCTGGCCAAGGCGTTGAATGTTGTCGGCCTGATGAACACCCAGTTCGCGATCCAGTCCAACGATGACGGCGACGACATCATCTTCCTGCTGGAAGTGAACCCGCGCGCCTCGCGCACGGTGCCGTTCGTGTCCAAGGCGATCGGTGTGCCGCTGGCCAAGATCGCCGCGCGCTGCATGGCCGGCATGACCCTGGCCGAGCAGGGCGTTACCCGCGAGGTGGTACCGAACTACTACTCGGTGAAGGAAGCGATCTTCCCGTTCGCCAAGTTCCAGGGCGTCGATCCGATCCTCGGGCCGGAGATGCGTTCGACCGGCGAAGTGATGGGCGTTGGCCGCAGCTTCGGCGCCGCCCTGGCGCGTGCGCAGGAAGCTGGCGGCATCAAGGCGCCGCAGCCGGGCAAGGCGTTCGTCTCGGTGCGCGACCCGGACAAGAAGCGCGTGCTCAACGTGGCGCAGGCGCTGATCGAGCGCGGTTTCAGCCTGGTCGCCACCCGTGGCACCGGTGCCTGGCTGCAGCAGCACGGTTTGGCCTGCGAGATCGTCAACAAAGTCGCCGAAGGGCGCCCGCACATCGTTGATGCGATCAAGAACGGCGAGATCGTGTATATCGTCAACACCACCGAGGGCAGGGCGGCGATTGCCGACTCGTTCTCGATCCGGCGCGAAGCTTTGCAGCAGCGCGTGACCTATTCGACCACCATCGCCGGCGCCCGTGCGCTGGTGAATTCTCTCGAGTTCCGCGGAACCGGCCCGGTGTGGTCGCTGCAGGAACTGCACAAGGAGCTGGAAGCATGAGGGCCCCCATCACCGCCAAGGGCGCGCAGCGCCTGCGTGAAGAGCTGGACCACCTGAAGAGCGTGAAGCGGCCGAAGGTGATCACCGCCATCGCCGAAGCCCGCGAACACGGCGATCTCAAGGAGAACGCCGAGTATCACGCCGCGCGCGAGGAGCAGGGCTTCATCGAAGGCCGCATCAAGCAGCTGGAGAGCGAGCTGTCGCATGCCGAAGTCATCGACATCACCAAGCTCGCCGCCGGCAACAAGATCGTCTTCGGTGCCACGGTGACGCTGGCCGATGTCGAGACCGACGAAGAGAAGCGCTACCAGATCGTCGGCGACCTCGAGGCGGACATCAAGCAGGGCCTGATCGCGATTTCCTCGCCGCTGGCGCGCGCGTTGATCGGCAAGCTGGAAGGCGACAGCGTCACCATCGACGCACCCGCCGGCCAGCGCGAGTACGAAGTGGTCAGCGTCGCCTACGTCGGCTGAGCCAATGGCCACGGCGACCTTGTTGTTGCCGGCGCGCGCGCGCCTGCCGGGCGCGTTGCCGGCCGATGCGGTCGCCCATGCCCTGGCCCGTGCCGACCGCGCCCAAGGCGCCGCCGGAGAGCGGGCCCAGTTGCAACGCCATTTCACCCTGGACGCCGAGCCCTGGCCGGTCGCCGCGCTCACCCGCCAACTCGATGCCGGCGACGCCGCCGGTGCCAGCTGGGTGCGTGCCGATCCGGCCTTCGTGGTGCCGGACATGCATGGCGCGCGGATGATGGCCTACGGCGAAGCGCTTGCGCTGGACGCCGACGACCTGGCCGCGCTGCTGCCCGACCTGCGCCCGTTGTTTGCCGATGCCGGCTTCGTGCTCGATGCACCGGACCCGTCGCGTTGGTATGTGCGGCTTTCGCCAGAGGCACAGCTGCCTGAATTCGCCGAGCCGGAGTCCGCGCTCGGCGATGACTTGTTCGCGCACCTGCCGCCCGGCGAGGCCGGGCGCCGCTGGCGCGCCTTGTTGACCGAATCGCAGGTGCTGTTGCACCAGCATCCGTGGAACCGCCAGCGTGCCGCGCGCGGCAAGGCGCCGGTCAACTCGTTGTGGTTCTGGGGCGGTGGCCGCCTGGATAGCACGGTGGTTTCGCCACACGCCCAGGTGCGCAGCCGCGATGCATTGTTGCGGGCCCTGGCCAAGGCCGCCGGCGTCTCGGCCGACGTGGGCGCCAAGGTCGACGCGCTGGTTGACCTGCGCCACCTGCGCTCGTTGCAGCAATTCGGCGAGGATGCGGTGCAGCCGCTGCTGCTGGCGATGGCGCGCCGGGAACTCGACCGATTGATTCTCGACTTCCAGGACGGCGAGATCCTGACGCTGGCGCACGCGCAGCGCTGGCGCTTCTGGCGACGTCCCGCGGCGACTTTGGAAGGATGAAGGCCGCCGCGCGAATCGTGCGCCGCGAGCAAGGGGCCGGTGGTGAATGGCCGGCAGATGTTCTGCCGCTATTGCAGCGGCTATATGCCGCCCGCGGCGCCCGCGATAGTGCCGCGGCCCAGCCCCGGCTGGCGGGTCTGCTGCCGCCGTCTGAACTGTCCAATATCGACACGGCGGCGCGGATGCTGGCCGACGCGATCGCCGCGCGGCAACGCATCCTGGTCGTCGGCGATTTCGACTGCGATGGCGCCACCGCCTGCGCCGTGGGCGTGCGCGGCCTGCGCATGCTCGGGGCCCGCGATGTGCTGCATGCGGTGCCCAATCGCATGGTCCACGGCTATGGGCTATCGCCGGCGCTGGTCGCCGAGCTGGCGCCGCTGCGTCCGGACATCCTGGTCACCGTCGACCATGGCATCGCTTGCCACGCCGGCGTGGCAGCGGCGCGGGCGCAGGGTTGGACAGTGCTGGTCACCGATCATCATCTGCCCGGCGAGCGCTTGCCGCCGGCCGATGCCATCGTCAATCCGAACCTGCCGGGCGATGGATTTGCCAGCAAGACCCTGGCCGGCGTCGGCGTGATCTTCTACGTGCTGCTGGCGGTGCGCGCCGAATTGCGCGCCCGCGGGATGCTCGCCGAAGGCGGACCGGATCTATCTGTCTTGCTCGACCTGGTCGCGGTGGGCACCGTGGCCGACCTGGTGCCGTTGGACGTCAACAATCGCGCGTTGGTCTCTGCCGGTTTGCGCCGTCTGCGCCAGGGCCGCGGCTGCGTTGGCTTGCAGGCGTTGATCGAGGTCAGCGGCCGCGATGCCGCGAGCCTGACCGCCAGCGATATCGGCTACGCGCTGGCGCCGCGGCTGAACGCCGCCGGCCGGCTGGAGGACATGGCACTGGGAATCGAGTTGCTGTTGTGCGAACAGCCGCAGCGCGCCGGCGAGATTGCGCAATCGCTCGAGTCGATCAATGCCGAGCGGCGCGCCGTGCAGCAAGTCATGACCGAGGAGGCCGAGGCCGCCGTGGCGCGTGCATTGCTGCTTGCCGACAGTCAGGCACCGCTGGCGCGCTGCCTGTTCGACCCGCAATGGCATCCGGGCGTCATCGGCCTGGTGGCTTCGCGGATGAAGGATCGCCTGCATCGGCCAGTAGTCGCATTCGCACCGGCCGAGCCGGGCGCGACGGTGCTGCGCGGCTCGGCCCGCTCGATCGCCGGCCTGCATATTCGCGACGTGCTGGCTGCGGTCGATGCGCGCCATCCGGAATTGATCGAGCGCTTCGGCGGCCATGCCATGGCGGCGGGGCTGACCCTGGAACGCGCCGCGCTGCCCGCGTTCGAGCAGGCGTTGCTGGAGGAGGTTGCGCGCCAAGTCGATCCGACGCTTTTGCAGGCCGAACTGCTGAGCGATGGCGAGCTGGCGCCGCATGAATTCGACTTTCGCCATGCCCAGGCCCTGAGGATGGCCGGCCCGTGGGGGCAGGGTTTCCCCGAACCCTTGTTCGATGGCGAGTTCGAAGTCCTGCAATGGCGTCCGCTGAAAGAGCGCCACCTGCGCTACAGCCTGCGTGCGCCCGGCCTGCCGGTGGCGCTCAATGCGATCCATTTCGATGGCTGGCGCGGCGAGCCGCCGGCAAACCGCGTGCGCCTGGCGTATCGCCTTGTCTGCGATGACTACCGCGGCGGTGACGCGATCCAGTTGATCGTCGAGCATTGCGAGTCAGCCACGCGCTGAGTCGCCATCGGTAGCATGCGATGAATCGCATATCGCGGGGTCCTGGCCCTCACTAGATTGCCCGTTCCTCATTTTCATACGGGTAATCTGATGCATCGCAAACCTGCTGGCACCGTATTAGGGGCCGCCCTGGGCCTGGCCCTGGCTTTCCCGACGCTGGCCCAAACAGCGCCTGCCCCTACGCCGGAATGGACCGGCAGCGGCGAGTTCGGACTGACCAGCGCCAGCGGCAACACGCGCTCGCAGAACCTCAATGCGCAGCTCAAGGCTGGCTTGAATGACGGCAACTGGCATCACAACGCGACCGTGTTCTGGCTGCGCAACCGAGGCGAGACCAAGCCGGGCAATGGCGTTACGCCGGGCAACCAGGAAATGCGCGACACCGCAAACCGCTACGGCCTCGGCCTGTCGTCGGCCTACGACCTGAGCGCGCGCAGCTACCTCGTCGGCGGCGTACGCTACGACCACGACAACTTCGCTACTTATCTTTGGCGCGGTGTGGCCTCGGTCGGTTACGGCTATCGCTGGTTCGACGATGCACGGATGCGACTGCTGACCGAGATTGGGCCGGGCTTCCGCCGCAGCCACGACAAGAAGACCGGCAAGGTCGAGAATGAGGCCATCGGTCGTGGATTCGCCGATTTCAGCTATCGGCTCACCGACAACACCAAGTTGCTGGATAGCGTCCTGGTTGAATCCGGTCGACTGGGCACCTTCGTGCAGAACGATCTGGGCGTGCAGGTGGCCATGAGTCAGCGCCTGGCGCTGAAGCTTGGCTACCAGGTGCGCTACAACAGCAAGGTGGACCCGGGTTTCAAGAAGACCGACACCGTCACGATGTTGAATCTCGTGTACGCGGTCGAGTAAAGACGACGCCTGCCATCCCGCTCGGGGTGGCAGGCGCTCAGTACCAGGATGTGCTTGCGCTGGCCTGGGGCTCGGCCTCGTTGCCCTCCATCTCATCCAGCCAGCGAGTCATGACGGCATGGCAGGCGTGACGAAGGCGTTGCATCGACTCGCTGGCCTGCATACGCAACAGCATCGGATCCACCCACGCGCTGGACGGGGATTGCGTCAGGTGCTGTAGGCGCGCATTGAGGTAGTCCATGTCCGCTTCAAGGTGGAACTGGAGGCCCAGGATCTGCGGGCCGCGGCGGAAGGCCTGGACCCGGTCGGCGGCAGTGAACGCCAAACGCTGCATCGTGTGGGGTAGCACGATTTCATCGCGATGCCAGTGCAACACGGGCGTGCTGTGTCTCAAGGGCGCCAGGCAAGAGCGCCTGCCTGCATCGGAGAGTTCGACGGCAGCGAAGGTGATCTCGGGCCGGGTCATCGGTTGAACACTGCCGCCGAGTGCACAGGCGATGAGTTGCGCACCCAAGCCAATGCCCAGCATCGGCAGGCCGAAGTGCGAACGCGCACGCACGAGGTCCAGGATCTCCTGTGAAAAATTCGCCACGGGCGCTTCGTTGGCCAGGGACATATTGCCGAGCAGCAGCAGGATGTCGACTTCCAGTGGGTCGATCGAGCGAATGCGCTCGGGCACGGCGGCGCAGTAGCGTGTCCGGTAGCCGCGGCTCTCCAGGATGGGCCGCAGCGTCCCCATGCTGTCGTGCGGGCCGCAGCGAAGCGCCACGGCTGATCTGGGGGGGTGGGACATCACGACAGAGGTCCTGCGGCGGCGAGTCCATGGCGGTGCACGCAGGCCCTGCATCGGTTTGCGGGATGCGGGTCAAGCTTTACGCAAATCGCGCTCATTTCGTCGGCCGGCGGTCAGACTGCGCGCGGCGATGGGCGTGCGTGCGCGGGGAAAGTCGCAGCGGCAACGGCGGGGCGATCGCCGCAGGCGGGGCCTCGGCGGCGACGGAAAGCGGATCGTCCTGGTGCATTTGCAAGCGGAGATAGCCGGCGCGCACCGCCTGGCGTGCCTCGTGCCATTCGACCCGCGAGTGCCGGCGCAAACGCGCGTAACGCGGCGCCAGCCGCTGCTCGTCCAGTGCCTCCAGCAAATAGTCGTGGCACTGCAGGAACAAGCTGATGCCCAGGGTAAATGCCGGTACGTATTCGTCGAACGGCAGTATGTCGCGATGCCATGTCGCGGTGCGTTGGTAGTGCGCCCGCCAGAAGGCAAGCTCGCCGTCCACGTCCACCACGCTGGGTGACAGCGGCGAGGTGCCGACAGCCGCCACGGAGTACAGCACCAACTCTGCACACAGCCAATGCGGGCGCCCAGGGTCTGCATCCAGGATGCCGCTGCTACCTCGATGGTCGCTCGTTCCCACGCTGCCGGGTCTGGTCGGTGGGGCAGGGCCCAGGGTCATCGGGTATTTGGGAAGCATGGCGTGTGTATCGGTCTGACGAAGTGCGTCGATGCACGCCAAACTAACTAACAGCTGCTTCCGGTGATATATGATTTTTCGAATGCCGCTGGGCGCAGTCTCCCACTAGTAGCTGCGGGCCGCGTGGCTATCGTCAGGGCCCTGGCGTTTCGGTTTCCTGGAGTCCTGCCAGTTCGACGCACACGGCCCGGAGCGCTTGCATGAAGTCCTCGCAAGCCCGCCTGTGCAGACTCAATGAGTCCAACTCCAGCGCGCTGCTCAGGTCGCGCCCGGTCATTGCGAGCTGGTTATAGCCGAAGTATCCAAGTGCACCCGAAACGCGGTGGAGGCGGCGGGCGACCTCCAGGACATCGTCGCGCGAAAGTGCGCTTTCGATCTTCGTCATGTCATCGGCGGTGCTGTCCAGGAAAGTTCGCAGCAGCGGTTGCAGGTGATCGCCCAGGCGTTGACGCAGTTCATGCACGTGGCCGGCTGGGGCCCGTTGGACGGGATCGGCTATCCATTTCGCCAGCACGCGCGCGAGCTGGGCGAGGTTGACGGGTTTGTGGATCTGTGCGTCCAGGTTGCCGGCGCCAGTGGTCAGGTGCACTTGGTCGAGCACGTTGGCGGTCATGGCAATGACCGGTATGCGACCTCCGCTGGACGCTTCGCGCTCGCGAATATGATTGGCCAGGGCATGCCCGTCCATCTTCGGCATGCTGATGTCAGTGAGGACCAGTGAAGGAGACATCTGGTCGAGGACAGCTAATGCGGCTTCGCCATTGTCGGCGATGACGTAGGGATATCCCAGTTCCTTCAATTGCAGTCCTATCAGTAGCTGGTTGGTCGGATGGTCTTCCACCACCAGGATCGGCGGCACGTTACGAGTCTGCGTTGCGCGCGAAACTTCGGAAGGGTGGGCCTGTCGAGTCGCAGGTTGCTCGAACAATGCGTGCAGCGTGCGCTGGAGCAGGTTGGGCACCAGCGGATCGATGGCGACATGATGCAGCGGCGCGGGGACGGTGGCATTGTGCGGTTGCAGGACAATCGCACGCAGTGTGCGGGGATCGTTGGAGGGCCCGGCGGGAATGCGATCGCCAATCCACACGTCCGGCAGCGTCAGGTCCGAATGGTTGACATCCATTCCCCAAGTGTCGAGCAAGCTGCGGACCGCTTCAGCCAGGGCCGGATCGGCGAGCTCCAGGTGCACCGTGCGGTTGACCAGGTAAGGGTCGGGCTGGGCATGGGGTCGCTTGACTGGCAACTCGATGGTGACCGTCAAGCGGGTGCCGCGTCCTTCTTCGCTCTGGAGCGACAACTCGCCGGCCATGAGTTCGACCAGTTGCTTGCAGATCGAAAGGCCCAGGCCGGTGCCGCCGTAACGACGCGTCGGGGTGGCATCGGATTGGACGAACGGACGGAACAGCGATTCTTGCTGGCTGGCCGGAATGCCTACACCGGTGTCGCTCACCGTAATCCGAATGCGCTGCAGTGTGTTGGCCGGCGGGGGCGAGGGCTGGTCCACTTCGACCTCGACCACCACCTGGCCCTCGTGGGTGAACTTGACGGCATTGCCCACCAGGTTGAGCAGCACTTGGCGCAGGCGGAAAGGGTCGCCGACATGCACCGCGGCCAGCCCCGGCGCCAGCGACATGCGCAATGACAGGCCCTTCTTCCGTGCCTGGGGCGCGAAGATTTCCAGGGCGGCGCCGACGATGTGCTGAATGTCGAGTTCGATTCTCTCTAGCCTGATCTCGCCGGCCTCGGCCTTGGAGAAGTCCAGGACATCATCGAGAATCTGCCGCAATGCGGCGGCGGAATCGACACTGGTTGTCAGTAGTTGTCTTTGCGCCGGATCCAGCGACGTGCGGCCGAGCAGTTCCAACAGACCGGACAATCCCGCCATCGGGGTTCGGATTTCGTGGCTCATGACGGCCAGGAAGTTGGCTTTGGCGGTGGCGGCGGCCACCGCAGCGGCACGGGCTTGTTCAAGCGCTTCGTTCTGCTCGTGCAGCCAGGTCGAATCGACCCAATAGCCGGACCAGTGAATCGCGCCGTCTTCGAGTTGGCGCGGCACGCCATTGAGCGAGATCCAGCGCAGCCCTTCGGCACCATTGGCGTGGAAGTCGTACAAAAGCGGGCTTAAGGCCTCGGCCGAAACCTTGAGCGCGGCCAGCAGGCCCGGCCGGTCGGCCTCCACCACGCGGCGGAGCAGGGCGCGGGCGTCATCGAGGATTTGCGCGCTCTCCAGGCCGAACAGCGGCCTGGGGTTGCCGGCAACGTAGGTAAAGGCATACTCGCCGGCCCGCGAGCGACGCAGCTTGAACACGACCGCGGGCAGGTTGCGCGAGATTTCCCGCAACCGGATGTCGACCTCGCGACGACGCGCAATCTCGGCTCGCAGGCGCAAATATGCCGCGACCAGCAGAGCGATGACGATCAGTGCCGCGGCGCTGCTCCACAGCACTACCGGCCGGGCGATGCCGTATTCGTAATCGACCTTGAGCCAGCGCTTGCGGATGTGCTGGCGGGTATCGTCGTCCATGCCCTCGACGACACGGTTGAGCAGCGGCACCAGCTTGGCATACGGCTCCCGCACTGCCAGCCCGACGCGATCGGCCAGTCCGGCCGGCGCGGCTACCTGCAGGCCATCGTAGCGGTGGTCGCGCAAGCTGTTGTCCACCGACGCCAGATTACCCACATAGGCATCGGCGTCGCGTTGCATGACCTGGCGTAGGGCGTTGCTCTCGCTGGTTACCGTAACGTGGGTTGGCTCGGGCAAACGGCGCGCCAGGCGCTCGGCCAGCCCAGGGTCGGAGACCAGGACTCGTTTGCCGGACAGATCGTCCAGGTCGGCGACAATATCGGTGTCGTAGCGTTTGACGATCACGCTGGGAAAGGTCACCAGCGGGCGCGTGAGATGCCACTGCGGCCCGTAGTCGGCATCGCTCACGGCTGGCGCGATGTCGGCTTTGCCGGCCATCACCAGTTCGCGCGCCTGGATCCAGTTGTGCGCGGGAACCACGACCACCCGCAGGCCCAGCTCGTCTTCCATGCGTTGCAGGTAGTCGCCGAGGATGCCGGACATGCGGCCGTCCTCGCCACGCACCGTCAGTGGCGCCCAGGTGGGATCGAAGGCGATCCTCAGCTCCGGCAACGAAGCGACCCAACGTCGTTCCGCTTCGCTGAACAGCGGCGAGCTACCGGCCCACTGCATGCTCGGCTCGAACCAATGTGCCCGCATCCGCTTTCTTGCCTGTGGCGCGATGTCGGCCAGGGCGTGGTCCAGCGCGGCCGCCAGTTCACCGCGGTCATTGGGCGTGGCGAAGTGCAAGGTGTTGGGGGGAAGGCGTGCAGGGCCCATCAGGGCAAGCCCCGGCTGCGGTTCGGCGCGCATGTGTCGCGCCACCACATGGGGATCGCCGATATAAGCATCGGCGCGGCCGCTGGCGACTGCGGCCAGCGCGCTGCGCACGTCCGGCACCGTCAGGACCTGCCAGGTGGGGTGGATGTCGGTGAGCGTCTTGCTCAGGAAGTGCCCATCCTCGATCGCCACGCGCAGGTTGGGTGGGGGCGGCTGAAGGCGATCGGCCTCCTCCCGGCGTCCCACCATGGCGGGGTGCACGGTCTCGTAGGCGTGGGTGTAGGCCAGGCAGCGCGTGCGCTGGGCGGTGATCGATACGCTCATCAGCACGTCCACCTCGCCCCTGCAAGCCGCCTCCAGCAGAGTGGGCCAGTCGGCATAGATGCGGGGTCGCAAGCCAATGCCCAGGCGCGTAGCTATCGCCTTCAAGTAGTCGTAGGACAAGCCGTCGAGCCGTCCCTTGGACTGGATTTCGTAGGGCGGCCAACCGGCCGTCGTGCTGCCGACCGTGATGATGGGATGCTTGCTCAGCCATTTTCGCTCGCGCGAACTTAATTCAAACGAGGCCATGGCCTCGGCGCGAGATGTTGTGGCCTCCGCTTGGGCTGGAGATGGCGCGGCACGCCGCGCAGCGAGGGCAGCGGTGCCGCCCGCCCATGCAAGCACCAGCAGCAGGCCCGCTACTATTTTGACCGCGTGCGCCGAGCGGCCCATGTCGGCTCAGCCCAGCCAACCCTGCGCGCGCACGTATTCGAACAACGCCGCGTCTGTGGATAGGCCCAACTTGCGCATCGCGTCCTTCTTCTGTTTGCTCACCGTCTTGGTACCGCTGCCCAGTCTTTCCGCCACTTCGCTCGGGGTGGCGCCCAGCGCAAGCATGCGCACCACCTCGGTTTCGCGCGGGGACAGGCGCGGCGGCGGGACCGCTTCACTGCCGGGCTGGTGCAGCAGCGCCAGCTTGCTGCGGAAGCTGGCGCTGACGAAGCGGCGTCGCCGCGACGCAGACAGGATCGCGGTCGGCAGTTCGTCCATCGAAGAACTCTTGTCGACCACGGCAAGAACGCCGTGCGCGAGCAATATCTGGATCATGCCGGGGTTGGCCATCATCGTTAGCACCACGATGGGCATCAGCGGGTAGCGGCGCCGGACCTCGGAGATCAGTGCCAGTCCATCGGCACCACCGGCGTCGGGCATGGAATAGTCGGTGACCAGAACATCACAAACCGTATCGGCGAGCCGGTCGTACGCTTCGTTGACCGAGCTGGCCTCGGCGGCCACCTGCAGTTGTGGAACGGATTTGAGAACAGCACGCACGCCGGCGAGCACGACGGGATGGTCGTCGGCGACGATGACGTTGAGGGCCTGCGTTTCCATTGAGTCACCTTGAATCGACATGGCCGGGAACCCGGCACATTGAGAGGTGGCCACCACCCACCGCGCTCAACGAAGCAGCAAACGCTAGGTAATGGTGGCTGCCGTAGCCGGACTGCAGGATCATGAATAGCCCAAGCTGAAAACTCAGTCTCTGCTTCGAGATTACATGCGATATATCGCATTGTAATAATGCAGTTTTTGATTGCGTGAATGCCGAAAGCGGGTTGCGGCGACCGGCATTGCGGGTGCGCGTGAACACGCCCGTGAAAAGGGTGCGCCGAGCATGCGATTCATCGCATGGAGCTCAGCGTGGCCGCTTCGTTCAATACCGGTTCCCGTCGCGGACCGCCAGCTTTGCTTGCGCGGTTGCCGAGCGACGCTATCGAGAACGAAGTCCATGCAAAGTTTGACGAGCAAGTGTGCGGCCGAGTGCCTGGGAACTTTCTGGCTGGTACTTGGCGGATGCGGCAGTGCCGTTTTCGCCGCACACGCCGGCGGTGATTTCAATCCAATGGGATTGGGCTACCTGGGCGTCTCGCTGGCGTTCGGCCTGGCGGTCGCAACCGCGGCGTTCGCCTTCGGCGCCGTATCCGGCGGCCACTTCAATCCGGCAGTGAGCTTCGGCCTGTGGATCGGCGGGCGGTTCTGCGGCCGGCACTTGCCCGCCTATGTGGCCAGCCAGGTCGCAGGTGGCCTGCTGGCAGGTTCGCTGCTGTGCGTGATTGCCAGTGCCAGCCCGGACTACATGCCGCCTGACGGCGCCGGTGCATTCGCCACCAATGGCTTCGGCGCGTTTTCACCCGGCGGCTATCCGATGGAAGCGGCCTTCCTCGCCGAATCGGTGCTGACGGCGGTATTCGTCTACGTGATCCTCGCAGTGACCCGTCCGGGGGCACCGGTGGGTTGGGCGCCGTTGGCGATCGGCGCGACCCTTGCGCTGATCCACATGATTTCCATCCCGATCACCAATACCTCGGTCAACCCGGCTCGTTCCAGCGCTGTGGCCGCTTTCGTCGGCGCCAGCGCAGGGCATGCGCCATTGCACCAGCTCTGGCTCTTCTGGGTGGCGCCATGCCTCGGTGCGTTGGCCGGCGCGGTGGTGTACCGCGCCATCAATGTCGAGCGGATGGAGCGGCCGTGACCTCGCCACGCTTGAGCACATTCGTGGTCGCACTGCTGCTGGGCCTTGCGGGTCTGGCGGCGCGGATCGGCTACCTGAGCTGGCTGGAACCGGTGTCATTCGGCTTGCTGGCGGTGGGGTATCTGCTCCTCACGCTGGGCGTACTCGTGCCTCGCCTGTAGCCGCTTCGTAGGAAGTTACATATGCGTATCCTTGTCATCGAATCGCGTCGGGACGTTTCCGTTCCATTGGTCAATCATCTCGAGAGTGTTCGACATTGCGTGGATTTCGCGGCCGACGAATTGCTGGCCGCCCACCTGCTGTGTACCAACCGCTTCGACGCCATCGTCCTGGCCGAGCGCCTGCTGGACCAGTGTGGCCTGAGAGCGCTGGAGCGGCTGCGGCAGTTGATGCGCAAGCAGCTGCCGGTGCTCATGCTCGGGGCCCAGGGTTCCTCGGTGCCTCGCCTGGGCGATGGCGTCGGGCCGGACGACTACCTGGTGCCGCCTTATTCGCTCGATGCGATCACCGGCCGACTGGGGATCCTGCGGCGGCGGCGAGGCAAGAGCAGGGCCCAGTTGCGGATCGGCGACCTGATCTTTGACCTCACGGTTCAGCAGGTCACCCGGCAAGGGCAGGCCTTGCGGATCGATCCGACGCTGCTGTCGATGTTGCAGGCGCTGATGGAGGCGTCGCCCAAGCGGGTGTCGTTCCGAGAGTTGGGCAGTTGCCTTTCCGACGAGCCGACGCCGGTGGCGGAGGCCAGGGTGCGCGTGCGCATGCGCGCCTTGCGCGATTTGCTCGATCGGCCTTTCGACTTGCCGATGATCCGCAACCGCCGCGACGGCTTTTGCATCCTGCCGCCGGACGGCAAGGCGGTGTCCGCGGCGCAGACTGCTGGGTCGAGCAGGGACCACGCCGCATCGCGGCGTAGCGGTACGGCGCTCCACGTTTCCTGAAGCGTCGCCGATGGCTGGGGTCGTCGGCGGCCCCAGCGCGGAAAATTCCAATGGCGGTGCCGAGGGGCGCTCGCCGATGATGGAATTGGCTTTGGAATGGCCGTCGGGGCTCGCCCCGATCTGGCAAGGGAGTGTCGCTCGGCGCCTGTCGGTTCACGTTCCGCCGACAGGCGCCGATTTGGCCGGGCCGTTTTCAGGGCCGACCGCCGTCGCGGCAAAGCCGGATTTGTTAGAATCGCGGTTTCCTTGATCGAATCTGCCACGGACATGATGGAACTCAATCCCGTCCGCCAGCGCATCGCCGACCTGAAGGGTCGGCTGGATGCGCTCAGGGGGTACCTTTGACTACGACAGCAAGGTCGAACGTCTCGAAGAAGTAAACCGGGAGCTGGAAAGCCCCGACATCTGGAACAACGCCGAACGCGCCCAGGCGCTGGGCCGTGAGCGTTCCTCGCTGGAAAA
>Ga0160435_1000449_pt1 | contig 14104 bp, 13 predicted proteins | sample HID1973K_E0MG_FD_108213 | JGI IMG/M metagenome (GOLD analysis project Ga0160435, IMG submission 108213) | Enriched mosquito-associated microbial communities from UW Madison campus, WI, USA - HID1973K_E0 MG | ecosystem: Host-associated > Arthropoda: Insects > Digestive system > Unclassified ...
AAGTTCCTGATCCGCGAGTACGGCGCCGCCGCGCCATTTGTGGAGGTCGGCAACTGCAGCGTGCTGACCTTCAACCCGCAGACCAACACGCTCTCGCTGCCGGATCACACCAAGCCGGGCGGCGGCACGCGTAACCGCGTGGATCGCGTCACCTCGGTCGATGTCTCCTACACGTTCCACGACTTCGCGCCCGAGAACTTCGCGCGCAGCCTGCGTGGCACGGTGACCGACATCGAGGCCGGCACGGCGACCAACGAGCCGGTCGTCGCCTATTCCGGCGGATTCATTCCGCTCGCCCGCATCGCCACCGCCATCACCTCGGTCAAGTCGCCCGACGGAGCGACCACCTACGATGCCGGCGAGGACTACGTCTTCGTCGACGGCGGTTTGCAGCTTGTGGAAGACGGCGACATCCCGGCGCCGGTCGATGGCGCGGCGAACATCGGCGTGACCTACACCTATGCGGCCGCCCAGAAGGTCGAAGCCTTCACGCAGTCGGCCAAGCAGTACGAGGCGCTGTTCCTCGGCCTGAACGAGGCCCGCAGCGGCAAGCCGGTGCGCGTCCACGTCCACAAGCTCAGCGGAGGTGTGATGGAGGCCCTGGGCCTGCTCGGCGACGAGTACGGGCAGGGGTCAGTTTCCGGCTCGCTGCTGGCGGACACGACCAAGGGCGTGGGCCTGTCGCAGTACTTCACGGTCGAGGTGGTGGGTTGAGCCGCCAGGACGATCTGAGCGCGGTGGTGCCGGCGGAAACGCCGGCTTCCTTCGGCGTGCGCGGCCTCGCGCTGCGGCCGCTGCGGGTCGGGGCGATCCCGCAATTGGTGCGGGTCGCCAGGCCGGTGATCGAGGCCCTGGTTGACGGTGACCTGCTGGTGGTCGGCGGCGAGCTGGTGGACATCAAGATCGGGTCGGTGCTGAACCTCATCGCCGACCACGGCGACGCCATCTTCCAGGCGGTGTCGATCGCGACCGGGGTGCCGGCCGACGAGCTGGCCAACGGCGACATCGACGAGTTCGTCGTGCTCGTGCAGCGGGCGGTGGAGGTCAACCGGGATTTTTTTTCCCAGAAGCTCGCGCCGCTCCTGGCGGGCCTGGCGCGGGCGCGCCTTGGGGATGGGCCGACGCCCTCCAGCTCCTGATCGAACATGGCCACAGCTTCGGCGAGATCCAGCAGTACACGCTCGGCCAGCTGCGGGCCTTCACCGAGGCGGCCGACAGGGCGCGGCGCAGGCGCTTGCTCGATGAGCTGACCAACCTGCGCGTGGCCCAGTACGCGACCGCCGATTACGAGCAGTTCCGCCGACAACTTTCCCCTTGAGCATGGCCGACAACACCGTCAACCTACGTACCCGATTCTCGGCAGACCTGTCCGATATCAAGCAGGGCCTGGCGCTGCTGCGTGGCGACTTGGCCAAGGTCAAGGCGGAGGCCGCGAAGGCGGCGCCGGACGGGGCAAGCTGGGCCAACGGCCTGCGCGCGGCGCGCCAGCAGATCGTGGCGTTCGTCGCGGCGTACGCCTCGCTGCGTACTGTCGGTGCGCTGTCCCGGATCTCCGACGAGGCCAGTACCATTTCGGCACGCCTGAAGGTGGCGACGCGGAGCCAGGAGGAGTTCAACCGGGCACAGGCGGAAACCTTCGCCATCGCCCAGCGGACCCGGACCAACTGGGAAGAGACCGTCTCGCTGTACTCGCGGGTCGAACAGTCGTCCGACTCGCTGGGACTGAGCCAGCAGCAGTCGCTGAAGCTAACCGAGGCGGTGGCCAAGGCGCTCGCGCTGTCGGGTGCCAGCGGCGAGGAAGCCGCCGGCGTCATGCGGCAGTTCGGCCAGGCGCTGGGCAATGGCCGCGTGCAGGCAGAGGAATTCAACTCGATCGCCGACAGCGGCCAGCGGATCGTCCAAGCGCTGGCCAAGCACCTGGGAATCGCGACCTCCCAGGTGAAGTCCTACGTCAACGCCGGCAAGGTCTCTTCGAAGGACCTGGCGCAGGCCGTGCTGCAGGATGCCGGCAGCATCGATGAGAGCTTCGCCAAGTTCCCGACCACGATCTCCGGCGCCCTGACCCAGATCCGAAACGCGTTCGTTCAGTACATTGGGCGGCAGAACGAAGCCACCGGCGCGGCGCAGGCCTTCTCCGGCCTGCTGCAGCAGGTGGCGAGTGATCTGCCCGCGTTCTTCGAGCCGGTCCTGCAGGTGATGGTGGGCCTGGCGAAAAGCTTTCGGGATGCGAAGGGCGAGGCGGACGGCTTCAGCGCGGCGGCGGATGGCGCGGGACAGAAGGCCTGGTTCATGGCGGAGGCGGGCGAAGGGCTCGCCAGCGTGCTGCGCGTACTGGCCGCTGGCGCGCTCGTGGTGAAGAACGTGGTGGAGGCGCTGACGGTCCTCTTCGCTGGTTGGAATACCGTCGTGCGAACCGTGGCGGAGTCGATCGGGCACTACTTGGGTGGGTCCCTGGCAGTCGTGGCCTCGACCTGGCAGGCGTTGAAGGATGGTGGCCCGCTGGCGGCGTTGGAAGCCTATCGAAAAGGCGCGGCGAGCCTGCTGAAGGACTTTGCCAAGGTGCCCGACCAGGTCGCCGGCAAGGTCGGGGCAGCGACGGACAGTATCGGCCAGCAGATCGCCGAGATCCGCGCGGGGATCAAGGGGCTGTTCGAGGAGTCGGACGCCGCCGCCCAGGGCGCTGGCGCCGACGGCGGAAGCGGCCGCGGTGGCGCCAGTGGAGCAGCCGGTGCCGCCGGGAAGGCCGTTGCCGCCTCGAACGCGGCATTGCGCGACGCCGTCACCCGAGCTCTGGCCGAACTGGACCGTTTGTATGGCGAGAACGAGATCAGCATCCGGCAGTACTTCCAGACGCGGCTTGAACTTCAGCAAAAATCGATCGACCTGGAAATCGCCCAGGCACGGGCCGAGCAGGCGACGGCGACTACAGCCGAGAAGCGGCGGGAGCTCGAGGACAAGGTCGTCAAGCTGCAGCGCGATCGGGCCGAGGCCGGGGCGACGGCCGCACGCGCGGAGAAGAAGGCCAACGAAGAGCTTACCCGACAGTTGGGTGACATCCAGGTCCAGTTGCTGGAGCTGGACGGAAACGCCGGGGCCGCGGCCCGCGCCCGGCTGGAAGAGCAGTACCGCGAGCTCTTTAAGCGGCTGGAGGCGGAAAGCGACACCACCGGCAAGGCAACGGTTCGCAACCTCATCGACCGCCTGGCCAGCAAGGCGCAGCTCGACCAGCTGAAGGACCTGGGTTCGCGCATCAGTGGCAGCCTGCAGGCCACCGAGACGTCCGTGTCCGCGCAGGTGTCGGGCGGGCTGCTGGGCTACGGCGAGGGCGATCGCCGCTTGTCGGAGGCGCGCGCCAAGGCGCTAGACGATCTGCGTCAGCTGCGGGAAGCCGCAGCCGCGTACCTTGCCACCTTGTCGGCCGAGAGCCCCGAAGGTCGGGCGGCGCAGGACTATCTGGCGTCACTGGACGCAGATATTGCGAACGTCGCTGCCTCGCAGCGGCAGTTCGGGAATGCCGTCGCCGATCAGGGTGTGGCGAGCCTGGCCGACGCCTTTTTCAACGTGGCGACCGCAGCGGCAGGGGCCAAGGATGCGGTGATCGACATGGTCCGCAGTTTCGTGTCCGGCGTGGCCCGGATGGTGGCGCAGGCCTTGGCGTTGCGCGCCGTGCAGGCGATCCTCCGCGGCTTCGGATTCGGCGGGGGAAGCGAGGCTGCGTCCGGCGCGGTGAGCGCCGCCGTCCATCACCAGGGCGGGCTCGTGGGTAGAGGTGCGCCGCGTCGCCGGGTGAGCCCGCTGCTGTTTGGCTCGGCACCGCGCTACCACACCGGTAGCGGCACCATCGGGCTGGCGCCTGGCGAGGAGCCGGCGATCCTGAAGAAGGGGGAGCGCGTCCTCAACGAGCGCCAGAACGCGGCATGGAGTGCGATGGCGGCAGGTGCGGGTGGCGGTGCGGTCACGACACCGATCGTGGCCATTGGCGACGCCGCGGTCGCCGACGCCTTGGCAAGCGCGGCCGGCGAGCGGGTGGTCCTGACCCACGTGCGCAACAACTGGGAAGGCCTGACGCGCGGGGGCGGCAATGTCTGACCCCATCCTGTGGCCATTTGCGCGGGGCGGGGAGGTGACCGAGCAGCTGGAATGGCTGACCGATGTGCTGCCGGTGGCGACGGGCCCCGCCCAGACACGGCGCTTGCGCAATGCCCCCCGCGTGACCTTGACCTTCGACGGCATGGAGGAGGCACGCTCGCGCAGGCTCATGGAGAACCTGGTCCACCGCAACGGGGCTGGGCTCTGGCATGTACCGCTGCCGTGTGACGGCTTCACTCTGGCGGCAGACGCGCCCGCGGGCGCGCTCCTGCTCGGCGCCAACGGCGGGGTGGGGCGCTTCACTGACGCGGCGATGCTGGAAGGTTCCCCCGGCTCGGTGGAGCGCGTGAGCGTCGCAGCCGCCGGCACGGATGGCTTGACCCTTGCGGTACCAACGATGAAGTCATGGCCGGCGGGAACGACGGTCCTTCCGCTGGTGCGTGCGCGGCTGGCCGACATGCCGGCCTTCTCGCGCTTCACCGGCGATGCCATCTCATACCAGGTGAACTGGCTGCTCGACGCGCCGCAGGACTGGGCGCCGGCGCCATTGCCGACCTATCGCGGATTCCCCGTGTTCGAGTGGGTGCCGGACTGGAGCCAGGATCCTCGCTGGGCACCGGTGCGCCGGCTGAGCGTGGTCGACTACGGGACCGGTCCGTGGCAGACCTTCGACCTGGTGGGCAAGCCAGAAGACGAGGTTGCGCTGCAGCTGGCCGCGGTGGGCCCTGCCGAGATCTCCGCGCTGCGGGACCTGGTGTACGCGTTGGCGGGGCGCTGGCAGCCCGTGTGGGTATCCACGCGCGGGCAGGATCTGCGGGTGGTCGCGCCGGCGGCAGCGGCCGGCGATACGCTCGATGTGGAGGCGTGCGGACTTGTCGGTGCGCCTGTCTCCGCGACCCGTCGCGACCTTCGAATCGAACTGGCCGGCGGGAACGTGCTCTATCGCAGGGTCGTCGCCATCAGTGCGGTCGGCGACGACGTGGAGAGGTTGCTACTCGACACGCCCCTGGGGGCGGACGTCTCCCCGGAAAACGTCGGGGCGGCGTCCTGGATGCTGCTCGCGCGGCAGACGGCCGACATCAACAAGTTCCGCTACTGGACCGCCGACGTGGTGCAGACCGAGCTGGCCTTCAAGGGAGAGCCGGCTGGTGTTTAAGCCCTTCGAACTCAGCCGCTGGCGAGGCCGGCCTGGTCATCTGTTCGTCTTCGCGCTCGGCCCGCTGGCTTGGCGATTCGCGAGCGGCGACCGCCCAGTCGTGCTGAGCCCTGGTGAGCCCGGTGAGCAGGTCTTCCACCCCGCGCCGAGCGAGCGCAGCCCCATCAAGGAGACCAGCCAGCGGGCCAAGAACGATGTCTCGATCACCATGCCATGCCGCCTGGATCCGACCTCGCTGGAGCTGACCGGGACCGCGGCAGGAGAGGCCCTGACATCGTTCACGGCCCTCTGGCGGCCGTTTCCGCCAAGTGGCGTGGTCACGGTCACCTGCCTGAGCTACCACGAGGGGGATCCGGATCGGCAAACCCAGGTGGAGTGGCTGGGCCGCGTGGCGCAGCCGCAGTTCACGGACACCGTCCTCACCCTGACGTGCCAGCCCTCGCGCAGCCGCGCCCAATTCACGGGCATGGGGCGCCGCTGGCAGCGTGGGTGCGACCTGGCGCTCTATTCGAAGGGACCCGGCCTATGCAACGTCGACCAGGCGTTGCACGTCGTGCCGGCGACGCTGTCGAGCGTCGAGGACCTGCTGCACGTGGGCGCGGCGGCCTTCGCCTCCGCGCCCAAGCCGCTTGCGGGGGGCTTCGTGGAGTGGACCCGACCCAGCGGCGTGATCGAGCGGCGCAGCGTCATGGCCCATGACGGCAGCATGATCGAGCTGAACTACGGGGCGCTTGACCTCACGCCCGGGCTGGAGGTCAACGCCTATCCGGGCTGCCCACACAACTGGGCCGGCTGCAAGTCGTTCGACAACACCCCCAACTACGGCGGCGAAATCTACCTGCCGGTCAAGAACCTTTTCAACGGGAACCCCGTATGGTGAACAGCGCTGCCCTGCACCGTCAGGCGTATATCTGGTCGTGGCGCGTGCGCTACTGGCTGCTCGATACGCGCGTCGGTTCCGTGGTCGCGGTCGCCAGCCTCCTGGCCTGTGCCGTCGCGGCGACGATGCTGGCGCGCTTAGGCTGGCAGATGGCCACCGACCGCACCGTGCCGCAGCACGCCGAGATCACCCTGGCCGCGTACCTGATCATCATGCTGGTGAGCGCGATCATCAGTTGGGCCCTCACGCCCAAGCCGAAAGAGCCAAAGCCACAGTCAGCAGAGGCGCCCACCGTCGAAGACGGCCAGGACATCCGCATGATCTTCGGCACCGTGTGGATCGACGATCCGATCGTGGTGGCCTGGAAGACGATGGGCACGGACAAGATCCGCAGGTCGGGGAAAAAATGACCACAGTGACGATGGAGCACTTCCGCACCGTCCCGGGTTTCTCGACGCGCCCGGGCTTCTGTGCTCGCGGTGGCCGGCGCTGGTTCGAACAGCACGGATTGGACTGGTTGGCATTCGCCCGAACCGGGATTGATGCGGAGGTCCTGCGCGCTACGGGTGACGGGATGGCAATCGCGCTGGCGGAGTGGGCGGAACAGGTGGAGGCAGCCAGTGGGCGGTAAGAAGCAAACGGTCGGCTACTGGTACCGGCTGCTGATGGACTTCGGCTTGTGCCGCGGCCCGGTGGATGCGTTCCTGGCCTTCCGCGGTGGCGATCGGGATGCCTGGACTGGCGAGCTGGCCAACTCCGGGACGATCAGCATCGACGCCGAGAACCTATGGGGCGGCGACAGGAGCGAGGGCGGTATCAGCGGAGAGGTCGACGTCGCTTTCGGCGAATCCGACCAGGAGCCCAGCAGCTACCTCGCCAGCAACCTAGGGCCGCAGCAGAGCGCGCACCGCGGCAAGATGCGGGTGACGTTCAAGGGTGGGCGCTACGGCGCCATGAACCCCTATCCCAAGCAACCGGCGTTCAAGACCCGGCGGGTGCTGCAGGGTTGGGAGGGCGATGAGGGCGCGTGGTACCCAGAAAAGGCGGCGGTGCTCCTCAACGCAGGCAATGTCGTGCTGCAGCTGGGCCCCACGTCGTCCGGCTGGAGCTACAAGGTCGTGGACAGCGACGACGCGGCGGACTACTCCGGCATCGAGGCCGACGATGCCTCATGGCCCACGGGGACATCGCCCTTCGCCAGCAGCGACGACCATCCCTACGCGGCGGCGGGCGGATTCCCGACCGAACGCGGCACGACGTGGCCGTTGAACACGAAGATCTGGGTACGCAAGACCTTCTCCATGTTCCGGCCGCTGCCGCTGGATGTGACGATTTTCGTCGACAACTTCGCCACGGTATGGATCAACGGCCACCAGGTCCTTCCCCGATCGGGGACCGGGCCGGGGCCGGCGGGGCCGGACGTGTTCAAGCACACGTTCACCGTCCCGGCGGACATCCTGCAGTCCGGCGACAACGTGATCGCGCTGTTGGGCGAGGACCAAGGTGAGTACAGCTACGCTGCGTTCGACCTGACCGTGGCCTCCAGCGCCCAGCTGATCGGCATGAATCCCGCGCACATCCTCTACCAGAGCATCACCGACAGCTGGATGGATGGTGAGCCGTCGGCGGCGATCAATGACGCCAGCTTCCGGACCGCGGCCGATCGCCTGTACGCGGAGGGTTTCGGGTTATGCACCGAGTGGCTGCCGAGCCAGGAGACCGTGCTGGCGTTCCAGCAGCGCATCTGCAACGTGATCTCGGGCGCGCTGAATCGCAGCCCGGTGGACGGGCAGTGGTATCTCGACCTGGTACGCGGGGACTACGACATCGACACGCTCCCGGTCATCACCGATGACGACATTCTGGACTTCGCCGAGCAGCCCAGCACACAGGACAGCGCGGTCAACCAGGTGATCGTCGAGTGGTTCGACCCGGAACAGAAGGAGAAGCGCTCCACATCACCCCTCCAGGCGCTGGGGGCGATCCAGGCATTCGCCTCGATCATCAGTGAGACCAGGAGCTACCCGGAGATTCCGTTCGAGGCCCTCGCGCTGCGCGCTGGCCAGCGTGACCTGCGCGCCAAGGCCTCGCCACTGCGCAAGTTCGACTTGAAGACGACGCGGGCGGCGTACGCGCTGCGTCCGATGGGGCAGTTCCGGCTCCAGGCGCCCAAGCGGGGCATCGCCGACATGGTGTGTCTGGCTGGCGACATCGACCGCGGCTCTCTGCGATCCGGCGCTATCCAGTTGAGTGCCGTGCAGGACGTGTTCTCGATGCCGTACGCGGTCTATGTCCAGCCCGAGCCGGGCGTGGACACCTCGCCGCCCACGACGCCGAGGGTCATTACCTTGCAGCGGGCCATGGAGGTTCCGTACGTGGAGCTGGTGGCCACGCTGTCGCCGGGGGACCTCCAGGTGCTCGCGCCTGATGCCTCTTACGTGGGTGCGGTAGCCAGCGATCCTGCCGGCGAGCTGAATTTCTCGCTGTTCACCACGGCCGGCGGCGACTACGCCGATCGGGGCGTGGGCGATTGGTGCCCCACCTCACAGGCGATCGACGACTGCGCGCCGACGGAGACCGCAGTCGCGCTGTCCGGGGCGCGGCGACTGGACGAAGTGGCCGTAGGCTCGGCGGTATTGTGGGACGAGGAGATCTGCCGCGTCGATGCCCTGGACCTTGGCACCAATGCGCTCGTCCTCGGCCGCGGCTGCGCCGACACGGTGCCTGCGCCCCACGCCGCGGGGAGCCGCCTGTGGTTCTACGACGCGGATCTTGCCGGTGACCGCACGGAGTACGTGGCGGGCGAGGCGGTGCAGGTGAAGCTGCTCCCCAACACAGGCAGCCAACGGCTTCCGCTCGCATTGGCCACCGCGATGTCGGTGGAGGTGGAGGGTAGGCAGGCGAAGCCCTACCCGCCGGGACGGCTGGTCATCAACGGGGAAGCCTACCCGGGCATCGTGTCTGGCTTGCTCGAAGTGGCGTGGGCGCATCGGCATCGGGTGCTGCAGGCGGACCAACTGGTCGACTCGACTGCGTCGAGCATCGGGCCCGAGGCGGGCACCACCTACACGCTCCGCATCTTCAGTGACGACGAGGCGACGCCCTCGTACGAGCAGGCCGGCATCACGGCCGAAACGGCCAGCTACGCACTGGCGATCGACGGCCAGACGCGCGTGGAGGTCTGGGCCGTGCGGGACGGCCTCGAAAGCTGGCAGGCACTGACGCACACGTTCGCCTACTCGGCGACGCCGCTGGCGGCCTACAGCGACGAGGCGGACAACATCTACACAGACGAGAACGGCGACACCTACGTGGGGTAAGACATGGCAAACATTCGATTCAGCGACAAACCGCAACTCACTGCACTGGCGGGCGACGAAATCCTGGTCGCGACCAGTCCAGACGGGGGCACAGACACCGACGGAAATCCTGTGGCGGCCGGGGCCGATGTTCGGCTGCCCATGGATCAGTTCGCCCTGCACCTGCGCAAGCCTGCAGTCCAGGACGTTGCGACTGCAGCAACCGTAACACCCACGGCGGTGGACGACCTAGTGAGGGTCACCGCCCAGGCCGGCCCGTTGACCCTTGCCAACCCAACAGGGGCGCTTGCCGAAGGATGGGGCTGGGTCATCCGGATTAAAGATAATGGAACTGCTAGGGCTATCAGCTATGGCACACAGTATCGCGCCGTCGGCTTGACACTGCCTGCAGGCACGGTGGCTGGCAAGACGACGTACCTGGGCTGCATCTGGAACGCCACTGATTCCAAGGTCGACGTGGTGTCGGCGGGGACCCAGGCATGATGCCTATCGATGTCATGCGTATGCGCAATAGCGGCCCCTCAGTCGCAGGGTACCTGGACGGACTGTCAGTTCATCCGCGCCTAGTGCATTCGCTTCGGCGGGCGGTCAGCGCCGCGACCAAGTCAATCCGAGTGCGGCGCTCCAGCGACAACGCCGAGCAGGACATTGGCTTCAGCGCGTCTATGCCGTTCGGCGCCTTGGATACCTCCGCCCTGGCGGCGTTCGTCGGGTCCGGCTCCGCCTTCGTGACCAAGTTCTATGACCAGACTGGCAACGGATGGGATGCAGTACAGGCGACCAGCAGCAAGCAACCGCGCATAGTCAATGCCGGAGTCTATGACGGCAATCTCGTATTCGACGGCATCGACGACGCGATGGTAGTCACCGGCCTGCCGGAGCTGACTCCGTATACGGGCCTCTACACGAAGATCAAGCAGGCCAACGCCACTACATTCAAGATCATCCTGGAGACTGGGCCGGACGGGCAGACCACGGCCGGCGCCTTCGCGCTCTATGTCTTCACCTCGAACGCTGACTGGGTTATGGCAATGGGCAACGCGAGCGGAGGCCGGGCGACCCGCTTCCCGATGACCTCGCAGACTGCGCTCACACAAATCACCGCTCTCTATGATCGCAACGAAACCGGCACAAACGAGACGAAACTGTATCGCGGCGGCTCTGCGCTGAACCCTACGGCCAACGCCAACAATGAGCAATCGGGCAACTTTGCTCCTCTGGACCTATATATCGGCGGCCGCACGGCATCCTCCCTGTTTGCGGATATGTGGGAGGAGACCCTGGCTCTTTACGACGCAGATACGTCAGGCATCAGACTGAGCATTGAGGCTCTGATTGCTTGATGGCCACCGCAACTAAATACGGCCTTCGCAGGCGCAGGAACGGCACTTCGATCACCCGATAGGACACGTGTCCGATGGCCATCAGTCCGAGGAAGAAAGGTATGGAGAAGAGGAATCCGACCTCGGTGATTCTGAGGTCGAAGCCCAAGAAGTAAAGTGCCTTCCACACGGTCCACGTGAGGGGCTGGTGAATCAGATAGATTGAGTAGCTATAAGTGCCAGCCAATGCCACGAATCGCGAAAATCCTGCGTTGCGCGGCCGGTGATTCGTGTCGTACCAGGCAAGCATGAGGGCGTAGCAAGCGGCTTCCAGCGCTGGAATGTACACCCACGGCTTCTCCGTTCGGCCAACGAGTGGCCACCCGAAGAATCCACCTTCCGTGCGGAACCACGCCAAGAACACCATGAGCGTGACCGCAGCCAGAGCTGCAGCCCAGCCGGGACAGCGTCGTGCGCTGAAGACATGAAAGGCCAAGATGCCCGCAAGGAACTGGTCGATGCGCCCAACAATGGTCCAATAGGCTAAGTCGACAACGGTTCCGGACTCGGCGTAGATGGCCCATCGGCCGAGTAGGGCGGCCGTCCACAACGCAGCGAGAAGCCATGGCGACCTGGCCAGCAGAGCCAGCAGCATGGGCAGCAGCAGGTAGAAGTGCAGCTCCACTGTAATGGACCACGCTGTGCCTGGCCAGGACGGAGTGACGAACCCGCTCAGTACCCGCTGGCAGTACGCCCAGACCGAACTGCCATCCATCACCGCGGCGACCCCGTAGGCGGCAAGGACCAAGACGAGCAGCGGGAAAAGCCGCAGCGCCCGGTTGTACAGGAACGTTGGGTAGTGCACATGCCGCCCGCCCAGCAACTTGGCGAACAGGTAACCGCTCAGCACCATGAACAGCGACACGCCGGTGTAGCCTTCGGAGACGATCGCAATTAGCGGGAAACCAGGGAACGCAGGGTTCGATGGGTACGACCTCGTGAAGTGGTAAGCGACCACGAGAAAGGCAGCCGTGGCCCGCACGTGGTCAAGGGCTACGAAGTGCTGCCCGCTGGTCGATTTCATCAGAGTTACTCCCCCCGGCTCCGTCCGATCCCTACGTTCCACAGGCGTCGCGCTTGACCGCGGGCGCCTGCTCGCAGTGGCAATCTACCATCGAAGGGCGCGGGACCGTAGGTTGCACACCACGGCGCCTGCAACAGCGCCGGGCCATCACCTGCGCCACGACGAAGCCAATGGTAGGCTTTGCCCGCCTTGCGGAGACCCTCATATGCCGCTGACTCAAGACGAAATCGTTGCCCAGTTGCTCGAGCTGGAGTCCCGGATCGCAGATCTGCGCGCCGAGCATGAACATGACGCCTTCGTCGTCGAAGAGGTGATCCACCTGGGCGAGGGCATCGCCCTCCAGGCTGGCGATCGCGCCGGCTGGGTCGAGGACCAGATCACTGTAATTCTGGCCAAGCATGGCCTGATCGAAGAGGGTCCCGTCGTCGACGAAGACGAGTGGGAGGGCTGACTTATGTGCTACTCCGCGCAGATCGAAGCCGACTACCAAAAGATGCTGCGACATTTCGGTCCGGTCATGGACTTCGCGGCATTCGAGCGCCTGTGGCTGCGCCAGAACGGCACCGAACGAGACAAGATCCCCAAGGCGCTGATCGAGACGCTGCGCCCTTCGCTGTCGGCCGACGTCGTCGGTGCCCTTGATGCGCGATTCGCCGGTGACGAGCAGGAATGGCAGCAAGAGCTGTTCAAGCAGGCCAAGCGGCTGGCCGACAACGAACGGAAGCTGGCCGCCAAGCCGACCAAGACCGCGGCGGAGGAGATCCGCAAGGCGGGCAACAACGTCGCAAGGTTCAAGGGTTGGATTTCCGACCTGCATCGGCGCGACCTGCAGCCGAGGGATTGGCGGTTCTTCCCGCAGTGGTGGGTGCCGGTCGTCATTCGCGCGGGCGATCACTATGTCATCCGGCCGATGCGCTACCAGCTGCGCCAACCGGGAAAGCCGGCAAGTTCCGACTACGTGATCGACCGAGGGACGGGGCGGAAGCGCCTTTCCGGCACCTACAACGCTCGGCGCGACAACCTGGAGCGCTACTGGCGCGGCCAGTTTGGCTACACCCATGGCCTGATGATCGTGGATCGGTTCTGGGAGAACGTCGAAATGTCCGACGGGCGCAACCAGCGCCTGGAATTCACGCCGCGCACCGGCGAGCCCATGCTGGTCGCTTGCCTATGGGCGACATGGAAGGACCCCGAGGGCATCGAACCCGACATGGACTGCTTCGCTGCCGTCACCGATGAGCCGGAGCCGGAGGTGGCCGCGGCTGGCCATGACCGCACCGTCATCAACATCAAGCCTGAGCACGTCGAAGCCTGGCTCAACCCGGACCCAAGCAACCTGGCCGCCCTCTACGCGATCTTCGACGACAAGCGGCACCCGTACTACGAGCACCAACTGGAGCAGGCGGCGTAGCCGTGGACGACTGGTATCCGCCGCTGGACGAGCGGGCGCCAGGGCAGGTCGTGCTGTTCAATGGAGAGCAGCCGAAGGAGATGACCGTGCTGCAGGTCGGCGATCGGGTCGTGGGCACCAGCGGCGGCGACGTCAGGGTGACCCTGAAGGTGTTGGAGATCCCTGGGTCGCTGATCCACTTCGAGCTGGAAGCACTGGAGCCTGACCTGCCGGCGTATCGCGAGTACTGGTCCGATGGTGACACCTGGTGGATCGGACCTGAATACATCCATGAGGTGTGGCGGTAGGCTTCACCGCCGCATGGTTCGGTCGATCGCCAGAAGCCAGTCCCGTGTCGCCGCGGCGCGGGCGGCTGCCTCCTGTCGCTTCAACGCTCTGCGCTGGCCAGGGAAGCTATCTCGGGCAGCGATCCAGCGCTCGATGTAGCGCATCGCCTGTTCCTTGCTGCCCCGGTGGACGACGTTGATCCGCGTCTCTCCCCAGCTTAGGCACACGTTTGCTGGCTGGCCCCGTTCCGGGTCGGGCGGGTTGTAGATCGCGACGACCCGTGCGTTGTACATGAGCAGCGGGGCTTCGGGGATCCCCGCCCAATGGCAGGCGGCATGGAGGCGAGGGCGGGGCATGAGCGAAGATTGCGCCACCAAGTGTTCACGGGCTGAGATTGCGTGCCAGAGATAGGATGCGCCGAGACCGACCAGGAGCTCCACATGGACCAGCATGGCCAACCCGATGTCGTTGCGGCGCTCGTCACGTTGGCAGCCCGTGTCGACGCACTTACCTGGGTCGCAGGCGCGCTGCTGCAGTCGCATCAGGATCCGCGGGCCGTCCTCGATGCGTGGGAT
>Ga0160435_1000450_pt1 | contig 14102 bp, 13 predicted proteins | sample HID1973K_E0MG_FD_108213 | JGI IMG/M metagenome (GOLD analysis project Ga0160435, IMG submission 108213) | Enriched mosquito-associated microbial communities from UW Madison campus, WI, USA - HID1973K_E0 MG | ecosystem: Host-associated > Arthropoda: Insects > Digestive system > Unclassified ...
CTCGGCCTGGCAACGGGCGCCGACGCCCTGATGACCGGACTGTCCGGTGGCCAGGCCGCCAGGGTTGCCCTGGCCGCGCTGCTGCTGAGCCGGTTCGACGTTGTGCTGCTGGACGAGCCCACCAATGACCTCGACCTTGCCGGGTTGGCCAAACTGGAAGACTTTGTCACCGGCCTGCGCGGCGGTGTGGTGCTGGTCAGCCATGACCGCGAGTTCCTGGCCCGCTGCGTCACCACCATTGTGGAACTGGATCTGGCCCAGAACGCCGTGGCGGTCTACGACGGCGGGTACGACGCCTTCCTCGAAGAGCGCGCCGTGGCTCGCCGGCACGCCCGCGAGAAATACGACGAATTCGCTGCCACGAAGGCGGACCTGGTTTCCCGTGCGCGGACCCAGCGTGAGTGGAGCTCCCAGGGCGTGCGGAACGCCATGAAGAAGAGCCCGGACAACGACAAGATCCGCCGGGCCGCGAGCGTGGAGTCCTCAGAAAAGCAGGCCCAGAAGGTCCGCCAGATGGAGTCCCGCATTGCCAGGCTGGACGCGGTGGAAGAACCGCGGAAGGAGTGGCAGCTCCAGTTCAGCATCGGCCAGGCTCCCCGCTCCAGCGCCGTCGTGGCCACCCTGCGCAACGCAGTGGCACGCCAGGGCAGCTTCACGCTGGGACCGGTCAGCCTCCAGCTCAACGGCGGCGAGCGCATCGGGATCACCGGGCCCAACGGTGCCGGGAAATCCACCCTCCTGCGCCTCCTGCTGGGAACCCAGGCACCGGACGACGGCGACGCGTCCATGGGTGCCACTGTCGCCGTCGGCGAGATTGACCAGGCCCGCGGGCTGCTGGACGGCGGCTCGCCGCTGGGCGACGCCGTGGAAGCGGTCCTGGCCGACTGGAACAGCGCAGACGTCCGGACGCTCCTGGCAAAGTTCGGCCTGAAGGCGGACCACACCTCACGGACCGTGGATTCCTTGTCTCCGGGGGAGCGGACCCGGGCGGCCCTGGCACTGCTCCAGGCGCGCGGTGTGAACCTGCTGGTGTTGGACGAACCGACCAACCACCTCGACCTTCCGGCCATTGAGCAGCTGGAAGAGGCCCTTGAAAGCTACGACGGAGCCCTGCTGCTGGTCACCCACGACCGGCGGCTGTTGGAAAACGTCCGACTCGACTACCGGTGGCACCTCGAAAACGGCACGGTCCGGGAGCTCCACCACACTGCAGGCCAGGAGAAATAAGCATGAGTATGGACCGCGTGGCCTGGAGCTCGCTTTACAACATCAGCACCGCAAAGAGCGGCTCCAAGCCGTTCTCCAAGGAAACCCTGAAGCGGGTGCTGGCCTTCGCCGCCCCGCATAAGGGCAAGCTCATCGCCTTCGTGCTCGCTTCCATTGCGGCGGCTTTCCTGGCCGTGGCCACCCCGGTGCTCGCCGGCCAGGTGGTTGACGCCATCATTGCCAAGTCAGCCACCGGGACCGTGATCTGGCTTGCCGTGCTGATCGCCATCGTGGCTGTGGGGGAGGCCGGCGTGGGGCTGCTGACCCGCTGGTTGTCGTCGACAATCGGCGAAGGCGTCATCGTGGACCTGCGCACCCGGGTGTTCGACCACGTGCAGCGCATGCCCATTGCCTTCTTTACGCGCACCCGGACGGGAGCGCTGGTCAGCCGGCTCAACAATGACGTTATCGGGGCGCAGTCCGCCTTCGCCGGCACCCTCTCCGGCGTAGTGAGCAACTCTGTGGCACTGGTCCTGACGCTGGCCGTAATGCTCAATACGTCGTGGCTGGTGACCGTGCTCGCCATGGTGCTGCTGCCGATCTTCCTTATCCCGGCCCGGCGCATGGGTTCCAAGCTGGCAGACCTGCGCCGGGAAGCCGCCGCACACAACGCCGCCATGGGCACCCAGATGACGGAGCGGTTCTCCGCGCCGGGTGCCACACTGGTCAAGCTGTTCGGCCGCCCGGATGAGGAATCCCGCGAGTTTGCTGCCCGCGCAGGCAGGGTCCGTGACATCGGCGTCCGCATGGCCATGCTGCAGTTCACCTTCGTCACGGCCTTGACGCTGGTCTCCGCGCTCGCGCTGGCGCTGGTGTACGGACTGGGCGGCTGGCTTGCCCTGGGCGGCCAGTTGGCCCCCGGCGACGTGGTGGTCCTGGCGCTGCTCCTGACCCGGCTTTACGCCCCGCTCACGGCGCTGTCCAACGCCCGGGTGGAAGTCATGAGCGCGCTGGTCAGCTTCGAACGGGTGTTTGAAATCCTGGACCTGAAGCCGCTCATCCAGCAGAAGCCGGACGCTCTCCCGGTTCCGGCCGGGCCGGTGTCCGTTGAGTTCGACAACGTCCGCTTCGCGTACCCGTCGGCGGACAAGGTCTCCCTGGCCTCGCTCGAAGAAGTCTCCACCCTGGACACCAGCGGCGGCGAGGAAGTGCTGCACGGTGTCAGCTTCCGGGTGGAGCCGGGCCAGACGGTGGCGCTGGTGGGTTCATCCGGCGCCGGCAAGTCCACTATCGCCCAGCTGCTGTCGCGGCTGTACGACGTCGACTCGGGCGCGGTGCGGCTGGGCGGCACCCTGCCGGGAACCGGGATGGATGTCCGGGACGCCACGTTCGATTCCCTCCGCGACACGCTGGGAATGGTCACCCAGGACGGCCACCTGTTCCACGAAACCATCGCCTCGAACCTTCGGCTTGCGCGCCCGGACGCGACGGACGATGACATGTGGGACGTCCTTCGGCAAGCACGCCTGGAGACGATGATCAGGTCGCTGCCGGACGGGCTGGAAACGGTGGTGGGGGAGCGCGGCTACAGGCTTTCCGGCGGTGAACGCCAGAGGCTGACCATCGCCCGGCTCCTTATCGCCCAGCCCCGGGTGGTGATCCTGGACGAAGCCACCGCCGCACTGGACTCCACGAGCGAAGCCGCTGTGCAAGCAGCCCTTGGCGCCGCCCTGGAGGGGAGGACCGCCGTGGTTATTGCGCACCGGCTGTCCACCGTCCGAGCGGCCGACGCCATCCTGGTGGTGGAGGGCGGCCAAATCGTGGAACGCGGGACGCACACCGAGCTCCTGGCCGCCGGGGGCCGCTACGCGGAGCTGTACCGGACGCAGTTCGCCGAGGCCACCGCCGTTGCCGCAGAAGCCGTCCCCGAGCCCTAGCAGCCCGTCCGGGATTAAGGGCTCGGCGGGGTGGCACCGGGAGCGGCCAGCGCAGGCAGGATGTGGTCCGTCAGCAACGGTGCGAGGTCGCCCGGAAGCGGAGCGCCGGCACCCAGCCCGGAAGCTTCCGAACCAACGGCTTCCGAAACGGCTCCGTCCCGGCCGGCAAGGTCCAGCCAGCGGATCTCCGCAATCTCGGCTGAAGGATGGGCCTGCCACGTCCCTGGCGCCATGAACACCGTGGCCTCAATGTCCGTGTCGGCTTCGTTGGCGGCATCGGCAATCCATACCCCCATCAGCCGGAGCTGGCGAGGATCGATGACGATGCCCACTTCTTCCTCCAGCTCGCGGGCCGCCGCCTGCACGGCCGTCTCCCCGGGCTCCGGTTTGCCGCCAGGGTGCATGAACATGGTGGTGCCGCGTTTGCGGACGGTGAGGAGGCGGCCGGCGTCGTCAAAAACGCAGACGGCGGACACCACGATCCGGTGCTTCATGAGTCCCCATTCCGGGTCAGGTGCGAGGTCAGGAGCAGGTCCTTGTGAGGCCCGGCCACGTCCCAGCTGTAGCTGAACCGGTGCGGGCCCTCGAACGTGTAAGCCACGCTGTAGGTATCGGGATCGCACCAGTGGTTGTCCAGGTTGGCCTCCGGAGCGAAGCTCATGCGGTGGAACGGCCGCCCGTCCGGGAAAAAGACGTCCAGGGCGTCCGGCCGGCCGCTGGGCCTGAGCATGTAGTCGCGGGTGGCGGGGCCGGTGAAGGTGGGCCATCGCATGGTGCCTTCCTCGCGAAGGTCCAGGCCGGCGTCGGGCGTTGGCGTGAAAAGTACGACGCCGGAAAAGGTTCCGCGGGTGCCGGCCGCCCGGTCCAGCAGGTCCCGTTCGACGGTCCAGCGGCCGGGGCGTCCCGGTCCCACTGTCCCGTCCGGTGCACCGGCGGGGCCGAGCAGGTAGGCGCGAAGGTCGAACGCCGGGGACGCGAAATTCAAGTGCCCTCGATTGGAATCGAACCAACGACACCGGCTTTAGGAGAGCCGTGCTCTATCCACTGAGCTACGAGGGCAGGCATCCTGGGGATCGGCGGCGCCGGTCCGGACGGACACGCATACCAGCATACAAGGTACAGAGCCGTACTACGCTCAAGGCATGAGTCCTGCCCCGTCGGCCGCTCCCGCTGCCACCTTCATACCGGACACAGCGTCCACCCGGCAGTACATCGGCGCGTGGTCCGTCCTGAGCGTTCTCCAGTACTTCGCGGCGGAGGCCGCCGTGGTCATGGCTTGGGCCGGTCCGCGCCCCTACGACCTGCGCACCGGCTACATCAGCGACCTTGGCGCGCTGAACTGCGGTATCTACGATGGCCGCCAGGTGTGTTCGCCGTTGAACTGGCTGATGAATGCCTCGTTCGTGGTGCAGGGGCTGGGGATGCTGCTGGGCGCGGTGCTGCTGACGTCCGGGCTGCTGTGCGTCGCCGCCCGTTCCGGAGCCCGGGTTGAGCCGGTCCGGCGCAGGCCATGGTTCGCGGCGGCCGCGGTGCGGGTGCTGACGGCAGCGGCAGGGACGGGAACCGTGGTGGTGGGGCTCGTCCCGGAGGACGCCGGCTCCGGTTGGCACTTCGTCGGTGCCGTCACGTACTTCCTCACCGGCGCCGCGGCGCTGCTGGTGCTGGGCTTCCTGTGGCTGCGGAAGGCCCGCATGGCCTGGTTCCTCCTGGCCTTCGGGGCCGTCTCCCTGGCGGCGCTGGCAACCGGCGGCCTGACCGGAATGGATGTTCCCGAACCAGGGACCCTGGAACGGCTGATGGGCTATCCGGTCACGGTGGGCATGGCAACCGCGGGCATCGTCATTGCACGGCGGGTCCACAGGCACCGGAAAAGCCTACGGGCTTCATCGATTGCTCCGTAACTGCCGTTTCGGGTGTCCAAAAGGGCAGCTACGGAGCAACGGAGGGGCTCAGGCGGCCGTCGCTGCCTTCCGCTTCCGCGTCCCGATAACCACCGCGGCAGCGCCGGCCAGGAGGCTCAGGACCAGCAGCACCCAGCCCGCCACCGTGAGGCCGGACGCGAGGGCCACCTGGCCGGCGTCGGGAGCATCCGGCCCCATCAGAGCGTCAATCGCCACGTTGGCCCACAGCCGGACCACGACGAACAGCATCGGCAGGGCCCACAGCACCCAGCGCAGGGTCTTCTTGGCCACATTGGTGCCGATGAGCAGCAGCCAGGTGAAGCCGAAGATCAGCGGGAACAGGATGCCGGCGGTCTTATGGACGTAGTTGAGCTGGCCGCGCGCGTCGTCATTCATGGCGCCGCGCAGATCCTCGATGTACGCCGGATCGAAGCCGCCCACCAGGGAGTCAGGCATGGGTTTGTCGACAGAGAGCTGGGTGAGCTGGTCCATGGTCAGCAGGTGCAGGTACCAGAACAGGAACAGGCTGGCCACCACACCGGCGATCAGGATGAGGTTGCTGTTGTTCTGCGCTTTCTCGGGCGTGCGCGCGGTAGTGGGGTTCACCACCGGCGGGAGATGGTGCTGCGGCACGGCAGCCTTTGCACCGTGCTTCTTGATCCGCTGGGCAGGGGTTTTGGCCATGGCTCCATTATTCCGCCCCATAGACTGAAGCCATGACCATTGACCGACACAGCGCAGCTGTACTTGATCCTGCACTGGACGACTACCAACTGGCTGCGGCACTGGTCCGCGAAGCCGGGCAACTGGCGCTCCTCATGCGGATGGCAGGACTGCAGTCCCGGCAGAAGACTTCCGTTTCCGACGTAGTGACGGCCGCGGACCACGCTGCGGAGGAATACGTCCTCTCCCAGCTGCAGCGGTGCCGGCCCGGGGACGGCATCCTGGGCGAAGAAGGCGCCTCCGTGCAGGGCAGCAGCGGCCGCACCTGGGTCATCGACCCCGTGGACGGCACCTACAACTTCCTGCACGGCTCCACGTACTGGTGCTCGGCCATTGCGCTCAAGGATGAGCATGACGTCCAGTTGGGGGCCATCTTCCAGCCTGAGGAGGACAAGTTGTGGCTGGGCGGCAGCGACCGGCAGGCCACGCTGAACGGCGACACCATCACCGTGTACGGCGACAACCACGGGGAACGCAACGCCACCCCGGCCGCCCAACTGGGCGCCGCCACGTACATCCACCCCAATTGGCTGATGGACCCGCTCTGCGCCATGCCCTGGCACGCAGCGGCAACCTCCGCCGCGGCGCTGCGCATGCTCGGATCCGGCTCCTGCGACCTGGGCAGGGTGGCGGACGGGCAGCTCGGCTGCTGGTTCCAGCACAGCTGCCCCGAATGGGACTGGCTGCCCGGCAAGGCAATTGTCCGCGCCGCCGGCGGCGCCGTTGACACCGTGCAGGTCAACGGCCTGGAGTGGTTCATGGCCGGGGGCACGACGGCGGTGCGCGAGTTGCGTGCCGCGCTCGAATCAGGCTCGGTAGCGTAAGCCGTTCCAGGCTCTCCGGGGCACGTCATCCACAGGCCGGGAGTGGGTGTCGGTCCCACCGCCTAGACTTGTAGGCACCATGGATATGTTGTTTGACCCGTACTCTGACGGACCGTTCAAGGCCGCCCCCGCATCTGCCACCCACACAAGGACCCGTTCCGACGGGGTGGCCACCGCGGCCGGGCCCGGTGGTTCGGCGTCCGGCGGCCATGCCGCTGACGAGCACGCAGGGCAGCACCAGTCCGGGCAGCATCACGGCAGGCGCCTGGATCCCGCCAAGCTGACGGAGGGCCTGAATCCCCAGCAGGAGGAAGCGGTCAAGCACGCCGGAACGGCACTGCTGATCGTTGCCGGTGCAGGCTCGGGCAAGACCCGTGTGCTCAGTAACCGGATCGCCTACCTCATCGCCACCGGGCGTGCCCACCACGGCGAAATCCTGGCGATCACCTTCACCAACAAGGCCGCCGCGGAAATGCGGGAACGGATCGAAGCGCTGGTGGGCGGCCGCGCCAAGATCATGTGGATCTCCACGTTCCACTCCTCCTGCGTCCGCATCCTCCGCCAGGAGGCCGCCAACGTGGGCCTGAAATCCAACTTCTCCATCTACGATGCGGCGGACTCGCTGCGCCTGGTCACCCAGGTGTCCAAGGCCCTGGACCTGGACCCCAAGAAGTTTGCGCCCAAAGCCATCCAGCACAAGATTTCGGCGTTGAAGAACGAGCTCATCGACGCCGATTCCTACGCCTCGGACGCCAACTATAACGACCCCTTCGAGCAGGCCGTCGCCGAGGTCTACAAGGGGTACACCCAGCGGCTGCGCCAGGCCAACGCCATGGACTTTGACGACCTCATCGCCGAGACCGTTTACATGTTCCGGGCCTTCCCGGCGCTCGCGGAGTCCTACCGGCGGAGGTTCCGCCACGTCCTGGTGGACGAATACCAGGACACCAACCACGCCCAGTACGCACTGGTCCGCGAAATCGTGGGGGAGGGCCCCGGCGCCTCGGAACTGACCGTAGTGGGCGACTCGGACCAGTCCATCTATGCCTTCCGCGGGGCAGACATCCGCAACATCGTGGAGTTCGAAAAGGACTACCCCGAGGCGCGCACCATCAAGCTGGAGCAGAACTACCGCTCCACGCAAAACATCCTCAGCGCCGCCAACTCGGTGATCTCCCGCAACCCCAACCGCCCTGAAAAGCGGTTGTGGACGGCCGAGGGCGAAGGCCACAAGATCATCGGCTACGTGGGCGAAAACGAACACGACGAAGCCCAGTTCATCGCGAAGGAAATCGACCGGCTACAGGACGAGGACAACCTCCGCCCCGGTGACGTTGCCATTTTCTACCGCACCAACGCCCAGTCACGCTCCATTGAGGATGTCCTGGTGCGCGTGGGGTTGCCGTACAAGGTAGTGGGCGGCACCCGCTTCTACGAGCGCAAGGAAATCAAGGACGCCCTCGCCTACCTGCGCGTCCTGGTCAACCCGGACGACGACGTCAACCTCCGGCGGGTGCTCAACGAACCAAAGCGCGGCATCGGCGACCGCGCCGAAGGGGCAGTCGCGGCGCTCGCCAGCCGTGAGCGGATTTCCTTCATGGCCGCTGCCCGCCGCGCCGAGCAGGCTCCCGCCATGGCCACCCGCTCCGTCAACGCGGTCCTGGGCTTCGTGAAGCTCCTGGACGACCTCGCCGAGGTAGCGGCCGGTTCCGGTGCTGCCGCCGCCCTCGAAGCAGTCCTGGAACAGACCGGCTACCTCGCCGGCCTGCGTTCCAGCACCGACCCCCAGGACGAGTCCAGGGTGGAGAACCTCGCCGAACTCGTGGCCGTGGTCCGCGAGTACGAACAGGAGAACCCTGAAGGATCGTTGGGAGCGTTCCTGGAGCAGGTGTCGCTGGTGGCTGATGCCGACCAGATCCCCGATGCCCCCGGCGCCGACATTGACGCCGCCGTCGCGGAAGCCAAGCGGCTGGGCGTGGTGACCCTCATGACGCTGCACACTGCCAAGGGCCTTGAGTTCCCCGTGGTGTTCCTGACCGGCATGGAGCACGGCCTGTTCCCGCACCAGCGGTCCGCCACTGATCCGAAGGAACTGGCCGAAGAACGCCGGCTGGCCTACGTGGGACTGACCCGGGCCCGCAAACGCCTCTACGTAACGCGCTCCGAAGTCCGCAACATGTGGGGCCAGAGCCAATACAACCCGGCAAGCCAGTTCCTTGAGGAAATCCCATCGGAACTGCTGGAGTGGAAGCGCGAGGGTACCAGCCGGCAGGCTGCCTGGGGCGGGGGATCGATCAGTTCCGGCCGCTACAGCGGCTCCTTCTGGGGTGCGGGCACTTCCCGCGGCGCCGCCGCCGATCCTTCGGCAGGATTCAACGCCGACGTTCCCGCGGCCATCGCCCGGAACAGGGTCCAGCCGCAGAAGGAAATCATCGCGGTCAACGTGGGGGACAAGGTCAACCACACCAGCTTCGGCAATGGAACCGTCCTGGCGCTTGAGGGTGCCGGTGACAAGACCGTGGCGAAGGTGAAGTTCGACGTCGGCGAGAAACGCCTGCTGCTGCGTTACGCTCCGCTGACCAAGGTCGAGGTCCAGTAGCCCGGGCGATGTCCGCCGACCCCCGCAGCGGCTGCCGCCGACGTCGAGGAAGGTGTGCTCCCGCCGTCGTCCGCCTGATTCCGCCATGGAGCATAATGGAGCCCATGCGACGGACTGCTTTGGGGATGCTCGCCGCCCTGCCCCTTGTGACACTCCTGCTCACCGCCACGGCGTGCAGCGTCACCACTGAGGATCCTGACTACGTCCCGCCGGCGCCGCTGGCACCCATGGCGCAGCTCGAACAGGCCCCGCTGGCCAACCCCGAGGACTTTTCCGGCGGCGGGGAGGACGTCCTGTCCTTTGCCACTGAAGACCGGAGCATCGTCTGCTCGCTCACCTCGGCGCGAGGGGAGCACGTCAATCTTCCCTACGAAGAAAACAGCTTCAGCGACACCGCCAACAACAAACTCGCAACTGTCCCCGTGGCCCACTGCGAGCTCGCCACCTACGCCGAGCCAGCCCGCGAGGACGTCAAGGATGACTGCGCGGGAACCAACCTCGGCTACCTGGGCGGCGTGGCACTGCTGACGCCGGACGCTGCCCGCTACGGGGGATGCCGTTCCGGCGTCACACAGACCGAAGCCACTTACGGGCCGGGCGGCAGCAAGGACGGGCCCCTGCTCCAGGTACGCGCTTTGGCCAACGGGCAGAACCTGGAACGCAACGGCCTGCGCTGCTCGGCCTACAACGGTGGCGTGGCATGCGGAAACGTCTCGGCCGGCGTGGGTTTCTTTGTCTCCCCGCAGAAGTATGAATTGATTTCCGCCCCCGCGCCCGGCACCGCAACGGCGCCCGCAGATGCCCCAAAAACCCCGTAATTCCGCGGTTTTTCTACGCCCCATAGAATAGTGTCGTTACTCACATAAGCGGTACTCTGGGACGGCTCCGTCCTTCCAAAGGACTAGAGTTCCCCATGGAGCAACAACGCCGCGTGGCTCGTTTCCAACAGGCCGCCCGTGCGTGCATTCCGCAGCCCGGTCATCGTCTTTCGATGGTGTCCGGCTGTATAGAAACTACTTCGACGTAGAAGGACACTAAACCGTGGACCTGTTTGAATACCAGGCGCGCGATATGTTCGAGGCGCACGGTGTACCCGTGCTGGCCGGCATCGTGGCGTACACCCCTGAAGAAGCAAAAGCAGCTGCCGAAAAGATTGGCGGCGTAACCGTCGTCAAGGCACAGGTCAAGGTTGGCGGCCGCGGCAAGGCCGGCGGCGTCAAGGTTGCAAAGTCCGCAGACGAAGCACTTGAGCACTCCACCAACATCCTGGGCATGGACATCAAGGGCCACACCGTCAACAAGGTGATGATCGCCCAGGGTGCGGACATTGCCGAGGAATACTACTTCTCCGTCCTGCTGGACCGGGCCAACCGCAACTACCTGGCCATGTGCTCGGTTGAAGGCGGCATGGAAATCGAACAGCTCGCCGTCGAACGCCCCGAGGCCCTGGCGAAGATCGCCATCGACCCCGCCGTCGGCATCGACCAGGCCAAGGCTGACGAAATCGTCGCAGCCGCAGGCTTTGCTGAGGAACTGCGCGGCAAGGTCGCCGATGTCATCCTCAAGCTCTGGGACGTCTTCAAGAAGGAAGACGCCACCCTGGTGGAGGTCAACCCGCTGGTCAAGACCGGCGCCGGTGACATCGTGGCCCTTGACGGCAAGGTCTCCCTGGATGAGAACGCCGAGTTCCGCCACGCCAAGCACGCGCAGCTGGAGGACAAGGACGCCGCTGATCCCCTCGAGGCCAAGGCAAAGGCGCAGGACCTCAACTACGTCAAGCTCGATGGCGAAGTGGGCATCATCGGCAACGGTGCAGGCCTGGTCATGTCCACCCTGGACGTCGTTGCCTACGCCGGTGAAAACCACGGCAACGTCAAGCCCGCCAACTTCCTGGACATCGGCGGCGGCGCCTCGGCCGAGGTCATGGCCGCAGGCCTGGACGTCATCCTGGGCGACGAGCAGGTCAAGTCCGTGTTCGTCAACGTCTTCGGTGGCATCACCGCCTGCGACGCCGTCGCCAAGGGCATCGTGGGTGCGCTGGCCGAACTGGGCCACACCGCCAACAAGCCGCTGGTAGTCCGCCTCGACGGCAACAACGTCGAGGAAGGCCGCCGCATCCTCAACGAGGCCAACCACCCGCTGGTTACCCTGGCCGCCACCATGGACGAGGGCGCCGACAAGGCCGCCGAGCTCGCCAACGCAGCTAAGTAAAGGGACGCACCATGTCTATCTACCTCAACAAGGACTCCAAGGTCATCGTCCAGGGCATCACCGGCGGCGAAGGCACCAAGCACACCGCCCTGATGCTCAAGGCCGGCACCAACATCGTCGGTGGCGTCAACGCCCGCAAGGCCGGCACCACTGTGCTGCACGGCGAGAAGGAAATCACCGTTTTCGGCACCGTCAAGGAAGCCATTGCGGAGACCGGCGCTGAGGTCTCGATCGTCTTCGTGCCGCCGGCATTCACCAAGGCTGCCGTCGTTGAAGCCATCGAAGCAGGCATCGGCCTGGTCGTCGTCATCACCGAAGGCGTGCCGGTCCAGGACTCCGCCGAATTCTGGGCCCTGGCCCAGGCCACGGTTGACGCTGACGGCAACCAGGTCACCCGCATCATCGGACCGAACTGCCCCGGCATCATCACCCCCGGCGAAGCACTGGTGGGCATCACCCCCGCCAACATCACCGGCAAGGGCCCCATCGGCCTCGTCTCCAAGTCAGGCACCCTGACTTACCAGATGATGTACGAACTGCGTGACCTCGGCTTCTCCACCGCCATCGGCATCGGCGGCGACCCCGTCATCGGCACCACCCACATCGACGCCCTGGCCGCGTTCGAGGCCGACCCCGAGACCAAGGCCATCGTCATGATCGGTGAAATCGGCGGTGACGCTGAAGAGCGCGCAGCCGACTTCATCAAGGCCAACGTCACCAAGCCGGTTGTTGGCTACGTTGCAGGCTTCACCGCCCCCGAGGGCAAGACCATGGGCCACGCAGGCGCCATCGTCTCCGGCTCCGCGGGCACCGCACAGGCCAAGAAGGAAGCCCTCGAAGCTGCAGGCGTGAAGGTTGGCAAGACGCCGTCCGAGACCGCCAAGCTGCTGCGCGAGGTCTTCGCAACCCTCTAGGCTGCACCAGTACGCAAAAGCGGCGCCGCCTGCTGTCCTCCGGGATGGCAGGCGGCGCCGCTTTTTTGTTTAAGGACGACGACGGGTGGCAACGTTGGCGGCCCGAAGGTGCGGGCCCGCCGTCGCGCCCGTTCGTCGGTGCCCGTCAGACCTTGGCGGCGCTCAGCAGCTCGTCCAGCCGCTCATAGCCTTCGGTCATGCCGCCCTCCATGCCGGACTGCGCCATGCCGTCCCGGGCTTCCAGGCTGGGGTAGACGGAGTGGCCGCGGAGCCTGCACCGGCCGCCGCCGAGATCCTCGAAGGTCATGAACTCCAGGCTGACCACGTCCGGGTAGCCGCCGAACTCGAAGGTCTGCAGCGCGAACTCATTTTCGCGGACCGTGTGGAAGATCCCGCGGAACTCGTAGGGGACCCCCTCCGGCCCGGTGTGGACGTAACGGTAAGTGCCGCCGCTGCGGAAATCATAGTGGTCCATTTCCATCTTCATGCCGCGCGGGCCCAGCCACTGGGTGATCAGGTCTGGTTCCTTGTGGGCGCGGAAGACATCCGCCACAGGGAAGTCGAACTCGCGCTCGTAGTCGATGAAGGGCAGGCCCTCGGGGACGGAAAGCTTCAGGGAATTGCTCATCATTGTTCCTTTGCCTTGGCGCCGCGTTGCCCGGCGCTGGATTGAAGCATGGCATCGAGGCTGCGGAACTGACCCTCGCGGACCAGCCGGTACTGGTCGATCCACGCTGTGAGCGCCTCAAGCCGTGCAGGGTTCAGGTGGACGGGCCTGCGCTGGGCGTCCCGGGTGCGGGTCACCAATTGCGCCTGCTCGAGTACCTGGATGTGCTTCGAGACCGCCTGCTTGGAGATCTCGAATGGTTCCGCCAGTTCATTTACCGTGGCCGGGCCACGGCTCAGCCTGGCGATGATGCTCCGCCGGACGGGGTCGGCCAGGGCCAGGAAGGCCGAGTCCAGTGCCGTGCTGTCGGAGATCATCGGGAGTCCTTGCTTATCTGGGTTGCTTGGTGTTCAACCTTTTCATTGATCAACCTTTCGGTTGATTAAGGATAGGCCTGCGAATCGCCGGCTGCAAGGGGAGGGGTCTTGTTTTCCAAATTCTTAGTTTGTTAGTATGTCAGTACAAACTTTTTGAAGGAGAACTCGAATGCCATTGGTTCGCATTGATGTCAACGAAGGCCGCACCCCCGATGAACTGCAGCGCCTGAGCCGCGGCATCCACGACGCCATTCTCGCCGAGTATGGCATCCCGGAGCGCGACTACTTCCACATCCTCACCGAGCACCCCAAGGGCCAGATCTTCGCCCAGGATGCCGGCCTGGGATTCGAGCGCACGGGTGGAGTGGTCATGATCCAGATCTTTACGCAGGCGGGCCGCTCCCAGGAGGCCAAGCAGAAGCTGTTTGCTGCCGTCGCAGGGAAGCTCTCCGAAGCGGGCGTCGCCGGTGAGGATGTCTTCATCGGCTATGTGGAAAATACGGCCGGCGACTGGTCCTTCGGTTACGGACGTGCCCAGTACATCACGGGTGAGCTGGCTGTTCCCAAGAAATAACGGCGCGGATAATTAGTGCGCTCTAACCATGTTGTAAGTATGTCAGTACAAACCTTTGACAGGACATTCGATCTAGGGCAAAGTAGTGCCTGTGGCCCACACCACGGCCTTTACGGCCCGGACCACCAGCCTTCCGAAGGTGCCACGTTCCACACCAGAAAGGTCCACGATCACCGTGACCCATGAGCTTCTTACGATCGGGCGCATCAGCGTTGATATCTACCCGAAC
>Ga0160435_1000453_pt1 | contig 14022 bp, 10 predicted proteins | sample HID1973K_E0MG_FD_108213 | JGI IMG/M metagenome (GOLD analysis project Ga0160435, IMG submission 108213) | Enriched mosquito-associated microbial communities from UW Madison campus, WI, USA - HID1973K_E0 MG | ecosystem: Host-associated > Arthropoda: Insects > Digestive system > Unclassified ...
GCGACCGCATCCGGACCACTGTTACCGCCCCGCAGCACGTCGTGGACGCCCTGCAGGCAAATGCGGAACTGGTCAAGGGGGAAACGCTGACGGTGGACCTGACGGCCGAACCGGCAGACGTGCCCGAGCCCGCCGTCGTCGTTGAAAAAGTGGAGGCATAAGGCATGACTGACGAATTTTCCGTGGAAAGTGTCTACGCCGAGCTGCTGGGGCGTGCGCCGGAAAACAAGATGGAGCCCCGGCTCGCCCCGCTGTTCCGCGCCATGGACGTGCTCGGCGAGCCCAACAAGGCGTTCCCGATCATCCACGTAACCGGAACCAACGGCAAGACGTCCACGTCCCGCATGATCGAGTCCGTGCTGCGGGCCCAGGGCCTGAGCACGGGGCGCTACACCAGCCCGCACCTGTCCAAGGTCACGGAACGGATCAGCATTGACGGGCACCCGGTCTCCGACGAGACGTTTGTTCGGATCTGGGACGAGATCCGTCCTTACCTGCAGATCGTGGATGCCGAGCTGGAGGCGGACGGGCAGCCCCGCCTGACGTACTTCGAATGCCTCACCATCCTGGGCTTCGCCGTTTTCGCCGACCAGCCCGTCAACGTGGCCATCATCGAAGTGGGCCTGGGCGGCATCACCGACGCCACCAACGTGGGCGACGGACAGGTATCGGTGATCACCCCGATCTCGCTGGACCACACGGACCTGCTGGGGGACACCACCGAGGACATCGCGCACGAAAAAGCCGGCATCATCAAGCCGGGCGGCTTCCTTGTCAGTGCCGCGCAGCCGCTGGACGCCGCGCAGGTCCTGCTGGAAAAAGCCAAGGAACTTGGCGTGCCGTTCCGCTTCGAGGGCGTGGAGTTCGGCGTCGAATCCCGCACCGTTGCCGTGGGCGGCCAGATGGTCACCATCCAGGGCATCGCCGGGCGCTACCCGGACCTGCTGGTACCGCTCCATGGCGCCCACCAGGCGCAGAACGCAGCCGTGGCCGTGGCAGCCCTGGAAGCGTTCTTCGGCGGCGAAAAGGAACTGCCCTTCGACGTCCTGCAGGAAGGCTTCGCCGCCGCAACCTCGCCCGGCAGGCTGGAAGTGGTGCGGTCTGCGCCCACCATCATCGTGGACGCAGCCCACAACCCGGACGGCATCAAGGCGTCGGCCGCGGCTCTGAAGGAGGCCTTTACCTTCTCCCGGCTGGTCCCGGTGGTGGGCGTGCTTAAGGAGAAGGACGCGGAGGAAATCCTCCGTGAACTCAAGGAATCCCTGGGCGACGTGGCGGAGGAATACTGCTTCACGCAGTCCAATTCACCCCGCGCCGTGCCGGCGGCCGAACTGGCCGAGCTGGCCATTGACCTCGGCTTTGGCGAGGACAACGTCCATGTCGAAGAAAAGCTCGACGACGCCCTGGAATGGGCGGTGGAACGGGCCGAAGCCAACGACGACCTCTCCGGCGGCGTGCTGGTCACCGGCTCCATCACCCTCGTGGCCGAGGCCCGCATCCTGCTCGGAAAGACGGAGGCGTAGCCCATGGCCAGGCTGACCAAGGCCCAGCGCGAATGGCGCCCGGGCATGCCCAAGAAGCGGCGCTCCACCAAGGTCATGTTCGCTTCGACGGTGCTCCTGCTGGAGGCGTTCGTCATGTTCTTTGCCACCCTGGCAGTGTTCGGCCTGCGCCGCGGCGAGTTTCCACCGGCGCTTATCCTGGGTGTCGGGATTGCCCTGAGCGTGGTCATGGTGCTGGCCTGCGCGGTCCTCCGCAAGCCCTGGGGCATCGGACTGGGCTGGGTGCTGCAGGTGGTGCTGATCCTCACCGGCATCTTCGAACCTGCCATGTTCCTGGTGGGCGCACTGTTTGCCATCTGCTGGTGGTACGGCATCCGCACCGGAATCAGGCTGGACCGCGAGGCCGGGCAACGCGAACGTGAACAGGCCGCGTGGGAGGCAGCCAACCCGGACCAGGCCGCCGGATCCGGTCAGGCCCAGTAGAGCAGTCCCCGTAGACTTGACCCGAAACCCCACCAACGCATTGGAGCAGTTGTGACCACTGAGCGCACCCTCGTCCTGATCAAGCCCGACGGCGTCGCCCGTAACCTCACCGGCGCCATCCTGGCCCGGATCGAAGCCAAGGGCTACGCCCTGGCCGAACTCAAAAAGGTGAACGCCACCCGCGAGCTCCTGGAACAGCACTACGAAGAGCACGTGGGCAAGCCGTTCTACGAGCCGCTGGTGGAGTTCATGCTCAGCGGGCCCGTGGTTGCCGCGATCTTCGAAGGCCACCGCGTCATCGAAGGCTTCCGTTCACTGGCAGGCACCACCGACCCCACCACCGCGGCTCCGGGCACCATCCGTGGCGACTTCGGCCGCGACTGGGGACTGAAGGTGCAGCAGAACCTGGTTCACGGGTCAGACTCCACCGACTCCGCTGAGCGCGAGATCAAAATCTGGTTCTAGTACCCGCCCCCGCGCCGCCCTGGCGGCGCGGACCAACAGGTAAGGCCAATGTTCTTCGCGAACATTGGCCTTACCTGTTACTTCGAGTGGTTTGGGCGGCTAGAACCCTGAGGTGCCGGCGAACACCTGGATGAAGGCGAAGAAGATGCTGGCAATGACGCCCACGTAGATCAGCGCCACGATGATCCAGCCGGAATCGGCCACGACGCGGGCGGCGCCCGACGGCACGGGAATGACACCGGCCGAGATGTTGCGGATGGTTGTCCAGACAAACAGCGGAATCATCGCGGCCCAGACGATCATGCAGAAAGGGCACAGGACGTGGATGTCATACAGGGCCTGGGACCACAGCCACACCACGAAGATGAAGCCGAGCGTGACGCCGGCCTGCAGCCCCATCCAGTACCAGCGGGCAAAGGTTGCGCCGGAGAGCAGGGCCATGCCCACGGTGATGATGATGGCGAACGCCACGATCCCAATGAACATGTTGGGGAAGCCAAAGAGTGAACTCTGCCAGGTCTTCATCACTTCGCCGCAGGAGATGAACGGGTTCACATCGCACACTGTGGTGTGGTTCGGGTCCTGCAGAACTGCGAGCTTTTCCAGGACCAGGGTTCCGGAAGCGAACCAGCCGATAGCCCCGGCAATCACCAGGAGCCAGCCGAAGGGCCGGTTCCGGGCCATCATCGGCGTATTTGCAGCCTGGGCGCTGTCCGGGGTGGTGGTCCGCTCCTGGGCTGGCGTGCCGCTGGCGGCGGAGATGCTGGGCATTGGTATGGCGTCCTTTTAGTCGGGTGCTCCTGAGCCTGATTGTAACGCCGGCGGCTGGGCGGAACGCCCAGGAAACAGAAAGCCCCCGGCACCTTCCCACGTGATTTACCCCGCGTGTGAGAGAATGAACGTGGCTGGAAGCCGAACCACATTCGGTCTCCGGTCCGGTGGTTTGTTCCCAAGACCGCCAATGACGAGCAGGGCAGGCCTCGGATTTTCCGACACTCCCGCAATCTCCATTGGACGGCACCTGGTTGTGGCATGTAGAACAACGGGTTTCAGAACTTTCCACTGGCTCCTACGGGCTGCCGCACCCCAATGCCGGTGCGAACCTGGGAGCATCCACTTGACTTCTGTCAGCGCCTGCGGGTTTTGACAATATGTGCCCCAATGGGTGCCGGATGTGGCGGTACGTCAGGGGCAGGAGTGTTGCCACAGATGAACAATGAAACAGAGCTTTCCGTTAATGAGGTTGAACCGGCTGTGGAAGCCGCGGCCGAACCCAAAAAGGCTCCCCGGACCCGACGCAAGGCAGCGCCGAAGGCCGATGACGCCGTAGCCGCAGCCGGCGCAGCCCCCGCTCCAGAGGTGTCGGCGGAAGGTGCCCCTCGCGCGGCGGCCACGCCCGAAAACGCGGACGCCGACGCAGTCCCGGCCAAAGCTGCCGCCCGCCGGCCCCGGGCCAGGAAGAAGGCAGACGCCGCGGAGCCGCTGCCGGCCTTCGCCACCGATGCAGCCCCCGCGGAATCCGCTGCTGCAGCTGACGCTGCTCCCGCCGAAGCTGCCACGGCCGCAGAAGCGACTGCGGCCGTGGAAGTGCCAGCGGAAACGGCCGGGACCAAGCCGGTCCGCCGCCGTCGGGTTGCCACGAGGAAAGCTGCCCCTGCGGGGGGCCCTGCAGAAACGCCGGCCCCTGCGCAGGAACTGCCCGTCACCGCTGCCGCGCTGGACAATGAAACGGCGGACCAGGGCGCCGAGGCCCGGGAAGCGGCCGTAGAGGAGACAGCCAAGCCCGCGGCACAGGAACCCGCCGCCGGGGAAACTGCAGCAGAGGCCGCGCAGGCCCACGGCACGGCAGCTGCCGCGCCAGCAGGAGAATCCGCTGCGACGCCGGCCCAAGTCGCCGCAGCTGACGAGGAACCTGGCGCGTTCGCCTCCTTGTTCCTCGAGCCCGCCTCGCCCACCTCCGTGCTGTTCCAGGCACCGGACCTGAGCACCGTCGTCCGCCCCGCAACGCCCGCCGCAGCGGAACAGGGCGGGGACGAAGACGACGACGAGGACACCGAATCCGAGGAAGCATCCGGCCGCCGCCGGCGCCGCAGCCGTGGCCGCCGCGGTCGCAGCCGGCTGGACGACCGCGAGGACGCCGGAACCGAAGGCTCCGAGGCGGATGACGCCGCTGACGAATCGGACGAGGAAGAAACCGGTGCGGCGGAGGACGGCGTGACGTCCCGCCGTCGCCGCCGCCGCCGCCGCGGTGACCAGGACCTCGAACTGACCGGCGGCAACGACGACGATCCGCCCAACACCGTTACCCGCGTGCGCGCACCGCGTGCCGTCAGCGAGGCACCCGTCAACAACCGGGTGACCAGCGTCAAGGGTTCCACCCGGCTGGAAGCCAAGAAACAGCGCCGCCGCGAATCCCGGGACACGGGCCGCCGCCGCACCGTCATCACCGAAGCGGAGTTCCTGGCCCGCCGCGAATCCGTGGACCGGCAGATGATCGTCCGCCAGCGTGACGACAGAATCCAGATCGGCGTCCTTGAGGACGGCGTTCTGGCCGAGCACTTCGTCTCCAAGACCCAGCAGGACTCGCTGATCGGCAACGTCTACCTGGGCAAGGTCCAGAACGTGCTGCCCTCCATGGAAGCCGCCTTCGTCGACATCGGACGCGGCCGCAACGCCGTCCTGTACGCGGGTGAAGTGAACTGGGAAGCCGTCAACCTCGAAGGCAAGCAGCGCCGCATCGAGAACGCGCTGAAGTCCGGCGACACCGTCCTGGTCCAGGTGACCAAGGACCCCGTGGGCCACAAGGGTGCCCGCCTGACCAGCCAGATCTCCCTTCCGGGCCGGTACCTCGTGTACGTCCCCGGCGGTTCCATGACCGGTATCTCCCGCAAGCTGCCCGACGTCGAGCGGAACAGGCTCAAGCGCATCCTCAAGGACCGCCTGCCGGAGCAGGCGGGCGTCATTGTGCGCACGGCGGCCGAAGGGGCGTCCGAGGAGGAGCTGACCCACGACATCAACAGGCTCCGCGCCCAGTGGGAAGGCATCGAAAGCCAGTCCTCCTCCACGAAGGTCCTGGCTCCGGAGCTGCTGTACGGCGAGCCCGACCTCACCATCAAGGTGGTCCGTGATGTCTTCAACGAGGACTTCTCCAAGCTGATCGTCTCCGGTGAGGAAGCCTGGGACACCATCGAGGCCTACGTCACGTATGTGGCTCCGGACCTCGTGGGACGCCTCGAAAAGTGGACCAAGGACCAGGACATCTTCGCTGCCTGGCGGATTGATGAGCAGATCCACAAGGCCCTCGAACGCAAGGTCTTCCTGCCCTCCGGCGGCTCGCTGGTGATCGATCGGACCGAAGCCATGACAGTGGTGGACGTCAACACCGGCAAGTTCACCGGAAGCGGCGGCAACCTCGAAGAAACCGTCACGAAGAACAACCTCGAAGCGGCCGAGGAAGTGGTGCGCCAGCTGCGGCTGCGCGACATCGGCGGCATCATCGTGATCGACTTCATCGACATGGTCCTGGAATCGAACCGCGACCTCGTCCTGCGCCGCATGGTGGAATGCCTGGGCCGCGACCGGACGAAGCACCAGGTGGCGGAAGTCACCTCGCTGGGACTCGTCCAGATGACCCGCAAGCGCATGGGCACCGGGCTCCTGGAAGTCTTCGGCGAGCAGTGTGAAGCCTGCGCGGGCCGCGGCGTCGTCACCCATGACGACCCCGTGGAGCACCGCCGCGCCAACATCGTGGCAGCCGAGCAGCACGTCCACCGCTCTGACATCCGCTCCGATGCCCGCCCTAATGGGAACCGCAGCGAGGGCCAGCGCAATGAGGGACAGCGCCCCGACAGCAACCAGGAAGGTACCCGCGGCGAACGCAAGCGCCGCCGCGGACGTGGCGGCCAGTCGGCCGAGCCCGCACCCGCACCCGCGGCTGTGGCAGCCCACCCAGTCCAGCCGGATCCGCACGAGGCCGAACGCCACGCCAAGGCTGAAGCCACCAGGCTGGCCTTGGCCAACATTGCCGCAGCTGCCCACGCTGCGCACCTGCACGATGACGAGGTGGCGGCCCGTCAAACCCCTGCCCAGCAGGACGCGGGCACAACGGAGAGGCACGACGATGGGACGCCGGTACGCCCGGCAGCTGTCCTGACGTTCGGCGGCGAGAAAGTCGCGCTGCCGTTCGTTGAGCACGCAGACGAGCAGCAGCCCTCACCTGCGCTGTCGCTTGACCGGCTGGCCGAAGCGTTCGCCCACCTGGGCCAGCCGGCTTCGCCTGTTGGCAGCCAGTCGCGGGAGTCCGCCACGGTCCAGGCCGCGCCAGTCACCCCTGAACCGGCGGAGGCAGCGGCTGCGGCACCCCGGCAGCCCGTCGCAGCTGCGGCCCCCGCACGTGAGCTGAACGCCGCTGCCGCCCCCGACCTGTCCCGGCAGCGCCGTCCGCGGCGTAACCGCAGTGCAAGCAGGGCCCAGGGCGCAGCCAACGAGACCACCGTGGAACACCATGAGAACGTCCCGTCGGCCAGCGAAGGCCACTCCCATGCCGCCAAGGCGCCCGAGCCTGCCGCGCCGGCAGAACCGGCAGCCAAAGCCGATGCGCCCATCATCCTGGGCGTAGGGGTTCCTGCCTCCGAGCTCTGACCGGACCCAGGCACTGCAGATGCCCGGCCCCTCCACTCCTGTGGTGGGGCCGGGCATCTGCCGTTAACGGGGAGTGGACCTCAGCCGCACACTTCACAGGTGCAGTCACCTTTCGGTTGACTGCCGTCCAACGGCTAGGCTGGGGAACCGACACGGGGTGCCGCGCACCAGGCCCGGCTGAGATCCACACCCGTTGAACCTGTCCGGTTAGTACCGGCGAAGGGATGTCTCTTTTGTCTACGAACCTTGCCATGCCTGCAGCCACCCCGCTCCCGAATCCCTCCGCGACCGAACTGCCGGCTGCCGGACGCGATGTGCCCCGCGTCCTAGCCATCGCGGGCTCGGACCCCTCCGGCGGGGCCGGCATCCAGGCCGACCTCAAGAGCATCGCAGCGCACGGCGGCTACGGCATGGCCGCCATCACTGCCCTCACAGCCCAGAACACCCGCGGAGTGACCGCCGTCCATGTTCCTCCGGCATCCTTTTTGGCGCAGCAGCTCGCGGCCATCAGCGACGACATCGACGTGGACGCCGTCAAGATCGGCATGCTGGGCGATGCCGACGTGATCGCTGCCGTGCGCACCTGGCTGGAGAAGGTGCGCCCCGCCGTCGTGGTCCTGGACCCGGTCATGGTTGCCACCAGCGGGGACCGGCTGCTGCAGGAGAGCGCCGAAGCCGCGCTCCGGGACCTGGTGCCGCTGGCCCACCTGGTCACCCCCAACCTGGCCGAACTGGCCATGCTGCTGGAAGAAGACGTACCGGACACATGGGAGGCGGCGCTGGACCAGGGCAGGCGGCTGGCTGGTGCCACCGGCGCCGCCGTGCTGGTCAAGGGCGGGCACCTGCAGGGGAGCAGCTGCCCGGACGCCCTGGTTGGGCCGCCGGGCATGCTGTCCGCGGACGTCGTCGAAGTCCCGGGGGAGCGGGTGGCCACACGCAACAGCCATGGCACAGGCTGCTCCCTGTCCTCCGCCATGGCCACGGTCCAGGCCCAGGTAGGCAACTGGGAAGCAGCTCTTCGGGAAGTGAAACCCTGGCTTGCTGGGGCGTTGGCTGAGTCCGCGGCGCTGGAGGTGGGAACCGGCAACGGTCCCGTCCACCATTTCCACCACATCCGCCAAGCCCTTCGGCCAGGCGACTTCACGGCGCAGCTGCGGAAAGATGCCAACGCACACCTTGAGTCGATCTACGCCTTGGACTTCATCCAGGGCCTGGCCTCGGGGACACTGCCGGAAAGCGAGTTCGCGTATTACCTTGCGCAGGATGCCATCTACCTGAACGGGTATTCGCGAGTCCTCGCCCGGGCCAGCGCGCTGGCCCCCACGGAGGCCGAGCAGCTGTTCTGGGCGGCGTCGGCTCAGCAATGCCTCGAAGTGGAGTCGGAACTGCACCGTTCCTGGCTCAGCACCCGCACCGTCCTCCCAGAACTCGGGCCTGTCACCAAGGCCTACGTGGACCACCTGACCGCTGCTTCGTCGTCGGGCAGCTATGCAGTCCTGGCAGCAGCTGTCCTGCCCTGTTTCTGGCTGTACGCGGACGCCGGGAAGACGCTCCATGCCAGGTTCCTCGCAGACGGGGAACCGGCAGGCCACCCCTACGCCGAGTGGCTCCGCACGTATGCCGACGAAGATTTCGCGGAGGCAACGCGGCGGGCCATCGCCGTGGTGGACGAAGCGGCGCGCAAGGCCTTCGCTGACGAACGGCACGCCATGGCCACCGCATTCCGGCAGTCCTGCCGGCTGGAAGTGGAGTTCTTCGACGCGCCGCGGCTCCACTCCTGAACCCGCCCGGGCCGTGCTGCCGGTACTATGGTCTGGCACGGCCCCGGTGGCGGACGATGTCTGTGGTTCCTATCACGGCCGACCCGCCGGAGCCAGCCTCATTTGCGGCCGGAGACGGAATTAGCGTATTCTGGATCTTCGGTGCTTACGCCAACACTTGGGTTATGACCCCGGGAACATGCCAACGTGGAAAACACAAGGCAGTCCTGCGGGATAACTCATGGAGACCTTCGGGGAATCCACGGCGTTGAGGCACAGCGGGAACCCAGCCAAACAGTGCAACGGGTGCCGCACGCAATTTTAGTTATAAACGTCGAGAGAAGTGAGTTCCCAAGTGGTGTACGCGATTGTCCGCGCAGGCGGCCGCCAAGAGAAGGTTTCCGTTGGAGACTTCGTTACCCTGAACCGCGTCGCCGGTGGGGCTGGCAGCACCATCGAGCTGCCCGCACTGCTCCTGGTTGATGGTGACAAGATCACCACTGCCGCTGCTGACCTGGCCAAGGTGACCGTTACGGCTGAAATCCTCCAGGACCTCCGTGGTCCTAAGATTGTCATCCAGAAGTTCAAGAACAAGACCGGTTACAAGAAGCGCCAGGGTCACCGTCAGGAACTGACCAAGGTCAAGATCACTGGCATCAAGTAACCACCGGTTACTGTTCAGGTTTTCAGCAGATTCCCCAGAATTTAAAGGCAGGCATTTCAGATGGCACATAAAAAGGGCGCGAGCTCCACTCGCAACGGTCGTGACTCCAACGCACAGTACCTCGGCGTCAAGCGCTTCGGCGGCCAGGTAGTTTCCGCCGGCGAAATCATCGTCCGCCAGCGTGGCACCCACTTCCACCCGGGCGCCGGCGTTGGCCGTGGCGGCGACGACACCCTGTTCGCACTGACCCCGGGCGCCGTTGAATTCGGTACCCGCCGCGGTCGTCGCGTCGTCAACATCGTTGCTGCTGCAGCTGCAGAGTAACAACCAGTTCTGAAGCGGTGGAGCGGGCCAGTTGGCCCGCTCCACTGTTCTTTTAAGCGCATTACAATCGATAGGGCGTCCATGGGCGCCCACACGACACTGAGGAGATTTACGTGGCCAGCTTTGTAGACCGGGTAGTACTGCACGTATCCGGCGGTACCGGCGGCCACGGTTGCGTCTCCGTCCACCGTGAGAAGTTCAAGCCCCTCGGCGGGCCCGACGGCGGCAACGGCGGCAACGGCGGCGACGTCATCCTGCGCGTGGACCACCAGACCACCACGCTCCTTGACTACCACCATGCCCCGCACCGGCACGCCACCAACGGCGGTCCCGGCATGGGCGACTGGCGCGGCGGCAAGAACGGTGAAACCCTGGTCCTGCCTGTGCCCGACGGCACGGTGGTGAAGTCAAAGGACGGCACCGTCCTGGCGGACCTGGTGGGGGAGGGCGCCGAATACATCGCCGCCGCCGGCGGACCGGGAGGGCTGGGCAACGCCGCCCTTTCGTCGCAGAAACGACGCGCACCAGGCTTCGCCCTGCTCGGCATCGAGGGTGAATCCAGCGACATCGTCCTTGAGCTGAAGTCCATTGCAGACATCGCCCTGGTGGGATTCCCGTCTGCCGGCAAGTCCAGCCTCATCGCCGCCATGTCCGCTGCGCGCCCAAAGATCGCCGACTACCCCTTCACCACCCTCATCCCCAACCTGGGTGTCGTCCAGGCAGGCGAAGTCCGGTTTACCATCGCGGACGTCCCGGGACTCATCGAGGGTGCCAGCGAGGGCAAGGGCCTCGGCCACAACTTCCTGCGGCACGTGGAACGCTGCGCCGCACTGGTGCACGTCCTGGACTGCGGCACGCTCGAATCCGAACGCGATCCGCTCTCCGACCTCTCCATCATCGAGACCGAGCTTGAAAAGTACGCGGTGGACATGAGCTACGCCGGCCAGGACGGCGAAGTCGTCCCGCTGAACCACCGGCCCCGCCTGGTGGCACTGAACAAAGTGGACCTGCCGGACGGCAAGGATATGGCTGAATTCGTCCGCCCTGAGCTGGAGTCCCGCGGCTACCGGGTCTTCGAAGTCTCGGCCACCAGCCACGAAGGCCTGCGGCAGCTCGGCTTCGCCATGGCCGAGATCGTCAAGGCGGCACGCGATGCCGTCGAAGCCGCTCCGCCGAAGGTTACCCCCACTGTGCTGCGTCCCCGCGCCGTCAACGAAACCGGATTCCGGATCCGCCGCGAGGAGAAGGCCCACGAGCCGCTGTTCCGGGTCCTCGGCGACAAGCCTGTGCGCTGGGTCAAGCAGACAGACTTCACCAACGAAGAGGCCATCGGTTACCTGGCCGACCGGCTCGCCAGGCTGGGCGTGGAAACCGAGCTGTTCAAGATGGGCGCCAAGCCGGGCGACACCGTGGTGATCGGTGAAGACGATGGCGTGGTCTTCGACTGGGAGCCCACCATGATGGCTGGTGCAGAACTTCTCGCGTCGCCGCGCGGAACCGACATCCGCTTCGCCGACACCGGCGACCGCCCCACCCGCACCCAGAAGCGCGAGGAGCAGCAGGAACGCCGGGACGCCAAGGCCGCTGCCCGCGCCGAACTCGAAGCCGAACGCAAGGCCGGCATCTGGACAGAGTCCGTCAGCGGACGGCGCGCAGCCCAGCCCACCAAGGAAAGTGGCCTGGACTCCGGCGATGAGTCCTAGGGCCACAGCCACGGGACCGGCCTCCGGTTCCGTGGACAGGAGCGCGCTGGCCGGCGCCCGCCGGGTCGTAGTGAAGGTCGGCTCCTCCTCGCTGACGAGCATCAAGGGCGGAATTTCCGAGGAGTCACTCACGGCCCTCGCGGACGCCCTGGCTGCCAAACGCAACAGCGGCACCGAGATCATCCTGGTTTCATCAGGCGCCATCGCTGCCGGGCTGGCCCCGCTCGGCCTCCCGAAGCGTCCCCGGGACCTCGCCACCCAGCAGGCTGCCGCCAGCGTGGGGCAGGGGCTCCTCATGGCCCGGTACACGCAGGCGTTCGGCGCCCACGGCGTCACCGTCAGCCAGGTCCTGCTCACCGCGGAGGACCTGATGCGGCGGAGCCAGCACACCAACGCCTTCCGGGCCTTGGACCGGCTGCTGAACCTGGGCGTGGTTCCGGTGGTGAACGAGAACGACACCGTGGCCACCCACGAAATACGCTTCGGCGACAACGACCGGCTCGCGGCCCTCGTGGCGCACCTGGTCCGCGCCGACGCGCTGGTGCTGCTCTCCGACGTCGACTCCCTCTACGACGGTCCGCCGGCCCACGGGGCCAAGCGCATTCCCGTGGTGGCGGGACCGCACGACCTCGAGGGAGTGTCCATCGGCAAGACCGGCAAAGCCGGGGTTGGCACCGGCGGCATGCTCACCAAGGTTGAGGCGGCCAGCATGGCCGCAGGATCGGGCATCCACGCCCTGGTGACGTCCACGCCCAACGCTGCCGCCGCACTCAACGGTGAGGACGTTGGCACCTGGTTCACCGTCAACGGCGCCCGCAAGCCCGTCCGCCTGCTGTGGCTGGCCCACGTTGCCTCTGTCCAGGGCAGGCTGGTCCTGGATGAGGGTGCCGTCCGGGCCGTCCGGCACCACCGGACCTCGCTGCTGCCGGCCGGCATATCAGCGGTGCACGGAGTCTTCGAAGCGGGCGACGCCGTCGAGATCGCAGGTGCCGACGGCACCGTCGTGGCCCGCGGCCTTGTCAACTACTCCTCCGAAGAGCTGCCCCGCATGCTGGGACGGTCCACGCGCGACCTCGGCGAGGAACTCGGTACCGGCTACGACCGTGAAGTTGTTCATGTTGACGACCTGGTGCTGGTTTGAACCGGGGCCTCGCCTAAACTTGAACCATGACTGAGGCCCTGATCCACACGACTGCCGACAACCCCGCAGACACCGCCGCCGCGGCCACCCCGCAGCAGCAGGCCCCCTCAGCAGCTCCTGCCCCGGCCGACGGTCAGCTCACCGATGCCGGGATCGAGGCCGCGGTTCACGCCATTGCCGACCGTTCCCGCCACGCCGCCCGCCGGGTGGCCATGGCCAACCGTGCCTGGAAAGACCGCGGCCTGCGCGCCGTGGGGGCGGCACTGCAGGCGAACACCCGCGCCATTCTCGATGCCAACGCGCGCGACGTCGCCAACGGCAAAGCCAACGGTACATCCGCAGCACTGCTGGACAGGCTGACCCTCACCGAGGCCCGCATCGAAGGCCTCGTTGCCGCCCTGGAGAACCTGGCCAACCTGCCGGATCCCGTAGGCAATGTGGTCCGCGGCCAGACCCTTCCGAACGGGCTGCGCCTGCGCCAGGTCAACGTTCCCATGGGTGTCGTAGCAGCAATCTACGAGGCCCGGCCCAACGTCACTGTGGACATCGCAGGACTTGCACTCAAGAGCGGCAACGCAGTGATCCTCCGCGGCGGCAGCGCAGCGGAGTCAACCAACGGTGTCCTGGTGAGGGTGTTGCGCGACGCCCTGGAGTCCGTGGGACTGCCTGCCGACGCCGTCCAGACCGTGGACCAGTACGGCCGGGCCGGCGCCACGGTCCTGATGCGTGCCCGCGGCAGGGTTGACGTCCTGATTCCGCGCGGCGGCCGTGACCTCATCCAGTCGGTGGTGACCAACTCCGCCGTGCCGGTCATCGAAACGGGTGAAGGCAACGTCCACATCTTCATCGACGAATCGGCCAACGAGGACATGGCGGTGGAGATCCTCCTCAACGCCAAGACGCAACGGCCCAGCGTCTGCAACACCGTGGAAACCCTCCTGGTCCACTCCGGGTCCACCGTGCTCCCCGCCGTGGCCAAAGCGCTCAGCAAGGCCGGCGTCAGGCTGCATGCCGATGAACGCGTCCGCGCGGCCCTGCCGGCTTCGGTAGCTGCCGACGCCGCCACGGATGAGGACTGGGGCACGGAGTACATGGACCTTGACCTCGCCGTGGCCATGGTGGACAGCCTGGACGAAGCCGTCCGCCATATCCGCAAGTGGTCCACGGGCCACACGGAGGCCATCCTGACCAACGACCTCGCCAACGCTGAACGGTTCATCGCCGAGGTGGACTCCGCTGCCGTGATCGTCAACGCTTCCACCCGTTTTACCGATGGCGGGGAGCTCGGACTCGGCGCCGAAGTGGGCATTTCCACCCAGAAGCTGCACGCCCGCGGGCC
>Ga0160435_1000454_pt1 | contig 13998 bp, 14 predicted proteins | sample HID1973K_E0MG_FD_108213 | JGI IMG/M metagenome (GOLD analysis project Ga0160435, IMG submission 108213) | Enriched mosquito-associated microbial communities from UW Madison campus, WI, USA - HID1973K_E0 MG | ecosystem: Host-associated > Arthropoda: Insects > Digestive system > Unclassified ...
GCCGATGTACTTTGATGACTGCCGAAGTTGTACCCGGTGATTTCAATCCAGTCTTTGTGCTTTTCATCCAAAGCCTCACCACCGATCCCATCAATTTTGATGAATGCATCAAACGCCATAAAACCGCTCCGTACCGTCATTGAGAAATGCTGCGGTCAGGAGTTTTCCGGTAATACAAGGCGTCGGGATGTGGGCTGGCACGCTGCACAACGTAGGATCTTTTTGAATCTGTCAGCGATATTTCCTACAGGAACTGACTGAGAATGACGACCTGCAGGTCGTCATGCCGGGATGCTAAATGGAGCGCGCGACAGGGGCAGCGAAGAGCAATGTCAGTCCACACCCCTGTCGCGCGCACTATTTAGCTGTAGCGAATGAATTCATTCCTGCATCCCCGGTCGAGCTCCGGCAGATCTGATCAGTAACCCGAACCAGACGCCGGGGCGCCGCTGACGATGGCGATACCGGAACTGGTGCCCAGGCGCGTTGCTCCTGCTTCGATCATCGCGACGGCCGTGGCGTAATCGCGCACGCCGCCGGAGGCTTTCACGCCCACACCGGCTCCGACCACCTTGCGCATCAACGCGACGTCTTCCAGTGTGGCGCCGCTGCGGCTGAAGCCGGTGGAGGTCTTGACGAACGCCACGTCGAGTTCGCGGCAGATTTTGCAGGCGCGGGCTTTCTGCGCGTCATCGAGCAGGCAGGTTTCCAGAATCACCTTCAGCGGCACGTCACCACAGGCCTTTCTGACGGCCGCAATGTCGTCATGCACGGCGTCGAACAGACCGTCCTTCAACGCGCCGATGTTGAGCACCATGTCGATCTCACCAGCGCCGGCGGCAATCGCCTGCTGCGCCTCGAACGCCTTGGTGTCACTCAGGCCGGCGCCCAGCGGGAAGCCAACGACGGCACACACTTTGACCGGTTGCCCGCTCAGCAGCGAAGCGGCATACGGCACGTAGCCCGAGTTGACGCACACCGAATAGAATCCGTGTTCTTGCGCTTCGCGGCACAATGTTGCGATCTGCTCGCGCGTCGCGTCAGCGGCCAGCAACGTATGGTCTATATACTGCGCAAGTGCTGCGGGTTCGATCTTCATGACGGGTCATTCCTGATAGAGAATCTGAGACGGGCGATGGGCATGGGAACACATGCCTTTGCACATCGCTTATGTTGTATATATAACATTAAATGTTACTTTTTTACCACATTCAATTGACAGCCGGAACGCCCGTGGACAGTAAAAAATCCGACCGCATCAAGTTGATCCAGCAGGCCCTGCAAGACCAGAAGGCCATTCACCTGCGCGAAATGGCGGCCTTGCTGGACGTCTCGGAGATGACCCTGCGTCGCGATCTGGGCCGTCATCCCGAAAAATTTCATTTGCTCGGCGGCCACATCACGCTGGCGTTCGACCCGTCCGAGGCCAGTGATTACAAAGTCACCGAGCAAGGCACCCGCCATGTCGAAGAAAAGCGTCGCATCGGCAAGCTGGCCGCCGCGTTCATCAAGCCGGGCGACACGGTGTTTTTCGATTGCGGGACGACGATTCCATTTGTCATCGACTTCATTCCCGAAGCGCTCGAATTCACCGCGGTGTGCAACTCGCTCAATGTCCTGCTCAAGCTGCAACAGAAACCCAACTGCAGCATCGTGCTTTGCGGCGGAACCTTTCATCGCAAGAACCAGGTATTCGAGCACCACAGCGAGGCCACCATTCTGGACGGGATCCGTCTGACGTGGGCGTTCGTTTCCGCCGCCGGCGTCAGTGACGAATTCGGCGTCACGTGTTTCAACTTCAACGAGGTCGAGGTGAAACAGAAGGTGCTGCGCCAGGCCCGGCACTGCATGCTGCTGGCCGACCACTCCAAGTTCGATGCCGTGCGCACCGCGCATTTCGCGACGCTGGACAACTTCCATGTGGTGGTGACCGACAAAAAACTGCCCAAACCGTATCGCGACCTGATTCAGGGATACGGCGCGCAATTGGTGATGTGACCGCGCTGCCGATTTCCGGGCATCCGCAAAACCTGCAGGAGCGAGCTTGCTCGCGAAGGCTGCATTTCGGCCGCTGCACCTTCGGCGGCCATACTGGCCTCTTCCCGGCTAAAGCCGGTCCTACAGACCCTGCAAGCTCTTCGTAGGACCGGCTTTAGCCGGGAAGGCGTCCTCAGCGTTTCAAACCACCCTCGATCCGTTGCACTTCCCCGGCGGCCAGATACCCTGTTCTCACGCTGAACGACGCACTTTCCCCCGCTGCGAGCAGCCTGACGTTACCCTTGGCTTTCTCGGCCAGGTACCCTTCCGGCTCGCAGGTCGCGGGCAGGATGAAGGCGGCGACCTGCTGATCGGCGTTGTGCAGAATCCAGCGTGCGGCATGGTTGAACTGGTCCGGCTGGTAGCGGGTGTAGAACGCCGGACCGTCAGCGTGCTTGAGCAGGAAATGCGCGTCGCCCTTCGCATCCGCCTTCACGCCCTCGAAGAAACAGACGATCTCCGGGTCGTACAGCCCGGGCGTGTCCAGCGTTTGCAGACGTGAAGGGTCTTCGCTCAGCTCGGTTATGTAGGCTGACCACGCCGGCGTCGGCTTCACGTGGGCGGGCACGCTGCTGCGCACCCGCGTACGCTCAACGCCCAGAGGCTCGACGAAACGCCCACCCTCGACGTAGGCATAATTCATATGCGCCATGTACATGAGCTCCATCGGCTTGCCGGCCAGGTTGCGCACGTCCATGCCGATATCGAACAGCGCCGAGCCCGCGCGCAGGGTAACGCTGGGCCGCGCACGATAATGATCGCCGAAGCCCATCACGTACTCGTACTCACCGCCTATCCGCAACACAGCCCCTTCTGCGTCCTCTCCGATCTCAAGCCAGGCGCTGTCCATCGGCGCGCAAGGCATTTCGCCATGCAGGGGATGATCGTCATCGGGCGTCGGACAGCCGTTGCGCAGGAGGCCGCTGTGAAACATGAAACAGCCATAGGTGCCAATGACCGTCGGACTTGGCCGTGGCTGATCGAACATGTTGCGCATGGTCAGGTCGCAGCCGTCGAACACCGCCGACCAGATCATCTGGCCCTGATAAGGCAGCACCACCACCCGACCGCGATTGTTCTCCAGCGCCAGGGCCTTCACGCCGCTGGGGTAGGTCCAGGCCAGGACGCGAAAATCGGCGGACTCCAGCAGGGTCTTTTCATCCCCGGTGAACAGCTCGGGAAACAGCGGGATCGTCGTGCGCTTGTCGATGGTTGTCATGATGCAGTCACCGCGCCGGCCGGCGCCGTTTCGCGTTGCGGGTCACGCATGCATTTGATGGCGTACGCAACAATGACCACGAAGCACAGCAGCGGCACGCTGTAGGCGATCTGCATGTTGCCGTGAGTGGCGTCGGACAGCAGGCCCTGGAAAATCGGCATCACACCACCGCCGACAATGCTCATGACCAGCAAGGAACCGCCCACACCAGTGTCTTCGCCCAAGCCATCGATGGTCAGGCCGTAGATGGTCGGCCAGCACGGACCGAGGAATATGCTCACGCCCACCGCCGCATACACCGCACTGATGTTCGGCACCAGAATGGTGTACGCCAGCAGCACGATGGTCAGCACGCCGTAAATGGCCAGCACCTTGGCCGGGTGAAGTTTGCGCATCAGCAGGTTGGCGATCATCTTGCCGACGAAGTAGGCGGCAAAGGTGGTCAGCAGGAACCACGACGCGCTGCGCTCGTTCATCCCGCCCATCTGCATCGCCAGGCGGATGGTGAAACTCCATACGCCCACTTGCGCGCCAACGTAAAGGAACTGCGCCAGCACACCGAAGGTAAAGCGCGGATTGCGCCACAGGCGAGAAAGGCTCTGGCCGATGCTGCTCTTTTTCGCGACGTCTTTGATATTGCCCTTGCAGGCCGGGAATCGAGTGAACGCAATCAGCACGAACATCAGGATCAGCACCGCGATCATCCATTTGTACGGCAGCAGCGTGGACTGAATCATGTCCAGTTGCTGAAGCGCAGCTTCGGAGGCGCTCATCTGGGTCAACTGTTCGCGTGTGGCGTCGGTGTCCTTGAACATCACGAAGCTGCCGACATAGACACCGGCCATCGCGCCGAACGGGTGGAAGGTCTGCGAAATGTTCAGCCGACGGGTGCCGGTTTCGCGAGGTCCCATCAGCGTCGAGTAGGTGTTGCAGGCGGTTTCAAGAAACGACAGGCCGGCGGCGATGACGAACAGCGCCATCAGAAACATGCCGTACTTGGCCATGGACGCCGCCGGGAAAAACAGCGAGCAGCCCACCATGTACAGCAACAGGCCGATGAGGATGGTGGTCTTGTAGCTGAAACGTCTGACCACCATGGCCGCCGGAATCGCCACGAAGAAGTAGCCCAGATAAAACGCCGACTGCACGAAGGCCGTCTGGAAATCACTCAGCAGAAACGCTTTCTTGAAGTGGGCGATGAGCACATCGTTCATGCTCGCGGCGGCCGCCCAGAGGGCGAAGCAACAGCACAGCAGCAGGAAGGCAAACCAGGGCGTGCGGTTCAGGTAGAACCCGTCCGGGGATTGTTGGAGCGCAGGCTTTGTCATTGTTGTTCTCCGTGAAGTGCGAACCTGCCCCGCCACGCCGATCAAGCCGGCCGGTCAGGCGAGGCAGTGCTTGAGTGATTTACAGCGTGTCGAGAAAGCGCCCGAACGAGGCAGCGTCCGGGTAGGAACTCTGTGTACCGAAACCTGTGACCGAGCAGGCTGAGTAGGCAACTGCCTGCGTCATGGCGTGCCGCATGTCACCGTTTTCGCTCCAGTGACGGGCGAAGCAACCGATGAAGGCATCCCCGGCTCCCGTGGTGTCGCGGGCATCGACCTTGATGCCGTCGACGCGAAACTCACCCTCCTCGCCCACGTACAGCGCGCCTTTTTCACCGAGGGTCACGATCACGTGGCGAATACCGTCCTGGACCAATTGCAGCGCCGCAGAACGGGCGGACTCCAGGGAATCGACGACGAGGCCGGTGATCAGCGCCAGCTCGGTTTCGTTGGGAATGAAGAAGTCCAGCTGTGCCAGATGCGCGCGGCTGAGGCCTTTGACGGCGGGCGCCGGATTGAGCAGCACCGGAATGCCGTTGGCTTTGGCGAAATCGATGGCGTAGTAGACGGTTTCCAGCTCGATTTCCAGCTGCAGAACGATCAGCTTGCAGTCGCGCAAGGCGGCCTGGGCGGCGTCGATGTCAGCGGGTTTGAGGTGGGCGTTGGCGCCTTTGACGATGAGGATGCTGTTGTGCGAATCGCTCTGCACGAAGATGGGCGCCACGCCACTGGAAACGTCCGGCACCCGCTGTACGAACTGAGTGTCGATGCCGAAACGCTTGAAGTTGGCCAGCGTGTTGTCAGCGAACATGTCATCGCCGACCTTGCTCAGCATCAGTACGTCGGCGCCCAGTTTGGCGGCCGCGACGGCCTGGTTGGCCCCTTTGCCGCCGCAACCCATGGCGAAATTCGGCGCTTCGAGGGTTTCACCTTGCGCCGGCATCCGGTCGATGTAGGTGATCAAATCCACCATGTTGCTGCCGATGACCGCGATCTTGTTCATGTGTGTGATTACCTTGTTCACGCGCGGCGTTCTCAGGAGTGAACGGCCGTGGCGTTATTATTTTTGTTATTTAAATAACATTTTCTGTGACTATTCAACCTCTATTTTGCAGGGCAATGGCCACCCGCAGATAAAAACGGCCAGACATCGCTGTCTGGCCCGCTCGGAACGCTGATTCAGAGAGGTTGGGACCGCTGGTCAATACAGACAACCGGTGGTCGCAATCGTTTGCGCAGAAGTCAGGTGATGGCGCAAGTCGCGCAGATCTGCCGCTGCTGAGAGAGTGACCCCCCGCTTGTTTCGGGACCGGGCCAAGGTGGACGGTGCGTTTCCTAAAGCACCGCGTCTGAAAGTTTTACGACGACCTCATCCCCGCTACATCAGGAAGTACAGCAGCAGGATATTGGCCACCAGCATCGCCAGCGCCGTCGGGATCTGCGCCTTGATAACCGCGTACTTGTCGGGCAATTCCAGCAGGGCCGCCGGGATGATGTTGTAGTTCGCGGCCATCGGCGTCATCAACGTGCCGCAGTAACCGGAAAACATGCCGACGGCTGCCATGACCGCCGGATTGGCTCCGTACATCCCCACCAGCACCGGCACGCCGATGCCGCCGGTCATCACCGGAAACGCCGCGAATCCGTTCCCCATGACGATGGTGAACAAGGCCATGCCCAGCACGTACACCATCACCGCCACCAGACGGAAATCCAGATTGATGTAGGCCGTCGCCAGGTGCGCCACCGCCTTGCCGACCCCGGCATCGTTGAACACCAGACCGAGCATCGCGAGCATCTGCGGCAGCACCAGCGCCCAGCCCAGTGCTTCGGTCAGTCGTCTTGACTCACGCATGGCCTGCACAGGCGTGTCGCGGGTCAGCCAGCAGGCGAGCGCCAGCGCGACAAGGCTGCCAATACCCAATGAGACAAACGTGCTGTTGGCCGGGTCGAGCAGAAAGACGTCGCCGAACTTGATGTTCTTCAGCAGCACCGCACCGATGACAGTGACCAGTGGAATGGCCAGCGCCGGAATGAACAGTCTGTTCTTCAGACGCCCTGCGCTCTCGCGTCGCGCTTTGTCCGGCAGGTTATCGTGCTGACCGGAACCGACGCCGCCACAGCCTGCAATCAGCGCCATGACGATCACGCCGACACCGACCCACACGGGCGGCAACTGCTCACCGGCCAGAAACGCGACGGCGAACAGTCCCCAGAACAATCCCGTGCTCCACCGTTTAGGGTTGCTGCGGTCGGTGGCGGTCATGAAGGCGGTGATGGCCAGGATCACCCCCGCCAGCCAATACAGGTATTGAATGGAAATGATCATGGCGTCACCTCCTTCGCCGTCGCAGCAGTCTGCGACGCTGCATGCAGTTCGCGGCTCAGGCTTCGATCGAAACGATGCAGGCGAACCCCGTGGATGACGAACGCGCAGATCGCCGTCGGAATGCCCCAGAGGGCGATGTGCATGGGGTCGACGTCGATACCCGAACCGAGCAGGAAAGTGTGCATCAGGGCGATGGCACCGAACGCCACGAAAATGTCCTCGCCGAAGAACAGCCCGACATTGTCGGTGGCCGCGCACAGCGCCAGCAACTTGATGCGCAGCGCCTCGGGCAACTTGCCGAAGCGCGACTCGGCGGCGCCTTCCGCCATCGGCGCGAGCAATGGACGGACCATTTGCGGATGCCCGCCCAGGCTGGTCAGCCCTAATGCCGCCGTGGTTTCCCGCACGAACAGATAGGCGATCAACAGACGCCCGGCCGTGGCCTGAGTGAAACGCGCGATCCAGTTCTGCGCGTGCAGCCGCAGGCCGTGGCGCTCCAGCAAGCCGATCACGGCCAGCGGCAGCAAGATGATCAGCGGCAGCGTGCGGGTTTTGATGAAGCCGCTGCCGATGGTCGCCAGAATGGTTTCCAGCGGCATGCTCGCGGCAAGGCCGGTGGCCAGTGCTGCAAGTGCCACCACCAGCATCGGATTGAAGCGCAGCACGAAGCCTGTGACGATGACCAGCACGCCGAGCAGCGGCCAGAGGTTGATAGCGGTTTGCATGATCGAATTCTCGTTGTTGTGATGCGTTGACCCGGTTGCACGAACGGGCCGCCGCTCTCCTGCCTGCGACCATCTTTCGGCAGGCCTGGACGCTGCGTCCAACTGGAAAAACCCGCTATGCCTCATAAAATTTTCTGTTGGGGCGGTGGCATGCAACCTGCTGTCCGTAGCGCACGTCGGCTCCCATGCCGATGGCGACAGCAGGCAGAATGGCTCTGCGACCAGGCCGTCGGCAACGCTCAATCGTTCAAGGAAATCGCTCGGTGAACCTCAAGTTTCTGGAAACCTTCGTCTGGGTCGCACGGCTGAAAAGCTTTCGTCTGACCGCGGAAAAGCTGTTCAGCACCCAGGCTTCCATCTCCAGCCGGATCGCTGCACTGGAGGATGAAATGGGCGTGCGGCTTTTCGTGCGGGACTCCAAAGGCGTGTCGCTGACCTCCGAAGGCCTGCGCGTGCTGGAGTACGCCGAGCACATCATGGACACGATGCAGAACATGAAAGCAGCGATCAAGGACCCCAGCCAGGTGCGGGGGCGGATCCGCATCGGCGCGATGGATACGGTGATACACACCTGGCTCAGCGCGCTGGTAACACGGCTGATGAAGTGTTACCCGAATCTGGAAATCGAGCTGACCGCCGAGACGGCCAGCAACCTGTGTGCGCAACTGGAAAAGGGCTATCAGGACATCATTTTCCAGACCGACGTGCTGCGGTTCGACACCGTGCGCAACGCGGTGCTGGCGCGCTATCCGCTGCAGTGGGTAGTGCCGGCGGGCTCGGCGTTCGACCGCCCGGGCGTGACGCTGGAGGACATTGCCCAGCAGCGCATCGTCACGTTTTCGCGCAACTCCAGGCCCCATCAGGACATCCTGAATATGCTGCACTCGGCCAACATCATCACCCCGCGAATCAACTGCGTGAATTCGGCCTCGGCCATCACCCGACTGGTGCGCGACGGCTTTGGCATTGGCGCCCTGCCCGTCACCTTGGTGCACGGCGAACTGGCGCAAGGCGTGCTGACGCGCATCGAAAACGTGCCGTTGCCACCCGTGATGGACATCGTCGCCAGCTGGCGAACCGGTGCGGGAATGGAGCTGGTGGAAGACATCATCGGGCTCACGCGGGAGGTGGTGAACGAGTTCGCCCAGGACATGCCGGCGGGGTTTGTACTGCAGGCTTCCTCAGATTGAGCACGGCAGCGCCGCAGATGAAACCTGATTCTGCGCGGGAGCGCTTGCCCGCAGACGTCTGAATACGTTCAGTCGCGGGCGCCGAATCGGGGCATTGCCGGGACGTTTGCCCCGCTACGGCTCAGAAACGCACCACGATCGGCGATCCACATGGCTTGGCACCGGACGCTCAATAGTCGCCACGCCCTTCGAGCAACGTGTCCAGCAACCACGCCCCCGCCGGTCCCAGGCTTTTCTGCCGCGACCAGATCACATCCACCGCCGAGCTGCGCGGCCAGCCGGGCACCTGCAGCTCTTTGAGTCGTCCCTGGGCATATCCGCGCACCAGCCAGCGTGGCAATGCCGACCAGCCAAAGCCGAAAATCGCCATGTCCATCAACAACAGGTAATTGGGCGCAGACCAGGTGCGGCGGGCGCCGCTGGGCAGATCATCAGTCGGGATGCTCTCGTCGACGATGGTGTTCAATCGCAGCGCGCGGTGCTGCGCCAGCTGCCGGTATCCACCGTGCCTTCGCTGGCCAGCGGGTGCTGGTGGGAAACGAACAGGCCGAAATCGGCGCGCTCGGCGATGGTCGCGTGGCCGACTTCCGGCGGATAGCTGGCCTGCGCCGAGAGCAATCCCAATGACGCCCGGCCCGACTGGATCAGGTTGATCGCGTCGCCATGCTCGGCAAACACGCATTCAAGCTCCAGCTCGGGAAAGCGCTGATCGAGTTCCGCCATGCGCGCCTCGAATTCGGCGAACTGGTTGGCGTCCGACAGCACCAGCGTCAGCCGGGGCTCCATGCCTTCGGCCAGGCGTCCGGCGGCGCGCCGTAACTTGTCCGACGCCGCGAGCACTTCTTCGATACGTCCATGAAGGGCTTTGCCTGCTTCGGTGAGCGCCGGCTGCCTTGACGAACGGTCGAACAGTTCGACGCCCAGATCGATTTCCAGTCGCGAAATCGCCTCGCTGATCGTCGACTGGCTTTTGCCCAGCCTCCTGGCCGCTGCGCTGAATGAACCCAGCGCAATGGTCTGGGCGAAAGCTTCCAGGGCTTCGGGGGAATAGCTCATGGCTGCATCTCTCACTCTTCCATCGGGTTTTCCGATGGTAACGATTTTCACTTTAGTCCATCGTGTCGCGACAATGCACCTCTGCCCAGCAAGGAAACCTGCACTCATGCCCATCAATAAGGCCGCCGCGTCGGCCATTGAAAAAAAGTCGCTCAGGGAGCGCGCGCTGCACGCGTTGCTGTTCGAAATCATCGGCGTTCTGGTGTTCGCACCCGGCCTTGCCTGGGTGCTTGGCCAGTCGCTTGGCAAGATGGGCGCGATGACGGTTATGATTTCCACCGTCGCGATGCTCTGGAACATGCTGTTCAACGCCGCGTTCGACCGTCTGCGCGCACGCTTCGGGTTTGCGATGAGCCTCAAGGTCCGTGCGCTGCACGCCCTGTCGTTCGAGAGCGGCCTGATCGTCGCCGTCGTGCCACTGGCCGCGTGGTGGCTGTCGATCAGTCTGCTGGAAGCCTTCGTGCTGGACATCGGTCTGCTGCTGCTGTTCTTGCCGTACACCCTGCTGTTCAACCTGGCGTACGACCACGTGCGCGAGCGACTGATGCGGCGTCGTCACGGCAAACGCGGGCAGCGCCCGAACCCGCGGCCAGACCGGTCGTCTTTATAGCCCTCCGGCGCGTTAATGCCCCAGCAGAAACGGCAGCACGTTCGCCAGCAATTCGTCCGGTATCTCTTCGGCCAGGTAGTGACCGCCCGGTAATGCCTGACCGCGCACATCCGTCGCGACCTTGCGCCACTCATTCAGTGGCTCGAAGCATTTGCCGACAGTGCCTTCGGCGCCCCACAGCACCAATAGCGGCAGTTGCAGATGATTGCCTGCGGCAACGTCGGCGCGGTCATGCTCAAGGTCGATGCCGGCGCTGGCGCGGTAGTCTTCGCAGACACCCCGGGCCGCGCCGGGCAGGCTGGCGCAGCGCAGGTACTCGGCGAACGCCTCATCGGTGAACGGTGCCAGCCCTGCGCTTCGCGTCCCCATGACACTGCGCAGATACTGTTCCGGATTGGCTTGCAGCAACGTCTCCGGCAGCGGCGCCGGGCGGATCAGGAAGAACCAGTGCCAGTAGGCGCGAGCGAAGGCCTCATTGGTCTGGCTGTACATCGCAAGCGTCGGCGCGATGTCGAGCAGCGCCATGCGCTGGATCACGCCGGGATGATCCAGCGCCATCCGATGGGCGACGCGTGCGCCGCGATCATGGGCAAGCACAGAAAAGTCAGCGAAGCCCAGGGCCTGCATCAACTCGATCATGTCGCGGCCCATTTCGCGCTTGGCGTAAGGGGCGTGGTCGGCGGTGGCAGCAGGCTTGCTGCTGTCGCCATAACCGCGCAGGTCGGCGGCAACCACCGTGAAATGCTGGCTCAGGCGCTCGGCGATCTTGTGCCAGATGACGTGGGTCTGCGGGTGGCCGTGCAACAGCAGCAGCCCCGGGCCGCTGCCGCCGACGCGGTAGGCAATCTGCACGCCATTGACCTGACGCTGGTCTTTCTGGAATCCGACAAACATGGCTCGCTCCTTCTGACGTTGTGCCCGCATGCCACACGAAGGGCAGGCGCGGCGAGGCCTACAGTGTGGCCGTCGTGTGGGTGACAGCGTGTCGACAGTCGACCCGGATTAAAGACCACGCGAAGGGCAATTGGTCTCCCTCAATCCCGATCCATTGGCTATTCGAGCCCTGCGCTCGCCCGCGTAATGTAGCGCCACCGCTTACGAACTTTCCTGACTGTTTCATCGGAGACGCTGACATGAACAAGAGAATTGCCTGGGCGCAAAAGTCGCCGCAAGCCTACAAAGCCATGCTGGGCCTCGAAGCCGCGCTGGCCGCATCCGGCCTGGACCACTCGCTGCTGGAACTCATCCGCCTGCGCGCTTCGCAGATCAACGGCTGCGCCTATTGCGTGAACATGCACGCCAACGACGCGCGCAAGGCCGGCGAGACCGAAGCGCGCCTGCAGACACTCAGCGTGTGGGAGGAAACCGAATTCTTCACTGAAAAGGAGAAGGTCGTCCTTGCCTGGGTGGAGAGCCTGACGCTGTTGCCGGTCCATCACGCGCCTCAACATCAATATGAAGCGCTGCTCGCCCATTACTCCGAAGCGGATGTCGCCAACATCACGCTGGCCGTTGCCACCATCAATGCCTGGAACCGCTTCGGCGTAGGTTTCGCGATGGTGCCGGCGTGAGTCACCGGGCACCGCCGCGGTTTGCGCTTCAGACTTTCAGGTAGCGGCCACTGAGCGCCACACCCAGCAGCATCACGGCGATGATCAAGAACGCAACGCCCAGGTTGCTCAGGTGGGCGACGAAACCGATGCCGGCCGGGCCCATGAGAATGCCGATGTAACCCAGCGTCGTGATGGCCGGAACGGCAACGTTTTCGGGCATGGTCTTCTGCCGCCCCACGGCGCTGTAAAACACCGGGACGATGTTCGAACAGCCAAGCCCGACCAGCGCGTAGCCGCACAAGGCCGCCTGCCAGGTGGGAACCAGCGTCGCCACGGCCATGCCGATGGCGGCGCACAGGCCGCCAAACAGAATAATGCGGTGCACGCCCAGGCGCCGCACGACCGGATCGCCGCACAACCGGCCGATGGCCATGGCCAAGGCGAACACGGCGTAACCGAATCCTGCATAAGACGCTTCGACGCCCCGCTGCGCACTGAGGAAAACCGCGCTCCAGTCCAGCATCGCGCCTTCGGTGAGAAACACCGTGAAGCACATCAAGCCGATGAACAGGACCACGCCATGGGGCACCGCGAAGGCCGGTCCCCCGGCATCGCTGCCGTACGCGAGCAGATGCGGCGCGGCCTTGTACAACGCGATGGCGATGAACAGCGCCACCAGGGTCATGCTAAGCCACGGCCACACGCCCACGCTCAACAATGCCGACACACCGGCGGCACCGATGATGCCGCCACAACTGAACAGACCGTGAAAGCCTGACATCATGGTTTTGCCGCTGGCGCGCTCGACGATGATCGCCTGAATATTGGTGACGCAACCCAGCGCGCCCATGCTGGCGCCGTAGATGAACAATGTCGCCACCATCGACGGCATGTGGGTCAGCGTCGCCAGCAGTGGCAGGCACAGGCAAGCGATGCTGCCCACCACGACGATGATGCGCCGACAGCCGAAACGCACGGTGGCCGCCCCCGCCAGCGGCATCGAAAGGATCGAGCCGATGCCCAGGCACAGCAGGAGCAAGCCAAGGCTGGCATCGTCCAGGCCCAGCCGGCTTTTGGCGTAGGGCACCAACGGCGCCCAGGCAGAGATGCTGAAACCGGTGATAAAGAAGGCGACGCGGGTCGAGAACTGTTCCAGCCGCCCGGGAATAACGGGCACTGCGGTGCTGATAGAGGTCATTGCCGCTCCCTTGCTGCGTTGATGAATCCTGCCTGCCGCCATGGGCCGGCAAAAACAAGCGTAACAAAGGTTGTGGCGATGCCGAAGAAAGGATGTCGCGGGAATTGCCCTCAGGAATGCCTCAAAGGGCGTGACAGCCTACAGGCAGGCCCGACGTTATCAGGCCGAACGCTTGCTGCGATCAAGCGCTCGCTCGCGAAGGCGGTCATTCAGACACAGCAACGCTGACTGACACACCGCGTTCGCTAACACGTTCACTGCCCAGGTTTATCGACGCGTGAAAATCAGGCTTTCCACGGCGACTTGCGGATGATGTCGACGAAGTTCAGCGGTTTGAACGTCGGGTCTTCATCCACCAGCACGTCGGCGTTGACGGTGCCGAAAGTGGTGTCCGGTTTCGCCCGGAAACCGTTGGCAAACGCACAGATGATGCATTCCTTGAACGCCTCGCCACGCGGATGGGCATGGGTGACGATCTCGCGCTGCTCATCGCTGAACTGCTCGTACTTGATCCCGAGTACGTCCATTTCGACACCCGCCGTCACCAGTGCCACGTTCGGCCGCAAATGCTCGGGCACGCCCGGCGTTGTGTGCAACGCAATCGACAACCAGACCTGCTCCATGTCGCCTTCGGACAGGCCGAACGGCTTCATGAACGCACGGGCGGCATTGGCGCTGTCGACTTCGAAGCGCAGGTCCGGGCTGCGGTGCTGTTCCACCAGGCCCAGGTCGTGGAACATCGCGCCGACGTACAGC
>Ga0160435_1000455_pt1 | contig 13972 bp, 13 predicted proteins | sample HID1973K_E0MG_FD_108213 | JGI IMG/M metagenome (GOLD analysis project Ga0160435, IMG submission 108213) | Enriched mosquito-associated microbial communities from UW Madison campus, WI, USA - HID1973K_E0 MG | ecosystem: Host-associated > Arthropoda: Insects > Digestive system > Unclassified ...
CCGAGCTCACGACGACCGTGCTCACCGACCCGCAGGTGCGCGACCTCGTCGAGCGGATGCTCAAGGCGAGCGGTCGGCGCCTGGACCTGTCCAGCCCGTTCGTCGACGCGTCGTTGCCCGGTGTTATCTAGCGCCCTCTCGACGGCGTCAGGGTCTGTCAGGCATGCACCGGCGCGAGCCGTGCCTGACACACAGGCGGAAGATGTGTCAGCGGCGATTAAGGGTGTTCCAGCTCTCGCGCCCGTTCTAGCATCACCCGCCCTCGCGAGACTCGCGATGGGCGTGTCCGTCGCGCAGCCGGAGCTCCGGTCGTCGGGTTCCGAGCGTTCGCCACTGTCGCCCACTGGATCCCCCGTGCGGTGATCCTCCTGTCGACCTTCCGCGGATCCAAGGTTCGGCACGGTCTTGCATCGTGGCGTAGTTCGATGTCTAGACATCAGACCAAACTGCCGTACGGTCCCGATGTGTGGCAGACATCGAACTCATCCGCGCGCGACGGCGCTCGCTTGGCGCACGCCTTCGCGAACTCCGAGAGGAAGCTGGCCTCACGCAGGTCGAGCTCGCCAACCGCGCCGGCCTAGATCGGAGCTATCTCGGCGGTCTCGAGCGTGGCGCGCGTCGACCTACCGTCGACGCCTTGTGGCAACTCGCGGACGTCTTCGGTGCTTCACCCGCGATCTTCTTTCTGAACTTGCGATCCCCCTGACCTCCACCGCCTCGCGCCTGCGACGAGCGTGCACATCGGTGGCTCCTCGACGGGCGTCGAACGCCAGGAACCGCGTGCTAGCGGCGGGGCCGCGACGGAATGACCAGCGTCGAGTAGGCGGTAGCTCGCTTCAGAAGTTCGACCTCGACCGTGAGGGTGCTCAACTGTCTCTTTAGCGATTCGATCTCCCTTGAGGTCGAACGCTGGGACGGCTCGGCGTCCACGGCGTCCGCGGCCCGAAGCCACTTACGCAGGGTGGTCTCGCTGATGCCGAGGTCGAGCGCGACGCTCGCCAATGGTCGGTCCTGCGTCCGGGCCATGTCCACGGCCCGCTGGCGGAAATCTGCTGAGTGTGGAGCGACCACGTGAACTCCCTTCCGCCATCAATGATACGCATAGTCATCTTTGCCGTCGCCTCTGACCATCGTGCTCATGCCGGCCTCTTGGCCGGACCGCGATGGGCGGCTGTCTTGTCGAGGCACGGTTCAAGCCGGACACGTTCGGTCGTTCACGATTCAGAGTCGCGGCCCCGAAGCCAGGAAGTGATTAGGGGCGTGTGTGGATCCCAGGGTGCGGGAGTCGGGTCGCCGCGCCTTTGGACGGCGGCGCGCGCCACCACATCAGGCGTGAGGCTGGCACGGGTCTGCAGCGTCATGCGAAGTGCGCTCTCAAAGCCCTGGCGGTAGCCCCGTTTGAAGTCAAAGAAGGTGCCCAGTCGTACGAGGACGAACCCGGCTAGGAGCATCGCCGGAGTGAGAATGACATCCAGGGCGGCGCCGCGCGCCCACAGCGCGCCGACCTGCAGCAGGCAGACGACGGCGAGGAGGATCGTCCCGCTCCACCATCCGAGCATCCGGCGTCGGTTCGCCCACGGGCCTGATCGGCGAAGCGCGCGACTGTTCGCGGACCGGCCGGTGCGTTCCAGTCGCGCGGGTGGTTCAGTCATCGATGTCTCCGTCCTGCAGCAGCCCTCGCAGTCGTGGCGCGGTCTGTGTGCGGTGGGGGTCGCCGGTTGCTCGTCGTCACTGGTCGGGCACCGGCGCGTGCTCGAGGACGCTGATGGCGGCGACGGGCGTGGTGCGCCCGATCGTGTGGGAGGCATTCGGGGCCGAGCGGCTCGAGGTTCAGGTACATGTCCAGGCCGACGACGATCCCGTCAACCACCCGGCCGTCGTGCAGGTGCTGCGCTGCGATGAGCCGGACCGGTGAGACGCCACGACGCAGGCTCGCCAACCCATCCCTCCCGCTCAGGTGGGATGCCCCGGTCGCGCTGGTCGGGTCTGCGGTTACCCGGGTCACGGTCACCGGCCCGTCCGGGTCGGACGCGTCGATCAGGTGAACGCCACCCGAGGCGGTGGTGACCAAGGTCGTTCTGCCGGGCGTGAGGGGATCAACGGTCATCGTGGTTGCCACCGACCGGGGAAGGCGCGGCGGTCGGTTCGGCTGTCGGTGGCGTGGCGGAGCGAAGGTCCGCTAGCGCAGCGGCGTAGGCGTCGCCGTTGAACTCGCCACTGCTCCAGGCCACCCAGTTCGCGGTATCGAGCTGCGTCAGGAGCGCACGTTGCCGGCAGTACCACCGCCAGTCGACGACCACGACGGTCGGTTCGTCCAGGTCCGTGACGACCACGGGCTGTCCGGCCCGGGCGCGCACGAACGCACCCTCGAACGAGCCCCCGAGCTCACTGACCGCCACCCGTGACGCCGCCCGGGGCACCGCCCGGTCGACCGCAGGGGGTGGCGCCGGTGAGGGCTTGGCGGGCAAGAGGGCGTCCTGCGCGCCGGTGCTGTCGACGACGGCCAGGACATACGTCAGGCCCCGCAGCACCACATTCATCCCACGTTTGCGACCCAAATCCCACGTGCCGGCCAGAAAGCGTGCCTCACCGTCCAGGACCAGCCGGGCCGACCCGTCGGGCTTGCCCCGCGGCCGCCGTGGTGTGGCATGCAAGCCGGCCCGGAACAGCCCTGTCACCGTCTCCGGGTCGAGGACGTCCGGCTCCTCACCGTCGAACTCGAAGGCGACGGTCGCACCCGGTGCCAGCTCGACCCGCGCCACCACAGGCGGCCAGTCGGCGCGCGCCTCGCGCGAGAGCACCTTCCGGTCGTGCTCGACACCGGTGGGCGGTCGGGCCTTCTTCGGGTTCGCGGGGTTAGGCGTCGACATCGGTGCCCTCCGTCCCGGTGGCTGTTGGGGTGGATGTTGGCGGGGGTGTCTCGCCCCGGGTTCCCGTCGCCGTGCCGACCGGGTAGGCGGACTCGGGTGGCATGGTCATGAGCTCGTCGACCAACTCCGTGAAGGTCCCCGCGTCAAAGCGGCCACCGACCCACGCTTGCCAGTACGCCAAGGCCACCCATGCCCGCGCCTCCTGCTCGGCGCGCGCCATCTCGAACGGCATCATCAGCGCCACCGGATGCCCGGCCCGGGTCAACATGAGCGGTGTCCCGTGCTCGACCAGGACGAGGTACCGATCGAACTCCGCCTCCAAGTCGGCCACCTCGACGAACACCTCTGGTGTGCGCTGGTTGCGAGCATGGGCCAGGGCGGCGCGCCGCCGCGCATCCATGTCAGGCACAGGAAGCTTGCGGCTGCCTGCCGGTTCCGCCGGACCGTCGTCCGATGCGGTGGTGGCCACGTCGTCGGTGGAGTCCGTCAGTGCGGTGAGTGTCGCGGCGAGGGCGTGCTCAAGGCCATACTTCACGGCCCTCATGCCTGCGGCGACCCCGATGTCGGTCTGCCCGACTATGAACCGTGTCGGAGCGTCCCCCACCCACCCCGCCGGCTCAGGCGTGGCCGGGACCGAGGCCGGACCGTGGCGCAGCCCAAGAACGAAGGCGGCCTCCATCAGACCCGCGCTGAGCGGTATCGATGCCCACCCAGGCACCAAGATCCGAACCTGGTCCGTCCCCAGAACGACACGTAACGGCAAGGCCGCGTCGCCCAGCACCGGCGGCTTCTCGGTCACCATGTCCTCATCGAGAGCCGCCGAGGGAGCTGGGCGACCTGCGGCCAGGGGCGTATCGCGGGGAGCATCCCGGATGCCTGTCGCCGCGGCCTGCATCAGTCGGGCACGTGCTGACGCCGTGTCGGCTGGCATCTGCTCACTCATCTCATGCCCCCTCTCGTGGCTACAAGACCATCCCGCCTGCATGATGATACTTATAGTCATCTATTCTGGCGACCAGTCACGACCTGTCGAGCCTGCGCATGCCGAACCCTTCGTGAGACCTCAGGAGCTGCCGTGAGTGCGTCGGACCCGAACCTGCCCATGACGTCCACCGATGCGGCCCGAAGGCGCGAGTTTGGCGCTCGCGTGATCGCTCTGCGTAGCGGGGCGGGGATGTCTCAGGCGGCGTTAGCCGCGCGGTCTGGTCTCAGCCTCGCTTACGTCCAGGGCGTGGAGCGGGGCGACAAGACGGTGAGGATCCTGGCGATCTGGCAGCTCGCCGATGCGCTCGGCTGCTCGGCGGCGGACTTGTTCGCGGTCGGCGATCGTCACTAAAGAGCGGGCCGAAGTGGCCTCACGCCACGGATCCCGGCCGCGCTCCGCCAGCTCGACGTCGCCTCAGGGCGATGCCTGCGTGCGAGAGGCGCCGACCGACCGATCGGCGTATAGACAGAGGGGGGCGGTCCGACGATACTTATCGGCTGTCGACCTATCGTCTACATGAGCCAAAGGTTCGCCAGTGCCCGTTACCGCCAGCGCCACAGCGCGCCGTCACGCCTTCGGCGCTCAGGTCCGCGACCTTCGAGCGATCCAGAAGCTCTCGCAGGAGCAGTTGGCCGACCAGTCGGGACTCCACCGCACCTACATCGGTGGAGTCGAGCGGGGCGAGCGCAACATCTCGCTCGACGCGATCTGGAAGATCGCTGAGGCGCTGGGAATCACGCCGGCGGACCTGTTCGGGTCGACACCGGTCAACAGCGAGTAGCGGAAAGCGATCGAGTCCTCGCTTGCCGCTGGGTTGGCTGGCGGCTTGAAAGTGCGTCGCGCCCGCTGGTTGTGGGTGCGAGGTGCTCGAATGCGTCCATGACCCAGCTCCTGATCCCGGTCCACGTCGGATCCGAATCGCTCGACCACTGGGAAGACATCGAGGCACAACAAACCCAGTACGGCGAGGATGCAGGGCCGTATCTGCGTGACGAGCGTCGCCCGTTGGTCGCCGACCGGCACTTGGACTGGGTCACTCTCGGCTTCGAGCCACGTTGGGTTGGCTTCGACGCCGCCGACTGTGCAGCCGCCTTGCAGCCCAGCACCCTCTCCAGACAGAGTGCTGACGAGTTCGAGCGCTTCCGACACGGCGCTTATCGCCGAGGCGAGATCGCGTTGGTGATCAGCCCGATTGGCAGCACCGAGAGAGAGTCACGCAACGTTCACCGCATCTTCGGGCCTGTCGACTCCGTCTCCGTCGGGCGAACCTATACGAGCATCGACGGTCGCCCGATCGGCATAGGTGCCCGTGTCAGGGCTGCCGCCGGCCTCGGTGACGCGGACGGGCAGCTAGCGCTCCGATTGCTCAGCAGCAATCCCGCGCCGACTTGGCGCAGTCTGTCGCTTCGCGGCGCAGTGCTGCATTCCGTGCACGGCTCCGAAGAGCACGCTGCCGAAGGCGAGTTGCTGCCGATCTTGGAGACCGAGCTCGGCGAGCCAGTCGTCGCCGCTTGGATCTCGCCCGACGGCGTTGAGCGGCGCTACATCGTTCCAGTCGAGACGCCCTGGACGTTGCTGCTCCCGTGGTTGCTGGAGCAGGCGCTGCCCGAGTTCATCCCCGGCGCGATGCGTCGGGCACGGCGTCCGCTTGCCGCTGATGAAGACCTGATGACTCGTCGTGAGCGCGATGCCCGTGCCGCCCTGGCCGCGCTTGAGGCGGAGTACGACGCACGCCGAGACGAACTGGAGCGCCAGCTTGAGGACGCGCAGAGCGCGGCTATGACGACCCGCGAGGGCTTGGTCTATGGCACTGGCCAGCAGCTCGTCGCTGCCGTGCAGTCCGTCTTCGAGTTCGCCGGCATCGTCGTCGTCGACCTTGACAAGCACCTCGGTGGCACCAAGAACGCCGATCTGCTCTGCACCTTCGACGGGCGTTCGCGGTTGGTCGAGGTCAAGTCGGCGAACGGCAGTGCTCCTGAGCGTGCCTACCAGGATCTGATTCGGCACTTGCGAGAGTGGCCAAGCGTGCCGGGCAGCGTGCTGGTTGACGGCGGCGCGCTCGTGATGAGCCATGAGCTCCGCACGGTTCCCCTCGAGCGAAGGCCCAGGCCTTACGCCCGACCGGAGTTCCTCGCGGCGCAGACAGAGCCTGTGATCTCCGCACTGGACCTCCTCGCTGCTTGGTGTGAGGAGGACAGGCAGGCGGTCCGCCAGCTGCTCTACGCCGTCCCGGCCGGGCAGGTTGCACCGTTCGCTGATGTCGACACCTTGGATGTCCTCGAGGCGGATCCGAGTGACCCGGCTCCCGGGCGACGACGTTGGTTCCAGCGACGCATCACCCAGTGACACGTTCCGTCGCACACCCCCTTGACAAGACGGTTGGGTATAGCAAATATAGCAAACATGACAGAAAACGTCGCGACCGTCCTCCACGCCATCCGGGCAAACCTCGACCTGACCCAGGCCGAGGTCGCCGAGCGTCTAGGCGTGTCCTTTGCGACCGTCAATCGCTGGGAGGGTGGCGGCAACAAGCCGCAGCGCGCCCCTATGGCGCGCATCGTCGAGCTCGCCGCCGAGGCCGGCGTCGACTTGGCGGATGTCGGCGATACCGCCCCTGTGACCTCGCGGCGTCGCCGTGGCGCTCGCTCAGACATCGGCACCACCAAGTCGATGGAGCAGATGCTCTGGGACGCGGCCAGCTCAATCCGTGGCGAGAAGGACGCGGCCAAGTTCAAGGACTACCTCCTACCTCTGCTCTTCCTGAAGCGTCTGTCGGACGTTTTCGACGACGAGATCTCGCGCTTGGCGGAGGAGTACGGCGACCCCGAGGTCGCCCTGGAAATCGCCGAGTCAGATACCGAGCTGCTCCGCTTCTACCTGCCGCCCGAGGCGCGCTGGGGCGCCGTTTCCGGCCGCGAGCCCTATACCTGGCCGCCCGACGAGCGTGGGCGTCCGACGGAGCCCAAGGACATCGGAGAGCACCTCACGAAGGCCACGCGCGCCGTCGTACGCCACAACCCGAGCCTCAGCGGGGTTATCGACGTGGTCGACTTCGCCACCGAGCGCAACGGCGAGCGTGACATTAACCCCGCCAAGCTCCGGGGCGTGGTCGAGGCCTTCTCCGACCCCCGCTACCGGCTCGGTCTAGCCGACGTCCAGCCCGACTTCCTCGGCCGTGCTTACGAGTACCTGCTTCGGAAGTTCGCCGAGGGCTCTGGCCAGTCGGCCGGTGAGTTCTTCACGCCGACCGAAGTCGGCTTCCTCATGGCAAGCATCCTGCGCCCGCGGCCGGGCGAGACTTCACACGACTACGCCTGCGGGTCCGGTGGCCTGCTGATCAAACTGCAGCTCGTGGCGCGTGAACTCGACAAGACCAGCAAGGTGCCCCTTAAGTTGTTCGGCCAGGAGCTCCAAGCCGAGAGTTACGCCGTGGCTCGGATGAACACGATCATCCACGACATGGATGTCGAGCTGCGGCGGGGCGACACCATGATCAACCCGAAGTTCCACGAGCCCGCGGGTGGCCTCATGCGCTACGACATCGTGGTTGCCAACCCGATGTGGAACCAGACCTTCTCGCCCGACATCTTCGAGGACGACCCCTACGACCGCTTCGCCAGGGCGGGCGGTGTGACATCGGGCAAGGGTGATTGGGCTTGGCTCCAGCACACCCTCGCTGTGATGAACGACGGAGGTCGTGCCGCCGTCGTCCTTGACCCTGGCGCCATGTCGCGCGGTTCAGGCTCGAAGAACGATGACAAGGAGCGCAATATCCGGAGGTGGTTCGTCGACCACGACTATGTCGAGGGCGTCATCCTGCTGCCGGAGAACCTGTTCTACAACACTTCGGCCGCCGGCATCATCGTTCTCCTGAACAAGCGCAAGTCGGCCGCTCGCAAGGGCAAGTTCATCGCCCTAAACGCCAGCCAGTGCTTCACGAAGGGGCGTCCGAAGAATCATCTGTCGGAGGAGGACATCGCCTACCTCGCCGGCGTCTATGCCGCTGGCAACGAGATCGATGGCATTCTAAAGGTGGTCACCAACGCCGAGCTTGAGAGAGCTGACTACAACCTGATGCCGTCGTTCTGGGTCAATCAGGCCGGCGACCAGGTCCACCGCTCGGTCAAGGAAATCCTTGCGGACCTCGAGCCCCTCGACAGTCGAGCCCGGGCAGTCGACGCGGCGCTGGCTGCGATGCTGGTGAATCTGTGAGCGCGCCGACCTGGAAATGGGTACCGATTGGCGACCTGTTCGAGATCGACGCAGGTCGAACGATGTCGGCAGCCGCCCGTACCGGCACGAACCAGATCCCGTTCCTGCGGACGTCCAACGTCTTGTGGGACCAGATCGACCTGTCGAAGCTCGACGAGATGCACGTCCCGGAGTCGGAGCTTCCCCAGAAGGTGCTCACGCCTGGAGATCTCCTTGTCTGCGAGGGGGGCGAGATCGGGCGAGCGGCGATCTGGGACGGACAGGTCGAGCGAGTGACCTTCCAGAACCACCTGCACAGGCTTCGCCCGAAGCGCGACGACGTGCTGCCAAGGTTCTACGTGTTCTTCCTCCAGTCGGCCTTCACTCAGCTCGGCATCTTCGAGGGCGCCGGCATCAAGACAACGATCCCGAACCTCTCGCGGAACCGCTTGGCAGCCCTTGAGGTGCCGCATCCCGACCTCCCGGAGCAGGCAGCGATTGTCGACCTGCTGGCGCGGGTTCGAGAAGCCGGTGACCTCCAAGAGAAGCTTGGTGCTACCTCCGAGGAGCTGAAGCGCTCCGTCATGAGCGAGGTCTTCTCACGGGGACTCCGAGGCGAGTCACAGAGAGATTCCGCGATCGGCTCGGTGCCGAGTGGCTGGAGCGTCAACCGGCTCGACGAGAGCGCGGACGTCATCTCGACACGTATGGCGTACTCCCAGCTCGAGGCGCAGGTTCCAACCGAGTCGTCCGACGCCGTGAAGGTCCTTGGCATCAAGGTCTCGGATATGAACCGGCTCGGCAACGAGGTCGAGCTGAGCAATGCTGCGCTCGAGGTGGACCTCGAGTTGGAGACCGCCAAGAAGTACTGCGCTCCGCCGGGCACCATCATCTTCCCCAAGCGAGGGGCGGCCATCGCAACCAACAAGAAGCGGATTGCTCCGACCTGGACGGTGTTCGATCCCAACGTCATCGGCGTTCGTGTCCGACCTGGCCTGGACCAACGCTTCCTCTTCCACTGGTTCCAAGCGTTCGACCTGCGGACGATTACGGAGCCCGGGCCCACGCCGCAGCTCAACAAGAAGAACCTCGTGCCACTTCTGATCCCAGTCCCACCGACCGTCGAGGAGCAGGAGGAGATCGCGCGCGTTCTCGACACCCTGGACGAGAAGGTGGCAGTCCATCGCGAGAAGGCCGCGATGGTCGCGGCGCTCTTCCAGTCGCTGCTCTACAAGTTCATGACCGGCGAGCACCGTTTCGACGAGCTACACCAGACGGCTGCCTAGTGCGCGTGGCGAAGGAGTTCGGATGACCACTCTCAAGATTTCTGAGGCGCGTACGGCACAGTTCCCCATGGTGACGCACGCCGGCGGGGTCGGGTGGGAGGTTGTCGAGCCTGTAGACGCCGAAGTGCTTCGCCGCGGCCGCGACAACATGCTGTTCACAGCGGTTCTCGAGGACAAGTTGCGCGACTTCAACCCGTGGCTGACCTCCGACCAGGCGCGCTCCATCGTGGAGACCATTGAGGCGCTGCCGGCTTCCATCGAGGGCAACTGGGAAGTCCTGCGCTGGATGCGTGGTGAGCACACCTGGTACGACGAGAACGAGAAGCGTGCTCGCTCGGTCCAGCTCGTCGACTTCAACGATCCGGATCACAACAAGCTCCAGATCACCTGGGAGTGGAAGATCGAGCCGGTCGCCCGCAAGGGCAACCGTGCCGACGTCATCGCCCTGGTCAACGGGCTGCCCGTGGCGATCGTCGAGCACAAGAACCCCAAGGACGGCGACGCCCTGACGCGGGGGATCACGCAGTTGCGCCGGTACGAGAAGGAGACGCCGGAACTGCTTGCCCAGACCCAGCTCTACAACGTCACCCACATGCTCGGGTACTGGTACGGCGTCACCTGGAACGTGTCTCGGCGCTTTATCTTCAAGTGGAAGTACACCGATGACGAGACCTACCAGAACGCTGTCCAGGCGTTCTTTGAACCTCACTCGTTCCTGCGGACCCTCAAGGACTGGATCCTCTTCTACGTCGAGGACGGCGAGACCCGGAAGACGGTCCTTCGCGAGCACCAGCGCAAAGCGGTCGACAAGATCGTGGCCCGCTGCGCTGATCCCGACAAGACACGTGGCCTGATCTGGCACACGCAAGGCTCGGGCAAGACCTTCACGCTGCTGACCGCTGCTCGAAAGATCCTGGAGGACAAGGCACGCTTCAGCAACGCGACGGTGCTGCTCGTCGTTGACCGCAACGAACTGGAAGGCCAGCTCAAGGACTGGGTGGAGCGGCTGCTCGGAGAGATGCAGGCGGCGGACATCGCTGTTCGGCGGGCCGACAGCAAGGCCGACCTACAGAACGTCTTCGACTCGGACTTCCGCGGCCTCGTTGTCTCGATGATCCACAAGTTTGAGGAGATCAAGGCCAACTCGTCGCTCCGCGACAACATCTACGTCTTCATCGACGAGGCGCACCGCTCGGTCGCAGCCGATCTCGGCACCTACCTGATGGCTGCCGTTCCGAACGCCACCATCATCGGCTTCACGGGCACGCCGGTCGGTGACAGCCGGGCTGGCTCCGGTTCGTTCAAGATCTTCGGCCGCCAGGACCCGGATGGCTTCCTCGACAAGTACTCGATCATCGAGTCGATCGAGGACGAGACGACGCTCCCCATCCGCTACAAACTGGCGCCCAGCACCATGCGCCTGCCTGAGGAAGACCTGGAGTCGCAGTTCTACGCCCTCGCCGAGGAGGAGGACGTCACAGACGTCGACGAGCTCAACAGGGTGCTGGAGCGGGCGGTCGATCTCCGCGCCTTCCTTGGGGCGGACGACCGGGTCGACCAGGTCGCCAAGTTCGTTGCCGACCACTTCAAGGAGAACGTCCTTCCGCTCGGCTACAAGGCGTTCGTGGTGGCAGTCGACCGTGAGACCTGCGCCAAGTACAAGCGGGCGCTCGATCGGTATCTGCCGCCGGAGTGGTCGGAGGTCGTCTACTCCAAGAACGTCAACGACGTCGTCGACCGCCCTTTGGTGGCGGACCTCCAACTGTCGGAGGACAGGGAGAAGGTTGTCCGGAAGGCCTTCAAGAAGTCTGACCAGGATCCAAAGATCCTGATCGTCACCGACAAGCTGCTGACGGGCTATGACGCTCCGGTGCTTTACGCGATGTATCTGGACAAGCCGATGCGTAACCACGTGCTGCTCCAGTCGTTGGCCCGCGTCAACCGTCCGTACATCGACGACGAGAACGTCCGTAAGAAGGTCGGCCTGGTCGTCGACTTCGTCAGCATCTTCAAGAACCTGACCAAGGCGCTGAACTTCGACTCGGCCTCCCTCGAGGGGGCGCTCGAAGACATGGATGTCCTCATGGTCGACCTGCAGACCAAGATCACGGCGGCGGCGGCCGAGTACCTCCTGGCGGACGGCTCGAAGACGCCGGACGCCCAGCTGGAGGCCGCGGTCTACGGGCGTTTTCTCGACCCCGAGGCGCGCAAGGTGTTCTACGAGGCCTACAAGAACGTCGAGCGGCTCTGGGAGATCTTGTCGCCTGATCCTGGCCTGCGTGAGCACATCCAGACCTACAAGGATCTGTCCAAGCTCTACGCCGCGGTGCGGGCCAACTACACCGAGTCGGGCGGGTTCCTCGGTGACTTGGAGCACAAGACGAGGAAGCTCATCGAGGACTCGGCTACTCAGGAGGGGCTCGGTCGATTCTCGAAGGTCGTCACCTTCGACGTCGAGACGCTTGCGCAGCTCAAGGAGGAGGAGGGACCGGACGAGGGCAAGGTCTACAACCTGCTCCGTGGTCTTAAGAAGGAGATAGAGGAGGACCCGGCCGGCGCCGTAGTGCTCCAGAGCATCAAGGCGCGCGCCGATCGCGTCCTGCAGGATCTCGAGGATCGCAAGGTCACTGGTCTGGCTGCCATGGTTGAGCTGGAGGCGCTGGCGCAGGAGAAGGAGACGTCCCGCCAGAAGGCCAAGGAGTCCGGCCTGACCAACCTCGGCTTCGCCATCTTCTGGGTTATCGCCCAGGACGAGGGTGCCAAGAAAGGAACCTTCGACGGCATGGCGGCGTCGCGGGAGATCGAGTCGGTGCTCGCCAAGTTCCCGAGCTGGCGCGAGAACCCCGACGAGCGCCGACGGCTGCGGGCCAGTCTCTATAAGCCGCTGCTGGCTCTGCCCAAGGACGACCGTGCTGGCGTCATCGAGCGCATCATGCAGGTGCTGGATCAGGCGGGATGAGGATGATCAAGTCTTCGCTCTACCCCGAGCAGCAGCTTCGCCGGCGCGCGCTGGGCTGGGCCGTCAAGCTCAAGGTCAACCCCGAGAAGGTGCTCATCGAGCGCCTGCCAGGCAAGTGGGGCTCCTGCGCGCCCGACGGCATCGTGACTTTCGCAGAGGATCTCGCGAAAGAAGGCGAGGACTTCCAGGATTACGTCATCGTCCACGAACTGCTGCACCTGCGGTACCGCGACCACGGCAAGCAGTTCAAGGCCATGATGACCGCCCTCGTACCCAACTGGCAGGAGTTGGAACGGGCGAGCAGGCACTCGACCGAACGACAGACGGGAACGGACTGACATGGCATTCGTGGGCAAGACGCGGAAGGCGCAGCAGCAGTTCGAGACGCCGGAGGAGCTGTACCTCCGCGGCGCATTGCCGCGAACGTCCGAAGCGGTCAGCTCACTGTGGATCCATCAGGGCGACGTCCTTCGGGCTTATGCCGAAAAGCACGAGGGCACCTACGACCTTGCGCTGGAACTCCCGACTGGAACCGGAAAGACGCTGCCCGGCCTGCTCATCGCCGAGTGGGTGCGACGGAAGGCGGAAGGTCCGGTGCTGTATGCCACGCCCACCAAGCAGCTCGCCCTCCAGGTTCTCGCCACAGCGACGACTGAGGGTGTGCCCGCGCGCTTGCTCGTCGGCAGTCACCGTTACTGGAGCGCCACTGACGAAGCCGACGTCGACGGCGGCGAAGCGATCGCCATCACGAGCTACAGCTCCATCTTCAACAGCAGCCCGAAGCTGCCGGTACCTCGTCTCATCGTGCTCGACGACGCACATGCTGGTGAGCAGTTCGTTGGCGAGCAGTACGGCATTACGATCCGCCGCTATGGGGCGGAGCCGGTGTATCTCGCCGTCCTCGATGCGCTCCGGCCGTTCCTCTCGGGGCTGCAGATTCAGCGACTCCAGGGTCAGCCCGACCCGGGAGCGCACCATCAGGTGCGACTGATCCTGCCCGCCGTCGAGCCGAAGGCTCTGACACAGCTCGATGCCGCCCTGTCCCAGCTCGGCGAACCCTACAAGTTTCAGTTCGCCATGATTCGCTCGGGGTTGGCTGCATGCTGTGTCTATCTGTCCTACGGCGGTATCCAGATCCGCCCGATGATCCCGCCGACCTTCGAGAACCATGTGTTCTCAGATGCTGGCCAGCGCGTCTACCTTTCAGCCACCTTGGGCGCTGGGGGGGACCTTGAGCGGGCGTTCGGCCGCTCGGGGATCACCCGCATGCCACTACCGACCAAGACGCCGCCTCGGTCGGGTCGACGACTGTTCGTCTTCCCGGATCTAGTCAAGGGTGGTGACGCCGTCGGTCTCACCAAGGAGATCATCGGCATCACGGACAAGGCGCTAGTGCTGAGCCAGGCATCCTCGGAGAACACGGAGCAGGCGGCTCGAGCTCTCGCAGGCGAGGGCGTCCCGATACTTGGTAAAGGCGCGGTCGAGGGTGGACTCTCAACGTTCGCCAAGGCTGACAAGGGCGTGCTGGGTCTGGCCAATCGATACGACGGCATGGACCTGAACCGCCCTGGGTTGCTTGGAGGCTCTTGACCTTGGAAACGAGGATGGAGCCATGCCGAAGGATCTGTCGAAGGGGAAGCCGACCACGCGTCGGTACTCACAGGAGGAGAAGGACGCCGCG
>Ga0160435_1000457_pt1 | contig 13944 bp, 9 predicted proteins | sample HID1973K_E0MG_FD_108213 | JGI IMG/M metagenome (GOLD analysis project Ga0160435, IMG submission 108213) | Enriched mosquito-associated microbial communities from UW Madison campus, WI, USA - HID1973K_E0 MG | ecosystem: Host-associated > Arthropoda: Insects > Digestive system > Unclassified ...
TATTTTAAAATATTTCTTGCGGGTTATAAAAAAGTTATTACCTTTGCAACCCGGTTCGGAAGGAGCGGAAAACGATTGAAAAGCTGGGTTTAAGGATTAGAGGAGCGGAAAAAAATAAAAATTATTTTATTTGCGATTTAAAAAAAGATTCTTACCTTTGCACTCCCAACGATAATGAAGGGAAAAACAAACCGGAACGGCGGATGTCGGGAAGGAAGAAAAAAGAGATTGAAATTAAGCGGTTATGAAATCGGAGACTAACTAAGACTCCGGCGTATTAAAGCTTAAAGATATATAAAAAAGGCCGCCGCGAGGTACCAGGCCGTATAAGTTCTTAAAAGAGATGTCAATGTAGCGCAAGCGAGGTAATAAAGTACGGATTCAAGTACAGAATACCGGAGCTTGATTTTAAAGTCAATGTCTGACAGACATAATTAAAAAAGAAGACTATTTTTAACAATAGTTAAAACTGGTCAGTATTAAACAACAACATTTTACAATGGAGAGTTTGATCCTGGCTCAGGATGAACGCTAGCGGCAGGCCTAATACATGCAAGTCGAACGATACCAAGAGGCTTGCTTCTTGGAAAAGTGGCGCACGGGTGCGTAACGCGTATGCAACCTACCTTAATCAGGGGGATAGCCCGAAGAAATTCGGATTAACACCGCATAAAAACACAGGATAGCATTATCCAATGTTCAAATATTTATAGGATTAAGATGGGCATGCGTGTCATTAGCTAGTTGGCGGGGTAACGGCCCACCAAGGCGACGATGACTAGGGGATCTGAGAGGATGACCCCCCACACTGGTACTGAGACACGGACCAGACTCCTACGGGAGGCAGCAGTAAGGAATATTGGTCAATGGAGGCAACTCTGAACCAGCCATGCCGCGTGCAGGAAGACGGCCCTATGGGTTGTAAACTGCTTTTATCCGGGAATAAACCTCTGCTCGTGAGCAGAGCTGAATGTACCGGAAGAATAAGGATCGGCTAACTCCGTGCCAGCAGCCGCGGTAATACGGAGGATCCAAGCGTTATCCGGATTTATTGGGTTTAAAGGGTGCGTAGGCGGCCTGTTAAGTCAGAGGTGAAAGACGGTAGCTCAACTATCGCAGTGCCTTTGATACTGACGGGCTTGAATGAACTAGAGGTAGGCGGAATGAGACAAGTAGCGGTGAAATGCATAGATATGTCTCAGAACACCGATTGCGAAGGCAGCTTACTATGGTTTTATTGACGCTGAGGCACGAAAGCGTGGGGATCAAACAGGATTAGATACCCTGGTAGTCCACGCCCTAAACGATGAATACTCGCTGTTAGCGATATACAGTTAGCGGCTAAGCGAAAGCGTTAAGTATTCCACCTGGGGAGTACGCTCGCAAGAGTGAAACTCAAAGGAATTGACGGGGGCCCGCACAAGCGGAGGAGCATGTGGTTTAATTCGATGATACGCGAGGAACCTTACCCGGGCTTGAAAGTTAGTGAATTATTCAGAGATGAATAAGTGAGCAATCACACGAAACTAGGTGCTGCATGGCTGTCGTCAGCTCGTGCCGTGAGGTGTTGGGTTAAGTCCCGCAACGAGCGCAACCCCTATGTTTAGTTGCCAGCATGTAATGATGGGGACTCTAAACAGACTGCCTGTGCAAACAGAGAGGAAGGAGGGGACGACGTCAAGTCATCATGGCCCTTACGTCCGGGGCTACACACGTGCTACAATGGATGGTACAGAGGGCAGCTAGCTGGCAACAGTATGCGAATCTCACAAAGCCATTCACAGTTCGGATTGGGGTCTGCAACTCGACCCCATGAAGTTGGATTCGCTAGTAATCGCGTATCAGCAATGACGCGGTGAATACGTTCCCGGGCCTTGTACACACCGCCCGTCAAGCCATGGAAGTTGGGGGTACCTAAAGTATGTAACCGTAAGGAGCGTCCTAGGGTAAAACCGATAACTGGGGCTAAGTCGTAACAAGGTAGCCGTACCGGAAGGTGCGGCTGGAATACCTCCTTTCTGGAGCAGAGTTGACTACTCGCTGCGCAACATGATACTCTAAAAAAAAGAAACAAAAGAAACACCCAGAAGAAATGACGGTTGTCCTAATCACCAACAAGGGCATCGGCACTGAACGCTAGGTAAGCAAAGGAAGCGGTAGCGGTAATATACTAAGGCGCAACCATAAGCAACCTAAACAGACAGTCCCGTAGCTCAGCCTGGTTAGAGCACTACACTGATAATGTAGGGGTCTCCAGTTCAAATCTGGACGGGACTACTTAAATAATCCTGGGGGATTAGCTCAGCTGGCTAGAGCGCCTGCCTTGCACGCAGGAGGTCAACGGTTCGACTCCGTTATTCTCCACAATAAAAACAAAGGTTACCTGGATAGGTATACTACATTGACATAATTTAAGAAAAGAAGAAACGCCATTGGGGCACATGTATATTAATATATGAAACGGTTCGAGACCGCAGTTTTTTACTAACAAGACGAAGCTAAAGGCTTAGGATCAGGCAATGAAACCTGTGACTTTATACCCTTTACCTGGTTTTGGTAAAGTTCTTTGACATATTGGAAGAAGTTAAAAAAGAAGAGCAAACAACAATAGGCGACTGTTGTGTTTGTGCTCACTTAAACAAAGCGTAAGCGGAGAATAAGTATGAGACATCATAACAAGAGCAAAAAAGCATACCTTGCGGCGCAAAAGGCGCAAGAGTAGAAGAAAGTAATAAAGAGTACACGGGGGATGCCTTGGCTCTCAGAGGCGATGAAGGACGTGATAAGCTGCGATAAGCTTCGGGTATTTGCAAATAGGAATTAATCCGAAGATTTCCGAATGGGGCAACCCGGCATGTTGAAGACATGTCACATATAATGAGCAAACCTGCCGAACTGAAACATCTAAGTAAGCAGAGGAAGAGAAAATAATAATGATTTCCTAAGTAGTGGCGAGCGAACGGGAAAGAGCCCAAACCTACTTTGTTACGGCAAAGTGGGGGTTGTAGGACTACGATGTGGTATTAACAAACAGAAGTGGAACGGGATGGGAAGCCCGGCGATACAAGGTGATAGCCCTGTACACGTATAGAATGTTAGCCTAGTAGTATCCTGAGTACCGCGAGGTCGGAGACGCCTTGTGGGAATCTGCCGGCACCATCCGGTAAGGCTAAATACTCCTGAGAGACCGATAGTGAACCAGTACCGTGAGGGAAAGGTGAAAAGAACCCCGAACAGGGGAGTGAAATAGAACCTGAAACCGTGTACTTACAAGCGGTCGGAGCGTACAAGTTGCGTGACGGCGTGCCTTTTGCATAATGAGCCTACGAGTTACTCTTCTCTGGCAAGGTTAAGTGTTTAAGACACGGATCCGAAGCGAAAGCGAGTCTGAATAGGGCGTATAGTCAGAGGAGGTAGACGCGAAACCTTGTGATCTACCCATGGACAGGTTGAAGGTGCGGTAACACGTACTGGAGGACCGAACCGATAAACGTTGAAAAGTTTCCGGATGATCTGTGGGTAGGGGTGAAAGGCTAATCAAACTGGGAAATAGCTCGTACTCCCCGAAATGTTTTTAGGAACAGCGTGGATATTAAGTTTAATAGAGGTAGAGCTACTGATTGGGTGCGGGGGAGTCAAATCCTACCAAATCCAGACAAACTCCGAATGCTATTAAATATGGTCTGCAGTGAGGCCCGGGGTGCTAAGGTCACGGGCCGAGAGGGAAAGAACCCAGACCATCAGCTAAGGTCCCTAAGTGTACGCTAAGTTGAACTAACGAGGTCCGATTGCACAGACAGCTAGGATGTTGGCTTGGAAGCAGCCATTCATTTAAAGAGTGCGTAACAGCTCACTAGTCGAGCGATCGGGCATGGATAATAAACGGGCATTAAGTGTATCACCGAAGCTATGGGATTGAAATATATCGGTAGGGGAGCATTCTAACGGCAGCGAAGGTATCTGGTAATGGGTGCTGGAGCTTTTAGAAAAGCAAATGTAGGCATAAGTAACGATAAGGCGGGAGAGAAACCCGCCCACCGAAAGGATAAGGTTTCCTGATCAACGCTAATCGGATCAGGGTTAGTCGGGTCCTAAGGAGAACCCGAAAGGGACATTCGATGGACAACTGGTTAATATTCCAGTACTTTTTATAACTGCGATGTGGGGACGGAGTAGTGACACTGCCGCGAACTGACGGAATAGTTCGTTAAAGGTTGTAGGTATTAGAATGGTAGGCAAATCCGCCAATCTAGCTGAAAACTAATAGTACCGCGAGGCTTCGGCTGAGTGGATAGAGCAGGTAAACAGACTTCCAAGAAAAACCGCTAAGCTTCAGGTTATAAAAACCCGTACCGCAAACCGACACAGGTATCCGGGAAGAGAATTCTAAGGTGCTCGAGTGAATCATGGCTAAGGAACTCGGCAAAATGGCCCTGTAACTTCGGGAGAAGGGGCGCTTGCAGCAATGTAAGCCGCAGTGAAAAGGCCCAGGCGACTGTTTAACAAAAACACATGGCTTTGCAAAATCGAAAGATGAAGTATAAGGCCTGACACCTGCCCGGTGCTGGAAGGTTAAGAGGGGATGTTAGTCGCAAGGCGAAGCATTGAATCGAAGCCCCAGTAAACGGCGGCCGTAACTATAACGGTCCTAAGGTAGCGAAATTCCTTGTCGGGTAAGTTCCGACCTGCACGAATGGTGTAACGATCTGGGCGCTGTCTCAGCCATGAGCTCGGTGAAATTGTGGTCCCGGTGAAGACGCCGGGTACCCGCAACGGGACGGAAAGACCCCATGCACCTTCACTACAATTTAACATTGACATTGGATACAGGATGTGTAGGATAGGTGGGAGGCTTTGAAGCGGCGTCGCTAGGCGTCGTGGAGCCAACGTTGAAATACCACCCTTTCTGTATTCGGTGTCTAATCCCGCCAAGCGGGAGACATTGTTTGATGGGTAGTTTGACTGGGGTGGTCGCCTCCAAAAAGGTAACGGAGGCTTTCAAAGGTAAGCTCAATACGCTTGGTAACCGTATGAGGAGTGCAATAGCATAAGCTTGCTTGACTGTGAGACAGACAAGTCGATCAGGGTCGAAAGACGGATATAGTGATCCGGTGGTTCTGCATGGAAGGGCCATCGCTCAAAGGATAAAAGGTACGCTGGGGATAACAGGCTGATCTCCCCCAAGAGCTCATATCGACGGGGAGGTTTGGCACCTCGATGTCGGCTCGTCACATCCTGGGGCTGGAGAAGGTCCCAAGGGTTCGGCTGTTCGCCGATTAAAGTGGCACGCGAGCTGGGTTCAGAACGTCGCGAGACAGTTCGGTCCCTATCTGTTGTGGGCGTAGGAATTTTGAGTGGGGCTGACCTTAGTACGAGAGGACCGGGTTGGACTAGCCTCTAGTGAATCTGTTGTTCCGCCAGGGGCATTGCAGAGTAGCTACGCTGGGAATAGATAAGCGCTGAAAGCATCTAAGTGCGAAACTAGCCACGAGATGAGAATTCCATTTAGGACCGTAGAAGACTACTACGTTGATAGGTTACAGATGTAAAGCTGGTGACAGCACAGTCGAGTAATACTAATCATCCGAAGCTTTCAAAGCAAACAGACTGTTGTTTGTTCTTCAAAACTTAACTTCTTTCAATAATATGTCATTTAAGCTGATAAGCTTATCTAAAGAAATTTAGGTGCCTATATCGGTGGTGTCCACCTCTTCCCATTCCGAACAGAGAAGTTAAGCCCACCAGAGCCGATGGTACTGCGGTAACACGTGGGAGAGTAGGTCGGTGCCAAATCTTAAAAGCCCAAATAGGCGTTTAACAAGGAACCCTCGCAGTAACAACTGTGGGGGTTTCCTCGTTTATAACCTTAACCTTTTTACGCCGGAAAACTAAAACACAAAACACAAAATACTAAGCCCTAATCCAGGCTAGCGCCCAGGTGTTTGAAGACCTTGCGGGAGCAGGCCTGCCGAAATACCGGCAAGCCCCGGTAGTTAAACCCGCTGGCAGCGGAAATCCTTTTCGGGCTAACCAAAACTTTTAGCCTTACCCACCCCGGACCCGAAAGATTGAAGCGCACAACGGGACGATAAACCCGATGCAAGGCCTGCTTTCGTTTCTAAATTGGTATGATTGTTTTTGTTAAAAATTGCTAAAATATAATCTTCAAATTCAATAAACCCGTATAATTACTTAAATTGCGTAATGTGGAATTTTGGCTTTAGAGTAACAATATTTTTCTTTTTTCTTCTATTTTTTAAATCGGTTGGATTTGCACAAAATAAAAATGTACAACTGCCGGGAAACTGGTTTAATCTCGATCTAGTAGAAAGCGGTTTTTTTGGAATAAGTACGGAAAGAGCATATCGTGATATTTTAAAGGATATGAAGCCCAAGCAAAGGGTAATTGTTGCTGTAATAGATGGCGGAGTTGATATAAACCACGATGATTTAAAGGATGTCTTATGGACTAATAAAAAGGAAATTCCTGGTAATGGGATCGATGATGATGGCAATGGCTACGTCGATGATATTCATGGCTGGAATTTCATAGGTTCGAAAAAGGGAAATCTTGAATTCGATAATTTAGAACTCGTTCGGTTATTGAGAATTTACACGCCTAAATATCAATCTACAACAAATTTAACGCCCTTAGATAGTACACAGAAAGAAGAATTCAGGTTGTATAAAAAAATGGTTGGTGATTTTGGTAAGAAATATGAAGATGCAAGCAACACATTTTCTGTTTTAATTGCGATTAATAAGGTGCTTGATTCTGTTGCTAAAACCAGTAAAAAAGAGATTCCGGCTTATGAAGATATTGAAAAATATAAAGCTGATGATGAGGTAGAAGAGCAAGTTAAAACAATTATCAGAAAGGGCTCTAAAGATGATGGTAGTTTTGAAAAGTTTTACAAAAACATCAAGGATGGTTATAAACAATATGATGCTATGTTGAAATATAATTTAAATCCGAAATATGATATGCGTTCAGAGCTTGTGGGTGATGATTATGCTGATTCAAGACAGAAAGATTATGGTAATAATGACGTTAAAGGTCCGGATGCTTTGCATGGCACACATGTATCAGGAATAATTGGCGCAAACCGTTCCAATATGCTAGGTACTAATGGTGTGGCAAATAATGTTAGCATTATGGCGATTAGAGTGGTGCCAACAGGCGATGAACGGGATAAGGATGTTGCAAATGGCATTCGTTATGCTGTTGATAATGGGGCGAAAGTAATTAATATGAGTTTTGGGAAATCATATAAATGGGATAAGAAAATTGTGGATGAGGCTGTCAGGTATGCCGAAACCAAGGGGGTGTTATTGGTGCATGCTGCTGGGAACGATAATCAGAATAATGACATTGATGAAAACTTTCCGAATAAATTTTACGAAGGAAAAGAAGCGGATGCTTATAAATTAGCTCATAAAAAGCCAGTATTGGCAGATTTTACGCCGCCGAAGCATACGCCTCAAAGTAACGGGATGGGAATGAGGCCTCCAATGGCTCGGCCTATGGCTGTAAAGGCTGCTCCTTTGGATACAATAAAATATGAACTTCCCCATGCATCAAATTGGATTGAGGTTGGTGCCAGCGCCTACAAGGACGATGAAAATTTAAAAGCAGATTTTTCCAACTACGGTAAATATACTGTTGATGTATTTGCACCCGGTTTTCTCATTAATTCTACCGTTCCTGGCAACAAATATGAGGAATTGGATGGTACAAGCATGGCTTCTCCGGTAGTTTCAGGCTTGGCTGCTTTGATATTGAGTTATTATCCAGCATTAAAACCTGCTCAGCTTAGGGAAATTATAATTAAATCGGTAACAAAAGTGCCGCACAAAATAAAATACAAAAATGAAAAAGGTGAAAATGTAAGGGTTCCTTTTAGTGATATATGTGTTAGCGGTGGTATAGTAAATACATATAATGCATTAAAACTCGCAGCGACCTATTAAAAATTAGGGAGAAAGATTTTCACTACATTATGAACCTATCTTTGTGTCTATCGTTTTTAAAAAATCCTGAAAGGTACCAAAATGATATTTTTTATTTTTCATCCAAATAATTAAATTTTCCATACGCTTAATCATTTTCTCTCCTGTATTTTTTGTAACATAACCGGGAAATCCAAAACGTTCAGAATCGTTTAAATCTGTAAATTCCCATGGATGGAAATAAACATTCAGGTATTTATCTTTACTATATGTCCAACTTGCCAATAATTTATAAATACCTAACGGCAGGTTGTGAAAAGATAGCCAGAATAAAGGAAACCTTATAAAAGGACTTACCGATGCAGGAATTTGCAATACATTTTCTTTGGTGAAAAACGTTCTTGAAACATTTAAATTATTATATCTGCCCGGCAAAAATGTTGGATTAATTGATGTATTATAAGCATAGCCGGCTTTTTCAATTTCTTTTTCATCAACTGGCATCATTCTGGCCATTCTGTACCCGGTCACTTCCGCTCCTGAAAGTTCCTGGAGTTTTAGCTTCGATTGTAACAGATGCTCCGGCTTAAAATCTGAATGGTAGTATCCGTGAGAGGCAAGTTCATGACCAGTTTCTGTAATTCTTTTAATGAGGTCGGGAATATTTTCTGCGAAAGTCACCGTACAGAAAAAAGTAGCTTTAACATTGTATTTATCTAAAATATCTAGAATTGCAATTGTTCCAGTTCTCGAAATTGCAATTTGGTCGGAAAATGAAATTTCCTTTCCATATTCAAATGGCATGTCGAATTCTTCGATATCAAAACTTAAAAGAACCATTATTTTGGAGGGAGGTTTGTTGAACGTATAATATAATTAGGCCTATTTTTAGATTGCATAAACATTTTACCCACATAGATACCTATTATGCCTAAAATAATTAATTGCAAGCCACCGAAGAAAACAATTGTCATTATAACAGATGCCCAGCCAGAAACCTCAACCTTATTTACAAATGCATAAATGATGTAAGGAATATAAAGTACCGAGGCAAAGGACAAAATGAATCCTAAATATACGGCAGAGTAAAGCGGTTTTATGCTGAAAGAGGTAACGCCATGCAGCGCAAGATTAAACATTTTTTTGAGCGTATACTTACTTTTGCCAGAGAAACGTGCGGCCGGGTTATATCTTATCGCAAATTGCTTAAAGCCCAACCATTTCACTAAGCCTCTCAAAAAAGGCTCGTTTTCATGAAAATTACGGAAAACGTTGACAACCTTTTGGTCCAATAGGCGGAAATCTGCTGCGCCAGCTTCCAGTTCGATATCTGAAAGTGAGTTTAAAATCTTATAAAATAAACTTGAAGAATTTCTCTTTCCCTTTGATAGGCTAGGATCTTCTTCTCTTATCGTATACACAACCTCAAAACCCTCTTCCCATTTCTTTAACATTTCAGGAATTATTTCCGGCGGGTGTTGCATATCGCAATCCATGGAAATTACGCAATCGCCGAAAGCATGGTCCATACCGGCTTTAACGGCCAATTGATGCCCGAAGTTTTTAGAAAACTCTAAGAAAAATATATTATCAGCTGTTTCCGAATAATTCTTAATTTTTTCAAGTGTATTATCCGCACTGCCATCATCCACTATAATAAGCTCGTAATCATAATTTATTTGCGTAAAAACCTTGCTGATACTTTCCGCGATTACAAAAATATTATCGGCTTCGTTGTAAGCGGGAATAACTATAGAAACTAATTTTTTCATTTATCTGTAAGCACATAAGTTTCAAAATCTTCTTTCATCATTTGATAGATAATGGTAAGCCAAATCAATACACAAGGTAGGGCTTTGAGCGAATATAGACGAACAAATTCTTTAGCAGCTTCAGGAATAATATCCGTTGGAGATAAACTAGTTAATATAAACGCAAACGTAAATAAACAAATTGCCAGAATACTTTTTGGATTAGGTTGTGCCGTAAACCAGATTGCAACACCTGCAAATGCTATAATGTAGGTTGGTGATTCTGAACCACTGCTGAATATTACTGTAAAAATTAATGTTGATGCAAGCAACATTATGCGGAAAGCTAAATTTTTATATTGCTTAACCCGTAAATAGGGGAGGCCGAAGAGTAAAACCCCGCCTATTAAAAAGGGCCAATTCGGGATATTAATATTTCCTGAAATTCTTCGGGCCATGCCCATTACTGAAATATCCTGAAAAGACGTTAACGAAGCATTTATTTCATTTTTGTGAATCAGCGAATTGTACCAATCTGCGTAAGATTGAATAACAAATGCCGGAGATGAAATGGCCATTGGTAAAATAAATACAATTAGAAACGCAGCGAAACCACTAAAAATAAATTTCAATTTGTGGTTTGTAAAGAAGAAAAATGCCAGTCCAACAATGCCATACAGTTTTACAAACGTTCCAAATGCAATAAAAAATGCAGAATGAACTTCTTTTTTCTTTATAAGATAGGAGAAACTTAAAATTATTGTTCCTGTTAATGCAATATTGAATTGGAAACTAAATAATGCGGTCAAGGTTTCGTGAGCACAAATCCAGGCTATAAGTGAACGTTTATTCAGCGTTACTGGAAGGCTATAAATTCCCCAAAGTAAGATTAGTACATTAGCAATATTCCAGAATGTCATGCCTAATCCATCAGGCAAAACCGCAAATGGTGCAATAAATATGGAAAAAAATGGACCATAATGGTTACTATCCTGATACGCCGGATAATTACTGTATAAATTCTCGAAGTTTATTATATGCAGGTATACATATTTAAAAATAGAATAATTGTTGTAACTATGATGCAGATATTGCTTTGCGCTCGCAACTATGGCCAGCAACAAATAAAGGCTAAAAACTACCTGCTTTTTTAGCAGAAACGTAGATAGTTTAACAAAATTAAATTGCTTAAGGAAACTCATTTGTGATTAGTGCCGCAATATAAGAATTTTATTAATGTTGATTAATTATGAAACAAGCTTTGATGCGTAGGCGTGGTGCTTGTAAAAAAAAACACGCAAACTAATAGATTTTCTTAATTGCTCATACAAACCGATTTAACTTTCGAACCCCTCGATAAAATAGGGTGCAGCAAAAAATAATGCCGGCATCGTTAAAATTATTAATCAATTGGTTTTGAAAATTCATCGATAATTTTCATTACAGTTATCGCCTCATAAATACTGCAGGGATTCGGTTCCGAACCATTAATATAGCCGACAACACTTGCTATCATCGGTTGTTCTATGTGCTCAGGATGTTCAAAACTAAAAACCTCCTTGTTACCTTTTATTTTTAATGTTATAGATTTTCCAAACACAGCGAAACTAATACTTCCTTTGCTCCCGATGATTTCGCATAAATCTATGTCTTCATTTTCATCAACATTAAAACACCAGGAGCCATTAAACACAATTTGATTCCGAAATAAAATACTTCCAGACACCTGTTCAGCAACATCATTTACACTTTTTCGAAGACTGAAACCATCATACTTTATAGGATCGCCAAAAAGATACAGCATCAAATCAAGCTGATGAGGTGAAAGATCATGAAAATATCCTCCACCCGAAATTTTTGGATTTGTGCGCCAGTCTGCCGCGTTTCTGGTAACCAATGCCGGTTTTGTTCCTTGCCACAATCTAAGTTGCACTGTTCTAACATCACCGATAATATTATCAGCCAGCAGTTCTTTAATTTTTAAAAACAAAGGTACTTTGCGGCGGTAGTGGGCGACTACAAGTTTTCCATTATTTTTTTCAACGGCCTCTGCCATTTCAATGGCTTCTGCAGTGTTTAACGAAACAGGTTTTTCAACGTAAACAGGAAGGCCTTTTTTTAAAGCAGCCAAGGTATATTCGAGGTGACTGGATGGAGGAGTTGCGATATAAATCGCGTCAATAGCCAGATCGTTGATTAATTTACTGGCATCACTATACCATTTCTCTACTTTATGGCGGTTGGCATAATCTTCCGCCTTCTCTGCGTTACGCCGCATAACAGCAAGCAGTTTACTATTGTCAACCTTATTAAAGGCTGGTCCACTTTTTTTCTCGGTTACATCCCCGCAACCAATTATTCCCCAGGATATTGTTTTCATTAGTTAAATTAACGGTTTTAAATATAAAAGTGTTTTCTCTTAAAATTAAATACGATTTTTGTTTTCGATGAGTAGGCCTTGATAATATGATGTTTTAGAAGTAGATGACACCTTCCTTCCTGCTTTATATGGGAGCAAATCTGCTGTTAGATAGAAGACTTAGTGCTTATGCTTTTTTCAACCGATGAAAAGCACTGGTATACAAAGGTTATGTACAGTAAAAACTAAAAGTAACATGATTAAAAAAGTTAAAATTATAGACGCTGGCAGTGGGGAAAGGTTTGGAGTTGCTGGTGGAAATTACAGAATTGTTATTTCCGGAACACAGACAAACGGAAATTATGCGGTAATCGAGATGAATGTTCCTCCAGGAGGGGGGCCGCCACCCCATTCGCATCCAGAAACGCAGGAAATGTTTTATGTTCTGGAGGGCGAAGTAGAATTTAAAACGGAAGCGGGAAAACAAATAGTAACAAAAGATGGATTTGTAAATATCCCTTTTGGCGGCGCAGTGCATTGCTTTATAAACAATTCGAAAGCCAATGCACGATTGCTTTGTACCGTTGTTCCAGCTGGACTGGAAAAACTTTTCGAAGAAATTGGCCCGCCTGTAACCGATGGACAGATGCTACCTGTTCCGGAGTTGACGGAACAAAGAAAAGAATTTCTGAAGGCGATGGATATTAAGTACAATCAAAAAACCTATCCGCCAGGCTTTTTGGATCAGCCTAAATAATAGATTTTAACTATTTGATTATAGACTTTTATGATTGTTTTTCCTGCTGATTTTAAGCTATTTTTATGCTAGCGAGTAAATCATAAAATTTAACCAAAATACGTAATATGGAAAATGATATCAGCAAATGTCCATTTCATAATGGCAGCCTCAATCAAAATGTTGGGGGAGGCGGAACAAGAAATAAAGATTGGTGGCCTAATCAGTTAAAATTAAACATCTTAAGGCAGAATTCTCCCTTATCAAATCCAGAAAAAGATTTTGACTATAGCGAAGCCTTTAAAAGTTTAAATCTTGAAGCTGTTAAAGCTGATTTGCATGAGTTGATGACGGATTCGCAAGACTGGTGGCCGGCAGATTTTGGTCATTACGGTGGGTTGTTTATCAGGATGGCATGGCACAGCGCCGGAACTTACCGGGTTGGCGATGGACGAGGTGGCGCAGGGGCAGGCTTACAGCGGTTTGCGCCTTTGAATAGCTGGCCTGATAATGTAAGTTTGGATAAAGCCAGACGCTTACTTTGGCCTATTAAACAAAAATACGGCCGCAAGATATCTTGGGCAGACTTGATGATTCTTGCAGGTAATATCGCCTTAGAATCTATGGGTTTTAAAACTTTTGGTTTTGCTGGCGGACGTGAGGATGTTTGGGAAGCGGATGAATCTGTTTACTGGGGCTCTGAAAAGACTTGGCTGGGTGGAGATATTCGTTATGCGCACGGTTCTCCAGGTGTTGAAGGCCATGGCGTATTGGTTAGTGATGATGATGCCGATGGTGATGTGCATACCCGTAATCTTGAAAAGCCGCTTGCGGCTGTGCAAATGGGCTTGATATATGTAAATCCGGAAGGCCCCGACGGAAACCCCGACCCACTAGCTGCAGCTAAAGATATTCGGGATACCTTCGGAAGAATGGCCATGAATGATGAAGAAACGGTTGCCTTAATCGCTGGAGGCCATACTTTCGGCAAAACTCATGGAGCGGCATCGGCCGATAATGTTGGTAAAGAACCGGAAGCTGCCGGTATAGAAAGCCAGGGCTTTGGCTGGAGTAACAGTTTTGGTTCTGGAAAAGGTGCAGATACAATTACGAGCGGGCTTGAAGTAACCTGGACCAAAACTCCGACA
>Ga0160435_1000458_pt1 | contig 13857 bp, 15 predicted proteins | sample HID1973K_E0MG_FD_108213 | JGI IMG/M metagenome (GOLD analysis project Ga0160435, IMG submission 108213) | Enriched mosquito-associated microbial communities from UW Madison campus, WI, USA - HID1973K_E0 MG | ecosystem: Host-associated > Arthropoda: Insects > Digestive system > Unclassified ...
GAAGCTCACCGAGGCGGAGCGCGACGAGATCAAGGACTACACGTTCTCGCTCCTCTACGAGCTCTACGACAACGAGGTGCAGTACACGCAGGACCTCTACGACGGCGTCGGCCTCACCGAAGACGTCAAGAAGTTCCTGCACTACAACGCCAACAAGGCGCTCATGAACCTCGGCTACGAGCCGATGTTCCCCTCGAGCGTCACCAACGTGAACCCCGCCATCCTGTCGGCGCTCTCACCGAACGCCGACGAGAACCACGACTTCTTCAGCGGGTCGGGGTCCTCGTACGTCATCGGCAAGGCCGTCGCGACGGAGGACGAGGACTGGGACTTCTGAGTTCGGTCTCACCACGAAGGGGATGCCGCGCGCGTTGCGCCGGCATCCCCTTCGTCGTTCTCGGCCCAGGTCAGGGCGCGTGCACGATGGCACCGGACTCGGCTGACGGCGTCGTGCGATCCCCGCTCGCTGTGACGCGGGCGACGTCGACGAAGGGCGCGCGCCCGACGACGATCGCCGCGACGACCATGAGGGCCGCGCCCAGCCAGTACGGCGCGGATGGGGCGACGGCCGCGTAGAGGACGCCGGCGGCGACCGGGGCGATGGTGCCCATGGCGGCGTTCAGCGACTGCGTCGCGCCACCGAGCCAACCCTGCTCGTCATCGCCGACAGTGTTCGACATCGCGCCGTCCATGGCGGCCTGCGAAGCGCCCTGGCCCGCGGCGAGCATCAGCGCACCGAGCACGAAGACCCAGGGCTGCGCCAGGACGGATGCCACGAGCGCGAGCGCCGACAGTCCGACGATCTGCGCCACGATGCCGCTGATGATCACACCGCGCTCCCCCAGCCGGGGGAGGAGGATGCCGAGGAGCACGCCCTGCACGACGATGTCGATGATGCCGACCGTGGCGATGAGGAGGCCGATGGCGGTCGGTCCCCACTGGATCGCGTCGAACGCCAGCACGCTGAAGTTGTTGACGAAGAACCCGAAGGGCAGGGCGAGGAGGCCGAAGCCGATCATCAGGCCGCGCAGCTCCGGGCGGCGGAACGCGTCGCGGAACACGGCGAGCGGGTGCAGGTCGCGAAGGGCGAGCGACGCGATCCGCTTCTCGGGCGCGAGGCTCTCCGGGAGGAGAAGCAGCGCGAGGATGGCTATCGCGAACGAGACGCCGGCAGTCACGAAGACGGGGAGATCGACGCTGATGGCCGCGAGGAGGCCGCCCACGGCCGGGCCGACCATCGTGCCGATCCCCGAGAGGGCGCCCAGGACACCGAATCGCTGCGCGCGCTTCTCCGGCGGCGTGATGTCGGCGAGGTAGGCGAAGAGCGCGGGAAGGTCTCCCGCTGTCGCACCCTGGATGACGCGGGCGAGCAGCAGCACCCAGAGAGCTCCGCCGATGCCGAACAGGGTCATGCCGAGGGCTGCGCCGAAGGCCGCGACGATGATCACAGGGCGGCGCCCGAAGCGGTCGGAAAGACGGCCGAGGAAGGGGGCGGCGAGGAAGGCGCACAGGCCGTTGACGGCCTCGAGCACACCCACCCAGACGGCGAGGTCGCCCTCGTTCGAGACGTACTGGAGGACGACGAAGGGGAGCACAGGGAGGACGACGGTCATGCCGGCGGTGGTGAGCATCGTCAGCACGATGAGCATGAGCCACGCGCGGCGGCCGGATGCGGCCGATCCGCGCGAGGAGACAGGTGGGATGGGTGAAGTCATACCGAAACTGTATCAATACCAATATTGGTGTCAATACAGAATCAGATCGACTTCGATAGTGTGGAGCACATGACCGAACCCCTGGGACGTCGCGAGCGCAAGAAGGCGGCGACGCGGAAGAACATCTCCGACGTCGCGACCCTGATGTTCCTCGAGCGGGGGTTCGACGCCGTCAGCATCCGCGAGATCGCGGAGGCCGCCGACGTGTCGCCGACGACCGTTTTCGCACACTTCCCGCAGAAGGAAGCGCTGGTCTTCGACGAAGACGACGAGCAGCGCGAGCGCTTGGTCGCGGTCGTCCGCGATCGTCCGAGCGGCGTCTCGATCCACCGCGCGCTCTACGACTTCTACGCCGAGGAGGTGCGCATCAGCGCCGCCGAGCACGGCGACGACGTGACGCAGCGATTCATGCGGTTCCTCAACGAGACGCCGGCACTCCGCGACTACGGAGCGAGGATGTGGCTGCGGCACGAGGTGTCGCTGGCCGACGCCATCGCCGAAGAACTCGGTCTGCCCGAGCCTACGCACGAGGTGCGCGCGTATGCGCGCTTCGTCCTGCAGATGCAGATCCTCGTCAGTGAGAGTGCGGAGCCTCTCGCCATGCTCGACGCGGGCTTCGCGATCCTCGAGCACGGATGGGTGCCGTCGCCAGCGCGCCTCGACGGATGACCGCGACGCAGACGCCCGCTCCCTGATCTGGCAGGGTGAGGTGCATGCGCATCGCCGTCACAGGATCCTCCGGCAAGCTCGGCACCGTCGTCGTCCGGGAGCTGCGTGCTGCCGGTCATGAGGTGATCGGACTGGATGCCGTCGGTGCCCGCGAGGCGGGCTTCGTCCAGGTCGACCTCACCGACTATGGACAGGTGATCGACGCCCTGACCGCGGTCGGCGACCGTCACGACGGCGTCGACGCGCTGGTGCATCTCGCGGCGATTCCCGCTCCCGGCATCCGCTCGGACGTCGCCACGTTCCACAACAACATGACCGTCACGTTCAACGTGCTCTGGGCGGCGATCCGGCTCGGGATCACCCGCATCGCGTACGCGTCGAGCGAGACCGTCCAGGGTCTGCCCTTCGACGTCCCGCCGCCGTACGTCCCGGTCGACGAGGACTACCCGGCACGCCCGGAATCGGTGTACTCCGTCGTGAAGCACCTCGAGGAGCAGCTGGCCATCGAGCTCGTCCGCTGGCATCCGGACGTCTCGATCACGGCGCTGCGATTCTCGAACGTGATGGTCCCGGAGGACTACGCCGAGTTCCCGTCGTTCGACGATGACGCGCGCCTGCGGAAGTGGAACCTCTGGAGCTACATCGACGCGCGCGACGGTGCGCAGGCGATCCTCCGCGCGCTGGAGGTCGCACCGGCCGGCTTCGACCGGTTCCTCATCGCCGCCGCTGACACCGTGATGAGCCGGTCGAATGCGGAGCTGGTCGACGAGGTGTTCCCGGGAGTGGAGCGGCGCGGCGACCTGGGAGTGAACGATTCGCTCTTCTCGACGGCGAAGGCGCAGCGCCTGCTCGGCTACCGGCCGGCCCATTCCTGGCGCGACGAGACCGACTAGCGGCGGATCTCGAGGGTTCGGGCCTACGAGGCGAGGAGGATGTAGGCCGCGAAGACGATCCAGACGATCGTGACGCTCACCGGGATGAAGAGGTCGAGCTTGAGGCGCGTCTGCCTCATCGTTCGGAAGCGCTGCCCGGCCGGCATGTCGATGTGCGACGCGACACGCGCGCGCAGGGGGCGTCCGCGCCAGAGGTTCGCATAGGCGCGCTCCGACAGCCGCGCGGCGTCGGTGGTCTCGCGCGGCGAACCGGAGCTGTCGAAACGCGATCCCAGATCGAACTTGTGGAAATCGACGATGGCGCAACGGGCGAAGATCACCGGGAAGAACACGTACCAGGTGGTGACCATCGCCAGGACGAGCACCGTGAAGAAGGGCAGCCTGTCGCCGACCCCGAGCAGGATGGCGCCGACCGCGAGGTACAGGGACTGCGCCGACATCGACAGGCCCCGGTACGACTGCACGTTGGCTTCGTACGTCGACCACTGACTGTCGGGGCTGATGTGTCCCTGATGCTGCTCGACCATGTTCCCGAGCCTAGGGGTGGTCGAGGGTGCTGTGATTCCGCGTCACGCCATCGAGTCGGCCCAGCCCGCGATGTCGACGCCGTGGTTCTCGGGCGACGCGATCGTGTACCACTTCGGCGCCTCGGAATCGTCGACGATGCGTCCGCCGGCGGCGACGGCGGCCCGCACGCGCGGCTCGACCTCCTCGGCCGGCACCGAGACGTCGATGTGCGTCCGCCCTCGGCCGGGCCGGGGCGGCGAGACCTCGTGGAACCAGAGGTGCGGGCCGCGGCGCAGCGGATCGGTGAGGTCCTCCTCGCCGTTGCGCTCGTAGGTGCCGAACGCCGCCTCCCAGAACGGGCGGGTGTCGGCCCCGGCATCCTGGGCGACAGCGATGCCCACCACCTGCAGCATGCGAGGGTCGGGCGTCAAACCCCGGCGGTGGGCCGCGGCGCTCACGGCGGCGGCGAGCTCACCGTCCGCGCGGCTCAGCGCGCCGTCGCGGCGACTGGCGGAGCGGACCGTGACGCCTTCGGGCCGCACATCGACGTCGGGATCGTGGCCGACCTCGGCCGCGGCCGCCGCGACGTCGGCGACGAACGCGGCGGCCTGGGCGAACGAGTCGGTGCGGTAGAAGACGTGCGCACCCCAGAAGAGCACCCGCCAGTCGGCGACCCCGGGCATGGCATGGAACTCGAGCGGCATCAGCTGGACGAAGCCGCCCTCATCGGCGCTCATGACCAGACCGGCAGCTGCTGAAGCGTCCAGGTGTTGCCGTCGGGATCGTCGAACGAGACGAAGCGGCCCCAGTCGAGCTCCTCCACGCCGCGCGCGTCGACGCCCGCCCCCTGCAGCTGCGCGAGAGCGGCGTCGGCATCGGGCACGACCACCTGGATCGTGTTCTGGCGGCCCGGCTCGAGGTCGATGCCGAGGCCCTCGCCGATGGCGATCGAGCAGGCCGAACCGGGGGGAGTGAGCTGGACGAACCGCATGTCGGGCGAGGGTCTCTGGTCGTGGTCGGCGTGGAAGCCGATCTTCACGTAGAAGTCCTTCGCGCGGTCGACATCGGTGACCGGGACGAAGATGAGCTCGATCTTCCAGTCCATGGGAGTCTCCTTCTCTCCCATCTGACGGTACGCGGGGCCTCCGACACGCGGAACCCCTCGTTAGCATGGTGCCTATGACCGACCAGAACCCCCGATTCAGCCCCGTCATCGCGCTGCTCGCAGTGTCGGCGATGTGGGAGGGGCAGCTGTCGGCGGTGCTGCGCGACCTCGGCATCACGACCCGCAAGTTCGGCCTCCTCGGTCACATCTACGCCGAGCCGGGCATCTCCTTCTCCGAGCTCGCCCGCCGCTCCCACATCACGGTGCAGTCGGCGCACACGGCCGTGCGGACGCTCGTCGACGAGGGACTCGTGCAGGATGCCACGGCGCACGCGGGCGCCGCGAGCGATCTCAACGTCACTCCGAAGGGCGCGCAGGTGCTGAAGGAGGCCCGCGACCGACTCGCGGAGCTCGACGGCGCGCTCGCGTCGCGCCTGCCGAAGGTCGCCGAATCGCTCGACGGCATCCGCGCGGGCATCGTCTGAGCGCGAGCGCTCACACCGCGCGTTCAGATTGGCGCTTAGCCTTCAGGTAGACTGAAGGAGTGTTCCGCACCCCGTTCTCCGCCTTCCGCATCCTCGCCGTCGCCGAAGCCGTCACCTGGACTCTGCTCATCTCCGGACTGATCCTCCGCGCGACCCTCGACTGGAGCCTCGCCGTGACGATCGCCGGCGGCATCCACGGCTTCGTCTTCCTGTCCTACGGGGCCACGGCGCTCCTCGTCGCCCTCAACAACCGCTGGCGACCGGGGCCGACGGTGCTGGCGATCGGCTCGGCCGTCGTGCCGTACGCCACGATCCCGGTGGAGATGTGGCTCCACCGCCGGGGGCTTCTGGCCGGCTCGTGGCGCACGACGACGGACTCGGGCGATCGCCACTGGTACGACGCGCCGCTCCAGTGGTTCCTCCGCCGGCCGTGGGTGCTCGTGCTCCTGATCGCGCTCGCGGTGACGCTCCTGTTCGTGGTGCTGCTGCTGATCGGCCCGCCCGGAGGCAAGTGACCGGCGATCCTGCGGGTAGCGTGGCGGGATGGTCCGTTCGATCGCTCGCGGCGCTCTGGCAGCGCTCCTCCTCGCCGCCGGAGCCTCCCACCTGACGACCCTCCGCCGGGGCTTCCGCATCGCGGTCCCGGACTGGGCGACACGGCTCTTGCACACCGATAAGGACACGATCGTCGTCGTATCCGGCGTCGTCGAGGTGATGCTCGGCGCCGCCCTCGTGCTGCTGCCGGGGGAGCGGCGTCGCGTCGGCGCGGCGATCGCGGCGTTCTTCGTCGCCGTGTTCCCGGGCAATGTGCACCAGTGGCGTCGGGGCACGTCGGCGCCGGGGCTCGACACCGACGCGCGTCGCCTCGCGCGGCTCTTCCTCCAGCCCGTGCTCGTCGCGTGGGCGCTCTGGTCGACGCTCCGGCGCTGATCCTTCCGCCCCACTCCTTCCACAGCACCGGAGGAAGAAGTCCATTCAGAAGAAACAGTCCGCAACGGAATTTCTCCGCCTCGCCTGCGTTTGATTGCCTGTCATGGTGAGTGTGAGCGCGATCGAGTCCGAACAGCAGTCCTACCTCGAGTGGGGCGACACGCGACGGCAGGCGGTGACCGCGCCGCAGGGCGCGCTCTCTCTGGTTCTGACCCACTGGTCCCCGGCGGGCGAGGAGCCCGTGGCGGAGGCGACCGCGCGCGAGGGACACCCGGCATCCGCGCTGTTCACGCGGCTCCAGCGCACCGACATCGAGACGGGCCTCCCGCAGGAGGGGTACCGCATCTGGCGCCAGGACTCGCCCGCGAACCTCGCTTTCGAGGACATCGAGCGCTACGACTACGACCCCGCCTGGGTGATCGAGGGCCGGTTCGAGCTGGTGGACGAGGAGCGGGTCGTCCCGTTCGAGCACATCAAGGATGCCGGCGCCAGCCGCACGCTGCCCGTCTCGGGCGACCTCGTCTTCGAGGTCGACGGCACCGAATTCCGGATGGCTGCCTTCGACACGGTCTACGGCGGGACCGCCAAGCTCCAGCTCGTGTTCGGCGACCGCACGAACGGCGTGGAGTCCTACGGCGCGGGCCGCTTCCTCTTCCTCGACCACCCCGCCACCGAGGGTCTCGTCCCGGGCGACAGCATCCCGATCACCGTCGACTTCAACCGCGCCACGGTGCCGCCCTGCGGGTTCTCGAACCAGATGAACTGCCCGCTGCCGCCGCTGCAGAACCGTCTGCCGTTCCCGGTGCGCGCCGGCGAGAGCCGCGTGCGGTTCGCCGACGGCTTCTCGCTCTGAACGTCCCCTCGACCCCGTCGCCGGGCCTGCACCCCCGCCGACGACCACCCACAGCAAAGGAACTGACGTGACTTCACGCCGCCTGTCCCGAGTCCTCACCGCGGCTGCCGCTGCGACGGCCGGACTCCTCGTCCTCGCCGGCTGCGCAGCCGGCACCGCCGGTCCGGGCGCTTCGGCGACCGCCGACCCCGCCGCAGAGATCGTGGTCGGCTCGCAGAACGAGCCCACGAACCTCGACCAGATCTTCGGCGGCTCGTCGGGCGTCACCGAGGTCTTCACCGGCAACGTGTACGAGGGTCTCTTCAAGATCACCGACGACGCCGAGGTCGAGCCGCTGCTGGCCGCCGAGACCGAGGTGTCCGACGACGGACTGGTGTACACGTTCACGCTGCAGGATGCCGCGTTCCACTCCGGCAAGGCGCTGACGGCCGACGACGTGAAGTACAGCCTCGAGCGCTTCATCGGCGAGGACTCGATCGCCGCCCGGAAGCGCCAGCTGAGCGTCATCGACCACGTCGACGTCGTCGACGAGAAGACGGTGGAGGTGACGCTCCTGCAGCCGTCGATCAGCTTCACCTACAACCTCGGCTACGTGTGGATCGTCAACTCCGAGGCGGGCGACCTCACGACGACCGCCGACGGCACGGGACCCTACGCGCTCGCGGACTACCGCAAGGGCGACTCCATCTCGCTCGAGGTGAACGCCGACTACTGGGGCGAGGCTCCCGCCAACGGCGGCGTCGTCTACCAGTACTACGCCGACCCGACGGCGCTGAACAACGCGCTGCTCACGAACGCCGTCGACCTCGTCACGAGCCAGTCGAACCCCGACAGCCTCGCGGAGTTCGAGTCGGCCGGCTTCCAGATCATCGAGGGCACGTCCACGACCAAGGAGCTCCTCGCCTTCAACGACCGCACCGCGCCGTTCGACTCCGTCGAGGTGCGCAAGGCCGTCTACTCGGCCATCGACCGCCAGAAGCTCCTGGATGCCATCTGGGACGGCCGCGGCGATCTCATCGGCTCCATGGTGCCGCCGTCCGAGCCCTGGTACCTCGACCTCGCCGACAACAACCCGTACGACCCGGCCCTGTCCGAGTCGCTCCTGACCGAGGCCGGCTACGCCGACGGCTTCACCTTCACCCTCGACACGCCCGACTCGGGCGTCCACTCGACGGTGGCGGAGTTCGTGAAGTCCGAGCTGGCGAAGGTCGGCATCACGGTCGAGATCAACATCATCACCGACGACGAGTGGTACCAGAAGGTCTACACCGACACCGACTTCCAGGCGACGCTGCAGGGTCATGTCAACGACCGCGACATCAACTTCTACGGCAACCCCGACTTCTACTGGGGCTACGACAACGCCGACGTCCAGACGTGGCTCACCGAGTCCGAGGCGGCCTCGAGCGTCGAGGAGCAGACCGAGCTCATCAAGAAGGCGAACCAGCAGATCTCCGACGATGCGGCGAGCGTGTGGCTCTACCTCAACCCGCAGCTGCGCATCGCCGCCGAGGGTGTCTCGGGCGTCCCGCAGAATGGTCTGAACTCGCTGTTCTACGTGTACGACATCACGAAGGCCTGAACTCGGTAGGGTCTCAGCATCACTCGGTACCTGCTACGACGGACAGGATTGCTGCTGCTGGCGTTCGCGCTGGCGGTGACGATCCTGTTCGTCGTACTCCGAGTGCTGGGCAACCCCGTCTTCGCGCTGATCTCGGTGGGAGCGACGGATGCCGAGATCGCCGCCGCCGCAGCACGCCTCGGCGTCGATCGGCCGATCCCCGTGCAGTTCGCGGAGTACATCGGTCAGCTGCTGTCGTTCGACCTCGGCCAGTCCTTCACCAACCACCTCTCCGTCGGCGATGAGATCCTGCGCCGCCTGAACGTCACGCTCCCGCTCACCCTCCTCTCGTTCTTCCTCTCGGTGCTGATCGCGGTGCCGGTGGGCTTCTTCGCCGCGTGGAAGGCGCGCACCTGGTACGGCACCGCGTTCTCGGCGGCGACACAGCTCGGCGGCGCCATCCCCGTGTTCTGGGTCGGCATCCTGCTCGTCTCGGTGCTGTCTCTCGGGTGGCGCCTGTTTCCGGCGGGCGGGTTCCCCCGCACCGACTGGGAGGATCCGGGTGCCGCGCTGTACGCGCTGGCGCTCCCGGTGCTGACGATCGCGCTCGTGGCCGGCAGTGACCTCGCGCGGTACGTGCGCAGCGCCACGCTCGACGTGCTCGGGCAGCAGTACCTGCGCGCGGCCCGGGCGACGGGGCAGAGTTTCGGCACCGCGCTCTGGCGTCATGGCATCCGCAACGGCGTCGTCCCGCTCATCTCGATCCTCGCGATCCAGCTGTCGACGACATTCGTCGGCGCTGTCATCATCGAGCGCGTCTTCGCGCTGCCGGGGCTGGGCGACATGCTGCTCGTCGGCATCAAGGAGCAGGACTTCCCGAGCGTGCAGGGCGTGCTCCTCTTCTCGACGGCGCTCGTCCTCCTCCTCGGCTTCGCCGCCGACATCGCCCAGCGGATCATCGACCCGCGGCTTCGCGACAGCCTGTCGGGGAACCGCCGGACGAAGGCCCTCGCATGACCGCCACCACGCTCCCCGTCACCGTCCCGGCGCCGGCGCGTCCTCGGCGCCGGCGTTCGGTGAACCTCGCCGTCGGCGGTGCGCTCTTCGGCCTCATCGCGGTCATCGGGATCGTGTCGGTGTTCTGGACGCCGTTCGCCTTCGACGACACCGAGGGCGGGCGTCTGCAGCCGCCGTCCGCCGAGCACTGGGCGGGTACCGACCGGCTCGGCCGCGACCTCTTCACGCAGCTCATGATCGGCGCGCGGCTCGCGCTGGCCGTCGGGTTCGGGTCGGTCGCGATCGCGGCGGTCGTCGGCATCTCGCTGGGGCTCCTCGCCGCGATCGCCCGGCGCTGGGTCGATGACGCGGTGTCGAGCCTCCTCGACATCGCGATCGCCTTCCCGACGCTCCTCCTCGCGATGCTCATCGTCGCCTGGCGAGGCGCCTCCCTCGAGTCGGCGATCCTCGCGATCGGCCTGGCAGGTGCGGCGGTCATCGCGCGGCTCACACGGGTCAGCGCGACCCGCGTGCTGGCGCAGGACTTCGTCACCGCATCGCGGACGTCGGGGACGAGCACCTGGGGCATCGTGCGGCTCCACGTCCTCCGGAACGTGTGGCCGACCCTCATCGTCCCGCTCGCACTGCAGTTCGGCGGCGCCGTGGGTGCCGAGGCCTCGCTGTCGTACCTCGGGCTCGGCTCCCCGCCGCCGAACGCCTCGTGGGGGCGCATGCTGCAGGAGGCGCAGAGCACGGTGCTCGTCGCGCCGACCGCCGCCGTCGTCCCCGGCATCCTGCTCGTCGCGCTCATCATCGGCGTGAACCTCCTCGCCGACGGGCTGCGCGACGTCGCCGACCCGACCACGAGGAGCATCCGGTGACCGCCCTGCTCGACCTGACGGGTCTCTCGGTGCGGATCGAGGGTCCGGCCCCCCGCACCCTCGTGCACGGCGTCGATGTCTCGCTGGCAGCAGGGGAGCGCCTGGGCATCATCGGCGAGTCCGGCTCGGGGAAATCTCTCACGGCGCTCGCCGTGCTCGGGCTGCTCCCGTATCCGCTCGTCGCGGGCGGCTCGGCACGGATCGCCGGCGACACCGGAGCCATCGAGATCGTCGGCACTCCCGCGCGCCGCCTCGATCGGGTGCGCGGGACCACCGTCGGTGCCGTCTTCCAGGAGCCGTTGGCCTCGCTCGATCCCCTCATGCGCGTCGGGGGGCAGCTGGCGTGGCCGCTGCGACGCCATCGGGGCCTTCGTGGCGATGCGCTCCGCCGCGCCGTGCTCGACGCCCTGGCCGAGGTGCAGCTCGCCGACCCCGAGCGCATCGCGCGCTCGTACATCCACGAGATCTCCGGCGGCCAGCGGCAGCGTGTCGCGATCGCACTCGCCCTCGCCGCCGATCCGCAGCTGCTGATCGCCGACGAGCCGACGACGGCTCTCGACGTCACGGTGCAGGCCGGCATCCTCGACCTCCTCCAGCGCGAGGTCACGGAGCGCGGCATGAGCCTGCTCTTCATCAGCCACGACCTGCCGGTGCTCGCCGGCATCGCCGACCGCGTGCTCGTCATGCGCGGTGGTCGGCAGATCGAGCTCGGCGCCACCGCGCAGATCCTGGCCGCCCCGGTCGATCCCTACACGGCGCAGCTCGTGGCGGCATCGCGCCGGCTCGACGAGTTCCTCCCTGTCGCCGAGAGCGGAGGCGGCGCATGACCGGCACCACCTCTCTCCTCGCAGCCGAAGACGTGAGCTTCGCCTACGGCTCCGCGCAGCCCGTGCTGGCGGACGTCTCGCTCGCCGTCGCGCCCGGCGCGAGCCTCGGGCTCGTCGGCGAGTCCGGCGCGGGCAAGACGACCCTCCTCCGCCTCCTCCTCGGCCTCGCGGCGCCGACGGCCGGACGTGTGGTCTTCGAGGGAGAGCGTCTCGACATCAGGAACGGCCGCGCTCTGCGTCGCTTCCGCCGCGCCGTGCAGCCGGTGTACCAGGATCCGTTCTCGTCGCTCGATCCGCGGATGCCGGTCGGTCGGTCGATCGCCGAGCCGCTGCGCTCCCTGCGGATCGAGGGGGATCACACCGCGCGCGTCACCGAGCTGCTGGAGGCGGTGGGGCTGCCCGCAGATGCCGCCGAGCGGTATCCGGACGCCTTCTCCGGCGGGCAGCGGCAGCGGATCGCCATCGCGCGCGCTCTCGCGCCGCGTCCGCGCCTCCTCCTCGCCGATGAGCCGGTGAGCGCGCTCGACACCTCCGTGCGCATGCACGTCATCGAGCTGCTGCAGCGGCTCGCGCACGAGCAGGGGATCGGGTTCCTCCTGGTCTCGCACGACCTGACGATCGTGTCAGCGCTCTGCGAGCAGATGGCGGTCCTCGAGGCGGGGCGGATCGTCGAGCAGGGACCGACGCGGTCGGTGCTCACCGCGCCCGCGCATCCGTACACCGCGCGACTGCTGGCGTCGGTGCCGCGACTTCCCGCTCCCTGAGTGTGTCGAGCGTGGCAGTGGCGGCCGCCGGGCTCGTCGGTGCCCGAGCTCGTCGAGGGGTCGGCGGTGGTCCGGTCCCCGAGCTTGTCGGTGCCCGGTCCCCGAGCGTGTCGGTCCCCGGTCCCCGAGCTTGTCGGTCCCCGGTCCCCGAGCTTGTCGAGGGGTCGTCCTGACCCGGCCGGTCCCCGAGCCACTCCGGTCCCCGAGCTTGTCGAGGGGTCGCCCCTGCGGCCCGCTCCACGGTCCCCGAGCGTGTCGAGGGGATGGCGGTGGTCCGGCCCCCGAGCTTGTCGAGGGGTCGCCCATCGTCTCCTCCCCAGGCGGGGACGCGTCGGAGTTGTCCACAGGAACCCCCGGTGAAGGGGTCTTTCAGACCCTCCAATGTCGGAGGCCCCCGGAAGAATAGGGGCCATGACGAACACCGGATCACTCACCACGGTCGCCGCGGATGCGGTCGATGCGGTGGTCGACGACCTGATCCGGATCCGGGCCGGGATGGCGGTCCTGCACGCGCAGGAAGCAGCCGTCCTCGCCCGAGCCGTCGAGGTGGTCCAGGCGCAGGGTGAGGCTCCCGGCCCTGCGGAGGTGCGGGATATCCCGCTGCGGTCGATGGCGGCGCAGATCGGTGCCGCACTCCGGGTCTCCGACCGGACGGTGCAGCGTCACCTGTCGGATGCCGTCGTGCTCACCAGCCGGTTCCCCGCGACACATGAGGCCCTCGCTTCGGGCGAGATCTCCCGCGCGCACGTGCAGGTCATTATCGAAACCGGGCTACCGATCGACGACGACGAGGCCCGGGCCGCGTATGAGGCGGCCGCGGTCGAGATCGCCCGCCGCGAGACGCCCGGCCGGCTGCGACCGGCGGTCCGCATGCTCGCGGCCCGGTTGCACCCAGTGCCCCTCGAAGTGCGGCACGCGGACGCGGCGAAAGGCCGGTGCGTGTGGGTGCGGGACCTCGACGACGGCATGGCGGAGCTCATCGCGACGCTGCCGGCGGCGATCGCGCACGGCATCCGCGACCGCCTCGACCGGTACGCGCGACGCGTCATCGACGCGCGACGCGAGAGGAGCAGCGGCGGCGGCGGCATGGGTGACGGCGGCTACGCGGGTGACGGCAGCGAGGACGCGGCTGCCGATGCCGGTGCGACACTGTTCGACGAGCCGACCGTGCACGACACCCGTCGGATCGACGAGGTCCGCGCCGACGTGTTCACCGACCTGCTGCTGACCGGGCACGCGACGCCGGAGGTGTCGAACGCGTCGATCCCCGAGAACGAGGCGATCGTCGCGCACGTGCAAGTGACGATTCCGGTACTGACCGCGCTCGGTCAGGATGCCACCCCGGCCGAATTGGTCGGTCACGCCCCGATCGACACCGCGACCGCACTGCAACTCGCGGGCACCGCATCCGGGTGGGACCGGGTCCTCACCCACCCGATCACCGGGACCGTCCTCGCCGTGGACCGGTACCGGCCCTCCGACCAACTGAAACGAGCACTCCGGGTCCGAGATGAGCACTGCCGGTTCCCCGGATGCCGGATCCCCACCCGCCGATGCGACATCGACCACACCACCGCGAGAGAACACGACGGCCCCACCGAACTCCGCAACCTCGCCCACCTCTGCCGCAGACACCACACCCTCAAACACCACTCCGCCTGGCGAGTCAGA
>Ga0160435_1000461_pt1 | contig 13735 bp, 10 predicted proteins | sample HID1973K_E0MG_FD_108213 | JGI IMG/M metagenome (GOLD analysis project Ga0160435, IMG submission 108213) | Enriched mosquito-associated microbial communities from UW Madison campus, WI, USA - HID1973K_E0 MG | ecosystem: Host-associated > Arthropoda: Insects > Digestive system > Unclassified ...
CAGCATCCTGGTTGCCGGCCCCCAGAACACTGAACAGGTGGCCCAGAGCGCACGCGAAGTAGCCACGGGCGAACGTCCCGGCACTGTGCAGGTGCTGGATCTTGGCGTCACCGAGGCCGCGACGTACCTCATCACCAACCACACGTCCGCAGCAGACCTGCTGGACCTCGTGGTGGCTTCCAACCCGCCCTACGTGGAGCCGTTCTTCACCGACACGCTGGGCAGCGAAATCTTCGGCCAGGCCCGCTCGTACGAGCCGGAACCGTATGACGACGAAGAAAACGTCGAGGCCGGCTACATCAATTACTCCGACACACACCCCAGCCAGGTGGATCCCTACCGCGATGCTCCTGCTGTGCCGCCCAAGCCTCCGGTGCGCCCCGCGGCACCGGGTGCTGCACCTGCCGCCGCCCGCAACAGCGGTTCCGGTGCTGCCGGTGCTGGCGTTGCTGCGGGTGCGGCTGGCGCGGCCGTGGGTGCGGGCGCTGCTGGCCGTGCTCCGGCTTCCGCGCCGGCCGACCCCGAAGCCACTGCCGCTCATCCCGTTCAGCCCTCTGCAGGCCGATCCGCCCCCGAAACCACTGATAGCGGGCATGCCGGGGCCTCTGACTCCGGGCGCCCGAAGGTTTCCCTGTGGTCCGACGACGACTACGCCCAGGCGGACACCCAGGACGACTACGACTACCAGTACGAAGAAGAGCCGGTTGAGGAACGCGCACCGGCCAACAAGAAGGACGCACTCTTCGCCAGGGCAGCAGCACCTGCCGCCGCTGGCGCGACCTTCGCCGGTCGCGGCGACGATGACGATAACGGCGATGACTACGACGACGACCAGGACGACGCAGGGCGTGAGCCGCGGTCCATGCGGTGGCTTGTTGGGGGACTCTTGGCAGTTGTCCTCATCGCCGGACTGATTTTTGCAGTGACAAACCTGGGCAGCCTCTTCACGCAGCCGCAGGCCGGAAGCCCCGCACCCGCTGCTACGACTGGAGCTCCCGAGGCTTCGGCAGCTCCCACGCAGGCGCCCACGTCCGCCCCACCGGCAGTTCCGCCGGCGATTGAAAGCGTGACCCGCCAGGGTAACTTCGACTTTGCTGCCACTTTCGACGGTGACCTGGTCAAGGCCTATGACGGCAACGCAGCCAGCTACTGGTCGGATATGGAATTCGCCACCGAGAACTGGGGCGGCCTCGCTCCCGATGGCGTGACCCTTGCCGTCAAACTGAAGAGTGCGGCCACCGTTTCCTCCATTACGCTCTCGCAGCTTGGGGGATCGGGCGGAAGCATGACTGTCTACACCAACGACCGGCCATCCCTTGACGGTGCAAAGTCAGTGGGAACCAACAGCTTCACCTCCGGTGACCTGAACCTGCCGCTTGCTGAACCCGTCAAGGCCCAGTACGTCATCGTCGCAATCAATGCGCTTCCCAAGCTCGCAGCACCGAAGACCAGGTACGGCTACGGTCTCCGCCTCGCCGAAATCAAGGTTCAGTAGGCGGTCTCGGTAACCTCTGCGTGCCAGCCCGCGCACGCCCTGTAATCTGGAAAGAGTGTCCTGCCGAGATAGCTCCATTCCTTCTGTCTGCGATCTTCTCTGCCCGGACGCCGGAATATTCAGCATCCAGTAGCAGTTGTGCCATGTGGCCGGCCTCCACACGGAGGCGCGTCGAACAAGGAAGAGGTTCACCGTTCAGTGACCATCGCAGAAACCACCGCGTCCGAAGTACGTGATGTCATCATTGTCGGCTCGGGCCCGGCGGGGTACACGGCAGCCGTCTACACTGCCCGAGCCAACCTCAAACCCTTGCTGTTCGCAGGCTCAGTAACCGCCGGCGGCGAGCTCATGAACACCACAGACGTGGAAAATTACCCGGGGTTCCCCGAGGGCATCATGGGCCCTGACCTGATGGAAAACTTCGAGAAGCAGGCCACCCGCTTCGGAACCGAGATCCAGTTTGAGGACGTCACCGCCCTCGATCTCGAGAGTGCCGTCAAGACCGTCACCATCGCAACGGGAGAGACGTTCAAGGCACGGTCCATCATTCTGTCCACTGGTTCTGCCTACCGGGAACTCGGCCTGCCCAATGAGAAGCGGCTGTCAGGCCACGGTGTTAGCTGGTGTGCAACCTGTGACGGTTTCTTTTTCAAGGATCAGGACATTGCCGTCATCGGCGGTGGTGACTCTGCCATGGAAGAAGCTCTTTTCCTCACCAAATTCGCCAAGTCCGTAACCGTGGTGCACCGCCGCGATTCCCTGAAGGCATCGAAGATCATGGCGGACCGCGCCCTGGCCCACGACAAGATCAATTTCATCTGGAACAGCACTGTTGAAGACGTCATCGGCGAGTCGAAAGTCACTTCCCTGAAGTTGAAGAACCTCGTGGACGGCAGCGTCACCGACCTCGCTGTCACGGGTGTCTTCGTTGCCATTGGTAATGACCCCCGCACCGACCTGGTGAAGGACGTCCTGGATCTCACCCCGGAAGGCACCATCGCCGTCCAGGGGAGGAGCTCCAAGACCAGCATCCCTGGCGTCTTCGCAGCCGGCGATGTCGTGGACCCCACCTACCGGCAGGCGATCACCGCTTCAGGTTCGGGCTGTGTGGCCGCGATTGACGTTGAACACTACCTGGCGGAACTTCCCGCCTAATCACCGACGAAATACATACCGAGAAGAAAGAGTGGCCATGAGCAACGCTAAAGACGTAACTGACGCAAGTTTCGGCACCGACGTACTGTCTTCGGAGAAGCCGGTTATCGTGGACTTCTGGGCAGAGTGGTGCGGTCCCTGCCGCAAGCTGGGTCCCATCCTCGATGAGATCTCCGTGGAGTACGGCGAGAAGGTTGACGTCGTCAAGGTGAACGTGGATGACAACCCCGCCATCGCTGCCGAGTACGGCATCACCTCCATCCCCGCCGTTTACCTGTTCCAGGGCGGCGAAGTCAAGAACACGGTCATCGGCGCAAAGCCGAAGCAGTTCTTCGAGAAGGAATTTGCTGACGTTCTTTCCTAGGCCGTTTCCTCCCTGCTAATGGGAGTTGATATCTAATTGAGTGGCCATCGCCTTTTGGCGGTGGCCACTCTCTTTTGCCCAATCATCCCATTTCGGCTTCAGCGTAAGCGGCAATAGTGCTTCACTACATCACGCAGTTGTCTTCATAGGTAGAGCGCTACCGGCAACCTAAGGAACCGCGTCCGATGGATGGCGTTTCACGTGAAACATCGCCGTGACTGATTCAGGTTCGACAGTGCGGCTCCCCGGGTCGCGAGGTGGTGCACGGATACCAAACAGCGAAATTCTCGACTTCTAGAGCGACGGCCCTGCTGGAACAGCAAAGTAGGCTCGATAATAACCCCAGATTAGTTGGCTGTTGCTTCCTATGCGACGGACGGCGTACCTGGTTCATCATCGCGACCGGGGGGTACCTCAATTTGCTGCGGACACAAGTGTCAGGAATCTGCCCAAACTCCGAACAGCTGCACGATTGACCCCGCAGGTTCTTGGCAAGTGGCGGTGTCGAGTTTCACGTGAAACATTTGCACAACCCTTGAAGAGCTTGGACCATAGTCTTCCCCGCCCCTGAAATGGGAGCGGATTTCCCCTCTGGGTTCTTGGCAATGACACATCCATTGCTCACCAGCCGAACTCTGCCCATCGAGACAACCTTCGCAACAACGACATGGATCGTCCTTTCCCAGCCAGCTGTCCAGATCCCATGCAATTGGGATCCCGCAATGAACACCAACGCGAACGACACTTGCGGTGGGCCGTCTCATGCCACTGAATAGTCCCGGTCCCGAGCTGAGGCTCAAAACGACAACCCTTCGCGTGCACACGAGATCTGTCGCATGGCCCCTGTATGAGCTGACGCGAAGAGGCGCCGCTTGCCGGATACGTTGCCGCCTGGCGGTCGCTCTGCTGGCAGAACGAGCGGAGCTGGCTACGGCGCCGTTGTCAGATGGTGTACGTCTCGAGGCATCCGCTGATGTAACGGCTGGCATCAAAGCCGATCAATGATCACCTCCAGGGTCGGCCATTTATCCGATTACAGTTGGCACTAATGCGGAGACAACTATTTCGCCACCATCCGTGAGGCAGGAGTGGGCGGCACCCGTCGATGCCTGCTAACGCAAGACCGTTGACACTCAGCCCACATTCTCAGTGTTGAAGCGTACCCGCAGTCGAAGACAACCAGAGCTAGCACCAGTCACGGTGCTGCCGTCAGTCGTTGTCATATTTCCCAGAGTTGGTCTCTCCCGCCTACGTTAGCCGTACCATCGAGTGCGTTTCGCATGGGACATGAAGCTCGCTACATCAGCACAAGGATGCGGTGCGGCGTTCCTGAGACGCGACCGTTTCACGTGAAACGCCGGCACGAATGTTGTGGCCGTACCTTCCACCCACTGCGACCTTTTACTGCGCATGGATGTGATGAGTCAGTACACCCCGGTAAAGGGATTCCTGGTAGTTGCTCAGAATACTAGCTTCGCAAGTGCAAAAGAGGTGAAGCGGTTCGAGCCACAAGGCCGTCAGCCGCTACGACAGTCGTGTGGGGCACGTGGATAAGGTCGTCAGATGTTTCACGTGAAACGGAAGCACCACCCGCATCGCCCCTACGATCCCAGTTCCATATTCCTGCGACCCGCTCGTTTCACGTGAACATGGCTCCGCCGCCGGCCAAGCCCGGACAGGACGAACGCTAACAGACGAGAGCATTCACACTTGGCACCAGAATCGTCTCAAGCCCACCCGACAAGAACGTGCTGAGCCTTCTCGCTTGGAGGGGGAATGAATGCATCAACGGCACCGTGGGCGAAGGGCTGACAGAGTTCACAGAGGACCGCAACGCGGGGCGATGAGGTAGGTTAGGACTGCCGATCTCCTAGTTCTTCGAATGGAGGCTCCAGCAGACTGCCTACCAGCCAGAAAGACACCAGTAGCGGTGGTACAGGGCTCTACCTCCATGCGGGAGGGAGCAAACTGACAGCACTTGGGCGAGGCCCTTTACAGCCACTCTGCCGCACGAGAGTCCAAAACCCCGGGGATCCCCGCTTCCCAGCATCCCGCCACGAAGCAGTCACTGGAACACGGAGATACGAGACTGCAATCGCCGTACTGTACAAGCTTGCGAACACTACGAACGATCCTGTCTGCCGCCTCAGTGGACTTCCCACACCCTTCAGCCGACACACTGCCGCATGAGGAATGCCATCGAAGATGTACCCAGTAGAGGGCGATGCCGTCTAGGAAAACAGGCCATGCTGCGACTCCTTCGACATCATTTAGCCTGATCCGGGGCAGCCCTCCAGGTGCCGGGTGGGACTCCATGCTCTACGGGTGTTCGCCGCGGCTCCGCAGATTTACGCTTCCTCAGTGAACAGCAGTTCGCCAGATCAGACGTCGTCGCCTCTACCCGGAGGGGCGGCCCACGGACACGGGCGTGAATGCCGTAGGCCATCGCACACGCAGGTCCTCGACACACCTCATTGAGCTGGGAAGCGAGCACAGCGCCACACCGGGCGAACCATAGAAGACCCGAACGACTGGTAGGAGACTGATACTGGGTCAGCCGACGAGGACCCCCGCCAGGGACTGTGGCCGGCACCATGACGATTGGGCGTAACCCGCCGCCCCGACTCCAGCGAGCGGACGCCAGCGCAGCAAGGCGGGAAAGCGTGGCCGGGTGTGTGTTCTTTCCCACAACTTTATCCACAGCCACCGCCCTCACTATCCACAGAGTTTTCCACAGGAAGGTCCGGGCGTAGCAGGGCTTCCCTGGTGTCCTGAAATGCCGACCGCCGTATCAGTGGAAACGGCGCAGTTCACCGGAGATTCTGACTGCGCCCGGGCCGCCGCTCTACGAAGGCCAATCCAGCCCTAGAGTCCGGTGAATCAGCCAGATTCACGCTATTTCCTTAGCCCAGCCGTGGTCTCCTGCCGCACTTCGGACGCTGCCTGAAGTCCGTACTCAGTTTCACGTGAAACAGTCTGCTAGGGGGCGCCGGATACCCGTGAGAAGCGTTCCGGTCCTTCTCGACATGTGCGCGTACGAGACGCCGGAGGCTGGTCTTGCCCACAGGACTATCCACATTGTTATCCACAGGTTTATCCACTCCTGCCTACCGCGCGATAGGGAGTTAGTAGATTTGCCCTGCTGCAGCATTCGGCCACAACAGACCCCTGGCATCCGACGAATCACTGCCGGAGGACGAGGCACGACGTGCCCAATCGCCGGCGCCTGCTGCCAGGTTGCCTGAATGGAATGCCCACAGTCCCGGCATTGATCGCGATCATGCCCTAGTTCTTCAATGAAACCCTAGGACCCTGGAACGCCCCTTGGAAGGTCCACGCACTCGTGAGATGCGCGACCAGGAGCGTAGCGTCAACATCCCGGAGCCAGCGGCTCGTGGAACGCGCTGGGCTGCAGGGGGAGTGGAAGGCCCAACACAGCCGTGGTGAAAGTGACAATGGGCCGACCACCAGGAGAGCACCTCGGCTTAGACTTCGATGCATTCTTAGGCGGCGCCTTATCCATCTCTACTGGGCCGTCCAACATGGGCATCCTGTCCCTCTATTGCTGGCAGTGCCTATACAACCGGAGCGCCGCAAAGCATCGGATTCGCTCATCAACCAGCGAGTGACAGACGGAGAACCCCTCGAGGCTCACTGCATGGCGCCGTGCACGGCAGGCCATACTGCCAGAAGGGCTCGGAGGGCCTGTGGAGCTCGCTGAGGCCAGCCTGAGGGCAAAGCTTCCCGGGAGGGGAAAGCGTACGGTAGGGGGCGTCACGGTGCTGCCCTGGCCCTGGTGCCGCGTTGTTGCCATCTGCTGGTCGGCGCCTACTGCCTGCTGCCGCCGGCGTCGACGCACCATAGGAGCCTTATGACCCACTGATTGGCGGATTCGCTGAGGCAAGACTGCGATGGGCATGACGGTCCGCTACTTTCGTAGACATATCAGTGCATCGACAGAGAGGCCACGCCCGGCTACCGGACATGAGACAGCCTTGCGTCTTCGGTTAGCGTTTCACGTGAAACATGGCACCGCATTGGCCACCTCGGCTGCGCCTTGAAAGGACAGCCCCGCCGACAAGACTTGCCGCGCTACCGGCACTCCCGATGGCTGGAACCCAACTCACTAGGCTCTGCGTTTCACGTGAAACATAGTCATGAAAGTCAGGCACACTGCCGGTTCCACGGTGGGGGGGTGTGGCCGAGGAGTCTTACGCGCCCCGTCAGTGATGATGCTCGGAAATTGTTCTGAGACTCTGCGTTTCACGTGAAAGATTGTAGCCGCAGCAGTGCCCACAACTCATGCTTAATGGGGGTCCCGGCACGGAGCCAGGCCCGACCTGTTATCTTAGCGCGCTCCTATACATGGCATGTCTAGGTAGAGATGTTCCACGTGAAACACTTTGGGGTGCTCCATACGACTTCTGTATCGACTACCCTCGCGTACACATTATTAGCAAGCGTGGATGTGGCTGGGATCGCCGCCAGAGGATGGGTGCAGGTGTTGATCGGATACCTGAAACTACCAGGTCTGGATGCGGAAAGCTCTCCCCGTTGACGTAGTCCGCTCCTAGCGGCATACGCACCCGCACGTTGCCTCAACGGGAACTTGAGTCAGAAGTAAGACTACGAACCTGATCAACCTGGCGACCGCCAACACATTCACAAGTAGGCTGGCTCAGCCAGGTCTACGGAATCGAATCTCCAGCTCATCACCGACTGTGGGGAGCCCCTGAAACAATCGGATACCCATCAGAACGTTATCGCCGCTTCCAGACTCGGGGCGGCATCAGGATCTATGCATAACGACTCGCAACGCAACTCTGTACTGAGCGGATGACTTTGGGGGCTGACGCGCCTTTGGCGGACTCGATCTGTACTGGGATTCGAAGAAGATGGCGCCTACAGAACCTATATGGAGTCTTGTTACGAAACCGGCAGCTCATCATCCGATGAACCGGGTGGTGATGCAGCGGAGGGAGGAGCTGGAGTATTCGCCTGTCCATCAAGGGATTCTTGAAGATTGTTCGCAGCCCTCTTGGGCGAACAGATGCATGTGCGGATGGATCCCTATGCTTGTCCGCCGCCAGACGACACGCTGCATCTTTTTGGCCGCGAGCACACCAGGCCTATCGACAACGCAGGATTATGGTCCAAAGACCCCGGCGCTCCAGGTTGCCCGTTTCCCCGAATGCATGGCGGATTCCCGACCGGCACGTGCCATAGGTCGCAGCACTCACTTAGCAGTCGATGGGAGGCCGCCAGCTGCGCATCAAGTGACCGTACAGCGTTTAGGGACAAGTGGGAAGTTTCACGTGAAACACTCGCGTTCCAAGAGGTCCAGCACACACCGGCGCCAAGTTCGTGGAACTGACGATGGACGCTAAGGACACCCCGTCTGTCCATGTTTAGGCTATGCCACGGCTTCCACCCGCAGGGTGACAGTCCTATTGTCAGCGCAAACACACGGCCGGTGCGTTAGAGCAATTCGCGCTCGGTAAGTACAGCCCGAGCGCATCCTTCTCCCGGTAGTCAAGTTTGGACAAAACAAGAGGCCCGGTTCAAAAGAACCGAGCCTCCTGTTTATCGTCAACAGCTAGTTGGCCGAATCCGGAGCTAAGACGTCCATGATGCGGTTCAAGTCCTCAACACTGGCAAATTCGATGCTGACTTTACCTTTACGGACGCCCAATGAGATCTTGACGTTGGTGTCCAGTCGGTCGGAAAGAGACGACGCAAGATAATCCAAGCGTTCATGCCGCGCGCCCGGGCGGGGGACATTGTTCTTGGTCGGCGTGGCCGGGTCCTGGTACAGGGTTACAGCCTCTTCCGTGGCCCGCACGGACATTCCCTCAGCAACGATCTTCTGGGCCAGGCGCTCCATCGCAGCGGCGTCTGGCAGGGCCAACAGTGCCCGCGCGTGGCCAGCTGAGAGGACACCTGCCGCCACTCGGCGCTGTACAAGCGGGGGAAGCTTCAGAAGGCGGAGAGTGTTGGATACCTGCGGTCGCGAACGGCCAATCTTATCGGCCAGCTGCTCATGCGTCGTACCGAAGTCCTCCAGCAGCTGCTGGTAGGCCGCTGCCTCTTCAAGCGGGTTCAGCTGGCTGCGGTGCAGGTTCTCCAGCAGGGCATCGCGCAGAAGGTCATCGTCAGTCGTCTCACGGACAATTGCCGGGATAGTATCCAGGCCGGCGGCCTGGACTGCCCGCCACCTACGCTCGCCCATGACGAGCTCATACGGCTCGATACCGTCTTCAGTTGATTTACGGACAACAATTGGCTGGAGGACGCCTATCTCGCGAACAGAGTGAACCAGCTCCGCCATGTCGTCTTCATCGAAGACTGAACGCGGCTGTTTCCGGTTGGGATGAATGTCCGCGACGGAAATCTCGGCGAAGTGGGCACCCGGGACCTCCACCAAGTCCACACCGTTATCAGGGGCTCGGACATCGGCCACCTCAACGGACGAAGCACCGTCCGTTGACAGAGAGGAGGGGGTTTCTCCGGAACCGGCAGCATCGGCCGGAAGGGCCGGCGTCGGCGTGGCCTGAACTTCACCCGCAGCGGGTGATACGTTACCGGTGCCTGAAGGAACATCAGCAGCTACTGTGGACTTCTTTGTGGTGCTGCCTGTGGTCCGTGCAGCACCGGAGGACTTTTTCGGCACTGGAGCCTTCGCGGCGGCTACCTTCTTCGTGGCCGGTGTGGATTCACGTGGAGCAGCAGCTGCCGGAGCGTCCGGCCTGCCCGCGGTTTCTGCGGCGGCGGGCTCTGCCTTCTTACGGCCTTCGGGAAAAAAGAGATCCACCGGACGCGATGCAGCGGCACCGTTGCCCTGACCGTTGGACGCGCCTGAACTAGGAATCAGCGCGCCAAGACCGCGGCCAAGGCCCCGTCGCTTCTCGCTCATGGGTAAATCCCTCCAGTGGTAGAACCGGGCGTAGTCCCGGCTCCGGTCGATGCAGTATTGAAGATTTTAGCGTTCTGCTATTTCAGCAGCGGCTTCCAGGTAGGACAGGGCACCGCTGGAGGAAGGGTCGTAGGTCATGACGGTCTGCTGGTAGCTTGGCGCTTCGGAGATGCGTACGGAGCGGGGGACGACTGCGGAGAGCACCTGTTCAGGGAAATGCGTCCGGACCTCGGCCGCAACCTGGGCAGCCAGGTTGGTACGGCCGTCGTACATGGTGAGCAGGATGGTGGAAACAACCAGGTCGGCGTTCAGGTGCTTCTGGATCATCTCAATGTTCTTGAGCAGCTGGCTCAGTCCTTCCAGTGCGTAGTATTCGCACTGGATGGGGATGAGGACCTCATTGGCCGCGCAGAAGGCGTTGACCGTCAGGAGGCCCAGGCTGGGCGGGCAGTCGATGAAGATGTAGTCGAGGCGTTCCTCACCGTTCTTTTCCCGGGTCTTGGCATAGACATCGATGGCCCGGCGCAGCCGCTGTTCGCGTGCCACGAGGGACACGAGTTCGATTTCGGCCCCGGCGAGGTGGATGGTGGCAGGAGCGCAGATGAGCTTCTCCATGTCGGGGCACTGCGCCACTACGTCTGCCAGCGCCACGTCGTTGATGAGGACGTCGTAGATGCTGTCCACGTCGGCATGGTGCTCGATGCCAAGGGCTGTGGAAGCGTTGCCCTGCGGGTCGATGTCGATGACCAGCACGTTCAGCCCGGCCGCTGCCAACGCGGCAGCGATATTCACCGTGGTGGTGGTCTTGCCGACACCGCCCTTTTGGTTCGACACAGTGAAGATCCGGGTCTTTTCGGGACGTGGAAGGCGGCGGCCCATCAGCTTTTCGCGGCGCTTGGTCTCGTGGGCGAGCTCGCGGGCGATGGGGCTGGAATCGTCGATAGCGTCGATAACGTTCGATCGCCCCGTAGCGGTTGTTTCACGTGAAACCAGGACCGAAGAGGAGTTTTTCGCAACCGGTTTCGGATGGTTTCCGCCTCGTCCGGGAATACTGACCGGGCCAGAGACAGAACGTGCGGACCCCAGCGTCACAAACGGTGGTATCCGTTGTGTGGAGGCTTCACTACTTGTCACTGGGGCACACTCACTCTCGTTCAGCCAATTTTGCTGCCGTTGTCTAGCCTAACCGCTGCACCCGGCAGACCGAGGTCGCCGGGCCCTTACTAGGACTTCTTTTGGGGCTTGTTTACAACGATGCGTACTACCGTGGTGGGCTCCTCCAGGAGGTTGTCACCCACGGTAAGGACTGATGTCTCAACGCCACCCAGTTTCCGGATGGCTTTGGCGGCTTTCTCGATCTCTTCACCGGCACTGCGGCCTTTGATGGCGATCACTTCGCCCTTGCCGGCAAGCAGGGGAATGGTCAGCCCGGCAAGGTTCGTCAGGGCAGATACGGCCCGGGCGGTTACGACGTCGGCTTCGACATGGCCCACGGCAAGCTCGGCCCGGCTGCGCATGATCGTGACGTTGTCCAGGCCGAGGTCATCAACCACTTCCTGCAGCCAAATTACCCGGCGTTCCAGGGGTTCAATGAGCGTCAGTTCAAGATCCGGCCGGGCTATCGCCAGGCACAGCCCCGGAAGCCCGGCACCGCTTCCAACGTCCGCCACGTGGCTTCCCAGCGGAATCTCACTTTCGATGACGGCACAGTTGAGGACGTGACGACTCCAGAGGCGTGGGATTTCCCGAGGGCCGATAAGGCCCCGTTCAGTTCCGGAGGTGGCCAAGTGCTCAACGTAGCGCTTCGCCAGGTCCAGCCGATCGCCGAAAATCTTCTCAGCAGCCCGAAGTTCGGCAGCCGTGATGTCAACCATGGTTAGCGGCAGCAATTCTCTAGTCAGTGGATACAACGATATGGCGGCCGTTACCTTCGCCTTCGGACTCGCTCACGAGTCCCAGGTCGGCAACGGCGTCGTGGACAATCTTGCGTTCGTAGGCGCTCATGGGCTCGAGGGCGACGGGCTTACCGGTCTCCTTGACCAATGCAGCAGCGTCCTCGGCAATCTTCTGCAGGTGGCCGGTACGCTCCTGCCGGTAACCGTTGATGTCCAGCACCAGGCGCGAGCGGCTTTCAGTGGCAGACAGGACTGCAAGACGCGTCAGTTCCTGCAGGGCCTCGAGGACTTCACCGTCATCACCCACCAGGCTCTCCAGTCCTTCGGTCTCCTCTTCGGCGACGATGGAGATGTACGTGCGGCCGTTGCGGACCTCGATGTCGATATCGCCATCGATATCAGCGATGTCCAGAAGTTCCTCAAGGTAGTCGGCCGCAATGTCGCCCTCTTCTTCGAGCCGGCTGGCAGCAGACGGCTTTACAGACGAAATGTCCGCGGTGCCGGACTCGTCGCGGTCCTCGACCACGTCTTCGGAAAGGGCGTGTTCGGTGCTCTCGGCTGACATCTACTTCTTCTTCCTGTTCTTGCGTTGTGGCTGTACGCGCTGTCCCTTGGCTTCGGCGATCGCAGCCTCGGCTTCGGCCTCGGCGCTGTCGTCCTTCTTTCCGGTCAGGATAGACAGCGCGGGCAGGCCTTTGGCGGCCCGACGTTCAGCAAGGGCCTTGGCAGCGGGGGAACCCGGCGTGGGCATGCGGCGGATGACGAAGAACTGCTGGCCCATGGTCCAAAGGTTGGTGGTGGTCCAGTAGATCAGGACACCAATGGGGAAGTTGATGCCACCCACACCGAACACGATGGGGAGGATGTAGAGCATCATCTTCTGCTGGCGCATGAAGGGGCTGGCCATGGCTTCTTCGGACATGTTCTTCGCCATGATCTGCTTCTGCGTGATGAACTGCGAGGCGGTCATTGCCAGGATCATCACAATGGAGAGAACAACAACTGCCACGTTGGTGGCGCCTCCGTGGAGAAGCGCAGCCGACAGCGGAGCTCCAAAAATGCTGGACGCATCGAACTCGACAACCTGCTCGTGGCTCATGGCCCCAATGCCTTCGCCCTGTTCCTTCGCTCCCGAAATACCCGACAGCACCTGGAAGAGTGCAAAGAAGAAGGGCATCTGGATCAGCATGGGAAGGCAGGCCGAGAACGGGTTCGTCCCGTGCTTCTTGTACATGGCCATCTGCTCCTGCGCCATGGCCTGGCGGGAGAGCTGATCGGTCTTGCCCTTGTACTTGTCCTGCAGCTTCTTCAGGTCAGGCTGCAGCAGCTGCATACCGCGCTGGGCCTTGATCTGCTTGACGAACACCGGGATCAGGGCGGCACGGATCACCAGCACCAGCCCAATGATGGACAGCGTCCAGGTCCAGCCGTTCGCCGCGGGCATCCCGATGGTGCTCAGCCCATCGTGGAATCCAATCATGATGATGGAAACCAGCCACTTGAACGGGGCCATGATTGTTCCGAAAAAGTCCATACTTATCCCTATTCGTCAGGCCGCACGGCGGCCTTCTTCATCAGTCTTAGCAACCAGGTACCTGTCCGGGTTGTTCAGCACAACAATTGTGGGGGTCTGGTTTTCAAGCCATTCCCGCTTGCCGGCGGGGACGTGGTCCACTCCGCCGGCGTTCCATGGGTGGCAGCGGCCCAGGCGGCGGACGGCCAGCCAGGTCCCTTTAACAGCGCCATGGACGGTGACAGCTTCAAGGGCGTAAGCCGAGCATGAAGGAAAAAACCGGCAGACCTGGCCGTACAAGGGTGAAACCACCTTGCGGTAGGCCTTCAGCAGGAGAATCAGGATGTTCCGGGGCACGTTCCAGAGAAACAGCACGACGGCGGCGGGAACAGGATGAAGA
>Ga0160435_1000464_pt1 | contig 13644 bp, 17 predicted proteins | sample HID1973K_E0MG_FD_108213 | JGI IMG/M metagenome (GOLD analysis project Ga0160435, IMG submission 108213) | Enriched mosquito-associated microbial communities from UW Madison campus, WI, USA - HID1973K_E0 MG | ecosystem: Host-associated > Arthropoda: Insects > Digestive system > Unclassified ...
CCTTGGCGGCGGCCAGGAGGACGCCGCCGAGTCCGAAGACACCCGCACCGACCGCGCCGAACGGGAGCGTGCCGAAGAACAGCTGCGTCAGGATGTCGGCGTGCGGATCGGGGCGAGCCTGCACGACGAGCTCGGCCAGTCGCGCGGCGTCGGGGGACGACGCGGCGAGCTCCTGCGAGCGGAGCGTGTAGCCGAGGGCCGCCGCGGTGTCGCCCGCCGCCAGGGCGGCGGCTTTCCGCGCCTCGAGCTCGACGAACTCGTACGTGGTCGCCATCGTCCGCAGGCCCCGCGCGAGGTCGCCCGCCCGGGTGACGAGGTCGCTGGCGCGGTGCATCAGGTGCTGCAGCGACCCCGCCGAGGCCGACACCGACCGCGTCGCGTACAGCGCCGAGAGCGCCTCGCTCAGACTCGCGCGCACCGCTTCGGTGTCGTCGGACAGCAGCTCCAACCGGGCGGCCGCTGCGCGGAGGGTCTCGGTGTCGACGGCGACCACGCTCCCGCTGCGGAGCTCGAGAGCGTCGTCACCCATCGGCCCGGCCGCTCAGCGCCGACAGCCGCGAGTACTCGGCACGCAGATCGCCGAGGATGGCGTCGAGGTCGATCCGCAGCAGCGCCAGGTCGACGAGCCACGCGTCCATCGCCGCCCGGTATGCCTCGGCCGCGCGTGCCTGCCAGTCGGTCGCGCGGGCAATGGATGCCGCCGCCGTCTGCAGGCGGAATGCCTGGCCGTCCGCTCTGACCGCCGGGTCGAGGGCCGCGCCGATCGCCTGGACGGCGCCGTCCGAGAAGGTGCCGAACAGGGCCGAGATGCTCGTGGTCATGCGTCGACTCTGGGCTGCGGCATCCGCTCGAGGAGGGCTCAGCGCCGCAGCGGGGAGAGCTTCGGGGAGACTCCGCCTGTGCAGAAGGCGCTCGGATCACCACAATGGAGGGGTGCCTGGATCCGACGCCGCCTTCCGCGTCGTCTTCGTGTGCACCGGAAACATCTGCCGATCGCCCATGGCCGAGGTCGTCTTCCGCTGGTTCGCCGACCAGTCGGGCATGGCCGACCGGGTGATCTCCTCGAGCGCGGGCACCGGCGACTGGCACGTCGGCGAGCGCGCCGACCTCCGCACGCTCGAGGCGCTGACACGTCACGGATACGACGGGTCGAGGCACCGCGCCCGCCAGTTCTCCCTCGACGACTTCGACCGCAACGACCTGATCGTCGCGCTCGACCGGTCGCACGAACGCGCCCTGTCGGAATGGGCCCGCACCCCGACGGATGCCGACAAGCTGAGCCTCCTGCTCCCCTTCGACTCCCGCGGTGACGGGGTCCTCGACGTGCCCGATCCCTACTACGGCGGCCCCGAGATGTTCGACGAGGTGCTCGGTATGATCGAGAGCGCATGCCGGGCGCTCTTCCGGCAGCTCGAACCCGCGATTCGCCCCTGAGGCCACGATCTGCCCCGGGCCCGCACCCCCCGAACGGAGCCGCGTGACCGCCCTGCCCTCCCAGTCCCTCAGCCCTCTCGACGGACGGTACGCCGCAGCTGTCGCTCCCCTCGCCGAGTTCCTCTCGGAAGCGGGGCTCAACCGCGCTCGGGTCGAGGTGGAGGTCGAGTGGATCATCGCGCTGACCGATCGCGGCCTGTTCGGCTCGGCCGCGCTCACCGATGAGCAGAAGAGCTCGCTCCGTGCTCTCTACGAAGGTTTCGGCGAGGCCGAGATCGGGTGGCTGGCCGAGAAGGAGGCTGTGACCCGGCACGACGTGAAGGCCGTCGAATACCTCGTCCGCGACCGCCTGTCGACGCTCGGTCTCGACGCCGTCGCCGAGCTCACCCACTTCGCGTGCACGAGCGAAGACATCAACTCCGCGTCTTACGCCCTGACGGTGCAGCGCGCCGTGACGCAGGTCTGGCTGCCGAAGCTGCACGCCGTCATCGACGCCCTCGCCGCCCTCGCCGACGAGCACCGTGACGCGGTCATGCTCTCGCGCACGCACGGTCAGCCGGCCACGCCGTCGACGATGGGCAAGGAGCTCGCGGTGTTCGCGTGGCGGCTGCAGCGCGTGGCCGACCAGATCGCCGGGGGCGACTACCTCGCGAAGTTCTCCGGTGCGACCGGCACGTGGTCGGCGCATCTCGCCGCCGAGCCCGACGTCGACTGGCCGGCGCTGTCCCGCGAGTTCATCGAGGGACTCGGCATCGGGTTCAACGTCCTGACGACGCAGATCGAGTCGCACGACTGGCAGGTGGAGCTCTACGACCGCGTGCGTCACGCCGGCGGCATCCTGCACAACCTCGCGACCGACGTGTGGACCTACATCTCGATGGGGTTCTTCGCACAGATCCCCGTGGCCGGGGCGACCGGGTCGTCGACGATGCCGCACAAGATCAACCCGATCCGGTTCGAGAACGCCGAGGCGAACCTCGAGATCGCCGGCGGTCTGCTGTCGACCCTCGCGCAGACGCTCGTCACCTCGCGCCAGCAGCGTGACCTGACCGACTCGACCACGCAGCGCAACATCGGGGTGGCGTTCGGTCACTCGCTGCTCGCGCTCGACAACCTGCAGCGCGGCCTCACCGAGATCTCGCTGTCGCGCGACGTGCTCCTCGCCGACCTCGACGCGAACTGGGAGGTGCTCGCCGAGGCGATCCAGACGGTCGTGCGCGCCGAGATCGTCGCCGGTCGCTCGCAGATCACCGACCCCTACGCGCTGCTGAAGGACCTCACTCGCGGACGTCGCGTCGGCGCGCCCGAGCTCGCCGAGTTCGTGCGGGGCCTCGACATCGGGGATGCCGCGAAGCAGCGCCTGCTCGCGCTCACCCCCGCCACTTACGCCGGCCTCGCCGACCGCCTGGTCGACGAGCTACGCGCGTAGTCGCGGGCGTCAGGTGCCCCCCGCAGCCCCGGTCAGTGGCCGCGGGGCGGAGCGGGGCGGTCCTGACCGTCGGGGGCGTCGCCGCCGTCGGCATCCGTTTCAGGATCGAGCAGCAGACCGCGGGTGACGGGCTTGGCCGCCTTGGCGGGGTCGACGGCCAGCAGCGACAGCGCGATGATCACGAGCGTCGCGATGAACGTGATGCCGGCGACGATCCCGCTCACCATCCAGGCCCGCAGGTGCGGGTGCATGGCGCCCTCGGGCACGGGACGCGGGTCCTGCAGGATGCCCATCGACACGAGGGTGACGATGCCGGCGAACACGGCCGCGATCAGGGCGAGTCCGACCAGCTGCGCGGGGCGCATCAGGTCGCGACGGGTGGGGTTCTGCTCGCTCATGCGTGGCCTCCGGGGGCGTCGGCCGCGGTGACCGCGGGCTCGGGGCGCGGCGAGAATGCCGCGATGCCGAGGTAGACGGCGACGATCGCGGCGTAGGCGCCGAACACGCCCACCCCGATCGTGATGCCGGTCAGGGTGAACCAGCGCTCGGCCTGCTCGATGTAGTACTCGAGGCGGTAGTCGGGGTCGATCACGAGGAGCGCGACACCGAGCACCACGGTGAGGATGCCGACGAACACCGACTCGCGTGAGATCGCCCAGCCGCGGCGACGGCCGACGAGACCGATGATGAGCTCAGCGGCGCCGGCGACGAGTGCCCACACGGCGACCAGGACGAAGAATGCCGCGGTGGTCCGCAGGCCGGGGAAGCTTCCCACGATGCCGGCGACGAGTGTCAGCACCCCCAGGACGACCGAGGGCCACCGCTCACCCGCCGGGAAGACGAGCCACACCGCGAGGAAGAAGCCCAGCGCGGTGGCGACGGCGAAGCCGCTGAAGACCGAGACCCCGACTGCGGCGGAGTGGTCGCCCGAGAAGGTGATCATGACGGCCGCGATCGCCGCGAAGAAGGCGCGCGCGAGCTGAAGATGACGCACCTCGAAGGTGCGGGGGGCGGCGTCAGGCACGGGGATGCTTCTCACAGACGGGAAAGGAACCCTTCCAGTTTAGGTCGTCCTGCCTGGGACGCTTCCTCCGTGGCGGGATGCCGGGTTGACTGGACGCATGCACCGCGCTCGACGACCCCTCGTTTCGGCCTCCGTCGCCGCGGCGACGCTCGCTCTCGCCCTCTCGGCGTGCGCCCCGGCGGCCCCGGAGGCCACCCCTTCGGCCCGGACCACGACGACCCCCACGCCATCCGCCACCCCGAGTCCGACACCCACGCCGACACCCACGCCCACACCGACGCCGCTGCCGGAGACGCCGCGGACGGTGACGACGGGGCTCGACTCGCCGTGGTCGATGGCCGTCGCCGACGACACCGTGTTCGTCAGCGAGCGCGACACGGCGCGCATCGTCGAGGTCCCCACCGACGGCGACCCGTCCGACGTGGGGACGGTCGAAGGGGTCGTGCACAGCGACGAGGGCGGCCTGCTCGGCCTCGCCGTGAACGGCGACGACTGGTTGTACGTCTACTCGACGGCATCCGACGGCAATCGCGTCCAGCGCTACCCGTTGACGGGCACGACCGGATCGCACCGCCTCGGCGAGCCCGAGGTCGTCATCGATGGGATGCCGGCGGGCACGCACCACAACGGCGGCCGCATCGCGTTCGGCCCCGATGGGATGCTCTACATCGCCAACGGCGACACGAGCGACGAGCCGGCCTCTCAGAACCCCGACTCACTCGCGGGCAAGATCCTGCGGATCGAGCCGGACGGCGGCATCCCGTCCGACAACCCCGACCCGGAGTCGCCGGTCTACAGCCTCGGCCACCGGAACGTGCAGGGCTTCGCGTGGGCGGAGGACGGCACGATGTTCGCGAGCGAGTTCGGCCGCAACTACCGCGACGAGCTCAACATCATCGAACCGGGCGGCAACTACGGCTGGCCGTACGTCGAGGGCACCGGCGGCGAAGGCGACGGGTTCATCGATCCGGTGCAGACCTGGTCGACGGATGCCGCGAGCCCCAGCGGCATCGCGATCGTGAATGAGACCATCGTGATCGCCAACCTCCGCGGCGAGGTGCTCAGCGCGGTGCCGGTCGCCGACCCGTCGACCTCGTCCGTCCTCGCGGAAGGGTACGGACGCCTCCGCGACGTCGCCGCGGGCCCCGACGGCACGCTCTGGGTGCTGACGAACAACACCGACGGCCGCGGCTGGGCCCGCGAGGGCGACGACCGGATCGTCAGCCTGTCGGTGCCGCAGTCCTGACGAGCTCGCGGAGCCTCGACTCGACGGCATCCGTCACCTCGAGAACCGCGAACGAGACCGGCCACATCGGGCCGTCATCGAGGGTGGCCGGCTCGTCGAACGTGACCGTGCCGTAGCGGGTCTTGAACTTGGATGCCGGCTGGTAGAAGACGACGACCTTGCCGTCCTCGTTCGCGTAGGCCGGGAAGCCGTAGAACGTCTTCGGGCGCAGGTGCGGCGCTTCTTCGAGCACGATGACGTGGACGCGCTGTCCGATCGCACGGTCGCCGCCCTCCAGCTTCTCGATCGCGTCGAGGCACGCCTCGTTCTCTTTCGCGAGCTTCGCGGCGCCCTTGAGCCCCTTCATCGCCTTGAGCTCTTCGGCGCGCTGCTTCATCGCCGCTTTCTCGTCGTCGGTGAAGCCGGCGCCCTCGCTGGTCTTGCCTGCCATGATCTGCCTTTCGTGTGTCAGTTCTGCTGGATGCGGAGGAGGTTGCCGGCAGGGTCGCGCACAGCGCAGTCGCGCACGCCGTAGTCCTGCTCGATCGGCTCCTGCACGATGTCGGCGCCTGCCGACTCGAGGTGCGCGAACGTCGCGTCGAGATCGTCGGTGGCGAGGTTCACCCCGAAGATGGACCCCTTCGCGACGAGCTCCTCGAGCGTCTGCCGCTCGGCATCCGATACGTCGTGGCCGACCCCGATCGGGTGCAGCACGATCGCGGTGTCGGGCTGCCCCGCCGGGCCGACGGTGATCCACCGCATGGCCTCGTATCCGACGTCGAGTCGCACCTCGAAGCCGAGGGCGTCACGGTAGAACGCAAGCGAGGCCTCGGCATCGGTGTGCGGCAGGAAGCTCGAGTGGATCGTGATCTGCATGCCCTCACGTTAGGACGATCGAGCGGATGCCGCTTCTCGATTCCTGATCGGTCGCGTGATCTGCTTCGCGATGCACGGCAGCATCCCCGGCCGGTACTGCGCGCCGCGCTCGCGGTACACGCTCGGTGGGACGCCGACGAGCTCGGTGAACCGCGTGCTGAAGGTGCCGAGCGACTGGCATCCGACCGCGAAGCAGACCTCGGTGACGGTCAGGTCGCCGCGGCGGAGCAGGGTCATCGCCCGCTCGATCCGCCGGGTCATCAGGTAGGCGTAGGGCGACTCCCCGTACGCGAGCTTGAATTGCCGGCTCAGGTGGCCCGCCGACATGTGCACGCCGCGTGCGAGCGAATCGACATCGAGCGGCTTCGCGTACTCGCGGTCCATGCGGTCGCGCACGCGTCGCAGCGCAGCGAGCGTCGCGAGGTCGGCCATGGGGACGAGTGTGGCACGGCGGTCAGAGCCCGCGGTAGCTGCGTCCGTGGGGGTGGGTCAGGGCGACCGGCCTGCCGTCGACCGCCAGCACGAAGCTGTGCCTCCGGTCCGCCGGCAGGGTGGTCTCCCACTCCGGGAAGACGCCCGCGCCCTCGTTCGAGATCCACACCGCATCGCTGCGCTCCATCGTCGCGGCGAAGCGGGTGCGTTCCTCCGGCCGCAGATAGGCGAGCACGGCGGTGTGGAAGACGACGAGCGTCGCGTCGGCGGGAGCGGATGCCGCGGCATCCAGGACCGCCTCGTTGAGGTCGCCGGCGCGGATGGGGGCGGGGTCGGACGCCGCGACGGCGGCGGCCGCGCGCAGTCGTGCCCGGCGGTCGTCGTGCTCGGGCCAGATGAGGGCGTCCAGCCAATCCAGGGTGGCCGGGTCGGCCGGATCGAGGGGGTTCAGGTCGACGCCCGCGCGCCATGCGACCTCGGGCAGCCGCTCCGGCGGCGCGGCATCCACGATCGCGCACTCGATGACGACGTCGCTCGCCACGGCGGGATCGAGCGACGTGATGGTTCCGTCGGCGCCGGTGTACCGGTACGCGTAGCGCTCGGGGTACAGGCACAGCCCGGCCGACGCCCCCACCTCCAGGAGTGCGATCGGACCGGGGATGCGCGACAGGACGGGCAGCAGCACGGCGCAGCGCGCGGCCTCGTTCGTCTGCGTCGCCCGGGTCTCGGCGACCTCGCGGATGCGTCCCCACCTCTCGATGACCGCGGTGCGCGCCCGTGACCACGGCGCAACCGGGACCCCGGCGACGCGCGCCGCGGCGAACACGAGGTTCGCCTGCCGCTTCGGGCGCGGAAGCTCGTCGATCAGCGCCAGCACCTCCGCGTCCTCCGCGACGCTGAGCGCCCAATCCTCGTAGATCTCCGACGACCCGCGTGCCTCGTTCGCGCCGAAGACCCGGTAGTGCTGAGCGGTGGGTGAGTCGGAGGCGACTCCCCACGACGGCAGGTCGGTCATGGTCGCGAGCGTAGTCCCCGACCGGGCGCCGCTACTCCGCCAGGAACGCGAGGGCGGCCTCGCGGAAGGCGCGGGATCCGGGCGCGTTGAAGTGGTGACGGTCGGGGATCTCGACGAAGCGGCCCTGCGGGGTTGCGGCGGCGAGCGCCTTCGAGCCCTCGATGATCCCGTCCTTCGAGCCGGTGGCGAAGAGCACCGGCTGGGGCGGTGCGCTCGCGGGGTCGGGATCGACCGTGCCGGTGGCCCGCATTCCGCCCGCGATCGCCAGGAGTGCGCGGAGGTCGTTGCCGGGCACGCGCTCGGTCAGGGCGATGTAGTTCTGCGTCACGGCATCCGTCACCGGGACACCCTCGTCGACGTACGCGCGCACCTGGTCGAGGTCGAGCCGGCCGAGCGGCACTCCGTCGGGAACCCCGCCGAGCACGACGCGGTCGATGCGCGGCGCCAGGTCGCGGGCGACCTCCCACCCGACCCGAGCGCCGAGCGAGTATCCGACGTAGAGAGCCTGATCGACGAGGTACGTGTCCAGCACCGCCTCCACGTCGGTGACGAGGGTGCGCAGCGCGTACGCGGCGGCCTCGTGCGGCTTGTCACTGAGGCCGTGACCGCGCTGATCGACCGCGAGCACGCGATAGCCCGCGCGGAGGAGGTCGCGCACCCACCCGGTGTTGACCCAGTTGTCACGCGCGTTCGACGCGAATCCGTGCACCACCAGCACGGTCGTCGCCTCGGCGGGCCCCCACTCGTACGTGGCGACACGGTACCCGTCGCCGACCATGACATAGCGCGGGTCGGGCATCTCGGTCAGCGCGGGGAACGGTGAAGCCATCACACGATTGTGCACCCTCGCGGCTGACGGGCAGAGCGGATGCCACCGGCGCGGCATCCGCTCGCCGTCAGTCCTTGCGGACCCGACGCCGGGTGGGACGCCGACGCAGCGCGCGCTGCATGCGCGACGACGGCTGCGGGAGCCGCACCGGCTGGGTGACGACAGCTTCGACGTTCATCGATCCGTCGACGGGTCCGATCACCGCGATCGGCGTCGTCGGCGTGATCGTCATCGGCGCCATCGGCATGGTCGCGAGGCGCTTGTGCGCCCGGATGTAGGCGGGCACCAGGATCAGCGCAGCGCCGATCCAGGCGAACGGGTTCGACCACGCGACGCCGACGAAGCCCATCGTCGCGCCGAGGATGATCGCCGCCCCCGCGCGGCCGAACAGCTCGACCACGCCGGTGACAGTCGGGATGATCGCGTCGCCGAGACCCTGCAGCGCCCCGCGGGTGACGAACAGCACCCCGAGGAACGTATAGCTGACGCCGTTGATGATCAGCATCGAGACGGCCATATGGACGACGTCATCGGCGCTGTCACCGACGAACAGCCGCACGAGCGGACCACCGAGGGTGACGAGGAGCAGGCCCAGCGCGACGGCACCGATGATCGCCATCCAGATCGCCTGGACGACGCCCTTACGAATGCGGTCGGGGCGACCGGCGCCGTAGTTCTGGGCGACGTACATCGACACCGCGAGCGACATCGACTGGAGGAGCGCGACCGCGAGTCCGTCGACACGGGATGCCGCGGTGTACGCGGCGACGGCGTCGGAGCCGAGGGTGTTCAGCGCGACCTGCACGGTCAGCGCGCCGATCGCGATGATCGAGGCCTGGAACCCCATCGGCAGGCCGAGGCGCAGATGCTCGACGACATCGGCGCGGGTGACGCGCCAGTCGTCGCGGCGCAGGCGCAGCTCGGGGATGCGGCGGCGCATGTACACCAGGCACAGCAGCACCGAGACGGCCTGCGAGACGACGGTCGCGAGCGCGGCTCCACCGACGCCGAGCCCGAGCCATGCGATCGCGGCGATCACGAGGACGACGTTCAGGACGCACGCGATGATGAGGAACACCAGCGGGGTCCGCGAGTCGCCGATCGCCCGGATGACCGCGGACAGGAAGTTGAAGAACATCAGCGCGCCCGCGCCGAGGAAGCTGATGACGGTGAACGTCGTCGCATCGTCGAGCAGCTCGGGCGGCGTCTGCAGCGCGATGAGCGCCGGGCGCGACAGGAACGGCGCGCCGATGGTGAGCAGCACGCTCGTCACACCGCTGAGGATCGCCCCGGTGGCCACCGAACGGCGGACCGCGTCGGCGTCGCGGGCTCCGTAGGCGGTGGCCGTCGGGATCGCGAAGCCCGAGGTGAGGCCCCACGCGAACCCGAGGAGCAGGAACAGCAGACTCCCGGTCGCGCCGACGGCGGCGAGCGCCTCGACGCCGAGCAGCCGGCCCACGACGACGGTGTCGGCGAAGTGGTACAGCTGTTGCACCACGTTGCCGATCATCAGCGGCACGGTGAACAGGAGAATGACGCGCCACGGGCGGCCCGTCGTGAGGGAGGTGGCCATTCGGTCTTTCAGGCTGGAAGTGCCTCAGGGGCAGGCTCGAATCGATTCGAGGATCTATTGTACGGCGGATGCCGCGCCCGTCGAAAGCCCGGGAACGACGAACGGGCCCCGCGGCAGCGGAGCCCGTCCGTGTGCCGGATGCAGGTTCAGCGGCACATTCGGCGACGGAAGCGCCGGTTCTGTGTCATCGTCCCTGCGTCCGGCACGCCGAGTGCGTCAGAAGGTTGCGGTGTCGGGGTCGGCGCCCACCCGCTGGCCGCGGTCGAGCGCGTCGATCGCGGCGACCTCGTCAGCGGTGAGCTCGAAGCCGAAGACGTCGAAGTTCTCGGCGATGCGCGCCGGGGTCGACGACTTCGGGAAGACGATGATCCCCTGCTGCAGGTGCCAGCGGATGACGACCTGCGCCGGGGTCACGCCGTGCGCGGCAGCGGCGTCCGCCACAGCCTTCTCGCCGAAGAGGTCGTACTTGCCCTGGCCGAGCGGTCCCCACGCCTCGGTGAGGATGCCGCGGGGCTCGCCGAATTCGCGCAGCGCGCGCTGTGCGAATGCGGGGTGGAGTTCGATCTGGTTCACGGCCGGCACCGTGTCGGTCTCGGCGAGGATGCGCTCGAGGTGCGGCTGGTGGAAGTTCGAGACGCCGATCGAGCGGGTGAGGCCCTCCGCCTTGAACTGCTCGAGCTGCTGGAACGTCTCGACGTAGCGGTCGAGGTCGGGCCGCGGCCAGTGGATCAGGTAGAGGTTCACGTAGTCGAGGCCGAGCGTCTCGAGGCTCGTCTCGATCGCGCCGCGCGAGGTCGCCGCGCCCTGCTCTGAGTTCCAGAGCTTCGTCGTGATGAAGAGCTCGTCGCGGGGGATGCCGGATGCCGCGATGGCCCGGCCGACGCCGGCTTCGTTTCGGTAGACCGCGGCGGTGTCGATGTGGCGGTAGCCGGCCTCGAGCGCGGCGCTGACGGCGCGCTCGGTCTCGGCGGGGTCGACCTTGAAGACGCCGAAGCCCAGCTGCGGGATCGTGTGGCCGTCGTTGAGGGTCAGGTTCGGAACTGTCATGCCCTCAAGCCTGTCACGCTGAGAGGGCACGCCGGCGGTAGGAGAGCAACGCGAGGACATACGCGACGACGAGGATTCCGCCGCACCAGGCGAGCGCGATCCAGAGGTCGGCGCCGACCGGGCGCGCGGCGAACAGGTCGCGGACGGCGTTCACGATCGACGTGACCGGCTGGTTCTCGGCGAACCACTGCACCGGTCCCGGCATGGTCTCGGTCGGCACGAATGCGGAGCTCACGAACGGCAGGAAGATCAGCGGGTACGAGAAGGCGCTCGCCCCGTCGACCGACTTCGCCGACAGTCCCGCGACGACGGCGATCCAGGTGAGGGCGAGGATGAAGAGCGTCAGGATGCCGACCACGGCCAGCCACTGCAGCGGATCGCCGGCAGGTCGGAAGCCGATCGCGAAGGCGACCCCGACGACCAGCGCCAGCGAGACGAGGTTCGCGACGAGCGATGTGAGGACGTGGGCCCACAGCACCGCCGAGCGGGCGATCGGCATGGACTGGAACCGCTCGACGATGCCCCCCTGCAGGTCGAGGAACAGGCGGTACGCCGTGTAGGCGACACCGGAGGCGATCGTGATGAGCAGGATGCCGGGGAGCATGTAGTCCACGGAGCGCTCGGCGCCCGTGTCGATCGCGCCGCCGAAGACGAACACGAAGAGCAGCATGAGCGCGATCGGGGTGACCGCGGTGGTCACGATCGTGTCGGGGCTCCGCAGGATGTGACGCAGCGACCGTCCGAGGAGTGCGGACGTGTCGGCGATGATGTGGCTCATGACTGCTCCTCGGCGTTCGTGTGCTCTCCGCCCGTAGCGGGCGCGGCGGACGCCTTCGTCTGGTCGGAAGGACCGGTTGCGCTCCCGCCGATGACCGCGAGGAAGATCTCCTCGAGCGTCGGCTGCTTCTCGACGTATTCGACGGTCGCGGGCGGCAGCAGCCGCTGCAGGTCTGCCATCGTCCCGTCGGCGATGATGCGCCCCTCGTGCAGGATCGCGATGCGGTCGGCGAGCTGCTCCGCCTCGTCGAGGTACTGCGTCGTGAGCAGGACGGTGGTGCCGGATGCCGCGAGACGGCGCACCGCGTCCCACACCTCGATCCGCGCCTGCGGGTCGAGGCCCGTCGTCGGTTCGTCGAGGAACACGATCTTGGGGTCGCCGATGAGGCTCATCGCGATGTCGAGGCGGCGGCGCATGCCGCCGGAGTACGTGCCGGCGCGGCGGGAGGCGGCATCCGTCAGCGAGAAGGTCGCGAGCAGCTCGTCAGCGACGGCGCCCGGGTCGGCGAGGTGGCGGAGTCGCGCGATGAGCACGAGGTTCTCGCGCCCGGTGAGCACCTCGTCGACGGCGGCGAACTGGCCGGTGAGGCTGATGACCTCGCGGACGGATGCCGCGTCGCGCGCGACGTCGATGCCGGTGACCTCGGCCGTGCCGGCGTCGGCGCGGAGCAGCGTCGAGAGGATGCGGACGAGCGTCGTCTTGCCGGCGCCGTTGGAGCCGAGGAGCGCGACGATGCTGCCGCGCTCGACGGTGAGGTCGACGCCGCGCAGCACCTCGAGGTCACCGAACGACTTGCGGAGCCCGCGGACCTCGATCGCGCGAGTGGCGGTCGCGGTGTTCACGCCGACGCCGCCTCGTCGATGGCGGCCACGAAGCGGGCCCGCTCCTTGTCGATCCACTGCTTCGCGTTGTATGCCTGCGCGAACGTCTCCGCGAAGTCGACGGGGTCATCGCCCACGAGGTCGCGGATCGGGGTGCCGTCGATCGAGGCGCGCTCCCACAGGTCGGCGCCGTCGACGTACATCTGCACGATGGCGTCACCGTCCACGACCCCGCCGTAGTAGGTGAGGTAGCGACCGAAGGCCTCGGCGGCCTGCCGGTACGGCGCGGGAAGCGCGTGGATGCGCGCGCGGGCGTCGCGGTACTGCTTCTTCTGTTCGAGCGGTCCGGTGACGAACTCGATCCACTTCGATGCCATGTCAGCGTCCTTCGTTCTCGGTGTGCGTTTCGGTGTGCAGGGTGGTGAGGCGGTCGGCGAGGGCGTCCCACTCCCCCCAGAACTGGTCGAGCTGGTCGTACCCGTCGGCGTTCAGCGAGTAGACCTTGCGGGGCGGTCCCTTCTCGGAGGGCACCTTCTCGACGTCGACGAGTCCGCGCTGCTCGATCCGGAGGAGCAGGGCGTAGATCGTGCCTTCGGCGATGTCGGTGAACCCGCGGTCGCGCAGCCCCGCCGTGATCTCGTATCCGTACGCGGGTCGCATGGCGAGGATCGCGAGCACGATGCCCTCGAGCACGCCCTTGAGCATCTCGGTCGTCTGTTTTCCCACGGTCACTCCAGTACTCAGTGTCACTTGCTACCGGTATATAGTGTCACTGAATACTGCCTGACGCAAGCGCCTCTTCCGCTCGCGTCGCAGGTGCGCGCGGAACCCGACGCTCAGACCGCGGCGACCATCGCGCGACCGGCCGCGCGGCCCGAGAAGACGCAGCCGCCGAGGAAGGTCCCCTCGAGCGCGCGGTAGCCGTGCACGCCACCACCGCCGAAGCCGCTCGCCTCGCCCGCCGCGTACAGCCCGGCCACCGGCGCACCGTCCACGCCGAGCGCGCGGCCCGACAGATCGGTCTCGATGCCGCCGAGACTCTTCCGCGTCAGGATGTGGAGCTTCACCGCGATGAGCGGGCCGTCATTCGGGTCGGTGATCGGGCCCGGTGTCGCGACACGCAGCAGCTTGTCGCCGCGGTAGTGCCGCGCCTGCCGGATC
>Ga0160435_1000468_pt1 | contig 13528 bp, 8 predicted proteins | sample HID1973K_E0MG_FD_108213 | JGI IMG/M metagenome (GOLD analysis project Ga0160435, IMG submission 108213) | Enriched mosquito-associated microbial communities from UW Madison campus, WI, USA - HID1973K_E0 MG | ecosystem: Host-associated > Arthropoda: Insects > Digestive system > Unclassified ...
CTCGATTCAATACTCCGACTTCAACGCCCCGGGTGAAAAATCCTGGCAAGCTCGCTATGACCTGAACATGGCAACATACGGTGTCCCAGGCCTGAGCTTCATGGCACGTTACATCAGCGGTTCCGACATCGACGGTACCCACACTCCGTCCAACAGTGCCTACACCGGCCTTTACGGTGCAGATGGCAGCCACCACGAGACCAACGTTGAAGCCAAATACGTTGTTCAGACTGGCCCGGCCAAAGACCTGTCGTTCCGCATCCGTCAAGCGTTCCACCGTGCCAACACGGACGAGGGCGAAGGCGATGTAAACGAGTTCCGTCTGATCGTCGACTACCCGATTTCGGTCCTGTAATCGCGCTTTCTGACACTCGCTACAGAAAAAGCCCGGCCTTGTGCCGGGCTTTTTCGTATACGGAACATCAGGTATCCGACCGCCCACGACGCCCTCCCGCCCTGTACTCGACCGTATCACCACCGTACAATGCCAGGTCATTTCCCAGTCACAGCAACCGACAACGGCCGACCATGCGTACCAGTCAATATTTGCTCGCCACACAGAAAGAAACGCCATCCGACGCGGTCGTGATCAGCCACCAGCTGATGCTTCGCGCCGGCATGATTCGCAAACTCGCTTCCGGCCTTTATACCTGGCTGCCCATGGGCCTGCGTGTACTGCGCAAGGTCGAGGCCGTCGTTCGCGAAGAAATGGACGCTGCTGGCGCACTGGAAGTATTGATGCCCGGCATTCAGCCGGCAGAACTGTGGCAGGAATCCGGCCGCTGGGAACAGTACGGCCCTGAACTGCTGCGCCTCAAGGACCGCCACGATCGCGACTTCTGCGCGGGTCCGACTCACGAAGAAGTGATCACCGATCTGGCGCGTAACGAGCTCAACAGCTACAAACAGCTGCCGATCAACATGTACCAGATCCAGACCAAATTCCGTGACGAGATCCGTCCACGCTTTGGCCTGATGCGCGGTCGCGAATTCATCATGAAGGACGCCTACTCTTTTCATGCCACCCAGGATTCCCTGCAGGAAACCTACGACCGCATGCATCAGGCGTACTGCAACGTCTTCACCCGCCTGGGTCTGAACTTCCGCCCTGTGGTTGCGGACAACGGCTCGATCGGTGGCGCCGGCTCTCACGAATTCCACGTACTGGCCGAATCGGGCGAAGACGATATCGTATTCAGCGACACCTCTGACTACGCCGCCAACATCGAGAAGGCAGAAGCGATTCCACGGGAAACCAGCCGCCCTGCCCCAACCGAGGAGCTGCGCCTGGTCGATACCCCGGATGCGAAAACCATCGCTGCGTTGGTCGAGCAATTCGGTCTGGCCATCGAAAAGACTGTCAAGACGCTGGTCGTCCACGCTGCGGAAGAAGGCAAGCTGATTGCGCTGATCATTCGCGGGGACCACGAGCTCAACGAAATCAAGGCCTCCAACCATCCACTGGTTGCCAACCCGCTGGTCATGGCTTCGGAGTCCGAACTGCGCGAAGCGATTGGCGCCGGTGCCGGTTCGCTCGGCCCGCTGAACCTGCCGCTGCCTTGCATCATCGATCGCTCGGTCGAGCTGATGAGCGACTTCGGGATCGGTGCGAACATCGACGACAAGCACTACTTCGGCGTGAACTGGGAGCGTGACCTGCCCGTTCCGGAAGTGGCAGATCTGCGCAATGTCGTCGAGGGCGATCCAAGCCCTGACGGCCAAGGCACGCTGATCATCAAGCGCGGTATCGAAGTCGGCCACATCTTCCAGCTGGGCACCAAATACAGCGACGCGATGAAATGCCAGGTACTGGGCGAGAACGGCAAGCCGGTCACCCTGGCCATGGGCTGCTACGGCATCGGCGTTTCGCGCGTGGTTGCGGCGGCCATCGAGCAGAACAATGACGAGAACGGCATCATCTGGAGCGACGCACTTGCGCCTTTCCAGATTGCGCTGGTTCCATTGCGTTACGAAACCGATGCTGTTCGCGAAGCCACCGACAAGCTGTACGCGGAACTGACCGCTGCCGGTTTCGAGGTATTGCTGGATGACCGCGACAAGAAAACCAGTCCGGGCATCAAGTTCGCGGACATGGAACTGATCGGCATTCCACATCGCATCGTTGTCAGTGACCGCGGTCTGGCCGAGGGCAATCTCGAGTACAAGAGCCGCACCGAACCGCAAGCCCAGGCGCTGCCAGTGGCCGATGTGTTGTCCTTCATCAAGGGCCGCATCAACCGCTAAGTCGATGGCGCGTCCGCGTTGATGCGGGCGCGCCGTTGCGACCTGTTTTGTCCAGGCAAGTACCCCTTACCTGCAGCAAGAGATCTCATGTTCAAGCGAAAATCCTCAAGCCTGGCGGGCGCCGTTTTGTCCGCGAGCCTGTTCGTCAGCGGTTGCGCCAACCACCTGTCTCAACGCAGTGAGCATGAAGAGCGCGTCGAGCGCAAATTGCTCGACCACAGCTTTCAGGTCGACATCGGCGAGCCCAAGACACTTGAACTGCCGCAGCGTCGCATACGCATTCATGAACTCAAGACCTTCGACGTCACCGAGTTCGAAGTCACCCGCCATTACGATCGCTACACGCCGTATCAGCCGTGGCGCGAAATCTACGAAATCCCGCTGGGCGCAGTCGCAATCGTGGCAGGCGTCGGGGCAAACGTAGTGAACGTGGTCACGTTCGGCAGCCTTCCCGACAGCGTGACCAAAGACTGGCTCAGCTACGGCGTAGCCGGCATCAACCCGTTCATGAACGCCCCTTCGCACGGACGTGCGCAGCAGAACCTGGCGAGCATCGATGAAGTCCAGCTCGATCATCGGGTCGAGCATTCGAGCCTGCCATGGAGTGAAGCGCCGGTGGAAATCACGGCCGGAAAGGACATCAGCGAGCTGGATACCGATCGCAACGGCGTGTTGCGCATTAACCTGCTGGACAGCCCCTTCGCCGAGCAGAACCTGAGCCACGTCACCCAACTGACGTTCAAAGTGCAGGACGATCAGAGCAACGTGCAGGCGACAGCCAGCCTGCCGTTGAGCAAATCCCTGCGCGGCAAGCTGATCGAGGCCCACGATCTGATTTATGACGATCTGGAAGACGATGAAGTGAGCCAGTGGGTACACCGGATCAAGCGCCTTTCCGAGCTGGGGCTGGAGGAACAGGCCAGCGATCTGGAGCAGTCATTGATCGAGATGACACGCAACGATCCGCAACTGCAGCACGAATTCCTCAGGTCACTGGCCAAGGATGCCGGCCGCCTGGTCGCGGTTCCCGTCGGCAGTGAATAAGCGTCTAGCTGAATAACTCCAACTGCTCATGGGCGCCGCGCAGATCATGCAGGCGCACCCCGATCCCCAGCAGGCGCACCGGTTTTGCGCCCCGAGCAAAGGCTTGGGTCAGCAGTTGCTCGTAGCTGTCCAGATCGCGTCCCGCGCCGGCCTGCTCCAGCGTCGTCTGGGTGAAGTCATGAAACTTCACTTTCACGAACGGCTTGCCAGGTCGATAAAGCGTGTCGATGCGCGCGATGCGTCCGTTCAGGTTCTCGAGCAAGGCGGGCAACTCCAACAGGCAACTGGCCAGATCAGGCAGATCCGTGTCGAACGTGTTCTCGACGCTGACAGACTGTCGGCGGTTGTCATTCTGCACAGGGCGCTCATCCACACCGTGTGCCAGATTCCACAGCCGCTCGCCGAACGAGCCAAACTCCCTCACCAACGACAACTTGCTCCAGTCACGCAGGTCCGTGCAGTTGACGATTCCCAGGCGTGCCAGCTTATCGGCAGTGACCTTGCCGACCCCGTGCAGCTTGGACACCGGCAACTGCGCGACGAACGCTTCGACCTGATCCGGAGTGATGACGAACAGGCCATTGGGCTTTTTCCAGTCACTGGCGATCTTGGCGAGAAACTTGTTGGGCGCGACGCCCGCTGAGACCGTGATGTGAAGCTGGCTGGAAACCCGCCGGCGGATGTCCTGAGCGATGCGCGTGGCGCTGCCGGAAAAATGTTCGCTGGCAGACACGTCCAGATACGCCTCATCCAGCGACAACGGCTCGATCAGGTCGGTGTAGTCGCGGAAGATGGTGTGAATTTCCTTCGACGCTTCTTTATAGGCGTCCATGCGAGGCTTGACGATGGTCAGGTCCGGACACAGAGAAATGGCGTGCCGCGATGACATCGCCGAACGCACACCATACGCCCGCGCCTCATAGTTGCAGGTCGCAATCACCCCTCGCCGGTCTGCTGAACCGCCCACCGCCAAGGGTTTGCCTGCAAGGTTCGGGTCGTCGCGCATTTCTATGGCTGCATAAAAGCAGTCACAGTCGATATGGATGATTTTGCGCTGCGGCATGACGTCGGTCGTAGGAAAACGGTTGTGCAGTATCTCACTCGCGTAAGCGTCTGACACTCATCAGGGCAAATGACTTGCCGAAAACCGATGCCTCCCAGCGCGTGAGAAGCGCGGCATACCGCGGCGCCGAGCCCCGCACGGCATGGCTTCAGCCGGCCGCCTGGCCCAGGCAGATCGCTAACCAATTGAAGAAAAAGCAGTTTTTTCAGATGATTGCTTGACAGGCTGGCGTTCCTCTGTAGAATGCCGCCACACAGACGCGGGATGGAGCAGTCTGGTAGCTCGTCGGGCTCATAACCCGAAGGTCGTCGGTTCAAATCCGGCTCCCGCAACCAAACATCAAAAAAGGCTACTCGAAAGAGTGGCCTTTTTTGTGCGCGTCTGTTTTTCAGACGGCGCCTCGACCTTTTTCATTCATACAAATGAAACATCATCGACTGATGATGGCGACCTGCCCTGCCGAGCCGTCGAGATAAAAGCCTTGTCCGATCGCCACTTAGGCGCGCCGTCTGCGCAAACGCGGTTATTTTGTCGATCCTTGGCATTAAAGGTTGACACTTTATCGTTCGACTGTAGAATGCCGCCTCACAGACGCGGGATGGAGCAGCCTGGTAGCTCGTCGGGCTCATAACCCGAAGGTCGTCGGTTCAAATCCGGCTCCCGCAACCAAGCGTCTAAAAAAGGCTACTCGAAAGAGTGGCCTTTTTTTTGCCCTCACGAAAGGCCCTCGAACAGCACGCGTAAATGTTTGTCACATTCCGAAGTCGAGAGCGGTCGTCCTCACCGGCTTGTTACTGTATGTTGCCGGGCGCGACAGTTTTGCTCCCCTCTGCCGATATGCTGGCCAGCAACTGAACCTAGACTGAACAGTCACCGAAACGTAACTGCCGTATTCGCTCGTTAGACGTTGAAGCGCTAACATCCTGAATTATTTTTTGCGTAGGGATTGGTAACTTGGCTGTATACCCCCATCCTGTCGCGCACGATCCAAGGAGTGATTGATGCGCGCCAACCCATCTGACACAAACGAAGCAGTCCCGGAGAGCCCGCCTGCGGCTCCCACCAGCCGACTGCGCGTACGCGAACTGGTGAGCAAGTACCGTCAACCCATCGGGCTCGCCGTCACGATCATCCTGTTCGCCCTCGCCCTGATCGCCTGCCGCCACATGCTGACAGAGCTGGACATCTATGCTCTGCAGGACTCTCTGCTCAGTGTTCCGCTGCCCTCGCTGGGCGGCGCTGTGCTGGCAACCGTCATCGGTTTCACCATTCTGCTGGGCTATGAATGGTCGGCCAGTCGCTACGCCAATGTCGATCTGCCTGCCAAAAGTCTGGTGATGGGCGGCTTCTGCGCGTTCGCTATCGGCAATGCTGTCGGCCTGTCGATGCTGTCTGGCGGTTCGGTCCGTTATCGTCTGTATTCGCGCTTGGGCCTGGGCGCGGGCGAAGTTGCCCACATGACCCTGTTTGCCAGCCTGTCGCTGGGTTGTGCCCTGCCTCCTCTGGCCGCGCTGGCAACATTGAGCGATCTGCCGGCGGCCTCTCTCGCATTGCACTTGTCGGTGCCGGTGCTGGCAACGGCGGCCGTCGCCGTGCTTGCGATCAGCCTGATTCTGGGCGTTGCCGTGTACCGTCGGCGCCTGCCTGAACAAACCATTCCTCACAACCTGCTGGTCCGGGCGGGTCGTCGCACGCTGCGCTTGCCAGGCCTGCGCCTGACACTGATGCAACTGGTGATCACGGCACTGGATGTCGCGGCAGCGGCTGCGGTGCTTTATCTGCTGTTGCCGTCCGCCCCGCCGTTCGGCGCGTTCCTGCTGGTGTATCTGTTGGCACTCGCCGCAGGGGTGCTCAGCCATGTGCCCGGGGGTGTCGGGGTCTTCGAAGCCATTCTGCTGACCGCCTTCGCCGACGAACTGGGCGCCGCGCCACTGGCGGCCGCACTGTTGCTGTATCGCCTGATCTACGTCGTGCTGCCACTGTTGATCGCGTGTCTGGTCTTGCTGTTCAGCGAGGCCAAGCGTTTCCTTTTTGCCCGCCAGGCCATGCGCGTGGCTTCCGGCCTGGGCGCGCCGATCCTGGCGCTGCTGGTCTTTCTATCTGGCGTGGTGCTGCTGTTTTCCGGCGCCACGCCGGAGATTGACACCCGCCTGGAGAGCCTCGGTTTTCTCATTCCCCACCGACTCATCGACGCTTCGCACTTCGGCGCCAGCCTGATCGGCGTGCTGTGCCTGTTGCTGGCTCAAGGCCTTCGTCGTCGGCTGTCTGCAGCATGGATGCTGACCACGATCCTGCTGTTCGTGGGCTCGATTCTGTCGATTCTCAAAGGCTTCGACTGGGAAGAAGCGAGTCTGCTGCTGTTGACCGCTTGCCTGCTGGCTATCTTCCGCCGTTCGTTCTACCGGCCGAGTCGTTTGCTGGAACTGCCGTTTTCGCCGCTGTATCTGGTCGCCAGCGTGTGTGTTCTGGGTGCATCGTTCTGGCTGTTGCTGTTCGCCTATCAGGACGTTCCCTACAGCCATCAGTTGTGGTGGCAGTTCACCCTGGACGCCGATGCCCCGCGCGGTCTGCGTTCGGCGCTGGGCAGTGCCGTTCTGCTGGTGATCGTCTCGCTGACCTGGCTGCTGCGCACGGCGCGTCCGCAGATCGTGCTGCCCGACGAAACCCAGTTGGCCAAGGCCGCAGAGATCATCAGAGCCTCCAGCCAGCCGGATGGCGGGTTGGTGCTGACCGGCGACAAGGCCGTGCTGATGCACCCGGACGGCAACGCGTTCCTGATGTACGCCCATCGCGGCCGAAGCCTGGTGGCGCTGTACGATCCGATCGGCCCGACGCAACAACGTGCCGAGCTGATCTGGCAATTCCGCGACCTGTGCGACGTGCACCACGCGCGTCCGGTGTTCTATCAGGTGCGTGCCGAAAACCTGCCCTTCTACATGGACATCGGCCTGACCGCGATCAAGCTCGGTGAAGAGGCGCGGGTCGATCTGCACAAGTTCGACATCGACGCCAAAGGCAAGGAAATGAAGGACCTGCGTTACACCTGGAACCGGGGTGGCCGCGACGGTCTGTCGCTGGAAATCTACGAAGTTGGCCAAGCGCCGATGGATGAGCTGAAAGTGATTTCCGATGCCTGGCTGACCGGCAAGAACGTGCGCGAGAAAGGCTTTTCCCTCGGCCGCTTCAGCCTGGATTACCTCAAGCATTTCCGGATTGCCATCATCCACTTCGAAGGCAAACCGGTGGCGTTCGCCAACTTGCTGGAGACGTCGCGCAACGATCTGGCGAGCCTGGATCTGATGCGCTCGCACCCGGATGCGCCGAAGCTGACCATGGAATTCATGATGGTCGGCCTGATTCTGCATTACAAAAAGGAAGGCTATGCACGCTTCAGCCTCGGCATGGTGCCGTTGTCTGGCCTGCAGCCGCGCCGAGGCGCGCCGTTGACCCAGCGTCTGGGTTCGATGGTGTTCAGTCGCGGCGAGCAGCTCTACAACTTCCAGGGACTGCGTCGCTTCAAAGACAAATTCCAGCCTGACTGGGAACCCCGTTATATGGCCGTGCCCGCAGGACTCGATCCGCTGGTGGCACTGGCAGACACCGCCGCCCTGATTGCAGGCGGCCTGACTGGATTGGTGAAACGCTGATGATTCAACGCTACTGGCGCTTTTTGCTCGCTGCCCTGGTCATTCTGGTAGTGGCACTGGGTTTCTGGCTGTGGAACCGCCCCGCCGCACAACCGACACTGGAACGCCTCACGCTGGACGATGGCTCGGCGCTGCTGCGCGCAACGCCGTCTACCAAGGTCAAGACCCGCGTGGCACTGGCCGTGACCACTGAAGATGCACTGACCGAGAAGCAAGTTCTCGCGCTGAGCTATGACGCTTCTGCGCAGGTCATTCAGGTGGTGCTGCCCAAAGACGACTGCCAGTTGCAGGAGAAATCCTTCAACGCCGCGCTGCAGAAGCTCGATGGCACGCCGGATGTCGTCGCCGGGATCAGCGCAGGCGGCTCGGTCGCCTGGGACTGGCTGGCGAGTCAGAACAACGACAAGGCCCAAGCCATCTCGGTGAACTTCGTGCTCAATCAGCCGGATTGCAAGGTCCCGGCGCCGAAGGCCGCGGCGCATGGCAAATGGACTGTGGCATGGAACGACGGTCCGGACGATGAAACGGCGGTGTTCGTGCGTGACACCCCCAACGCCGAAACCAAGATCAGCGACTACGACATCAAGTATCCGCAGATCCTGAACACCGAAGTCCGTCATCTGCTGATCGCCGACGACGCCAGCGGCGGCCTGAACATTCCGGTGGTGGAAGTGCCTTCGAGCCAGCCTTCGGACACTGTGACCCTGTTCCTTTCCGGCGACGGCGGCTGGCGAGATCTGGACAAAGACGTGGCGGGCGACATGGCGAAATCCGGCGGTTACCCGGTGGTCGGTATCGACACCCTGCGCTACTACTGGGAACACAAATCGCCAGAACAGACCGCCACTGACCTGAGCGAGCTGATGGCGCATTACCGGCAGAAGTGGGGTGCCAAGCACTTTGTCCTCGCCGGCTACTCGTTCGGTGCCGACGTGCTGCCCGCGATCTACAACCGCCTGCCGGAAGACGACAAGGCGCGAGTCGACGGCATCATCCTGCTGGCATTTGCGCGCAGCGGCAGCTTTGAAATCGCCGTAGAAGGCTGGCTCGGCGCCTCCGGCAAAGAAGCCGCCACTGGCCCGGAAATGGCCAAACTGCCGGGTGACAAGGTGTTCTGCGTCTACGGCGTGGAAGAGAAAGACGAAAGCGGGTGCACCGAAGCCACCGCCCCTGGCCAGAAGCAGCAACTGCCCGGCGGCCATCACTTTGACGAGGACTACCCTGCCCTTGCCAAGCGTCTGATCGCGGTGATCGACAAGTGGAAAGGCAAGGAAGCAGCCACCGCCGAGTAAATCCAGGGCACAAAAAAATCCCCGCACTCGTGAGACTGCGGGGATTTTTGCTTTCTGCACACCTGACCGTTGCAACCGCAGGAATACCAGCGCCTTCTGACGGCTTACATCTCCACCTGCGTCCCCAATTCGATCACGCGGTTGTACGGCAGCTTGAAGAAACGCAGGTTGCCATTGGCGTTTTTCAGCATGAAAGCGAACAGCCCTTCGCGCCAGCGCGCCATCCCGGCCAGTTTGGTCGAGACAACGGTTTCGCGGCTGAGGAAGTAGGTGGTGCGCATCGGGCTGAAATCCAGATCAGGCAGATGGCACAGCTTCAGCGCGGCCGGGACGTCCGGTTCATCGATGAAACCGAAGTGCAGAATCACCCGGAAGAACCCTTCGCCATAGGACTCGACCTCGAAACGCTGGGCGGCCGGAACGCGCGGGGTGTCCTCATACACCACCGTCAGCAACACCACCTGCTCGTGCAGCACCTGGTTGTGCAGCATGTTGTGCAACAGCGCGTGGGGCACGGCGTCAGGGCGGGCAGTGAGGAACACCGCTGTACCTTGCACACGATGGGGCGGCTGCACGCGAATACTGCTGATGAAGATCGGCAACGGCAGCCCGCCCTCATCGATGCGATCGACCAGCAACTGCTTGCCGCGCTTCCAGGTGGTCATGAGAATGAACAGGGCGATACCGGCGAGGAACGGGAAGGCCCCGCCCTGCACGACTTTCGGCACATTGGCGGCGAAGAACATGCCGTCCACGAACAGGCAGCCCAGCAGAATCGGGATTGCCACCAGCGGCGGCCACTTCCACGCCAACAGCATGACCGAGGACACCAGAATCGTGGTGCAGAGCATGGTGCCGGTGACCGCCACGCCATAGGCCGATGCCAGCGCGCCGGATGACTCGAAGCCCAGCACCAGCAGAATCACACCGACCATCAAGGACCAGTTCACTGCGCCAATGTAGATCTGGCCTTGTGCATCACTGGACGTGTGCTGAATGTACATGCGCGGGATGTAGCCCAGCTGGATCGCCTGCAGGGTCATCGAAAACGCACCGGAAATCACCGCCTGAGAAGCGATAATGGTCGCCAGCGTCGACAGCCCGATCAGCGGCAGCAGGGCCCAGCCCGGCGCAAGCAGATAGAACGGGTTGCGCACCGCTTCGGGGTTCTCGATGACCAGTGCGCCCTGGCCGAAATAATTGAGCACCAGCGCCGGCAGCACCAGCCCGAACCAGGCGCGGGAAATCGGCTTGCGACCGAAGTGCCCCATGTCCGCATACAAGGCCTCGGCGCCCGTCAGCGCCAGCACCACGGCACCCAGCACAGCGACGCCGATGCCCGGATGATCGATGAAAAAGCGCAACGCCCAGACCGGATTGACCGCGTGCAGCACTTCCGGTTGTTGGATGATCCCGTGAATACCCAGCGCCCCCAGCGTGACGAACCACAGCACCATGATCGGGCCGAACATCACGCCGATACGCGCCGTGCCATGCCGCTGGATCAGAAACAGCGCCACCAACACGATCAGGGCAATCGGCACCACCCAGTGGTCCAGGCCATCAAACGCCAGTTCCATGCCCTCGACCGCCGAAAGCACCGAAATCGCCGGGGTGATCATGCTGTCGCCATAAAACAAGGCCGCGCCGAACAGGCCGAACACGATCATGGTCGCCTGTAACCTGGGAAAACGTGCCGAGGCCCGGCGTGCCAGCGCCGTCAGGGCCATGATGCCGCCCTCACCGTCGTTGTCGGCGCGCAACACCAGTGCCATGTATTTGAAGGACACGACCCAGATCAACGCCCAGAAGATCAGCGACAGGATACCCAATACCGCGTCGTGGCCAGCCTGCACCCCGTAACCGCCGACAAAGACTTCCTTGATCGTGTAGAGCGGGCTGGTGCCGATGTCGCCGTACGCCACCCCCACCGCTCCCACCAACAGACTCAATGGTTTCGCTGAATGCTGCCCGGCTTCTGCCTGACTCGTTGCGTGACCCATTTACCACTCCTGAAACCATGACTCGAGCACCGCGACACGGCGCTGTGAGATTGACCTGCGCCGTACGGGTAAATTCCGATGCACCCGGCCGACGCGGGCCGCCGGGTTCAAGGCGCGAAGCATAGCGCAGCACTCGTCGTAATTCTCGGTTTAAGACTGGTCAATCGATCGACTCATCGATAGAATTGCGCACTTTTTGATCAGAGGCGCGCCAAGCGCCCAGTCAATGCCTCGGCCAGTCGCCCAGGCATACCTACGCCGAGGTTAGTCAATGTCCACCGTCATCACGCCTGCCGCCCCCAAGGTCGGGTTCGTTTCTCTGGGTTGCCCCAAGGCGCTCGTCGATTCGGAGCGCATCCTCACTCAGCTGCGCATGGAAGGCTATCAGGTCGTGCCGACCTACGAAGATGCCGACGTCGTGGTGGTCAACACCTGCGGTTTCATCGACAGCGCCAAGGCCGAATCGCTGGACACCATCGGTGAAGCGATCGCCGAAAACGGCAAGGTCATCGTGACAGGCTGCATGGGCGTGGATGAAAGCGTCATTCGCAACGTGCACCCCAGCGTGCTGGCCGTGACCGGTCCGCAGCAGTACGAGCAAGTGGTCAACGCCGTGCACGATGCCGCGCCGCCCAAGCTCGATCACAACCCGCTGATCGATCTGGTGCCGCCGCAAGGCGTCAAGCTGACCCCGCGCCACTACGCATACCTGAAGATTTCCGAAGGCTGCAACCACAGCTGCAGCTTCTGCATCATCCCGTCCATGCGCGGCAAACTGGTCAGCCGTCCGGTGGGTGATGTGCTCGACGAAGCGCAGCGTCTGGTCAAGGCCGGCGTCAAAGAGCTGCTGGTGATTTCGCAGGACACCAGCGCCTACGGCGTCGACGTCAAATACCGCACCGGTTTCTGGAACGGCCAGCCGGTCAAGACCCGCATGACCGAGCTGTGCGTGGCCCTGAGTTCGCTGGGCGTCTGGGTGCGCATGCACTACGTCTATCCGTACCCGCACGTGGACGAGATCATCCCGCTGATGGCCGAAGGGAAAATCCTGCCGTACCTGGATATTCCGTTCCAGCACGCCAGCCCCAAGATCCTCAAGCTGATGAAGCGCCCGGCCTTCGAAGACAAGACCCTGGCGCGCATCAAGAACTGGCGCGAGCAGTGCCCGGACCTGATCATCCGCTCCACGTTCATCGTGGGCTTCCCGGGCGAGACCGAAGAGGACTTTCAATACCTGCTGGACTGGCTGACCGAGGCGCAGCTCGATCGCGTCGGCTGCTTCCAGTACTCGCCGGTCGAAGGTGCGCCAGCCAACCTGCTGGACGCTGCGATCGTGCCGGACGACATCAAACAGGATCGTTGGGATCGTTTCATGGCGCACCAGCAGGCCATCAGCGCCGCGCGCCTGCAGATGAAGATCGGCAAGGAAATCGAAGTCCTGATCGATGAAGTGGACGAACAGGGCTTCGTTGGCCGTTCGTTCTTCGACGCACCGGAAATCGATGGCAACGTCTTCGTGGAAAGCGACCGCGACCTCAAGCCGGGCGACAAGATCCTGTGCCGCGTGGTCGACGCAGACGAGTACGACCTGTGGGCCGAACCCGTCTGACACCTCCTCGGGCTGCACCCTGAACAACCCCGCCCTTTTCGAACGGCGGGGTTTGTTTTTTCTGGCTATCGTCATCACATTACCGATCGTCATCGTCAGAAGGAGACGCGGCAACATGACCCATCACTCGGTCATCTACCTGCCCAGGCAACACGATTACGAGGAACTCACCCAGGTCTGGGAAGCCTCGGTTCGCGCGACTCACGATTTCCTGCCGGATGACTACATCAAGCTGCTGCGCAATCTGCTGCTGACCCAATACCTGGGCGCCGTGAATCTGTTCTGCACGCGTGATTCGCACCTGCACATCACCGGGTTCGGCGGCACGACGCCGGGCAAACTGGAAATGCTCTTCATTGCCCCCGACTACCGCGGCATGGGGCTGGGCAAGAAACTGCTGGACTACGCGATCGAACACTTTCAGGTGACTGAGCTGGACGTGAACGAACAGAATCCGCAGGCGCTGGGCTTCTATGAGAAGCAGGGATTCGAGGTGGTCGGAAGGTCGAAAGTGGACGGGCTTGGCAGGCCGTATCCGATGCTGCGGATGCGGATCAAGTCAGTGCGTTAAGGCTTTACGCAACCCCATGTAGGCGTGAGCCAACTGTCTTTACGCCCCCGTGATC
>Ga0160435_1000469_pt1 | contig 13488 bp, 7 predicted proteins | sample HID1973K_E0MG_FD_108213 | JGI IMG/M metagenome (GOLD analysis project Ga0160435, IMG submission 108213) | Enriched mosquito-associated microbial communities from UW Madison campus, WI, USA - HID1973K_E0 MG | ecosystem: Host-associated > Arthropoda: Insects > Digestive system > Unclassified ...
CCGTTGACCTTGGCAACCCGGTACGGCCAAGGCTTGCGCGCTTTCCAGATGAAAATCTGCGGGCAATGCTACCAGTTCGTCCGCCGGATGCAGACCTTTCATCGCAAGCCAACGCGTTTTGCCGTCGCCCATGTGACGAGTCCACTGCGTGAAGTCCTCGAGGCTGCTGAAGGCGCGAGAGATGATCCCTGTGAAAGGCAGCTCGGGCTGGAAGGCTTCCGCACGACTGTGGATAACTTCCAGGTTTGCGAGTTTGAGCTCAAGTTTGACCTGGGTGAGAAAGCGGGTCTTCTTGCCGTTGCTGTCCAGACACGTGACGTTCATGTCCGGGAACAGAATGGCCAGTGGAATACCGGGCATACCGCCGCCACTGCCGACGTCAAGCTGACGCTCCCCCTCGATGAAGGGCACCACGCTCAGGCTGTCGAGCAGATGACGCGAGACCATTTCATCGGGATCGCGGACGGCGGTCAGGTTGTAGGCCTTGTTCCATTTGATGAGCAAGCCCAGATAGCCAAGTAGCTGGCTATGCTGGCTGTCGCTCAACTCGACGCCCAGTTCGCGGGCGCCTCGGGTCAGTTCTTCTGCGTGCTGCGGGGTGACCAACGAACTCAAGCGCTTTGCTCCAACTGACGGCCCGCGCCGCGTTTTTTCAAGTGAATCATCAACAGAGAAATCGCCGCAGGCGTGACGCCCGGGATTCTGGACGCCTGACCGAGAGTTTCCGGACGAGTTATCCCCAGCTTGCTCTGAATTTCTTTGGAAAGCCCCGAAATACCGGTGTAGTCGATGTCGGCTGGCAGCTTGGTGTCTTCGCTGGCGCGCAGCCGAGCGATCTCATCTTGCTGGCGGTCGATGTAGCCGGCGTATTTGGTCTTGATCTCAACCTGCTCGGCGACCTGTGGGTCGGTCGAGCCGTTTCCGGTCAGTCCAACCAGACTGGCGTAATCCACTTCCGGACGACTCAGCAAATTGAGCAGGTTGTATTCGTGAGTCAGCGGTGTGCCGAAATGGGCAGAAACCGCATCGCCCTGCTCGGTCCCCGGACGAATCCAGGTGGATTTCAAACGCTGCTCTTCCTGTTCGATGCCTTCGCGCTTGGCGCAGAACGCTGCCCAGCGCGCATCATCGACCAGGCCCAGGTCGCGGCCCTTCTCGGTCAGCCGCAGGTCGGCATTGTCCTCGCGCAGGATCAGACGGTATTCGGCCCGTGAGGTAAACATCCGATAAGGCTCTTGTGTGCCCAGCGTGATCAGATCGTCCACGAGTACGCCGATGTAGGCCTCATCCCGGCGCGGGCACCAGCTTTCCTTGCCTTGCGCACGCAACGCGGCGTTGGCCCCGGCGAGCAGACCTTGCGCACCGGCTTCTTCGTAACCGGTGGTGCCGTTGATCTGTCCAGCGAAGAAAAGACCGCCGATGACCTTGGTTTCCAGGCTGTATTTCAGATCTCGAGGATCGAAATAGTCGTATTCGATGGCGTAGCCCGGACGCACGATGTGCGCGTTTTCCATCCCGCGGATCGAACGGACGATCTGCAGCTGGACATCGAACGGCAGCGACGTCGAGATGCCATTCGGGTACAGCTCATGGGTGGTCAGGCCTTCCGGTTCGATGAAAACCTGATGGCTTTCCTTGTCGGCGAACCGATGAATCTTGTCTTCGATCGACGGGCAGTAGCGAGGACCGACCCCTTCGATTTCCCCGGCTGCGGAATACATCGGCGAGCGATCAAGATTTGCGGCGATGATTTCGTGCGTTCGGGCATTGGTGTGGGTGATCCAGCAACTGACCTGGCGCGGATGCTGTTCTTTGGAACCCAGAAACGACATCACCGGAATCGGTGTATCGCCAGGCTGCTCGGTCATCACCGAAAAATCCACAGACCGACCGTCGATGCGCGGAGGTGTACCAGTTTTCAGCCTGCCAACGCGCAACGGCAGTTCACGCAAGCGACGCGCGAGGGCGATCGACGGAGGATCGCCGGCGCGACCACCAGAGTAATTCTGCAAACCGATGTGGATAAGTCCACCCAGGAAGGTGCCGGTCGTCAGTACCACGGAATCTGCCATGAAACGCAGACCCATCTGGGTCACAACGCCACGGACCTGGTCCTGTTCGACGATCAGGTCATCGCAAGATTGCTGGAATATCCACAGATTCGGCTGATTTTCGATGATCTCGCGAATCGCCGCCTTATAGAGAATGCGGTCTGCCTGTGCACGCGTCGCGCGCACGGCCGGGCCTTTGCGGCTGTTGAGCACGCGAAACTGAATGCCGCCTAGGTCGGTAGCCATTGCCATCGCGCCGCCCAAGGCGTCGATCTCTTTAACCAGATGGCTTTTACCAATGCCACCAATGGCGGGGTTACAACTCATCTGCCCGAGGGTTTCCACGTTATGCGTCAACAGCAGGGTTTTTGCACCCATGCGAGCAGACGCAAGTGCTGCCTCGGTACCGGCATGACCGCCGCCGATGACGATCACTTCAAAACGGGAAGGGAAATCCACCACGCACCTCGTGCCTGTTTTTTGGGGGGAATAGGAAATTGGCGGCAAGTATAGGGACTTCGCCCCCCTGAAAGGAACCTTTTGCGCAAAATTTAACCAGCTGTGGATGGAAGGCGGTTAAAAAAGTAAAAAAGAAAGAAATTTATAAAATCTTTGTTTTTATGTTTATGTTTAGAGAGATAGATATCTGTGGATAAATAGCTACAAGCCTTAAAATACGTGATGTACAGAGAATCAAAAGCCTGTGGTCAGCTAAGCACGAGGGGCTTGGATAACGTGTTTAAGCCTGTGGATTAAATAGGAGGTTACCCACAGGCGCGATTATCCTCAGGTCTGAAGTCCGGTTATCAACTGAGCTGAACGTTGGTTATGCACAGGGCTCCTGCGCTGAATATCTCGGGGGGGAATCAATCAAGACGTGCAGACGCCCTCGGCCATCGAGACCGGTATGAGGAGAGGGCGTCACAGGAGAAAGGAAGAAGGCCCGGGAAGTGGGCCTGCTGGGGGAGGGTATTTACTTGCCGATGCAGAAGCTGGAGAAAATGCGTCCCAGCAGATCGTCGGAGCTGAATGCGCCGGTAATTTCGCCCAAGTATTGCTGGGCCAGTCGCAGATCTTCCGCCAATAGCTCGCCGGCGCCTGCAAGCGTCAGCTGAGACCGCCCATGTTCGAGGGACGCACTGGCCTTGTTGAGCGCCTCCAGATGACGTCGACGTGCGCTGAAGCTGCTTTCAGCGGTCTGTTGATAGCCCATGCAGGCCTTCAAATGCTCACGCAGCAACTCAAGGCCCTCACCGCCAGCTTTGGCGCTCAGGTTGATCGTCACATGACCATCGCTGCTCACTAGCAGACCTACTGGATCACCGCTCAGATCTGCCTTGTTACGAATGAGCGTAACGTTCGACGGATCAGGGCGTTGATCAAGAAATTCCGGCCATAACGCGAATGGATCGGTGGCCTCCGGCGCGGTCGCGTCAACGACCAGCAGAATGCGATCAGCTTCACCGATCGCCTTCAATGCGCGTTCGACGCCGATCCGTTCGACCTGGTCCTGGGTGTCGCGCAGACCAGCAGTATCTACAACGTGCAGGGGCATGCCATCGATGTGGATATGTTCGCGCAGGATGTCCCGCGTCGTACCCGCGATTTCCGTAACGATCGCCGCTTCCCTGCCTGCCAGAGCGTTGAGCAGGCTCGATTTGCCGGCGTTGGGTCGCCCTGCGATCACCACGGTCATGCCGTCACGCAGCAAGGCGCCCTGACTGGCTTCGCGCACCACTGTGGATAACTGTTCCCTCACGTCATCAAGCATGCGCAAGACGTGGCCATCTGCAAGGAAGTCGATCTCCTCTTCAGGAAAATCAATCGCCGCTTCCACATAGATCCGCAAGCTGATCAGTTGCTCGGTCAAGTTATGCACACGGGTGGAAAAGGCGCCCTGCAGAGATCGCAGCGCATTTCGGGCAGCCTGTGCAGAACTTGCCTCGATCAGATCCGCGATGGCTTCCGCCTGAGCCAGATCGAGCTTGTCGTTGAGGAACGCTCGCTCACTGAATTCCCCCGGACGCGCCAGTCGGCTGCCCAGCTGTACGCAGCGTTGCAGCAACATGTCGAGCACAACGGGTCCACCATGCCCTTGCAGTTCAAGGACGTCTTCCCCGGTGAAAGAATTCGGACCAGGAAAATAAAGGGCAATCCCTTCATCGATCACCAGGCCTTGCTGGTCGTGGAAGGGTCCGTAATGCGCGTAACGCGGCTGGGGCTGTTTGCCCACGATCTCTTTGGCGCACGTGCTGGCCAACGGACCGGATATACGCACGATGCCCACGCCGCCGCGGCCTTGGGCAGTCGCGATCGCTGCAATGGTTTCACGAGGGACGTTCATGGTCCTGCTCCTGAATAACTGTCAGATAGCAAAACGCCCCACGAGGGGGCGTTCTGATTTACTTATCAACAGGGTAGATCAGGCAGCGGCTTTCTTGGCTTTCGCCTCGATGCTGCGGGTGATGTACCACTGTTGCGTGATGGACAAGGTGTTGTTCACAACCCAGTACAGCACCAGACCTGCAGGGAACCACAGGAAGAAAAAGGTGAAGATGATCGGCATCAGCTTCATCACCTTGGCCTGCATCGGATCCGGCGGTGTCGGGTTCAGTCGCTGCTGAATGAACATCGTCGCACCCATGATGATCGGCAGGATGAAGAACGGATCCTTGATCGACAGGTCGGTTATCCACAGCAGCCAAGGCGCCTGACGCATCTCGACGCTTTCCAGCAGTACCCAGTACAACGAGAGGAACACTGGCATCTGAACAAGAATCGGCAAGCAGCCGCCGAGCGGGTTGATCTTCTCTTTCTTGTACAGCTCCATCATCGACTGAGAAAGCTTCTGACGATCATCGCCATGTTGCTCTTTCAGTGCGGCCAGACGAGGTGCAACAGCACGCATGCGGGCCATCGACTTGTAACTGGCGGCCGACAGAGGGAAGAAAAGCCCTTTGATCAGCATGGTCAGGAAGATGATCGACCAGCCCCAGTTACCCACAATGCTGTGGATATGTTGCAAAAGCCAGAAAATAGGCTGGGCAATGAACCAGAGAATGCCGTAGTCGACGGTCAACTCCAGACCTGGGGACAACTCTTTCAGGACAGCCTGACTTTTCGGACCGGCGTACAACGTGGTCGTTGTTTCAGCCTTGGCGCCCGGCGCTACAGTCACTGCCGGGCCGGTAAAACCAATGATGTAATTGCCGGCACTGTCTTTACGCGTGGTGACAGTGTTGTTGTCAGCCTTGTTCGGGATCCAGGCGGTTACGAAATAGTGCTGCAACCAGGCAACCCAGCCACCTTGAACGGTATCTTTGATGGAGCCTTTGTCGATGTCCTTCATCGAAACCTTTTTGTAAGGTTCCGAAGGTGTCCACATGGCAGCACCCAGGTAGGTAGCGGTACCGGTGGCAGTGGTGGACGATGGGTCGGCACTGGCGTCGCGTTTCAGTTGCGCGAACAGATTACCGTTCCAGGCCTGAGCGCTTTGGTTATCGATCAGATAACTGACGGTCAGGTCATACAAGCCGCGTTTGAACGTGAAGCGCTTGATGTAGTTGACGCCGGCATCGCTGAATTTCAGATCCACGACCAGATCATTCTGACCGTCGGCCAGTTGATAACTTTTCTGGGTGGCTGCGTAAACAGGGCGACCGGAGGCGCGGGCATCAGGACCATTAACACCTGTCAAACCGCTCTGCGCTAGGAAAACGCGCTCGCCACCGTTATCAAACAACTGAAATGGAATCTCAGGATGGTCCTGACGGCGCGGGTAGAGCGGCAGGCGCAGCTGCACCACATCACCGCCGACCGGGTCGATTTCCAGATTCAGAACGTCCGTCTTCACCTGGATGAGATCTTTGCTGGCAACCACAGGGGTTTCAGCTGGCGCAGCGACTTCTCCGGTGGCACTTGGAACGTCTGCATTTGCAGCAGTAGAACCTTGTGGAGCATCGGGAATAGCGGATGTATTGGTGTTGGCAGCAACATTCTGAGTCGGCAAGGCTGCCTGACCGTAGTCCTGGTTCCATTTGAGGACACCGACATAGGTCACGATTGCCAGGGCGACGATCAGGATCGTGCGTTTAATATCCATGATTACTCGGCCATCGAAGAGGAACGGGAGGTGGGAGCTGGTGGAACCGGGTCAAAACCACCGGGATTCCACGGATGACAGCGACCTAAGCGACGTAAGGTCAGCCAGCCGCCGCGTACCAGGCCATGATTTTCGATGGCTTCGTACGCGTAGCAGGAGCAACTGGGGTAGAAACGACAGTGACTGGCCATCAGGGGACTAATGGCATAGCGGTAAAACTGGATCGGAACGAGTGCCAGTTTACGCATCAGGACTGTCTACCCCCGCAGTTTCGGTTTTGACTTCTGTTGGCCGGCTGCGCGCCAGACGTTTCCAGAGCTTGCCGAAATGCTGAATCAATTCGGGGTTTTCAATGTCACCCAAGCCTTTACGCGCGACAACGACGATATCCCAACCAACCAGGTTGTCCTGGTGGAGGCGAAACGATTCGCGCATCAGGCGCTTCAAGCGATTGCGCTCGACGGAGAGCTTGACGCTCTTTTTACCGATCACCAATCCGAGACGGGGGTGATCAAGGTCGTTATTGCGCACAAGGAGCAGGAGATTTTTCCCCGGAACCTTGCCGGTAGGGGAGTCAAAGACTGCCTTGAAATGCCGGGGTGTCAGCAAACGCTTTTCCCGACTGAAGTCTCGACTCACCACCTGTGCCGATTAATCAAACTGCCAGACGCTTACGGCCTTTGGCGCGACGACGCGACAGAACTGCGCGACCGTTCTTGGTGGCCATGCGAGCACGGAAACCGTGGGTGCGAGCGCGCTTGATAGTGCTGGGTTGGAAAGTACGTTTCATGGCGTGTTACCTGGTTCGTCCACAACGGGCCGGAATGGCCCCCGTTTTAAGAGACCGGGGATTCTAGAGAAAGCAGGCCCGTAGGTCAATTTCCAACCAGCGTTTCCTGCATTTACTTCTTATAGGGATTCCTAGGCCCGCTGCGCAAACCGAACGCAGCCTGAACATGGCATAGACATAGAAATAAAGAAGGAGAGTATTTAAAGCTTTTCTGTAAAGCTTATAAAAGCTTAAGCGCGGCCTATCTGTGGATAACACTCTGAGAGCCCCATCATGCCTGATGTACAGAGAAACTGAACTCTGTCCACAAGCGGTGCGGCGGCTGTGCTCCGCAGTCGGAAAACCTGTGGGTGAAAAAGCTATTTATCCACAGGGCGCTTATCCACAGATTTCAACCCCGAGTTATGCAAAGCCCTGAGATCGAGTTATCCACATAGCTCACGAGCGTGCCGTTTGTCGGCTTCCTTTTCGATAAACGCTTGATTTTGAGGTGTCTCTTAGCGTCCTACATGTGGATAAGTCCACGTCGGGTGGTTACAATGGGCGCTTGATTTTGCCTCACCGGCTTTTGAACTTAGGGGATGTCCGTGTCAGTGGAACTTTGGCAGCAGTGCGTAGAGCTATTGCGCGATGAGCTGCCTGCCCAGCAATTCAACACCTGGATCCGTCCGCTACAGGTCGAAGCCGAAGGCGACGAATTGCGTGTCTACGCGCCCAACCGTTTTGTGCTCGATTGGGTCAACGAGAAGTACCTGAGCCGGCTGCTTGAATTGCTGGGTGAGCACGGTCAGGGCATCGCGCCTGCGCTTTCCTTATTAATAGGCAGCAAACGCAGCTCTGCGCCTCGGGCTGCGCCCAACGCACCACTGGCTGCCGCCGCCGCTGCTTCTCAGGCTCAAGCCGCGCAGGCCGCCGCGAGCAGCGAAGTCAGCGCCTCTGCGCCTGTCACTGCACCCGTTGTGGCCCCTGCTCCTACCGTTCAAGCCTCTCTGGATGTGGATGACGAGCCTTCGCGCGCAAGCTTCGACCCTATGGCGGGTGCCAGCTCTCAGCAGGCTCCGGCGCGTGCCGAGCAGCGTAATGTTCAGGTTGAAGGCGCGCTCAAGCACACCAGCTACCTGAATCGCACGTTTACCTTCGAGAATTTCGTCGAGGGTAAATCCAACCAGCTGGCCCGTGCGGCCGCCTGGCAGGTAGCAGATAATCCCAAGCATGGCTATAACCCGCTTTTCCTTTATGGCGGTGTTGGCCTGGGTAAAACGCACTTGATGCACGCTGTCGGCAATCATCTGCTCAAGAAGAATCCGAACGCGAAAGTTGTCTATCTGCATTCCGAGCGCTTCGTTGCCGACATGGTCAAGGCGCTGCAGTTAAACGCGATCAACGAATTCAAGCGGTTCTACCGCTCTGTTGACGCATTGCTGATCGACGATATCCAGTTCTTTGCGCGCAAGGAGCGTTCTCAGGAAGAGTTTTTCCACACCTTCAACGCGTTGCTGGAGGGTGGTCAGCAGGTGATCCTGACCAGTGACCGTTATCCAAAAGAAATCGAAGGCCTCGAGGAACGTCTAAAATCTCGTTTCGGCTGGGGACTGACGGTTGCTGTGGAACCACCCGAGCTGGAAACTCGCGTAGCGATCCTGATGAAAAAGGCGGATCAGGCCAAGGTCGAACTGCCCCACGACGCAGCTTTTTTCATCGCCCAGCGGATCCGGTCCAACGTGCGTGAGCTCGAGGGTGCGCTCAAGCGCGTCATCGCTCACTCGCACTTCATGGGTCGCGACATCACCATCGAACTGATACGCGAGTCCCTCAAGGACCTGCTGGCATTGCAAGACAAGCTGGTGAGTGTGGATAACATTCAGCGTACAGTCGCTGAATACTACAAGATCAAGATCTCCGACCTTTTGTCGAAACGTCGTTCGAGATCGGTCGCCCGGCCACGGCAGGTGGCGATGGCATTGTCCAAGGAATTGACCAACCACAGTCTCCCGGAGATCGGCGATGTGTTTGGCGGCCGCGACCATACCACCGTGCTGCACGCATGCCGCAAGATCAACGAGCTTAAAGAATCCGATGCGGACATCCGCGAGGACTACAAGAACCTGCTGCGTACTTTGACTACGTGATGCCGACGCAGCTTATCAAGGCAAGGGACTAGACCATGCATTTCACCATTCAACGCGAAGCCCTGTTGAAACCCCTGCAACTGGTCGCAGGCGTTGTCGAACGCCGCCAGACCTTGCCGGTTCTGTCGAACGTGCTGTTGGTCGTCGAGGGCCAGCAATTGTCCTTGACGGGTACTGACCTGGAAGTCGAACTGGTAGGTCGTGTCCAACTGGAAGAGCCTGCAGAACCAGGCGAAATCACCGTTCCCGCTCGCAAGCTGATGGACATCTGCAAAAGCCTGCCGAACGACGCGCTGATCGACGTCAAAGTCGATGAACAGAAGCTGGTTGTCAAAGCAGGCCGCAGTCGATTCACCCTGTCCACGCTGCCAGCCAACGATTTCCCGACAGTTGAAGAAGGCCCGGGCTCACTGACCTTCAACCTTGTGCAGAGCAAGATGCGTCGTTTGATCGAGCGCACCAGCTTTGCGATGGCTCAGCAGGACGTCCGCTACTACCTCAACGGCATGCTGCTTGAAGTGCAGTCGGGCGTTCTTCGCGCGGTCGCAACCGATGGTCACCGCTTGGCTATGTGTTCAATGGCGGCGGAAATCGAGCAGGCCGATCGTCATCAGGTGATCGTTCCACGTAAGGGTATTCTGGAACTCGCGCGTCTTCTGACTGAGCAGGATGGCTTGGTCAGCATTGTGCTGGGTCAGCATCACATTCGTGCAACGACGGGCGAGTTCACATTTACCTCGAAGCTGGTGGACGGCAAATTCCCGGACTACGAACGTGTGTTGCCTAAAGGCGGCGACAAGCTGGTTGTTGGCGACCGCCAGGCACTGCGCGAAGCGTTCAGCCGCACCGCGATTCTCTCCAACGAGAAGTACCGCGGTATTCGCCTGCAACTCGCAAGCGGTCAGCTGAAGATTCAGGCGAACAACCCTGAACAGGAAGAAGCGGAAGAAGAAATCAGCGTCGATTACAACGGCAGTTCTCTGGAGATCGGCTTCAACGTCAGCTACCTGCTGGACGTATTGGGCGTCATGACCACCGAGCAAGTGCGTTTGATTCTGTCCGACTCGAACAGCAGCGCGTTGGTGCAGGAATCCGGCAACGACGATTCGGCTTATGTTGTCATGCCGATGCGCCTGTAATCAGCAGCCAATAGATGTCTCTTAGTCGCGTCTCGGTCACCGGGGTGCGCAATCTGCAACCGGTGACCTTCTCTCCTTCTCCCCGCATCAACATCCTTTATGGCGCTAATGGCAGTGGTAAAACCAGTGTCCTTGAAGCCATACATCTGCTTGGTCTCGCCAGATCATTTCGAAGCGTGCGCCTTCAACCCGTCATTCAATATGAGCAGCCCGCGTGCACGGTATTTGGACAGGTCGAGTTAGCTGAAGGTGGGCATAGCAGTCTCGGAATCTCGCGTGATCGCCAGGGCGATTTTCAAATTCGCATCGACGGTCAAAACGCAAAGAGCGCGGCGCAGCTTGCGGAGACCCTGCCACTTCAGTTGATCAATCCTGACAGCTTCCGACTGCTGGAAGGCGCGCCGAAGATTCGTCGGCAATTCCTGGATTGGGGAGTGTTCCACGTGGAACCTCGATTTATGGCCACTTGGCAGCGCTTGCAGAAGGCCCTGAGGCAGCGAAACTCGTGGCTTCGACATGGTACACTTGACGTCGCTTCACAAGCTGCGTGGGACCGAGAACTGTGTTTGGCGAGCGATGAGATCGACGAGTTTCGGCGCGCGTACATCAAAGCACTCAAGCCGGTTTTTGAGCAAACCCTTAGCGAGTTAGTCCAGCTCGAGGGCTTGACCCTTAGTTACTACCGGGGCTGGGACAAAGAGAAAGATCTCGGCTCGGTGCTCGCTTCGTCTCTTCATCGAGACCAGCAGATCGGCCATACCCAAGCGGGACCCCAACGGGCTGATTTGCGACTGCGGCTCGGCGGTCACAACGCAGCGGATATTCTGTCGCGCGGACAGCAGAAACTGGTGGTCTGCGCGCTACGTATTGCCCAAGGCCATTTAGTGAGCCAGGCCCGTCGCGGCCAATGTATTTATCTCGTCGACGATCTGCCTTCAGAACTCGACGAGCACCACCGCAGCGCACTATGTCGCTTGCTGGAAGAATTACGCTGCCAGGTGTTCATCACCTGTGTAGATCATGAATTGTTGAGGGAAGGCTGGCAGACGGATACGCCGGTTGCTTTGTTCCACGTGGAACACGGCTGTATCACCCAGACCCACGACCATCGGGAGTGAATGCATGAGCGAAAATCAAACGTACGACTCGTCCAGCATTAAGGTGCTGAAAGGACTTGATGCCGTACGCAAGCGTCCCGGTATGTACATCGGCGATACGGACGATGGCAGCGGTCTCCACCACATGGTTTTCGAAGTGGTGGATAACTCGATCGATGAGGCGCTCGCAGGTCACTGCGATGACATCAGCATCATCATCCATCCGGACGAGTCGATCACCGTACGCGACAACGGTCGCGGCATTCCGGTGGATGTGCATAAAGAAGAAGGTGTTTCGGCGGCAGAAGTCATCATGACGGTCCTGCACGCTGGCGGTAAGTTCGACGACAACTCGTACAAGGTGTCTGGCGGTCTTCACGGCGTCGGCGTTTCTGTTGTGAACGCCCTATCGGAAGAGCTGAAACTGACGGTGCGTCGTAGCGGAAAAATCTGGGAGCAGACCTACGTTCACGGTGTTCCACAGGAACCGATGAAAATTGTGGGTGACAGCGACACCACAGGCACGCAGATCCACTTCAAGCCATCTGCCGACACCTTCAAGAATATTCACTTCAGCTGGGACATTCTGGCGAAGCGTATTCGCGAACTTTCCTTCCTGAACTCCGGCGTGGGCATCGTTCTCAAGGACGAGCGCAGCGGTAAGGAAGAGCTGTTCAAGTATGAAGGCGGGTTGCGCGCTTTTGTCGAATACCTCAACACCAACAAGACTGCGGTCAACCAGGTATTCCACTTCAACGTTCAGCGTGACGATGGCGTGGGCGTCGAGATCGCTCTGCAATGGAATGACAGCTTCAACGAAAACCTGTTGTGCTTCACTAACAACATTCCTCAGCGCGACGGTGGTACTCACCTTGTTGGTTTCCGTTCGGCACTGACTCGCAACCTGAACAACTACATCGAGCAGGAAGGTCTGGCGAAGAAGCACAAGGTCGCCACCACCGGTGACGATGCCCGTGAAGGCCTGACCGCTATCATTTCGGTCAAGGTGCCTGATCCGAAATTCAGTTCCCAGACCAAAGACAAACTGGTCTCGTCCGAAGTGAAGACTGCAGTTGAACAGGAGATGGGTAAATACTTCTCTGACTTCCTGCTGGAAAATCCGAACGAAGCCAAGGCCGTCGTGGGCAAGATGATCGACGCCGCCCGCGCACGTGAAGCGGCTCGCAAGGCGCGCGAGATGACACGCCGCAAGGGCGCTCTGGATATCGCCGGCCTGCCGGGGAAACTGGCTGACTGCCAGGAGAAAGACCCTGCCCTTTCTGAGCTGTATCTCGTGGAAGGTGACTCTGCTGGCGGTTCGGCCAAGCAGGGACGCAACCGCAAGACTCAGGCGATCCTGCCGCTCAAGGGCAAGATCCTGAACGTTGAGAAAGCCCGTTTCGACAAGATGATTTCCTCGCAGGAAGTCGGCACGTTGATCACTGCGCTCGGCTGCGGTATTGGCCGCGAAGAGTACAACATCGACAAATTGCGTTATCACAACATTATCATCATGACGGATGCTGACGTCGACGGTTCGCACATTCGTACCCTGTTGCTGACCTTCTTCTTCCGTCAATTGCCGGAGCTGGTTGAGCGCGGCTACATCTACATCGCTCAGCCGCCTTTGTACAAAGTCAAAAAGGGCAAGCAAGAGCAGTACATCAAAGACGACGACGCCATGGAAGAGTACATGACGCAGTCGGCTCTGGAAGATGCGAGCCTGCACCTGAACGAGTCCGCCCCTGGTATTTCTGGCGCCGCTTTGGAGAAACTGGTCAACGATTTCCGGATGGTGATGAAAACGCTCAAGCGTCTGTCTCGCCTGTATCCGCAGGAGCTGACCGAGCATTTCGTATACCTGCCACCTGTTGCCATGGAGCAACTATCAGACCACGCCGCGATGCAGGACTGGCTCGCCAAGTTTGACGAGCGTCTGCGCGTCGGGGAGAAGTCCGGTCTGGTATACAAGGCCAGCCTGCATGAAGACCGTGAGCGGAATGTCTGGCTGCCAGAGGTCGAATTGATCTCCCATGGCTTGTCGAACTACGTGACGTTCAACCGCGACTTCTTCGGCAGCAATGACTACAAAACAGTCACTGCCTTGGGCGCTCAGATCAGCACCCTGCTGGAGGAAGGCGCTTACGTTCAGCGTGGCGAGCGCAAGAAACCAGTGACCG
>Ga0160435_1000471_pt1 | contig 13415 bp, 10 predicted proteins | sample HID1973K_E0MG_FD_108213 | JGI IMG/M metagenome (GOLD analysis project Ga0160435, IMG submission 108213) | Enriched mosquito-associated microbial communities from UW Madison campus, WI, USA - HID1973K_E0 MG | ecosystem: Host-associated > Arthropoda: Insects > Digestive system > Unclassified ...
CAGCGCCTGCACGCCGATCCGGTGGCGATCCAGCAGACGGTGAGCATCTACCTGCTGTTCTACGGCCTGATGAGCCTGGCCCACGGCCCGCTGTCCGACGCCTGGGGCCGGCGCCGGGTGATCCTGGGCGGGCTGGTGCTGTTCATCGGCGCCTCGGTCGGCTGCGCGCTGGCGCGCGACCTGCCGACGCTGCTGGTGTTCCGGGCGTTGCAGGGCGTCTCGGCCGGCGTCGGCGTCATCGTCGGCCGCGCGGTGATCCGCGACCTGTTCCATGGCCACGATGCGCAGCGGCTGATGAGCCAGGTGTCGATGATCTTCGGCGTCGCCCCGGCGATCGCGCCGATCATCGGCGGCTGGTTGCTGGCCACCGGCGCCGGCTGGCCACTGATCTTCTGGTTCCTGGTCGGCTTTGCCGTGCTGTTGCTGGCGGCCACCCTGGCAGGCCTGCCCGAGACCCATCCGCCGGAGGCGCGCACCCCGTTGCATGCCGGGCGCCTGCTCAGCGACTACCGCCGCATCGGCCTGTCGCCGCGCTTCCTGCGCCTGTCCGGCGCCGGCGGTTTCACCTTCGGCGGGGTGTTCCTCTATATCGCCTCGGCGCCCGTGATGGTGATGCAGCACCTGCGCCTGGGCGAGGGCGACTTCGCCTGGCTGTTCATTCCCACCATCGGCGGCATGACCCTGGGCGCGTTCCTGTCCGGGCGCATGGCCGGGCGCTCCACGCCCAAGGTGCAGGTGCGGCTGGGCTATTGGCTGATCCTGCTGTCGGCGGTCAGCAATCTCGCCTACAACCTGGCGGTGACGCAGATCAGCGTGCCGTGGGCGTTGATCCCGATTTTCCTGGCCGGCACCGGCATGGGCCTGATCTTCCCGATCCTGGCGCTGTCGGTCATCGACCTGGCGCCGCAGCAGCGCGGGCTGGCCTCCTCGCTGCAGATGTTCGTGCAACTCATGATCAACACCGTGGTGGCCGGCGTTGCTTCGCCGTTGCTCAGCGACAGTCCGCTGCACCTGGCCTTGGGTGCGACGGGATTTTTCCTCGTCGGCTGGCTATTGTGGCGTTGGGAACGCAACAGCTACCGGCGCCTGTCGCGGATGCCGGCGGCCGCGGCCCCCACGCCTTCCCCCGGAGCTTGAACCATGTCGATCGATTCAAAACTGCGCCGTGATGCCCGCCGCCGCCAGGCCGAGCGTGCGCAAAACCGCGCCGCCGCCGCAGCGGCAGCGCCGGCCGCGGCGGTGGAGCCGCATGCGGAACTGCGCGATCCCGAGCGCAAGCTGCTGGCTGGCATCGTCCGCCGCGACGGCGAATGGGTGCTGGGAATGGATGGGCGCATCGCCGGCGAAAGCGCCAGCGCCGCGCACGTGCTGGCGATGATCATGCTGGCCGGCGAACTGCACGAGCGCGAAGGCCGGCCAGTGCGGCTGGCGTATTCGGATGCGCTGAAAGAGGCGGCGCACGCGGAGGCGAAGGCCGAGGGACTGGAGTTCGTCCAGTTCAAGGAGCGCCTGGCCGCGCGTATGCGCGGCCAGGAGAACTGAAGCCAGCGAGTGTTGTTCTCTGGCCTTTGTTGCGATCGAAGTCTGAAAATTTGCGGCTTCGCTCATCGGGGCCGAAGCCCCTCCTACAGGAGCGGCTTCAGCCGCGACCGTGGCGTGTCAGGTCGCGGCGTAGCTAACGGTCCCGATCAAGGCTGCGCAGGCTTGGCCGGGGCAGGTGCTTCCCAGCCGCACATCCGGCCCTGGTTCTGCTGCTTGAGCCATTCCTGCATCGGTGCGAAGTATTCGAGCATCGGCGCGGCGTCGAGGCGGTCGCTGCCGGTGAGCTCCTTCAGCGTGGCCTGCCACGGCTGGCTGGCGCCGCGCTGGAGCATGGCCTGGAATTTCTGCCCGGCTTCCTTGTTGCCGTAGAAGCTGCATTCGTACAACGGGCCGGTATAACCGGCGGCCTGGCACAGGCCCTTGTAGAACTGGAACTGCAGCAGGTGCGAGAGGAAGTAGCGCGTGTACGGCGTGTTGCCCGGCACGTGGTACTTGGCGCCCGGGTCGAAGAACTGCTCGTCGCGCACGCTCACCGGCGCCACGCCCTGGTACTTGGCCTTCAACTGCCACCACGCCTGGTTGTAGTGGTCCGGGGTGATCGACCCATCGAACACGCCCCAGCGCCAGCGGTCGATCATCAGCCCGAACGGCAGGAACGCGACCTTGGCCAGGGCCATGCGCATCTGCGCGTTGATCAGCGCTTCGCGGCTGTGCTGCTGCTCGCCGACCAGGCCGACCGAATGCAGGTAGTCCGGCGTCATCGCCAGCACCACGGTGTCGCCGATGGCCTCGTGGAAACCATCGTTGGCGCCGCCCTGGAACAGTGGCGGCAGCGGGTTGTAGGCCAGGTCGTAGTAGATGTGGCCGAGCTCGTGGTAGATGGTGGTGAAGTCTTCCTCGGTCGGCTTGATGCACATCTTGGTGCGCACGTCCGGCCCGGTCTTTTGCGCCGCATCGCCGCCCATGTTGAGGTCCCAGGCGCTGGCATGGCAGACCACGTCGCGGTCCAGCGGCTTGATGAACTGCGAACGCTGCCAGTAGCCGTCCGGCAGTTTCTGCATGCCCAGCGAGGTATAGAAATCCTGCGCGCGCTCGGTCATCGCCTTGGCGGTGCGAAGTTGTGCCTCGCGCTCGGCCTTGAAGCGCGCCTCGGCGCTGCTGCCGATGCTAGCGGGGTTGCGTGCCAAGGCGGCACTCAGTTCACCCTGGTACTGCTTTTCCAGCGCGGCGGTGATGTCGAGATCGCCAGCGCCGGGGTAGGGCTGCAGCAGGTCCCACAGGTTGCTCCAGTCCTGCTGCCACATGTTGCCCATCAGGTGCGCCGGCAGCAGGCCGCCGGGTAGTTCGCCCTTGTCGGCGCCGTAGTGGGTGTCGAGCTTGCCGCGGGCGTAGCACTGCAGCTGTTCGTACAGCGGCTTGACCTGGTCCCAGAGACGGTCGGTCTCGGCGGCGATCTGTTGCGGCGGCATGTCGTAGCCGCTGCGCCACATCTGCCCGACATCGGCAAAACCACTGTCGCGCGCGCCTTCGTTGGCGAGTTCGACGAAGCGCTGGTAGTCGGCGCGCATCGGCATGGCGATCGAATGCCAGCCCTGCCAGGCGTCGAGCTGTTCGTCGTAGTCGCGGCTGCGCGCCAGTACCTGCTCCAGCTCGCCCAGCTGGCGGCACTGCTTGGCATCGCCTTCGCCACGGCAATAGGTGCCGGCGCCGTAGTCGCCTTCCATCTTGGCGGCCAGCGCGGTCAGCTCGGCCAGGCGGGCCGGGTCGCGCGGTGCCGGCATCGCGCTCATCAGGCGCAGCAGTTGCAGCGAACGCGCGGTGTCGGCCGACATCGGCTGGCCTTGGTACTGGCGCGCCTGTGCGATCCAGGTGTTGAGCTGGGTCAGCGCCCGCTCGTTGGCCTTGGCCGCGACCCGCTGGGTGTCGTCGTTGATGTAAGTCGACGACAACCACTGTGCCGAGGACAACTCTGGATAGGCCGCTTTGTACTCGGCGTTGACCCGGGCGATGAAGGCATCCGCGCTCTCGGCCGGCGGCTTGCGCGCCTCTTGCGTGGCTGCCTCGGGGGTCGGTTCGCGATGGCAGGCGGACAGGGTCAACGCGCCAGCGGTGGCGACGGCGAGCAAGGCGAGGCGTGGATTCACGGCGGATCCTGGCAGGGAGCGATCCGCGGAGGCTAGAGGTCGCGCGCCGGCGCCGCAAGGGCGGGCACGGCGCGGTCAGGGCAGGGCGCGGGCGTGCGAGGGGCCGCCGATGGGCGAGACGGCAGGCCGCGGCACCGATGCGGTGCCCGCCACCAGGCTCGCACCCGCCCGCTCGCAACCGGCGAACAGGTCGCGGCTGCCGTCGTACAGGCCGGTGCGCACCTGCATCAGGCCCAGGACCGAGGGGAACAGGTTGTCCTGGTCGGCGTGGCCGGCGGCGCGCTGGCGCAGGCACTGCAGGTCCAGGCCGCGGTCGCGGGCGAATTGCGAAGAAAACCACATCAGCATCGGCACGTGGGTCTGCTCCTGCGGTGCGATGGCGTACGGCACGCCGTGCAGGTACAGGCCCTTCTCGCCGAGCGACTCGCCGTGGTCGGAGAGGTAGATCATCGCGGTGTCGTATTCGCGCAGGTCGCGCAACGCGCCGATCGTACGGTTGAGGAAGTGGTCGGTGTACAGCACGGCGTTGTCGTAGGCATTGACGATTTGCTCGCGGCTGCACTGGCCCAGGTCGGGGTTCTGGCAAGCCGGCCCGAAGCGGGCGAAGGTGGCCGGATAGCGCTCGTAGTAGCTCGGGCCATGGTTGCCGAGCTGGTGCAGGACCACCACGCGGTCGCCCGGGCGCGCCCGGACCTGCGCGGCCAGATCCTGCAACAGCACCTCGTCCATGCAGCGGCCGTCGTGACACAGGCCTTCGACCTTGGCATCGTCCAGGGCCTGCGTCGGCAGTCCGTCGCACACGCCCTTGCAGCCGCTCTGGTTGTCGCGCCAGAGTACGCCGATGCCGGCGTGGTCGAGCACGTGCAGCAGCGACTGGTGGCTGCGGATGCGGTCTTCGTTGTAATCGTGGCGGCCCCACGGCGAGAACATGCACGGCACCGAGACCTCGGTGCTGGTGCCGCACGAATGCATGTCGGGGAAGTTGACCAGGCCATCGACCTGCGCCAGTTCGGGCGTGGTCTGGCGGGCGTAGCCGTCGAGGCCGAAATTCTGCGCACGCATGGTTTCGCCCAGCACGATCACCAACAGCCGCGGCCGCGCCTGTTCCGCGCGCGGCGTGGCGCTGGCGTCTTCGCCGATCGGCAGCTTTGGCGCATGGTGGCTGGGCGTGGCCGATTTGAGGTTGGCGCGCAGGGCGGCCAGGGTATTAATCGGCGTGGCCAGGTAGCGGATCTCGTGGTGGTTGCGCATCAACGCCGACAGATCCTGGAAAGACAGCAGCGCGGCGATGGCCGCGGCCGTGGTCATCGCCACCAGGAAGCCCGCACGCACCAGCACGGCCTGCAGCGGCGCACGCGCGCGCAAGCGCAGGCGCCATAGCACCGCGATCGGCAGCAGCCCGTAGCACAGCAACGGCAGGATCAGCGAAGCGGTGATCAGCTCACCCGATTCCTTGCGGTCGGTGGCCAACACATTGCGCAGCATGTCGGCGTCAATGAAGACGTTGTAGCGGCCCATGTAATAGGTCGCCACCGCAGTGCTCAGCAGCAGAACGGTCAGCAGTGGCTTGGCGCTCCAGCGCCACAGCAGCAGCCCGAGCAGCAGCGAATGCACTGCGACCAGCACTACGAACAGCGACAGCGCCATGCCGATGCCGCCGCCACTCCAGGCCATCGCGCTGCGCCAGAACGGCCCGTTGCAAGCCAGGGCGAAGAACACGCTGGCGGCCAGGATCAGGCCTTCGCTGGAAAGCGTTGGCCGCCAGCTCCAATCCAGGCTGCGCAGCCAGTGCCGCCAGGACGGTCGGGTAATCGAAATACTCATGCTTGCACCGGAGTGAGGTCGGCCTGCGGCAGCAGGCGGAACAGGAACAGCGGCACGCACCAGCAGACCACCAGGGTCCACAGATCGTGCGAGAAGAAGTGCGCGCCGCGCAGTTGCTGCGACACGCCGAACACGAGGCCCGCGCCAAGCCCCAGCGCGAACGCCGGCCAGCGCCAGCGCGGCGCCACGACTAGCGCGAAGAAGTACAGCGCCAGCCACGCATAGCCGGCACTGGCATGGCCGGCCGGAAAGCAGCCCGAGGCCGGCAGGCCGTGGCGCGATTCCAGCAAGCCGTAGAAGGGGCGGCTGCCGCCGTAGCGGGCCAGGTCCCAGGGGCAATCCATCCGGGTGACGTGTTTGAACAGCGACACCAGCCCGGTCGATACGGCGACCGACGACAACAGCGCCAACCAGGCCCAGCGATGCGGATGCGCGGGCGCTCGCCACGACCGGACGGTGGCGACGATCACGCCCAACACGCCCAGCTGGCTAAGCCACTTGCCGACGCCATGGATCAGCTGGTTGGTGGACCAGGCGTGCTGCAAGGCCCAGTGATCGCCTTCGAGCCGATACAGCAGATCGGCGAACCAGAAGTCACCGCCGCCGCCGACCAGCCACGCATTGACGATCAGCAGCAGCGCCAGCGGCAGGTACAGGTGGGTGGCCAATGGCGCGTCGATTGCGCGGCGCACGCCTGGCGAGACATCCGTAAGCACGGATGCGGAGCGGACATTCATGGGAAGCCGTCATGCCGAGAGTGCGGCCATGATCGGGAGCGGGTTGTCGGAGAGCGGTCGGACTGCGCGGTGGTGAACGCGGTTCGTTCAGTCGTCGTTGTCGTCCGCATCGCCGGCCGACGGCGGCGCGCCTGCGTCGCACGCGCTGCGCCATGCCGTGCCGGGTACCAGCACCCAGTGGTTACGATTGGACTGGCCGATCTCGATGACCTGCGCACGATCCACGCACGGGCTCAGTGCCTGGCGCAATACGAACAACCAGCGCTGCCGTGGCGCTTGCGCCAACCATGGGCCGGCGTGGCGCCATTGCGTGGCCCAATCGGCCTTGAAGCCGAACTCGGTCACCGGCCGGTCCGCCTGCAGCAGGTTCTGTTCGCGCCAGGCGACCATGCCCAGTTGCGCCTGAGGACCAATGCGCTCGCCGACGCGTTGCATCAGGCCCGACGCCGAACTGTAAGCATCCAGCGCTGGCGCCAACGCCAGGCCGTAGGTCGTCCACAACCAGGCGGTAGCGAGCACCACGCCGAACGCAGCGCGACGCTGGCGCGCCCACGCCGCGATCGCGCACAACCCCGCGCCGAGAAGGATGAGGCCGTAGCGCAAGTGCTCGACCGTTGCCGCATCGAACTGGCGCCTGGCGGCATCGCGCACCAGCCACGGACCGAACGCCAACGCCAGGGCGGCCACGCCAAGCACCACGACATAACCGCACAACAGCCGCCGCGGCAGTGCGCGCCGTAACAGGCCGGCCAGCAACGGCGCCGCCGCCAGGCAGACCGCAGGCAGCATCGGCAGGATGTACAGCTCGCGCTTGCCCGGGCTGACGCTGAAGAACAGCAGCACCAGCGCGCTCCAGCCGAGCAGCAGGCCCAGCCGCGCGTCGCCGCGACGGAGCCGGCGCCACCACGCCGGCAACAGGGCAGGTAGCAACAGGCTGCCGGGCAGCCACAGCAGCGCGATTACCTTCAGGTAGTACCAGGCCGGCTGCACGTGATGCCAGGCCGCGGTGTAGCGCGTGGCGGTCTGGCGCAGCAGGATCTCGCGGGCGTAGGCCTGCAATTGCGGATCCTGGCCGTGCCACAGCGCCAGCCCCAGCGGCAGCAGCCACACCGCGGTGCCGGCGAGGAACATCGGCAGCGCGCCGGCCCAGCGCCAGCCGTCGCCCGGTTGCGCCCGCCACGCCGGCAGCCGCCGGCGCGCATACAGCGCCCACGGCAGCAGCACCAATAGCGGCAGGAAGCCCACGCCCTTGGTCACGGTGCCCAAGCCGGCGGCGAAGGCGCCCAGCCACCAGCAGCGCCAGGCCGGGCCGCGCAGCAGGTGGCGCAACAGCCCCCACAGCGACAGCGTGGTCATTGCCAGCAGCACCATGTCGATATGCGCGCGCTTGGCCATCAGGCCGAACTGCAGCGTGCAGAACACCGCCAGCGCGGCGATCTCGCCGATGCGCTGGTGCCACAGCCGGCGGCCCAGGTCGCGGACCAGCCACAGCGTCAGCAAGGCGGCCAGCAGCGACGGCAGGAGGAAGGCGATGCGCCAGTCACCGACGAGCTCGTACGCCGCCGCCTGCAACCACATGAACACCGGCGGCTTTTCCGCATAAAGCTCGCTGCCGCGGTGCGGCAGCAGCCATTGCCCACTCTCGACCATGCTGCGCGCGGCCAGCACGAAGCGCGGCTCGTCGGCCGGGTTGGGCTGGCGCAGCCCCAGGCCGGCGAGCAGGCTCAGGCCAATCGCCAGGGCGACCAACACGCGGGGCCAGCGGAGGGAAGAGAGTCGGGTCGAAATGGCCGCGGCCAGGAGAGGACGAAGAGCCACACAGCATCGGTGGGCGGGGGTGGGAAGAATGTCGGAGAAGGGAAATTTCGACACCTTTCCGACATCCGCCAGCTAGGATGCAGTTGCGGCCCTGGCCGACGCCCGTCCCCCCAGCGGATATCGCATGCGGCTCCTGGTCATCGAAGACAATCGCAATCTGGTCGCCAATCTCTTCGATTACTTCGAGGCGCGCGGCCATGTGCTCGATGCCGCGCCCGACGGCACCACCGGCCTGCACCTGGCCACGACCCAGACCTACGACGCGATCATCCTGGACTGGATGATGCCGCGCATGGACGGCGCCGAGGTGTTGCGACGCCTGCGCGCCGAGCATCACTCCGAAGTGCCGGTGATCATGTTGACCGCGCGCGACGAACTGCCCGACAAGATCGCCGGTTTCCGCGCCGGTGCCGACGACTACCTGACCAAGCCATTCGCCTTGCCCGAGTTGGAAGTGCGCCTTGAAGCGCTGCAACTTAGAGCCCAGGGCCGCGGCCGCAGCAAGGCCTTGCAGGTAGGCGACCTGCGCCTGGACCTGGCGACCCTGGAAGCCACCCGCGAAGGCCGCCCGCTGCACCTGTACCCGGCCTGCCGCAAGCTGCTGGAGGTGCTGATGCAGGCCAGCCCCGCAGCGGTAACGCGCGAGCGCCTGGAACATGCCTTGTGGGGCGACGAGCCGCCCGATGGCGACATGCTGCGCTCGCATATCTACGAGTTGCGCCGCAGCGTGGATGGGCCGTTCGCCGAGAAGTTGATCCACACCTTGCCGCGCGTGGGCTATCGGCTGGCGCAGTTGAACGCCGCGGAGGCCGATGATGGCCACTAAGCCGCGCGCACTGCGCCGGCAGGTCACGCTGTGGTTGGTGGTCTATGCCGCCCTGATCTCGCTGGCGGTGTTCGTGCATGGCTACATCGTCAACGAACAGGCCGAGCAACTGACCTGGCATTCGCTGCTGCAATCGGAGCTGGACCACTTCGTCCAGCGCAGCGCCGAGGACCCGGACTACCACTGGACCGACAGCCAGACCGTGCAGCTGTTCGGCGACGACGACGATTCGGCGCCGCCGCCGGAGTACACCGGGTTGCTGCCGGGCATCCACGATGGCATCGCCTACCACGGCCGCGACAAGGTGCTGATGGTGCAGGACGTCAACGGTCGCCGCCTGGTGCTGGCGCTGGACATCACCGAGTTGCAGCGGCACGAGAACAACCTCGGCCTGTGGATGGTGGCCTCGAACCTGGTGGCGATCGTGCTGCTCGGGCTGCTGGTCGGCTGGGGCATGGGCCGGGTGGTGCGGCCGCTGACGCAGATGGCCGAGCGCATCCGCGGCCTGCAGCCGGACCGCCCCGGCCAACGGGTGGCGCTGGACGCGCGCGCCAGCAGCGAGCAGACGGTGATCACCGAGGCGCTGAACGACTACCTGGCGCGCAATGACCAGTTCGTCGAGCGCGAGCGCGCCTTCGTCAATAGCGCCAGCCATGAACTGCGCACGCCGATCGCGGTGATCGAGGGCGCCAGCGAACTGGCCCTGGCGCACGAGGACATGGCGCCAGCGGTGCGCCAACAGCTGCAGCGCATCCGCCAGACCACCGAAGGCGTTGAGCAACTGCTGGCGTTGCTGTTGGTGCTGGCCAAGGATCCGGCGCGGATGGCGCGGAGCAATGACGAAGTGCGCCTGGACCAGTTGCTGCCGGAGATCGTCGACGACCACCGCCACCTGAGTGCGGACAAGGACCTTGCGCTATCGCTGCAGGCCGACGCTGCAGTACGCATCTCCGCGCCAGTGGCGATCCTGCAGGCGGCCATCGGCAACCTGCTGCGCAATGCGATCGAGAACAGCGACCGCGGCACGATCCGTATCGTGTTGTCGGCACCGGCGACCGTGCGCATCGAAGATCCCGGCCATGGCATGTCGCCGGAAGAGATCAGCGCCATCTACGCGCGGATGGCGCGCGGCAACCATAGCGGGCGCGGCGCCGGCATTGGCCTGGACCTGATCGGCCGGCTGTGCGAGCACCTGGGCTGGCAGTTGCAGTTCGAATCGGTCGAGGGGCGCGGGACGATCGCCTCGCTCGACCTGTCTTCTTCGATGGCGCGCTAGCGGCGGACGCAGCCGGCGAACAGGTCGCGCGAGGCGTCGTAGATGCGCGTGCGCACCTGCATCAGGCCGAGTATCGAGGCGAATAGGTTGTCGTGATCGGCAGGCTGTTGCGCGCGCTGCTGCAGGCACGTCAGGTTCAGGCCGCGGGCCACGGAGAACGCCGATGAAAACCACATCACCATCGGGACCCGGGTTTGTTCCCGTGGCGCAATCGCATACGGCACCCCATGCAAGTAAAGGCCCTTTTCGCCCAGCGACTCGCCATGGTCGGAGACGTAGAGCATGGCGCTGTCGTAGTCATCCATGGCCTGTAGCACGGAGACAGTGCGGTTGAGGAAGTGGTCGGTGTAGAGCAGGGCGTTGTCGTAGGCGTTGACGATCTGCTGGCGGCTGCACCGGCCAAGATCCGGATCTTCACAGGCCGGCACGAAACGTTTGAACGTGGAAGGATAGCGCTGGAAGTAACTGGGCCCGTGGTTGCCCAGTTGATGCAGCACCACGACGCGGTCGCCGGCGCGGCCGCGGACCTGTGCGGGCAAATCCTCCAGCAGCACTTCATCCAGGCAGCGGCCGTCGCGGCATAGTGCGGGAACTTCGGCATCCTGCAACGACTGCGTCGGGAGCTGTTCGCACACGCCCTTGCAGCCGCTCTGGTTGTCGCGCCACAAGGTGCCGATGCCGGCATGCTCCAGTACGTGCAGCAGTGACTGCTGCGAGCGGATCGTTTTTTGATCGTAATCGTGGCGACCTAGCGGCGAGAACATGCACGGCACCGAGACCTCGGTACTGGTCCCGCACGAACGCACGTCGCGAAAGTTGACCAGGTCCGCGAGCTTGGCCAGTTCCGGCGTGGTCTGGCGCGCGTAGCCATTGAGGCCCCAGTTCTGGGCGCGCGCCGCTTCACCCAGCACGATGACCAGTAGCCGCGGCCGCGTGCCCGCTGTGCGCAGGGTTGCGACGGCGTCGTGCTCGAGTGGACGCTTGGGGCCGCGGGGCGCGGAAGTGGCGGACTTCATGATCGAGCGTGCCGCTGCGAGCACGTTGATCGGCGTGGCCAGGTAGCGGATCTCGTGGTGATTGCGGATCAATGCCGACAGGTCCTGGAAGCACAGCAGCGCCGCGCCGAGACCCGATACGGACGCCGCGCAGAGAAAGCCCAGCCGGATCAGCAGGGCGCGGCCAATGCTGCGCTTGCGCAGGCGGATCCGACACAACGCCAGCGTGGGCGGTACCACGAACAACAGCAACGCCAGTGCCAGCGCCGGGGTGACCAGTTCGCGCGACTCGCGTGGGTCGGTTTGCAGCACATTGCGCAGCATTTCGGCATTGATGTAGACCTGGTAACGGCCCATGTAATGGGCCGCAAGGGCTGCGCAGAGGATCAGGGCGCCTAGCAACAGCTTGGCGTTCCAACGCCAGACGAGCAGGCCCAGCACGAAGGCGTGGATAGCAACCTGCAGCACTAGCAGGCTCGCCGCGAATCCGATGCCGCCGCCGCTCCAGGACAGCGCGCTGCGCCAGAACGAGGCATTGCACGCCAGCGCGAAGAACAGGCACGTCGCCAGCAGCAGCGATTCCACCGACACCTGCGGTCGCCATTGCCAACAGCGGCTGCTGTGTAGGCGTAGTGCCGCCAGTGCGGGTCCGAGTCGGCCGCTCATGCGGTCGCCTCCGGACTTGCGGCCCCTGGCATGCGGCGGAACAGCAACAGCGCCACTCCCCAGCACAGCGCCAGCGTCCACAGGTCGTGGGAGAGAAAATGCGCGCCCCGAAGCTGTTGGCAGAACCCGAACAGCATGCCAGCCGACAATCCGATCGCCAGGCCGGCCCAGCGCCTGCTGGGGTACGTGGCGCGGGCGAAGAAGTACAGGCCGACCCAGGCGTAGCCTGCGCTGGCGTGTCCGGCCGGGAAGCAGGCGGCGCCCTCGCTGGCGTGGCTGGCTTCGAACAAGCCGCGCAAAGGACGATCGCCGCCGTAGCGCAGCAGATCCCAGGGGCAATCCACCTGCGTCCACGCCTTGAGCCGGGAGACCAGCGCGGTGGACAGGACAATGCTCGTCGCGAGCGTGGTTAGCGGCCAGCGCCAGGCGCGCGCGCCGCCACGCCAGGCGCGAACCGCGGCGATGATCACCCCCAACCCGGCGATCACGCTGGCGATGCGGCCGCCGCGGTGCAGCAACTGCTCGGTCAGCCAGGCGTCCTGCCATCGCCACTGGCCGCCCTGGACGCGGTAGAGCGCGTCGGCCAGCCATTGATCGCCGGCACGGGCCATCAGCCAATAGCTAAGCACCCATAGCGCAAGTGAGGGCAGCCACAGATGGGTGAGCAGCGAGGGAGGACCGAGTGGAGTGGATCGGCGCGGAAGATCGGACGGCGCTGCAGGAATCATTTTTTCCATCGCGACAACGGAGGACGCGGCGATGATCCGCGCCGCGTTGCCGACAAGCATCCGCGCAACGGCACCGATTGCGTTAAATATCCGTGGTCATTCAGTCGTCGTTGGAGCGCCGCATCCGCGTGTCACCACGCCAGTGGAATCAGCGCGGCAGCAGCTCGCGCTTCAGCAGCCAATCGCGTGCGTCGTCGGCATCTTGCTCGAACCACGCCTGCGTCGAACCAAGCCGATAGGTGTATCCCCAGGCATCCATGTCCGCCATCAAACGCGGGCTACCCACCTGCGGCAATGCGTTGGCCAGCACGATCTGCAGGTAGCAGGTGGCGTCTTCTTCCTCGACCGAGTCGGTGGCGTCGGTATGCACCTGGGCGCGGCGCTCGGGCGGCAGCACGATCAGGTGGCAGGCTTCGTGCAGCATCGAATGCACGGGGGTGTCGCCGCGCACGTACACCTCGCAGCCGATGATGCCGGCTTCGGGTTCGCCCCAATAGCTGCCGGGGATCGGCGCGCCGTCGGCGACGCGTTGCAGGCGCAGGCCGTAGCGCGCGAGCAGTGCCGCGGCGGCATCGAAATCGATGTCCGCCAGGCGGGTGACCACGGGTTCGGGGGCGGCGGCGTGCAACTGCGTGTCCTGCGCGAAGGCGGTACCGGCCTTGGCCGGCACCGTCGGGCTTACTTTTCCGGGTCTTCGGGCAGCGCCACGGAAATATCGAGCACGTCGTTGTGGCCATCCTTGATCAGGTCGACCTTGACCGCGTCGGCGTCGATGTTGACGTACTTCTTGATCACTTCCAGCAGCTCGCGCTGCAGCAGCGGCAGGTAATCCGGGCCGCCACGCTGGCTGCGTTCCTGC
>Ga0160435_1000476_pt1 | contig 13232 bp, 10 predicted proteins | sample HID1973K_E0MG_FD_108213 | JGI IMG/M metagenome (GOLD analysis project Ga0160435, IMG submission 108213) | Enriched mosquito-associated microbial communities from UW Madison campus, WI, USA - HID1973K_E0 MG | ecosystem: Host-associated > Arthropoda: Insects > Digestive system > Unclassified ...
CCCGACATGATTTGCACGATGGTGAAGGGCAGGCCGTTGCTGGTCGCCGTGACGTTATCGATCAGCGCGACGGGCGATTCGTAGCGATCCTTGAACCGCTGCAGCATGCGTTGATAGACCAGCTGCGATTCGGCCTTGAGGTTGCCGCTCAATGCCAGGCCTTCCGCCGTCTGTTGCACGTTGACGTCGCTGAGCAGTCGCTCGCTGAGCATGGTATTGAGCTGGCGCCTGACCTCGTCGACAGTGGTCAGCTGGATGCGTTTGTGCGCCGGTTCATCCGTGCTCCGGCGCTTGCTGGCCGCGCTCACAACGTTGTGAGCCGGTGCACCGGTTGCCACTTGCTCGGTCACTGGCGCTGCGCTGCGGGTCAGGCTCCAGGCGCTGCCCGCGATGCCCAGTAACACGCCGATCACGATACCCGTGGTGCGATTGAGCAACCGCGAGCGGGACTCGACTTTCTCCAGCGGCGGGGCAGTGTGCGGCGCTTCGGTGCGAGCTTCGGCACGGGCTTCGGGCTCGGCGTTGGGTGTGGCGATGACGGCCGGCAAGGACGGCCAGGCGTCTTCGGCCGGGGACACGCACAGCCACACCGAACCGAGCACGAAAGCCGTGTTGGGCGTGAGTGCGGTCGTCGCGTGTCGATGACCTTCCTCGTCGCAGATGCTGCCGTCGGCGGCGTTCAGCACCCAGTCATCCCCTTGGCGCTGCAGGTGGCAATGCAGTTGCTCGACGCCTGGGTCGTGCAGGGCCAGATCCTGTTCGGCGTGCGAACCGATCGCCCACTGTTCGCCCACCAAAGGCAGCGCCGCGCCCTGATGCAGGCCGGTCAAAACCCTTAATTCATACATGTGTCGCTCTCCAGGGGCTCAAGCGGCGTACTCGCTGTCCAGCGCTTCGAGGTCTTCTTCCAGGTCGAAACGGCCCAGCACCTTGACCTGCGCCGCGTTGCTGATTTCGGCAAAAGACAGCACCGGCACGTGGTAGAACTCTTCCTGCAGCAACGTGCGCAACGGGCTGCGCAGGTCCTGCGCGACCAGCAGCACCGCCTGTTCCGGCGTGCGCACCGGAAACGCGATGTGCAGCTGTTGCACCAGCAACTGACTGGTCTCGTTGTCCAGCGCGAAGAACGTTTCGGTCTGGGTCTGGCGCAGTCCGTCACGCAGAATGCCTTCGCTTTCCGGGGTCAGTACCCAGACCAGCAAGCCCTCGGCGCCGCAGTACTGGTGATAGATCTGCGACTTCAAGGCGATGCGCACGTAGTCGGCGAGCACGGTGACCTCACGCTCGTGCTGACCGTGCTCGATCAGGGTTTCGGCGATCACGCGGATGGCCCGCAGCGGCACGCATTCGGAGGCCAGGCGCTGCAACACCGCGGCAAACCGCGCCAGCGGCAGCACGCGCTGCATCTCTTGGGCAAGCTCGGGTTGTTCGGTCTCCAGCCAGCCGAGGATGGCTTTGGTCTCCTGCAGGCCGATGAATTGCGGGCCGCATGCCTGCAACGCGCGCTCCATGCGTTCGATGATCAGGGTCATCGCGTCGACACGCTCGATCTGCCCCTGCTGCAGTTGAGGATCATCGGCGGGCATCCACAGCCATTGGCCCTCCTGACGTTCAGTGGTGCCGTACACCGCGTCCTGCGGCGAGTCATCGAGCATGCGCGCGTCCACGGCGACATGGCTCTGGGTGAAGGTCGCCTTGAGCAGCGGCACTTCGTAGACCGAGAAGCGGAATTCATCGGGCGGCAGGTGTTCGGCCTGCTCGATGATGAACGACGGCAGGGTGAGGCCGTATTGCACCACTAGGCGGTTGCGTCGCTGGCGAATTTCGCTGACCAGTGCTTCGACCTGCGCCGGGTTCTGGCTGGGGTGAAACTGCAACACGAACTGGCGGCTTGGGGAGAACGTGCGCAAGTCTTCACGGCCGTTCATTTCCGGCGCGACGGCAATTGCCTGAGCCTGCTCGGCCTTGGGTTTCGCCCGCTGAAGCTGGAGCAGACCGCCGCTGCCGCAAATGATCGCGATCACGATGAACACGGCCGTCGGCATGCCCGGCAGTGCTGCGAAACCGAGCATCGCCACCGCCGCGATGATCCACGCCTTGGGCTGGCTGGTGATCTGTTCGGCGATCTGCCGGCCAATATTGGCCTCGGCGCGGTCCTCATCGGGCACGCGGGTAATGATCATGCCGCAGGTGACCGAAATCAGCAGCGCGGGAATCTGCGCGATCAGGCCGTCGCCGATGGTCAGTACCGTGTACACCTGCAACGCGTCGCCGGCGCTCATGTTGTGCTGGACCACACCGATCGCGATGCCGCCGATCATGTTGATCGCCACGATGATCAGGCTGGCGATGGCGTCGCCGTTGACGAACTTCATCGCCCCGTCCATGGCGCCGAACAGTTGGCTTTCCTTGCCCAGTTCGGCGCGCCGCTTGCGCGCTTCATGAACGCTGATCAGGTTGGCGCGCAAGTCGCTGTCGATGGACATCTGCTTGCCCGGCATGGCGTCCAGGGTGAAACGCGCACCCACTTCGGCGACCCGTTCGGAGCCCTTGGTGATGACCAGAAAGTTGACCACCGTGAGGATCAGGAAGATCACCATCCCCACCGCAAGGTTGCCGCCCACCACGAACTGGCCGAACGCCTCGACGATGTGCCCGGCGTCTTGGTTGAGCAGAATCAGGCGCGTGGTGGAGATCGACAGCGCCAGCCGAAACATGGTGGTCAGCAGCAGGACAGCCGGAAACGTCGAGAACGCCAGCGGTCTGGGCAAGTGCATCGCCAACATGATCAGCAGGCAGGAAATACAGATGTTGATGGCGATCAGCACGTCGACGAGCCCGGTGGGCAGCGGCGTGATCATCATGAAGACGATGGCGATCACCACGAAGGCGCCGACGATTTCCGAGCGGCGCATGGCCGCCAGGGCGATCTGATTGAGCAGGTTGATGACACGATCCATCAGGCGAGGCCCCCCTGGAGCTGGTTCTGTTCCTGCCGAGTCAGTTCGGCCATGAGGATGAGCAGGTTGCCCAAGGCGTTCTGGCGGCTTTTCATGTCGCGCCAGAGGAGAATCGGCAACTGCTGCAGCATCGGTCGCAGGCCGTTGAGGAACGCCAGCTGATGCTTGAGTTGCTTGCCGCCGATGTGCTGCGTGAGTTGCAAGGTTTCGTTGAGGCTCATGCCCTTGCCGGACAACGCCAGCAGGTGTTTGAGGAAGGCCGCCGGGTCGACCTGCAGGCCGGGATTCTTGTTGCGCATGCGCCCCAGCAGGTGCTCGCAACCTTGCAGCAGCGTGGCGACGTGACGAGCGGTGTTGAGCCCGTGCATCAAGGTGCGCAGTTGCTGCGGCGATGTCGAGGGCGTGAGCGAGGACAGGTCGTCGGCGATGGCGCTGCGCATGTCGCGCAGGTTCAGTTCGAACTCGCCGGCCTCTTCCCGCTCATTGATCAGGGCATCGATCAGCCCTGTGATATTGGGCTGGCCGCTGACCGCCACGCTGTACAGATTGCGCAGGGTGCCGCGTCGCTTGTTGTCGATGTTCGGCCGCGAGAACGCCTTGGCGCTGTTCATGCCCGCGCGCGCTCGTTTGCCGTACTTGCGCCGCAACAGTTTCAATTGCTCGGTCAGGACCACGTGCTCGCCGGTTTCGCCGTCGGCTTGGGCCTGTTTTCTGGCGGCCTGCAATACCACATGGGCTTTGGCCGCGTCGCCCTCGGCGAAGCTGAGAATCTGCGCCAGGCTGGCGGCGTTCTGCTTTTGCAGCTGCTTGCGCAGGTTGCGCGCCGCATCGTCCAGGCCCTTGTCGTGGCTGCCCATCAACTGCTGATACAGCTCGCCCAGCTTCACTGCGCGCGACTGCAGCGCGTTGCTGCTGGCAATCAGTTCACGCTGGTTGAGGCTGCGGCTCTGCTGAACCAGCGCCGAGGCAAAGCGTGCAACCTGTTGCGGCGTGGTGCCGCCGATGTTCGGCGGGTTGCTGCGCAACGACGTCACAGGCGTCGCCGCTGCCTTCGCCGGCGCAACGGCTGCTGTCTGTAGCACGGGTGGGGCAGAAGGGGCGGCGATTTTCATAGGACGATTCTGAGCGGGGTCGTGCGCTCTGAGTGGGTCCTACCCGTGAAGCGGTTCCATCTGTTTGCGAGGGAGGGACGCTGTGCCAAAAACCGCTGGCGATTCAGCGTGGTCGCGCAAGTTTTTGCACAGATCCGTCAATTTGGATTTTTAAAACCGTTATAAATCAATTAATTGCGCTATTAATTTGGATGGCATGCATATCGCTATAGGGCTAGCACACTTCAAACAAGGAAGAGCCCTGATGTTTCCAAGCCTCGCGATACTCGACATCGACCCCGCCAGCCGCCGCAACAACGATGGCATTCGTCAACTGACCAGTGACCAGGTGAAGATGATTCGCGCGTTCATTCAGAAGCGTGTGATGAATCCCGAAGACGTCGACGACATCCTGCAAAGCACCTTCCTCGAAGCGCTGCGCAGCGAGCACAAGTTCCTGAACGCAAGCAAGCCGCAGACGTGGCTGTGCGGGATCGCGTTGAACCTGATCCGTAACCATTTTCGCAAGATGTATCGCCAGCCCTATCAGGAAAGCTGGGAGGACCATACCCATTCCGAAGCGGACAGCCACAGCGACATCGGCCATCAGGTCGATGGGCATCGTCAGCTGGTGCGGGTGGTCAGGGCGATCGGCAGTCTGCCGTCGAACATGCAGCGGGTGATCGAGGTATCACTGGAAATGGACGGCAACTATCAGGAGACCGCGACCTCACTGGGCGTGCCGATCGGCACGGTGCGTTCGCGTCTGTCTCGCGCGAGAGAACAGTTGAAGCGGCAGATGGATCCGTTCGCCTGAAGCATTCGACCGACCAGGCGAGCGTTTGCCGAACACCCTCTGAGCGACGTGTGGCTCAGAGGTGTTCGGAAACGGTGGCTGCATTGACCAGGTCGTACAGGGCGAATGCACGGTTGACCAGGAAAACGGTGACGGCGGTGAGGGCGACGGCATTGATGATGTGAAGGGTCATGGTCGTAAGTCCTGTCGGAGCGCGTTGGCCGGTAAGTGATGGGGCGATGTTACGCGAGCCCCGGCAAAGCTGAAGACAATCGCCTTCATGGTGGACATTAACCAGAATGATGGAGCGCCGCGCAGGCTCTGGGCTGCGTGTCCTGTGCCTGTTGCCGCTGCGCGCGCATTGTCCGTTTGGGCGATTCGGGTAGCGCGGCTGCGATTCTTCCCCACACTGCTTACGGCATTGCGCGTCTGACCGGTCGACACAAACCGAAACATTTATCGGAACCGACCGGGTTATCGAACCACACAGTTGCCATCCTTCACTCCCGGATGGCGACTCCCATGCGTATTTCAAGCAGCCCTTTCAGCGGTATCGCACCTCAACCCGGCAGCGGCGATTCAATCCAGGAGCCACCGCTGAATAACCCGAAGCTGGCGCTCGCGCAGAACGGCGGCGCCAATCCGAATATCCAGTTCGGCGCCACGCTGTTGCAGCCGGGCAGCCCGCCCGAATCCGGCAACACGACGCAGAGCACCGAGCAGCAGCTGCTGTCTCTGCTGACCCAACTCACCCAGCTGTTCAAGGGGCAGTCGCAACCGACCGGCGCCTCGCAGCCGGGCGTGACGCCTCAGGCCAGTGGCGGGGCGAGCGCCGCACCGACGCAAGGCGCAACGGGTGCAGAAAAACCGGCTGCGGTGAACGATGTCAGCGCAAAAGGTGCAGCGTCACCGGTCGCGTCCGCCACGCCGGAAGAGGCGCCCAAGGCGTCGGAGGCGAAATTTCTCGACGACTCCAAATATTCCTCGCCCAAGGAGCTGGAGCGCTGGGCGCCGATGGTCGCCAATCTGCCGCCCGATCAGCGCGAGCAGGCCGCCAAGGAGCTCAATCGACCCATCGCGGCGGCACGCATGGCCGCCGAAAAAGGGCCTGATTCCGCCAAGGCCATGGAATTCATCAATGCCAATCCGTCGCTGAAAACCGCGATAGACACGGGCAAGCACGGCGGCAAGGCAGACGGCAAGATCACCGACGGCGACCTCAATGCGTTCGCCAAGAACATGCAGAAAGCCGCGGACAGCGCTGACAAGGACATTGCCAATTACCAGAAGGATCATCCGGACGCCGACCCTCAGTCGCTGGAGATGGTCCGCAGCGCCGCGCTGATGCGGGCCAACGAGCCGCTGACCAAGGCTGCCGACCCCAAGCACGCCGCCGGTGCCGAAGACAAAACCAAGGTCGACGGCCTGACCAGCGCCGACGGCCTCAAGGCCATCGAGAACGACAACCCGGGCCTGGCCGGCCCGCTCAAACAGGCGGCAAAAACCTGGTCGCAACCCGGCTTCCTCGGCCAGATCGACCAAGGCGGTCTGGAAGGGCGAAAACTGGCGGCCAACAGCCCGGACAAGCTGTTCAGCGCGAGCAACATCAGTGACTGGATCAAGAAGCAGGCGCCCACCAACGGCGGCGAATTCGCCAGTGTGCTCAACGACGCCGCGACGCTGAACTCGGTCGCCGACGTCGACATCAGCAAGCTGGGCAAAGACGTGTTCGACAACCCGTCGGCCTACAGCGGTGAGCAGAAAGCCGCCGTGATGGTGAAGTTGCAGCAGACCCAGCGCAGCGTCATCGCGGGCGAGGATCTGCGCAAAACCGAGAAGACCGAAGACGCGCTCAACGAAAAAATCGGCCAGCTGCAGGCCGATCCCGATGTTCAGGCCTTCCTCGACAAACAGATCCCGCAGCAGTCTCGCGCGCTGGTGGGCAGCTCGCCGTCGCTGCAGAAGGCCGTCAACGAGCAGATGCAGAAGGTCAACAGCGGCCAGGCCTTGCAGACCGATCTGAACACCACGGACAAGGCCACCAGCAAAGACAAACCCAACGCTGACTACAGCAGCGCGCTCGGCGGTCTGTCGGCGCAGTTGCAGATGCAAAAGGACCTGCTCGGCCCCGACGCCAATGTCCCGACCGCGCAACAGGTCATCGGGCAGCGTCCGGATCTGCAGGGCCGGATCCAGAATTCCTACGTGAGCAATTTCAGTGAAGGCGGCGCGGTCAAGCAACTGCTCAACCAGAAGAAAGCCGACGGCGAACAGGCGCTGAATTCAGCCGATGCGCAAAAAGCGGCCTATGACAGCGTGCTGCCGGATGACTTCGTTCAGGGCCAGCAGGCGAATTACGTGCAGTCCACGTTCGCCCAACTGCAGGACTCCAAGGCCGGGCGCAAAGTGCTCGATCAGGCCAACGGCGACAAGGATCACGCGCCTTCGATGGCCGCTCAGGTCGCCTCGCAGATGGGGCCTGCCGCGCTGCAATCGGTCATGGGTTTCTCATCGGTATCGGACATGCTGGCCCGGGGCGACAAGACCGACGCGGCGAAAACCATTTACGACAGCACCAAATCCGGCCTTTCGGCGGCCAAGCACGGCTATGACGCGGTCGCCAAGTCCGCCGGCCGGGCAGGCCTGGGCGAAGTGGCGGCCAAGGTCGGCGGACGCGTGGCCGGCATGGTCGTCGGCGAAGCGGCCGGGATGGCGGCTGGCGCGGCAATCGGTGCGTCTATCCCTGTGGTTGGCTGGATTGCCGACGCGGCCATGAGCCTGGGCTTCGGCATTTCGGCAATCATCGAAGCGGTGAAAAAGCACAAGGCGCAAAAAGCCTTCGACCACAACGTCGACCCGGTCCTGGACCAGTTTGGCATCCCCAAAGCCCATTGATTTTCCCTGACCTGAAGAGGTAAACGATCATGAGCATGGCAATTCGGCCCCCGGTAACGCCCAGTTTGCAGCCTACGGACTTCTCGTCCCTGAGTGGCAAGAACGGGCAAAACAACTCGCTCGGCGGTGGCAGCGGCAATCAGGCCATCGACCCCAGCACCTTGTTGTTCGCCAACCCCACGCAGTCGCAAGTCAACTTCGCTCCGCCCAACAGCCAGGATCCCCAGACCACGGCGGCAAGCCCGCTTTCCGGCGCCAACAACCAGACGGGCATTGCGCAGCAACTGATGTCGCTGCTGATGGAAATGCTGCAGATGCTCATGCAGAACAATCCCAACCAGCCGCAGACCCAGAACCTGGCAGCGCAGAACAATGAGGGCGGTGGCACCGGCGGTGGCGGTTCGGGTGGTATCGACGGCGGTGCGGGCGGTGGTGGCGGGGCAACGCCGAGCGGCGCTGCCGAGGGCGGCAGTGGGGTGAGCAACCCGACTACCAGCGCCGCCGGCAACGTCTCCAACGACACCACACTCAGCGGCTCGGGCGATTTGCACCTGCCCAAGCAACTGGAACCCTACCGCAACGACATCATGGACGCGTCCAAGGCGACGGGTGTCCCGCCGAGCATTCTGGCCGGACAGATCTGGGCTGAGTCGCGCGGTCAGTTGGGCCAGGACACCACCAACGTCAACGGCAAGACCGATGCTGGCCTGATGCAGGTCAATGCTGACACCTTCGCCGGCCTGAAGAAGGAAAACCCCGACCTGCTCGGCAATGCCGACGTCAACAATGCCCACGACAACATCATGGCCGGCGCTCTGTACATGCGCGATCAGCAGAAGGCGTTCGGCGACTGGGGCTCGGCATTGCGCGCCTATAACTCAGGGCCGGACAAGGTCAGCGGCAACCTTTCGGACGCAGGCGGCGTAGGCGATCCGAAGTACGTCGACAATGTCATGAACTTCGCGAAAATCATCGAGAGCGGCCAAGGGCAGTTGCCTGCCTGACCGACGCCTTCCTCCATCGGCAGACTGGCCTGACTGCCGGCAGCGCTGGCTGCCGCACCAGGTGGTCTGCCTGTTTTTGCACGTCTCTTTGCAAGTATCTCTGCGCTCGTTGCCCGCTACAGGATGTCCGCGTGGACATATATCCGCCCTCGCAATGGGTGCCGATTTCTTCCCCATTGCCATGCGATTGTGCGCTAGTTGCCCCGAGCGATGCCCAGTGGCGCGTCGCCAACTTTCTGTCATTTACGCCTGTCACCTTTATTGAAATCAATTACTTGCGCGGTCTGATCGCACGTCAAGTAGCGCGACAGATAAAGTTGTGCACCTTAATGGTTCATGTTGCGTCCGCGTATTGTTACCGTCACGCGATTAATCCGATTTCCGCGACAGTCAATTTCAAAAACAACAACTTGCTTAGTTGCGCGCGCGACTGGGATCATTAGAACCAGTGACGCGAAACAGTATCGAAGTGAACAAGACTGAGTGGCTTGCCATCGGGCGGAAACGCCCTGCGGCGCGGGCGCGAATGCTTTGGTGAGACTATGCTGAGCAGGCGCGAAATCATTTGATGATTAACCATCTGGTACACAGTGCCGTGTTGCTCCGCTCAGTCATAAGCATGAACCTGTTTGTAATAACCGCCGTTCTATTGAACGGTGGTTTGCATATGAGTTGAGAACGGCAACTTTCCGAGCATCTTGCTCACATCAACCGGCATTGACCCTTGGAGCAATCGGTTATGAAGAGACAATTGATTTGGGGCCTTACGGTTTCCGTATTGGCTTTGGGTATATCGGCTGCTTACGCGGCCTCCGATGTGAACGATGGCAAGACAGTCGCCGAATATGGTTCGGAGAAAGTAGGCCCCAATCGCACCGCATCTGATGGTGCCGACCATGTTGGCGCCAATGCCACCGCTTCCGATGGTGCGGACCGTGTGGGTGCCAATCGTGTAGCGGCTGACGGCGCCGACCATGTTGGCGCGAATGCCACTGCTTCCGATGGCGCTGATCGTGTCGGTGCAAATCGTGTGGCGGCTGACGGTGCTGATCGCGTTGGCGCAAACCGTGTAGCAGCTGACGGTGCCGATCGCGTTGGCGCAAACCGTGTGGCTGCCGATGGCGCTGATCGCGTTGGCGCAAACCGTGTGGCTGCCGATGGCGCTGATCGTGTTGGTGCAAACCGCGTTGCTGCTGACGGCGCTGATCGCGTTGGCGCAAACCGCGTTGCATCTGACGGTGCTGATCGCGTTGGCGCAAACCGCGTTGCTGCTGACGGTGCTGATCGCGTTGGTGCAAACCGTGTTGCGGCTGACGGCGCTGATCGCGTTGGCGCAAACCGGGTTGCGGCCGATGGCGCTGATCGCGTCGGCGCAAACCGCGTGGCGGCCGACGGCGCTGATCGCGTTGGCGCAAACCGCGTGGCAGCTGATGGCGCTGATCGCGTTGGCGCAAATCGTGTAGCAGCTGATGGCGCTGATCGTGTCGGTGCAAATCGGGTTGCAGCTGATGGTGCTGATCGTGTTGGCGCAAACCGGGTTGCTGCTGATGGCGCTGATCGTGTCGGCGCAAACCGCGTGGCAGCTGACGGCGCTGATCACGTGGGGGCCAATGCCGTGGCGGCGGATGGCGCTGATCATGTCGGTGCCAATGCCGTGGCTGCCAACGGCCAGCCTGAGCGCGGCCTGGCATCCGATGGCTCGGACAAGACCGGTGCCAATCGTGTGGCGGCCGACAAATGGGACCGCATGAAAGTGCGCGAACTGGCCGGTGAACTCTGCTACGAGTGCCTGACCAAGTAACCCCTTGAAACGGCCACCCGGCACCTCGTCGGGCTGGCCGTTTTCTTCAGCACGTCACCGTGCTGGCGCCTCACACCCCAGGCTTCACGAAGCCGGAACCTTTCCCCACCTCACGACCACACATGGCCAAATCCTTTGAAGAAGGTGATTGCCATGCCGTTGTCGACATCCGCGCCCGGTTTCACACGATCGACGCATCACTTCAACACCCGCGACCCGGAGGCACCGGTCCTGAGTCGGCGCGTGCTGGAGCGCCATAACCACGATCATCATGGGCGGACCGTCACGGTTTCGGTCGGCGAGATGAATGCGTTGACCCATGCCAACGCGGCCATCGACGATACCTGGCGCATTCTCAATCACGGCTCGGGCAATCAGGAGCGGCATGTCAAACGCACAGAAGCCGAAGCCTTCAAGCGTACAGTGGTGGTCTACGACCAGAACCGAAACGGTCACTTCGATTACGATGCCGCACGCACGGCTGCGCGTTTTCAGGCGGGCAACTGCGATCAGATGGCCGTGGTCAACGCTGCGCTGCTGGCCACCTCGTCGTTGCAACAGCCTGTGTCGATACTGGTTGCACGGGACGTGGGCCACACCTTCGTCGAAGTCGGCGATTCACGGGCAACCAACCGCACGGTGATTTCCGATGCCTGGCCTGAATTCGGCAGGGCAATGCGGCGCAAGGATTTCTCCTTGCTGGGTGAGAATCCCGAGACGGTTGCACGCTTTGTGCCCGAACGGCGTCCGGAGATTCGCGAAGAGTTGCTGCGTGGCGACAAGGCCAGTCAGCGCGAGGTCGATCAACAATTCTCCCGCCTGCGTCCGCGCGACCCGATCGGCGGGCCACGTTTGCTCGACAAGGTGCTGCGCGACGAGCGCCTGTACATCCAGCCTCACGCATCCAGCAACCTGGGTGTCAGCTATCGTGGCGATGATCGTCACGGTGACTTTCGACGCGCCGATCAGAACTTCACAGAGCGTCAGTTCAGGCAGCGCCTGCGGGACTCGGGCATCGACCCCGGAACCGGTGCCCCGCGCCCGCGCGCAGCGGTGCCCGAACCGATTGCCACCACCGTGCCGTTGCGCCGCACCACGACCCATGACCACAACTATGCCGACACGCCGCCCCGGCGTCGGGCGCGGGCGAACTCGTTCGTCGATCGCTTTCGCAATATCCGCCTTTGATGTGAGGACTCAGCCATGGCAAGCCAGCTAAAACAGGTACTGCTTCCGGTGTTCCAACTGCTGCGGCTCGATGGCCGCGAGCTGGATGCGGTCACCAGTTACGTCATGACCCTGGAAAGCGGTCTGAGCGTCGAATTCAAGGAAAGCCCCAATGACTTCCTGACCATGAGTTGCCTGCTTCCGGTGTCCGAAGAGCGCTTTGCCGATCCCGAAACCCTGGCGATTCTGCTGCAGACCAATTTGCTGGGCCTTGAGCATCCGCCGATCCTCACGGGCGCACTGGTGGAGCAGAAAAAGGTGATTCTGTGGGCCAGGCAGCCTTTTCAACTGCTCGACAGCGCCGCGATGGGTCGCTTGTTCGAGCGTTTCACCGAGCAGGCGCAGAAGATGGAGCAATGGCTGGCGGTGCCGCTGCGGGCGCCTGAACCGAAGACCGCCGCTGCGCCAGCTGACCGGCCAACCCGTTTGAGCGCAGGGCCTGCGGGCGCGCGGCTTTGATCACGAACGACGTTGACGATTGACCTTCAAGGCCCGGCCAGACCTGATAGATTCGCTGTTTTCAGTGAGAGAGCAGCAATGACCGAGCGCGAGATTATCGTTCCCCACGCCATGAAAGCCATCGTCGAACGGGCCGGTTACGCGCCCGCCGTCAGGGTCGGCGATCTGCTGTTCTGTGCCGGGCAAGTCGGTCGCACGGCGGATTTGCAGGTCATCGAAGACCCGGAGCAACAGTTCACGGCGGCCTGGGAGAACCTGCGCAGCGTGCTGGCAGCCGCCGATTGCTCGTTTGAGGACGTCGTCGAAATGACCACCTACCACGTCAACATGTCGCAGCACATGGCTGTGTTTAGAGAGGTGAAGAATCGCCTCTTCCCCAAAGGGCTTTGCGCGTGGACCTGCATTGGTGTGTCGGAGCTGGCGCACCCCGGCCTGCTCGTGGAAATCAAATGCATCGCCGCGCGGCGAGTCGCCTGACTCGCAACGCGACCGGCGGGTGCGAACGGTGTTTGCGCGCTGAACTAACCGATGGCGTTCCGGGTCGGCTCTAGACCACCCATTTCCATGGAGCCTGCCATGCAGCCTTATGTCATCTGTCACATGATGTCGTCCCTCGACGGCCACTCGCTCACCGACGGTTGGGATCGTGCGTTCAAGAAGTCGGCAGGGGATCTCTACGAAACACTCGCGCAGACCTTCGCGTTCGATGCCTGGATCTGTGGTCGGGTAACGATGCAGGAAATTGCCCACGACGAGGGCTATCCCGAGGGCATGGCGAAGACGCCGATCCCGCGCACGCACCATTTTGCCGAGCGCAATGCCAAGGCGTACGCCGTTTCGATCGACCCCCACGGCAAAGTCGGCTGGAAGAACAATCAGGCGCTGGATTCACACGTCATCGAAGTGCTGACCGAAGGCGTGTCCGATGACTATCTGGCGTACCTGCAATCGGTTCAGGTGTCCTACATTTTCGCCGGAAAACACGACATCGATCTGGCC
>Ga0160435_1000479_pt1 | contig 13172 bp, 12 predicted proteins | sample HID1973K_E0MG_FD_108213 | JGI IMG/M metagenome (GOLD analysis project Ga0160435, IMG submission 108213) | Enriched mosquito-associated microbial communities from UW Madison campus, WI, USA - HID1973K_E0 MG | ecosystem: Host-associated > Arthropoda: Insects > Digestive system > Unclassified ...
CCCCTGTATCATGCGCGGCTCAGTCGGGGTGTAGCTCAGTCTGGTAGAGCGCTACGTTCGGGACGTAGAGGTCGCAGGTTCGAATCCTGTCTCCCCGACCACTGAATCCAAAGCCCGGAAGGCTTGCCTTCCGGGCTTTTTCGTTAGCGAATCAGGCTAAAGAATCCGCATACCGTGGCCGGCGTGGACGACACGCGCCGCCGACCGCGTTAGGGTCAACATCCACCCGCCGTCTCCAATCGAGGAGGGAACATGATCCCCAGCGCCCTGCCCGCTATGCTCGACGCCCTGCGCCACTGCCGCAGCCGCGAGGACTACCTTGCCGCGATGGCCGAATGCCGCATCGCCGTCGACGACATCGCGCCGTTCTGCCAGTACGGCGACGACGCCTACCAACGCAATCCGATCGAGCGCAACGAGCGCCACGAACTGGTCGCCATCTGCTGGCGCAATGGCCAGGCCACGCCGATCCACAACCATGGTCAATCGCAATGCTGCGTGCGCGTCCTGCAAGGCGCGATCGAGGAGCAACGCTACGTCCGCGACGACGCGGCCGGGGTGATTCCGGCAGCTGGCGGCGTGCAGCGGCTCACGCCCCGCGCCGAGACCTGCTTCGATGCGGCCGAGGACTTTCATCGGCTCACGGGCCTGCACCCGGACGGCTCCGTCTCGCTCCATCTCTACGTCCCGCCCCTGGCGGACTACGAGACGTTCGACACGCCGTAAGCGCGCAAGCGATGCAGTAATCGAGTTGTTCCTGCCACATTCGCCTTCTAGCCTGGGGCGAATCCGCAGCGTGCCTGCGCCCTTCCAACGGGAAGCGCCATGACGACTTTTGCCCGTTCCATTGTCCTCGTCACCGCCCTGCTCTGTGGCCTGCTCGCCCCTGGCTGCGCGACGCCTCCACGCGCGCCCACCGCCGTGCCGGTCGAGCCGGCGCGTGCCTTGCCGCGCCTGGTTGCGCATCGCGGTGGTACCGCAGATGCCCCCGAGAACACCCTGCTGGCGATCCACACCGCGCTTGAGAACGGCGCCGATGCGCTGTGGTTGTCGGTGCAGCTGAGCGCCGACGGCGTGCCGGTGCTGTATCGCCCGCGCGACTTGTCGGCGCTCACCGAAGGACAAGGCCTCGTCGCCTCGCTGCCGGCGGCGAGGCTGCAGGCGCTCAATGCCGGTTTCCGCTTCCGCGACGCAGACGGCGCGTTTCCCTACCGCGCGCGGCCCCAGTCCATCGCGCGCCTCGACCAGGCCCTGGCGGCGATCCCGCACCACGTGCCGGTGATGTTGGACCTGAAGGCCGAACCTTCTCCTGCCTTGGTGCAGGCCGTGGCAGCGGTGCTCGCCCGTGGCAACGACTGGCCGCGCACCTGGCTGTATTCCACCGAGGCTGGCTACGCCCCGCTATGGCAGCGCTACCCACAAGCGCAGGTAATGGAATCGCGCGATGCCACACGCCGCCGCCTGCTGGAGCTGGCCCTGGCCCAACGCTGCGCAGCGCCGCCGACGGCCCGGGGCTGGGCGGCATTCGAACTGCGGCGCGACCTCGAAACCAGCGAAAACTTCACCCTGGGCAAGGGCCAGACGCCGGTCAGCGGCGCGCGCCTGTGGACGCCGGAGGCGATGGCTTGCTTCCGCAGCCGCGCGCCCGAGTTTTCGCTGCTGTGGATCGGCGTCGGCAGCGAGCAGGACTATCGGCTGGCCGCCGACCTCGGCGCCGACGCGGTCATGGTCGATTCGCCGCGGCAGGCGCGGGCGTGGCGCGAGGCAGTCGAGGCGGCGGCCGAATCCTCCGGCCGCCGCCCCTGATTCACAGCACCGGCAGTTCGATGAAGCTCGGTTGCTGCGGCGTGTGCCAGATGCGCTGGGTCGCCTTCTGGTAGTCGGCCGGCTTGGCGAAGTAGATGTTCGGCACGAAGGTCTGCGGGTTGCGGTCGTACAGCGGGAACAGGCTCGACTGCACCTGCACCATCACCCGATGCCCCGGCTTGAACACATGGTTGGCGTTGGGCAGCTCGAAGCGATAGCCGAGCGCCTGGTTGCTGGCGATCGGCTTGGCGGTCTCGAAGCCCTCGCGATAGCGGCCACGGAAGATCGCCAGCGACACCGGCAACTCATAACCGCCCATCTTCGGGTCTGAGGCATTCTCGCCCGGCGCCACGTCGATCAGCTTGACCACCCAGTCGCTGTCGCTGCCACTGGTGGAGGCCTGCAGGTTCACCACCGGTGCGCCGCCGATCTTCAGCGGAGCGGTCAGCGGCTCGCTGACATAAGTCAGTACGTCCGGGCGGCCGTCGACGAAGCGCTGGTCGTGCACCAGCCAGGTCGTCCACATATCGCGATCGCCGAAGCGCATCGGCCGCGGCACGAACGGCACCGGCTTGGCCGGGTCGGAGACGTACTCCTCATACTCACCCTGCCCCGCCACCGGCGCCTGGAACGACAGCGTCCCGCCGGCATGCAGGTACAGCGGCTTGCTCTGCGCCGCGCAACCTTGCGCGCAACTGCGCGGCCACTGCTGCAGGCGGTCCCAATGGTTCTCGCCGGTGTTGTAGACCAGCACCGGCGGCGTCTCGGCCTTTGGCGCGCCGTCCACCAGGTATTGGTCGAAGAACGGCTTGAGCACATCGCGGCGGAACTGGTGCGCGGTATCGCCATCGAACTGCAGCGCGCCCAACGAGCTGCCGTCGTAATTCACCTGGCTATGCCGCCACGGCCCCATCACCAGGTAATTCTTGTCGTTGCCGGCATCGCGCCCTTCCATCGCCAAGTAGCTGTGGTTGGCGCCGTACATATCTTCCTGGTCCCACAAGCCTTGCAGCCACATCGTCGGGACTTTCAGCGGCGTGCGCGCCATCACCTTGTCCAGCGCCTGTTCCTGCCAGTAGGAGTCGTAGGCCGGGTGCTCGCTGAGCTTGTGCCACCACGGCAACTGGTCGACCCCGGACGCCTTGGCGAAATCGCCGGCCGAACCGGCGCTCAGGAAATTGCTGTAGTCGTCGTAGCCTTCGCGCGCGATCGAAGTACCCTTGCCGCGCTTGGTCAGCTGGCCGGTGAAGTAATCGAAATTGACCTGGCGGAAAGCGCCGTAATTGAGCCAGTCGTCGCCCATCCAGCCATCGATCATCGGGCTCTCCGGCGCGGCCACTTTCAACGCCGGGTGCGGATCGGTCAGCGCCATCACCACGGTGAAGCCCTCGTAGGACGAGCCGATCATGCCGACCTTGCCGTTGGACTCGGGCAGGTGCTTGACCAGCCAATCGATCGTGTCCCACGCATCGGTCGCGTGATCGACCTTGGTCTTGTTGAGCGTCCCGCGCAGCGGCCGGGTCATGACGTAGTCGCCTTCCGAGCCGTACTTGCCGCGGATGTCCTGGAACACGCGGATATACCCGCCCTCGACGAACACATCGTCGCCCTGCGGCAGCAGGTCCTTCATGTGCGGCGAGTTCGAGCGCGCGGCACGGCCATCGGCATCGTAAGGCGTACGCGTCAGCAGGATCGGCGCGCCCTGGGCGCCCTTGGGAACCACGATCACGGTGTGCAGCTTGACGCCATCGCGCATCGGGATCATGACTTCGCGCTTGACGTAGTCATTGGCCGCGGTAGGCGCTTCGAACTTCTTGCCGGTGATATCCGGCGTCATCGGCGAGGTCTGGGCCATGGCCTGGCTCATGGCCAGGGCAAGGACGGCGAAGCACAGGGTACGGCGGCGCATCAGGCGGGCTCCGAGGGTCGGTGATGTTGATCCTGGATGATGCACCTGCCGCGCCGGCGGATGACGTTTTGAATCACAAAATGGGGGCATTACCAATGGCACCCCTCCCGCAATGCGATGCATTCCGATTAGACAGCTGCGCGCGTCTGGCCCTCGCCGCGGACGACGAAGCGCTCCACCGTCAAAGCCTCCAAACCCATCGGCCCATAGGCATGCAGGCGCGTGGTGGAGATGCCGATTTCGGCGCCCAGGCCCAACTCGCCGCCATCGGAAAAGCGCGACGACGCATTGACCATCACCACCGCCGACCGCAGCGCCTGTACGAACCGCTCCGCATGCGCCGTATCGCCGGTGGCGATCACCTCGGTATGGTCCGAGCCGTAGTGGCGGATATGCGCAATCGCCGCGTCCAGGTCCGCCACCACCCGCACCGCGATCACCAGATCGAGGAACTCGGCGGCGAAATCCGCATCCGTGGCCTCGCCCAAGTCAGGCACCAAGCGCCGGCTGGCCTCATCGCCGCGCACTTCCACGCCCCGATCGCGCAACGCCTGCACGGCCTGCGGCAGGAACGCGGTGGCGATATCCGCATGCACCAACAGCGTTTCCAGCGAATTGCAGGCCGAAGGCCGCGACACCTTGCCATCGATCAACAACCGCAGCGCCAGCGCGGGATCGGCCGAGTCATCCACGAACAAATGGCACACGCCCTTGTAGTGCTTGATCACCGGCACCCGCGCATGCTCGGCGACGAAGCGGATCAGGCCCTCGCCGCCGCGCGGGATCGCCAGGTCGACGATGTCGTTGAGCTGCAGCAATTCCAGCATGGTCTCGCGGCGCAGATCTTCGACCAAGGTCAAGGCCGCGGCCGGTACGCCGTGTGCCTCCAACGCGCCGCGCAGCGCGGCGGCAATGGCGGTGTTGGAATGGATCGCCTCCGAACCGCCCCGCAGGATCACGCCGTTGCCGGCCTTGATGCACAGCGCCGCTGCATCGGCGGTCACGTTCGGCCGCGCTTCGTAGATCATCGCGATCACGCCCAGCGGCACCCGCACCTTCTGCACGCGGATGCCGTTGGGGCGCACATCGTCGCGGGTGACCTGGCCCACCGGGTCGGGCAACGCGGCGACTTCGCGCAAGGCATCGGCGATCGCAGCCAGCCGCTTCGAATCCAATGCGAGGCGGTCGAGCATCGCGCTGCCCACGCCCTTGTCACGCGCGGCGGCCAGGTCCAGCGCATTGGCGGCGAGGATGGCCGCGCTGTCGGCTTCCAGTGCGGCGGCCATGCGGGTCAGCAAGGCGGCCTTGGCCGGGCCGTCGAGCTGGGCCAGGGTCTGCGCCGCCAGGCGGCATTCCATCGCGAGGGTCTTGATGTCGGACATGCGGATTTCCCGATAGGGTCAGGCGGGCAACAACACCAGGTCGTCGCGGTGAACGACGTTCTCGCCGTAGTTGTAGCCGAGCACTGATTCGATGTCGCGCGAATGGCGACCGGCCAGGCGACGTACGTCCTGCGCCGAATACTGGCTGACGCCACGAGCCACGCTGCGCTCGATGCCGTCCTGGCGGGTGCGGATCTCGACCATGTCGCCGCGGCGGAAGTCGCCTTCGGCCGCGGTCACCCCGCCCGGCAACAGCGAGGCGCCCTTCTCGGCCAACGCATGCGCCGCGCCGGCGTCGACCAGGATTGCGCCCGGCTCGACCGGCGCGTGCCGCAGCCAGTACTTGCGCGCGGCGATGCGGGTGCGCCCGGGATGCAGGCGCGTGCCGCGCAGGCGGTCGTGCCCGAGCGCGCGCAGCACTTCGCTGCTGCGGCCGTTGAACAGATAGGTTTCGATGCCGGCCGCGCCGGCCTTGGCGGCCGCTTCCAGCTTGGTGCGCATGCCGCCGGTGCCGACCCCGGCGCTGCCGCTGCCGCCGGCCATGGCGAGAATGCCGGCATCGAGCTCGCGCACTTCATTGACCGGCAGCGCATCGGGGTTCTGGCGCGGATCGGTGCTGTAGAGGCCGTCGATATCGGTGGCGATGAACAGCGCATCGGCATCGACCAGGGCGGCGACGATCGCGGCCAGGTTGTCATTGTCGCCAAGCTTGAGTTCGTCGACCGAGACGGTGTCGTTCTCGTTCACCACCGGCAGCGCGCCCAGGCGCAGCAGTTCGTTGAGGGTGGCGCGCGCGTTGAGATAGCGGCGGCGGTTGCGCAGGTCGTCGTGGGTGAGCAGCACCTGCGCCACCGGGCGCTCGAAAAAGCGTTGCCACAGCGCCATCAACTGCGCCTGGCCGAGCGCGGCCAGCGCCTGGCGCGCGGCCATCGCCGCGCCCTGCTCGGCCGCACGCGGCAGGATCGCGCGGCCGGCGGCGACGGCACCGGAGGAGACGATCACCACTTCGCGACCGGCACCCACATGGGTCGAGACGAACTGCGCCAATCCCAGCGCATAGCGCGGCGACAGACCGCCGCCATCGGCGGCGAGCAAACTGCTGCCGACCTTGAGCACCGCCCGCCGCCACGGCGGCAGCCCTTGTTCGACGAAGGGGGTGGCCAGGGGCGCGACGGGGTCGGTCATCGTGATATCCGTAAGGAACTCAGTGGGTATTCCATTCGTACACGGTCAACTCGGAAGCATCCTGCAGCACCAGCGGATCGCCTGCCACCAGCGCCTGCGCCTGCGCCAGGCTGGCCACGTGCTGCAGCACATAGGCACCGCCACTGCCATCGGCAAAGCCGCCGGTCAGCAGCAGCTTGTCCTGGGCGCGCAGCGCGGCGAGGAAATCGCGGTGCGGCTGGATCACCGCCTCGCTGAAACCCGGCTTGCGCATCGCCATGACCAGATAGTGCTTCATCGCCACACCCTCAGCCCAACGCCTGCCAGCGCGCCTGCAATGCGTCCAGGCGCAGGTCGGCCGCCGCACCCGGCGACACCCGAGCCGCCAGGCTGCCTTCCGGCGTGCGGCCCTGCCCCGCGCTGTCGGCGCTGGCCGCGGCGGCCTTGTACGCCTCGCGGAACGGCACGCCGGCCACTGCGGCCTCGACTGCGACATCGGTGGCATACATGCCCGAGTCGATCGCCGCGCGCAGGCGGTCTTCGCGCCACTCCAGGTTCGCCAACAGCGCCGGCAACAGCTCCAGTGCCGCCAGGCCGCGGCCGAAGCCGTGGAAGATCGCGCCCTTGGACGCTTGCAGGTCGCGGTGGTAGCCCGAAGGCAGCGACAGCAACTGTTCGATCTCGGTACGGGCCGCCGCCACGCTGGCGTGGGTGGCACGCATCAACTCGATGACGTCGGGATTGCGCTTGTTCGGCATGATCGAGCTGCCCGTGGTGTACTGCGCCGGCAGCGCAACGAACCCGTACTCGGCACTGGTGAAAAGCGACAGGTCCCAGGCGATCCGGCGCAGGTCCAGGGTCGCGCTGCCGAGTGCTTCGAGCGCCGCCATTTCGAACTTGCCGCGCGAAAGCTGGGCGTAGATCGGCGACACCTGCAGGCGCGCGAAGCCAAGCGCCGCGGTGGTGTGGTCGCGGTCCAGCGGCAGGTTGACGCCGTAGCCGGCGGCGGTGCCGAGCGGATTGGCGTCGATGAGCTTGAGGGTATCGGTGGCGCGAACGGCATCGTCGATGAAGGCTTCGGCCCAGCCCGCCCACCACATCCCCGCCGAAGACACCACCGCACGCTGGATATGGGTATAGCCGGGCAGCGGCAGCGCGCGCTCGGCGGCGGCGCGGTCCAGCGCCACGCGCGCCGCCTGGGCGCTGAGTTCGGCTACCCGCGCCAGCTTTTCCTTGAGCCAAAGGCGCGTGGCCACGAGCACTTGGTCGTTGCGGCTGCGGCCGGTGTGGATCTTGCGCCCGGCATCGCCCAGGCGCTCGGTCAGGCGCGCCTCGATCGCTGAATGACCATCTTCGTACTGCTCGTCGAGCACGAAGCTGCCGGCGCGCCAATCGGCGGCCAGCGTGTCGAGTTCGACCCGCAGGCCGGCCAGTTCGTCGGCCGAAAGAATGCCGATGTGCTGCAGGCCTTCGGCGTGCGCCTTGCTGGCCTGGATGTCGTGAAGGAAGAACTCGCGGTCCAGGATGACGTCGTCACCGGCCAGGAAGCGCTGGATCTGCGCGTCGACCGCGACGCCGGGTTTCTGCCAGAGGAGATTGGTCATGTGGGCCTCTTGGTGGGGCTTCTTGTGGGAGCGGCTTCAACCGCGACCGGATGGGTTCAGGTCGCGGCTGAAGCCGCTCCTACAGGTCAATGCGGAATCGCGGTCAACTCGGCCAGGCCGAGCGCGCGGTTGAGGTTCTGCAGCGCCTGGGTGGCCGCGCCCTTGAGCAGGTTGTCCAGGGTCGCCACCACCACCACGCGCTTGCCGCCCGGCGCGGTGGTGAAGCCACCGATCTGCACGCCATGGCGACCGGCGATACGGCTCACCCACGGCGCTTCGTCGACCACTTCGATCAACGGCTCGCCGGCATAGCGGACGCGGTAGCGGGCCAGGATGTCCTCGCGCTTGAGCGGCTGCTGCAGCCACAGGTTGACGGTCATGGTGATGCCACGGAAATGCGCGGCCACGTGCGGCATGAATTCCACCGGCACGCCGAGCTGGGCGCTGACTTCGCGCTCGTGCATGTGGTCGGTGAGCGCATACGGCATCAGGTTGTCGCGCAGCAGCTCGACGTTGTTCTTGTCCGAGGGCGTGGTGCCGGCGCCGGAATAGCCGGACACCCCGAAGCACTGCGGCGGACCGGCCAGTTCGCCCAGCAGCGGCGTGATCGCCAGCTGCATCGCGGTGGCGTAGCAGCCCGGGTTGCTGATGCGCTTCTGCCCGGCATAGCGCTCGCGCGTCAGTTCCGGCAGGCCGTAGTACCAACCGGCGTCGAAACGGTAGTCGGCCGAGAGGTCGACAATGATCGTCTGTGGTGCGGCTGCGTCGATGGCTTCCACGTAGGGCTGCGCCTTGCCGTTGGGCAGCGCCAGGATCACCGCGTCGACGCCTTTGCCGGCGACCGCGGCCGGATCGAGGTTTTCATAGCGAAGCTCGCCGGCATACGCATCGTTGTGCTCGGCCACGCGCTGGCCATCGAGCTCGCGCGAGGAGACGAAGGCCAGTTCAAGCTGCGGATGCGCGGCGATCAGGCGGATGAGTTCGGCGCCGGTGTGGCCACGGGCGCCGACGATGCCGACGGTAAAGGAGGTGCTCATGCGTTGGCTTCCAGGCGGAACCGCAGATGCCGGCGCGCGGCCGGCCATTCCGAGGCGAGAAGGGAGAAGATCACGGTATCGCGGATGCTGCCATCGGCATGGCGCTTGTGCCCGCGCAGCACGCCGTCCTGCTTGGCGCCGAGGCGGGCGATGGCGGCGCGCGAGGCATGGTTGAACCAGCTGGTCTCGAACACCACGCTGATGCACCCCAGCTGCTCGAACGCGTGCGCCAGCAACATCAGCTTGGTTTCGGTGTTCAGGCCGGTGCGCTGCACCGAAGGTGCATACCAGGTGTAGCCGATCGACAACCGCGGCACGTCCGCCGCCAGGTCGTAGTAGCGGGTACTGCCAACCACGTGGCCGGCGGCATTGCGGACCACGAACGGCAGCGCCGTGCCCTCGGCCTGCATGCGCAACGCCGCTTGGACGTAGGCCTCGGCTTGCGCCGGCGCCGGCACGTTGGTGTACCAGAGACGCGACAACTCGCCTTCGCCCAGCGCCGCGCGCAGTTCGCCGACATGCTCGACACGCAGGGGTTCAAGCGTGGCGTGCTGGCCGCGCAATGTCGGCGCGTCGCGCCAGTCGGCAGGCAGTAGGTCCAGTGCCATGGCTCAGCCCAGCAAGGTCGGCGTGCGGGTGTCGCAGTGGGCGACGCAGCGCTGGATCTGCTCGAAGTTCTCCAGCCCGTACCAGAACACTTTCCATTTCTCCTGCTTGATGCAGCCGTCGGACTCGGCGTAATAGAAGATGTTGACCGGATTGTTGTGGCGCGAACGCCAGAACAGGCGCGGGGTTTCCTCGCGCATCACGTTCCAGACCGCGCGGCCCAGGCCTTCGCCCTGCGCGTCGTCGAGCACGGCGAATTTGTCCAGGTAGACGCCGTCGGCCTCGTCGGTGAGGATCACCGCGGCGCGGTAGTTCTCGCTCACATAGGCGCGCAGCAAGCGGGTCTTGTCGAAGTAGTCCGGCACCAGGGTGCGGCCGAAGCTCGACTCGATCAGCTGCTGCAGCCGCGCCAGGTCCAGCTCGGCCCACGACGTCGCACGCAGCACGCGCTCGCCGCGCCGCACCAGCGTGCCCGAGCCCTTGTGGGTGAACAGTTCCTTGGCCAGGTCGGCGGGCCGGGTGATCGACACCGACGACTCCAGCGGTAGCTTGTCCAGCAGGTCCTTGATCTGTTCGATCTTCACCTTCATGCCGCCGTGTATCCACGGTTGCTCGATCAGGTGCTCGTACTCGGTGGACAGGTTGATCGAGTCGATCACCTTGCCGTTGGCGTCGAGCAGACCACCGGTGCCGGTGAGGAAGATGATCTTGTACGGCTGCAGCTCGCGCACCAACTCGTTGGCGGCGAAGTCGGCGTTGACGTTGAGGATCTGCCCGCTCGGGGTCTCGCCCAGGCTGGTGATCACCGGGATCGAGCCGGCCTGCAGGCTGGCCTCGATCGGCGCCAGGTTGACTTTGCGTACCTCGCCGACCAGGCCATAGGTATCGCGATCGAGGTACTCGGCTTCGAACACGCCCCCGGTAATGGAAGTGGCGCGCGCGCCATTCTGCTGCAGCGCCTCGACCAGCTTGAGGTTGGACTGCTGGAACACCCGGCGCACGATCGCCAGCGCTTCGGGCGAGGTCACGCGCAGGCCGTTGACGGTCTGCTTCTCGATCCCGGCGGCCGACAACTCGGCATCCAGCTGCGGGCCGGCGCCGTGCAGCACGATCGGGGTCAGCCCGACTTCCTGCAGGAACGACAGCGACGAGGTCAGCGCCTCCAGGTCGTCGCGCAGCACCGCGCCGCCGACCTTCACCACGGCGAAGCGCTTGGCGTCCAGCTGCGAAAAACGCTTGAGGTATTGGCTGATTTCCTTCGCGCTGGCCATGCTCGAGAGCAGGCGCACGATGGTCTGGCGGGTCTGTTTGTGCGGGGCGGCAGGGGACATTTCTGGCTTCAGGAGACGGGAGGAGGTGGCGCGCTCAACGAGCGCCGTTGATGATGCGATCAACCGAATCGGCGTAACGCTGCAACTGCGCCAGCGTCACCCATTCGTCGGCGGTGTGGGCTTGGGCGATGTCGCCCGGCCCGTAGACCAGCGCGGTGTAGCCGCCGGCGGAAAACAACGAGGCTTCGGTCCAGAAATCGACCGCGTTGCCGATCGGCAGGTCGAGCGCATCGGCGACATCGCGCGCGGCCAGGCGGCGCTCCTCGGCCCGGGCAATGTCACCGGAAGGCAGGCTGGGGCCGCGGAATGTTTCTTCGAAATGCGCCGCCACGGGCTCGGCGAAACCGGCGAACGTGGCCAGCAGATCGTCAACGTCCATCGACGGCAGCGGCCGGAAGCCGAAGCGCAGCTCGGCGGCGGGGGCAATCATGTTGGCCTTGATGCCGCCTTCGATGCGACCGATGTTGTAGCGCAAACCGGTCAGGCCGCCGAACCGCGCATGGGCGAGCGAATCGACATGGCCGAGGGCGCGTTCGCCCCAGCGCACCGCCTGGTGCAAGGCGCTGGCCGCTGGGTCTTGCTTGCCCGACGCATGCCCTGCCCGGCCCTGGAACCGCATCAGCACCGAGCTGATGCCGCGATGGGCCAGTACCGCCTCGCCCATCGTCGGCTCGGCCACCAGCACCGCTTCATAGGCAAGGCCACGCGCGAGAAAGGCCGCAATGCAGCGCGGATCGTTGGCCTCCTCGTCGCTGGAAAACAGGAACGCGGCATCGCCCTCGCCGGCATTGGCCGCCGCGACCAGCGCGGCCGCGGCGCCCTTGATGTCGCACACGCCCAGGCCCACCACGCGATCTTCGAGCCGACGCATCCGATGCGGATCGGCGCTCCAGTGCGGCGAATCGGGCACGGTGTCCAGGTGCACGTTGAACAGGTACTTCGGTGTACCCCGCACCGCGTACAGGCTGACCGCGCCGGCGCCGTGATCGACCACTTCGACCTGGAACCCCGGCAGGTGGGCACGCAGGTAGTCGAAGATGCCGCCCTCGGCGGCAATGGTGCGCGGCGGATTGCGGGTGTCGAAGGACACCAGTTTTTCCAGGTGCGCGAGGGTGGCGGCAAGCAGGTCGGTCATGGTTACTCGGAGCGAAGAGTCGGTGCGCGCAGTCACGCGGACGGCGTGGTGCTGTAGAGGTCGGGCCGCGAGATTTCCATCAGGCGGTCGGGGCGTGCCAGCGCGGTGAAGCCGTAGCGCGCGTACAGGTCGTGCGCGTCCCAGGTGGCGAGCATGAAGCGGCGCAAGCCCTGCAGTTGCGGATGGGCGAACACCGCGTCCAGCAACTGCTTGGAGTAGCCGCGGCCGCGCTGCGCCGGCAACACGAACACATCGGCGAGATAACCGAAGGTGGCGAAGTCGGACACCACCCGTGCGAACGCGACCTGGCCAACGCCTTCCACATAGCCGCCGAAACACAGCGAGCCTTCGATCGCGCGCGCCACCGTCTGCGCCGGAATACCGAGGCTCCAGTAAGCCTCGGTAGACAGGAACCGGTGGATCAGGGGAAAGTCCAGTTCCCCCTTGTCGGTGCTGATGCGCAGCTCGCTCATGACCTTGGGCTCAGCGGTTGACCTGGGCGTACAGGGTGGAGCTCATGCCGAACAGCTTGATGAAACCCTCGGCCTCCTCCACGCCCCAGTCGGCGGACTGCGCGTAAGTGGCGCCCTTGGCGTTGAGCAGGTGCGGCGAACGCACGGCCACCGCATCGACGCGGCCGCCGCGGGTTTCCAGCACCACTTCGCCATTGACCTTGGCCTGCGAAGACTTCAGGAAGGCCTCGATGTCGGTCTTCAGCGGGTCGTGGTAGAAGCCTTCGTACACCAGCTCCACCCACTTGCGCGCGACCTCGGGCTTGAAGCGGTTCTGCTGCTTGGTCAGCACCGCGTCTTCCAGCGCGCGGTGGGCGGCCAGCAGCGAGACCAGGCCCGGGGCTTCGAACACGATGCGGCCCTTCAGGCCGATCACGGTGTCGCCGGTGTAGACGCCACGGCCGACGCCGTACTGGGCGAAAAGCTTGTTGAGCTTGGCCAGGATCTGCGCGCCCGGCAGCGGCTTGCCGTCCAGCTCCACCGCCTCGCCTTCCACGAACTTCAAGGTCACGGTCAGCGCATCGGTCGGCCAGGCGCTACGCGGCGCGCACCAACCGCGCGCACCCTCGCCCGGCGTTTCCCACTTGTCGATCTCGCCGCCGGACATGGTCACGCCCAGCAGGTTCTCGTTGATGGTGTAGGCCTTCTGCTTGGCGCGCACGCCGAAGCCGCGCTCTTCCAGGTAC
>Ga0160435_1000480_pt1 | contig 13154 bp, 9 predicted proteins | sample HID1973K_E0MG_FD_108213 | JGI IMG/M metagenome (GOLD analysis project Ga0160435, IMG submission 108213) | Enriched mosquito-associated microbial communities from UW Madison campus, WI, USA - HID1973K_E0 MG | ecosystem: Host-associated > Arthropoda: Insects > Digestive system > Unclassified ...
ACCCCGCTGTCGCTGGGCATCGAGACCATGGGCGGCGTGTTCACCAAGATCATCGAGAAGAACACCACCATCCCGACCAAGGCCTCGCAGGTGTTCTCCACCGCCGAGGACAACCAGTCGGCCGTGACCGTGCACGTGCTGCAGGGTGAGCGCGAACAGGCCCGCTTCAACAAGTCGCTGGCCAAGTTCGACCTCTCCGGCATCGAGCCGGCGCCGCGCGGCCTGCCGCAGGTGGAAGTGTCCTTCGACATCGACGCCAACGGCATCCTGCACGTGTCGGCCAAGGACAAGAAGACCAACAAGGAACAGAAGGTCGAGATCAAGGCCGGTTCGGGCCTGTCGGACGAAGAAATCCAGCGCATGGTCGCCGACGCCGAAGCCAACCGCGAAGAAGACAAGAAGTTCCACGAGCTGGTTACCGCACGCAACCAGGCCGACGCCCTGATCCACGGCACCCGCAGTGCGATCACCGAGCACGGCAGCAAGGTCGGCGGCGATGTGATCGGCCGGGTCGAGTCGGCGCTGTCGGAGCTGGAAACGGCGATGAAGGGTGACGACAAGGGCCAGATCGAAGCCAAGACCAAGGCGCTGGAAGAGGCCGGGCAGTCGTTGTATGCCGCTGCCGCGGCGGCCGAGCAGGGCGGTGCCGCCGGCGCCGGTCCGGACGCTGGCGCGCAGGCCCGCGGCGGCGACGACGTGGTCGACGCCGAGTTCACCGAGGTCAAGGACGACAAGAAGTAAGTCGCCCTGCCGATAACCCGAAGGAGCGGTGCCCCGGCATCGCTCCTTCGCCTCGTCTGACCTTTCGTATTCCCGTGGCCGTCCTGCCGATGGCCGCCTCCACAGGTTCCTGCCGTCCTCCATGAGCAAGCGCGATTACTACGAAGTCCTGGGCGTCGCCCGTGGCGCCAGCGACGAAGAGCTGAAGAAGGCCTATCGCCGTTGCGCGATGAAGCACCACCCCGACCGCAACCCGGGTGACGCCGCGGCCGAAGCGGCGTTCAAGGAGTGCAAGGAGGCGTACGAGGTCCTGTCCGACGCCAACAAGCGGCGCGCCTACGACGCCCACGGGCATGCCGCCTTCGAGCACGGCATGGGCGGTGGCGGCGGTCCCGGCGGCCCGGACATGGGCGACATCTTCGGCGACATCTTCGGCAACATTTTCGGCGGTGGTGGTGGTGGGCGCCAGGCGCGTCGCGGCGCCGACATCGGCTATGTGATCGAGCTGGACCTGGAAGAAGCGGTCACCGGCATCGAACGCCGCATCGAAATCCCGACCCTGGTGGAGTGCGAGCCCTGCAACGGCAGCGGTTCGGAAGACGGCAAGGTCGAGATCTGCACCACCTGCGGTGGCCGTGGCCAGGTCCGCATCCAGCGGGGCATCTTCGCCATGCAGCAGAGCTGCCCGCACTGCGCCGGGCGCGGCTCGATCATCCAGAACCCCTGCCAGAGCTGCCACGGCGCCGGTCGCATCGAGGAGGAGAAGGTCCTCTCGGTGAAGATCCCGGCCGGCGTGGACAACGGCGACCGCATCCGCCTGGCCGGCGAAGGCGAAGCCGGTCCTGCCGGTACCCCGCCGGGCGACCTGTATGTGGAAGTGCGCGTGCGCGAGCACGACATCTTCCGCCGCGACGGCGACGACCTGCACTGCGAAGTGCCGATCCGCATCACCCAGGCCGCGCTCGGCGACAGCGTGCGCGTGGCCACCCTCGGCGGCGACGCGGAAATCCGCATCCCGGCCGAGACCCAGACCGGCAAGCTGTTCCGCCTGCGCGGCAAGGGCGTGCGCTCGGTACGCAGCCGCGGCCCGGGCGACCTCTACTGCCGCGTCGTGGTGGAAACCCCGGTCAACCTCACCGCCGAACAGCGCAAGTTGCTGGAGCAGTTCGAAGCGACGTTCTCGGGCGAGGAGGCGCGTAAGCATTCGCCGAAGTCGGCGACGTTTATCGATGGGGTAAAAGGTTTCTGGGACAGAATGACTTCGTAGTGCATGCCCGCATAGCGGGCTTGCACTCCCACGATTTTGCTTCGCAAAAGCGCGGGCCCCACTCATGCCTTGCCTATCCCCCGCGCCTTCGGCGCGCCCCCCTTAACAGAAGGGGGGCTTTGCTCCAGACGTTGTTCGATAGCTGGCAACGCGAGCCACGATCCGACTGAGGTGCCTGCGCGACCCGACAACTGTGCGGGAGTTGGAAAGGTTCGCGGGCTTTTCCCACAAAAGATCCAACAGAAATCATGCGGCCCGGACCCATCGCGCGGTCCTAGAATGGACGCATGAGCACACCCACAGACAGCCACCTCATCCACGGCCGCCGCCAGCGTCCCGACGGGCCCGTGCCGGTCGACGTCATCTCGGTGCAGTCGCAACTGGTCTACGGCCACGCCGGCAACAGCGCCGCGGTGCCGCCGCTGCGCGCGCTGGGCTTGCGCGTGGCCGAAGTCCCCACCACGCTGCTCAGCAACGCGCCGTTCTACAGCACGCTGCGTGGGCGCGTGCTGCCCGCCGATTGGCTGGCCGACCTGTTGCTCGGCGCCAGTGAGCGAGGCCTGGCCGCGCGTGCACGCATGCTGGTGTCCGGTTACTTCGGCAGCACCGCCAACGGTGAGGCGTTCGCCGACTGGCTCGAACGCGAGCAGCCTGGTGCATCGCAGATGCGCTATTGCCTGGACCCGGTCATCGGAGACACCCACACCGGCCCCTATGTCGAAGCCGGCCTGGAAAAAGTCTTTGCCGAACGCCTGCTGCCACGCGCCTGGCTGGTGACCCCGAACGCGTTCGAACTGGGCCGCCTCACCGGCCTGCCGAGCCTGGACCAGGAAGACGCGATCACCGCCGCACGCACGCTGCTCGCGCGCGGTCCAGAATGGGTGGTGGCGCACAGCGTCGCCGGTGCCCCCGGTGAGCTGGTGACGCTGGCGGTTGGACGCGAGGCCACGTTCCGTTGGCGCACGGCGCACTTGCCGGTCGATGTGGCCGGTACCGGCGATGTGCTGATGGCCTTGCTGGTCGGCTTCCTGTTGCGCGATGAGCCCTTCGAGGTGGCGGTGAGTCGCGCTCTGGCCGGGGTGCACGCCGCCCTGGAAGCCACCCTGGCCGCCGGTTTCGAGGAGTTCGACGTGCTCGCCGCCGCACCGGCGGCGTTGTCGCCGCCAGACCGCTTCGTCGCTGAGCGCCTGGCATGACCTTGCAGCCGGTCGTCGGCATCGTCGGCAGTGCGGGTGCCTATGGTCGCTGGCTGGCCGAATTCTTGCGCACGCGCATGGGCCTGGAGGTACTGGGCCACGACCCGGCCGACCCGGCCTCGCTCGCCGAGGAAGCATTGCTGGCGCGTGTGCAGGTGTTGATCTTCTCGGCGCCCATCCGCCTCACCCCGAGCCTGATTGCCCGCTACGTCGACATCGCCAGCGGCCGCGAGCGCGAGCAGTTGTGGCTCGACGTCACCTCGATCAAGCAGGCGCCGGTGGCGGCGATGCTGGCCTCGCAGGCCGAGGTGGTGGGCCTGCATCCGATGACCGCGCCGCCGAAGTCGCCGACCTTGAAGGGCAGGGTGATGGTGGTGTGCGAAGCGCGGCTGGCGCGCTGGCAGCCCTGGGTGAGCGCGCTGTACGCCGCCCTGGAGGCCGAACGCGTGCCCGCCACGCCCGAACACCACGACCGCGTCATGGCGTTGGTGCAGGGCATGGTCCATGCCACCCACCTGGCGCAGGCCGGCGTGCTGGGCGACTACGCGCCGCTGCTGGGCGAACTGCAGGCGCTGATGCCGTTTCGCTCGGCGTCCTTCGAACTGGATACCGCGGTGATCGCGCGCATCCTGTCGTTGAACCCATCGATCTACGAAGACATCCAGTTCGGCAACCCCTACGTGCCGGAAATGCTCGACCGGCTGCTGGCGCAACTGGCCACGCTGCGCGAGCTGGTGCGCCAGGGCGACGATGCCGCGCGCGCACGCTTTCGCGCGCAGTTCCTGCTGGCCAACCGGCAAGCGCTGGCGCCGGCCAGCCTGGAGGGAGGCAACTACAGCTACGAACGCCTGGGCTACCTGCTGGCCGACCTGACCGAGCCACTGGCCATCAGCGTCTACCTGCCAGAAGACCGCCCCGGATCGCTACGCGCGCTGCTGCACGTGTTCGAACGCCACGGCCTGAACCTGGCCTCGATCCACTCTTCGCGCACGCCCCAGGGCGAGCTGCATTTCCGTCTCGGGCTGGAGGCCGACAGCGCGCCGGCGCAACTGGACGCAGCTACGCGCGAGATCAACGACAGCGGCATCGGTCGGGTGCTGCCGCTCCGGTGAGCGGCAACGCATGCGGCAACAGTCATCCACAGGCGATGTGGATGACTGTTGCACGAAGCTGTGGATAACCGCCCGCGCGCCAACGGCCGCGAGGCTGGTTTGCTCGCTGGCGAATAAATCGCCAACGCCGGCGCGGGTCAAACGGTGGACAGTCGCAACTCGCCGCCGGTAGTGGCGAAATCCTGTCCCTGCCGAACCAGGTGGCGGCCGTCGGCCAATTCGTAGCGCGGTGTTTCCTGGCCCTGGCCGGCGCTGTTCTCGCGGAACTCGATGATGACGTACTGCTCGCCATCCGAACCGGTGGCGGGAAATTGCCGAAATGACATCTTGCTGCCTCCTTCTGGCATGCCGGCGGCTGCCGGCGGAGGCGAGAATGCGCGGGCCATTGTTACTGCGACGTGGTCAGTCGATGAATTGCAGCCGGGCCAGTTCAGCGTACAGCCCGCCTTGCGCCAGCAGCTCGGCGTGGGTGCCCTGGGCAATGATGCGGCCGCGGTCCATCACCACGATCCGGTCGGCCTTGAGCACCGTCGCCAGGCGATGGGCGATCACCAGCGTGGTACGCCCGGCCATCAGTCTTTCCAGAGCCTGTTGCACGGCCCGTTCGCTCTGCGCGTCGAGCGCGCTGGTGGCTTCGTCCAACAGCAGCACCGGCGCGTCCTTGAGCAGGGCGCGGGCAATCGCGATGCGCTGCTGCTGGCCGCCGGACAGGCGTGCACCACGCTCGCCCAGCTCGGTGTCGTAGCCCTGCGGCAGCTCGCTGATGAAACCTTCCGCCTCCGCCGCGCGCGCGGCGGCCTGCAGCTCGGCATCGTTGGCCTGCAGCCGGCCGTAGCGGATGTTGTCGGCGGCACTGGCGGCGAACAGCGCCGGTTGCTGCGGCACCAGCGCGATGTGCTCGCGCAGCGCGAGCGGGTCGAGCTGACGCAAGTCCACGCCGTCCAGCGAAACGCTGCCGGATTGCGGGTCGTGGAAGCGCAGCAGCAACGACAGCACCGTGCTCTTGCCGGCGCCCGAAGGGCCGACCAGGGCAACCGTTTCACCGGGCTGCACATGCAGGCTGAAACCATCCAGCGCGGCCTGGTCGGGCCGTTGCGGATAGCGGAACACCACGTCGTCGAAACGGATCTCGCCGCGTAGCGGCTGCGGCAAGGTCGCCGGCGTTGCCGGGACCGACAACTGCGGCTGTTCCTCCAGCAGTTCAGCAATCCGGCCCATGCCGCCGGAGGCACGTTGCAGTTCGTTCCAGACCTCGGCCAGGGCGCCGACCGAACCCCCGCCGATCAGCGCGTACAGCACGAACTGGCCCAGGGTGCCGGTGCTCATGCGGCCATCGACGACATCATGGGCGCCCATCCACAACACGGTGACGATCGCGCCGAAGAACAGGATGATCGCCACCGCGGTAACAATCGACTGCGTGCGGATGCGGCGCTTGGCCGCGCCCAGCGTGGCTTCCAGCGCGACGCCGAAGCGTTCGCGCTCGTAAGGCTCACGCGCGTGCGCCTGCACGGTGCGCACCGCGCCGAGGGTTTCGGCCGCAAGGGTGTTGGCCTCGGCGACGCGGTCCTGGCTGTTGCGCGACATCTTCTGCAGCCGGCGCGCGCCGAGCACGATCGGCAGCACCGCCAACGGAATGCCGAGCAGGGCCCAGCCGGCCAGGCGCGGGCTGGTGACGAACAGCATCACCAGGCTGCCGACTACCGTGACCGAACTGCGCAGGGCCACCGACATGGTCGAGCCGATCACCCCACGCAGTAGCTCGCTATCGGCCGACAGGCGCGACACCAACTCGCCGCTGCGGCTGCGGTCGTGGAATGCCATGTCCAGGCTGATCAGGTGGGCATACAGCCGGCCGCGCAGGTCGGCGACCACGCGCTCGCCCAGCAGCGAAACGAAGAACAGGCGCGCGGCGGTGGCAATGGCCAGCACCGCCGTTACCGCGAATGCGAGGGCGAAGGTCTGGTTGATCGCGCTGCTGGCAGTAAAGCCATGGTCGATCACCCGGCGCGCCACCGCCGGCAGTACCAGGGTGGCCGAGGACGACAGCGCCAGCGCCAGCAGCCAGGCCACGAACAGCGGCAGATGGCGGCGCACGAATGGCCACAACGCACCCAGGCTGGCGAGACGACGCAGGCCGGGGCGCGGCGCGTCCGAAGGAATGCTCATGCGGGAGGGTGCTCTTGCAGATGGACCCTGTTGCGAGTGGCGTCGCGCAGGTGGGTTTTCAAGCTGTCGAGCTGTTCGGCGGGCAAACTCAGGCGCAGCAACGCGCCGGCGGCGTCGAAATCTTCTTGCTCCTTGCTGGCCTGGTGGGCGGGCAGGGCGTTGTGGACCGCGCCCAGGTCCTCGAAACCGCAGTGCAGCCAGGCCGTGGTCATGGCGGTGATCGGCAGGCGTGGCGCCAATCGCAGGCACTCGGCGGCGGTACCGCCGTAGGCGCGCGCCAGGCCGCCGGCACCGAGCTTGATCCCGCCATACCAGCGCGTCACCACTACCACTACCCGGTCCATGCCCTGGCCATCGATGGCCGCCAGGATCGGCCGCCCGGCAGTGCCGGCCGGCTCGCCGTCATCGCTGGAGCGGTAATCGCTGCCGTGGCGGTACGCCCAGCAGTTGTGCGTGGCATCGGCCACACTCACCTGGGAGATGAAGGCCAGCGCCTCGGCGGCCTGCGCGATCGGCGCGGCCTGGGCGACAAATCGGCTGTGGCGGATTTCCTGGCGGTGGCTGGCCACGTGGGCGAGGGTCGCTGACATCCCGGCCATTCTAGCCAGTGCGCCGCGGCGGCCGATGCCCGCATGGGCTTGCGTTGCAGTCCGGCAAAGGACAAGCGGGTTATTTGTCCACTTGCAACGAGTATGCTGGCGGCCACAGGGGATCCGTCAGTCGACGGCGGACGTGGATGTCATCAATGCTGATCAGCCCTTCCGCCATGGCCCACCGCCAACGCATCGCACACGCCTGCGATCGCGCGGCCGATGTGCTGGTCGGGGTGATGCCGGCCGGCTCGTCGGTAGCGCTGGCCTGGCGCGACGGACGCCTGGACGACGAGGGCCGCGGCTGCTCGGTGCGCGCCGACGACGCCCTGCTGGGCCGCGCGGTGGCGGCGCTGTCGAGGCGCCAACCGGCGGGCAGCGAGGAATATCTGCACGTGTGGCGCAGCGCCGACGGTTTCGCGGTGTTGGCGCTGGCGTGGCGTTGCAGCGCCGAGAAAGACGAAGGACGCCTGCGGGCCTGGTTGGCGCTGGCCGAGAGTGTCGTCGGCGGGACGCTGGAGGCCGCGTTGCTGCAGGCCGAAATCGAAGACCTGGAAAAGTCCAAGCTATTGCAGCAGGCCCTGTACGAAATCGCCGACCTGGCCGGAAACGAACTCGACCTGAGCCAGATGCTGCAGCGTATCCACGCCGTGGTCGGTTCGCTGATGTACGCGGACAACTTCTATATCGTCGAGTACGACGCCTCCGCGGCGAGCATGCGCTTCCTGTACTTCGTCGACCAGCAGGACGGCTTTGTCGCCGACCCTTCGCGCACCTATCGCCGCGAAGACATCCCCAACAGCCTGACCTTCGCCTTGCTCGCCCATGGCGTGGCGCTCAGCGGGCCGTCGGACGAGCTGTCCGAGCGCTTGAACATCGCCTACGACCCCACTCGCGGCCCCGAGAGCGTGGACTGGCTGGGTGTGCCGATGCTGCGCGACGGCCACGTCGCCGGCGCGATCGTGGTGCAGAGCTACGACGAGCACATCGGTTTCAGCGAGCAGGACCGCATCCTGTTGGCCTACGTCGCCCAGCACGTGCTCACCGCCATCGACCGGCGCCAGGCCAAATTCCAGCTGGAGCGCCGGGTGGAGGAACGCACGCGCGAGCTGCAGCACGCCAACCGCGAGCTGCAGGACGAGATCACCGAGCGCAAGCGCGCCGAGAAGCTGCAACTGGCGCTGTTCCGGATCAGCGAGCTGGCCGGCGCTTCGGAAAGCCTGCAGCAGTTCTACGCCGAAGTGCACGATGTGGTCGGCGGGCTGCTGGACGCCCGCAACTTCTATATCGCGCTCATCAACGATGCCGGCGATGGCCTGGAATTCGCCTACTCGGTGGACGAGCACAACGGCATGCGACCGGCGCGCAAGTTCAGTGGCGGCCTGACCGAGTACCTGATCCAGACCCGCTCGGCCTTGCTGGCCACGCGCAGCGACATCGATTCGATGAGCGAAGCCGGCAAGCTGACCAACATCGGCGCCCAGGCCCACAGCTGGCTCGGCGTGCCGTTGTTCATCGAAAACGAAGTGGTCGGCGCGATCGTGGTGCAGAGCTATTCCTCGCAGGTCAGCTACACCCCGCACGACCAGCGCCTGCTGACCTTCGTCGCCCACAACATCGGCAACGGCCTGGCCCGCCAGCGCGCCCACGCACGTCTGCGCCAGGCCCACAGTGAACTCGAAGTGCGGGTGCTCGAACGTACCCGCGAGCTGGCCGAACTCAACGAGCAGCTGCTGAGCCAGATCGCCGAGCGCATGCGCGCCGAGCAACGGCTGACCCACCAGGCCCTGCACGACGCCCTGACCGGCCTGCCGAACCGCGCGCATCTGCTGGACCGGCTGGACGAGTCGATCCAGCGCGCAATGCACGGCGATGGCCAGGTCTTCGCCGTGCTGTTCCTCGACCTGGACCGCTTCAAGCTCGTCAACGACAGCGTCGGCCATGCCGCCGGCGACCGCATGTTGATCGAGGTGGCGCAGCGCATCGTCGCCACGGTGCGTGCCGATGATGTGGTAGCGCGGCTGGGGGGCGACGAGTTCGCCATCCTGATGCGCTGCCCGGACGGCGTGGAGGCGGCGCGCGAGCTGGCGCAACGGCTACAGGCGGTGCTTGGCCAGCCGATGTGGGTAGCTGGGCGCGAACTGTTTCCCTCCGGCAGCATGGGCGTGTCGATGTGGAACCGCCGCTATCGCACCGGCGAGGAAATGCTGCGCGACGCCGACGCGGCGATGTACCGGGCCAAGGCCCAGCTCACCGAGCGCTTCGCGGTGTTCGACGAGGCCATGCGCGAAGAAGCGCTGCGCAGCCTGGACCTGGAAGCGGACATGCGGCGTGCCCTCAACAGCCGCGATTTCCACCCGTTCTACCAGCCGATCGTGCGCCTGGAAGATGGCGTGGTCGTCGGCCACGAGGCCTTGCTGCGCTGGGAACATGAAAGCCGCGGGTTGCTGCGCCCGCATGCCTTCATCCACCTGGGCGAGGACAGCGGCCTGATCGAGCAGGTCGACTGGCAGCTCTACGAACAGGTGATCGAGCACCTGGCCCGCGGCGGTGAGCGCTACGTGTCGGTGAACGTGTCACCGCGGCATTTCCGCTCGGTCGATTTCGCCGAACGGCTGCTCGGGTTGATGGACGCGGTCGGCGCCGATCCGAATCGACTGCGCCTGGAGATCACCGAGGTTGCCTTGCTCGACGACGCGCCGCGCACTTTGTGCATCCTGCGCGCGCTGCGTGAGCGCGGCATCCTGATCCAGCTGGACGACTTCGGCACCGGCTACTCGGCCTTGTCGTACCTGCACCGCTTCCCGATATCTGCGTTGAAGATCGACCAGAGTTTTGTCGCCGGCCTGCACCAGGGCGGCGGCCAGGATTCATTGGCGCTGGTGCGCAGCATCCTGGCGCTGGCGGCGACGCTGGGGATCGAAACCGTAGGCGAGGGCATCGAGACCGAGCAGCAGTGGCGAACGTTGCGCGAGCTCGGCTGCCATTACGGCCAGGGCTATCTGCTGGGCAAGCCGCATCCGCGGCCGGAAGAGGCTTTGCAGGTTTAGTTTCGTAGTGGCTTGATGCTTGCGGTCGCGGCTGAAGCCGCTCCTACGGACAGCCCGCGCGCTACCCAGACGGAATGGTTGTAGGAGGGGCTTCAGCCCCGAGGAGCGGAGCCGCGACCTAACGCAAAGCGCTGCGCCGCTTTTCGTCTATCCACTTCGACGCCGACGCCGGTTGATACGTCCGCATCCACTCCAGCATCTGATCGATATCGCTGCCATACCACAGGTCGGCGCGCTGGTCCGGGTGCAGGAAGCGTTCTTCCACCATGCGATCGATCATGCCGATCAGCGGCGCGTAGAAACCTTCGATATCGAGGAACGCGCAGGGCTTGTTGCCGATACCGAGCTGGCGCCAGGTCAGCATCTCGAAGATTTCCTCCATCGTGCCGAAGCCGCCGGGCAGGGCGACGAAGGCATCGGAGAGATCGAACATGCGCGACTTGCGCTCATGCATCGAGCCGACGATTTCCAGCGAGGTCAGGCCGCGATGGGCCACTTCCCAGTCGGCCAGTTGCTGCGGGATAACGCCAGTTACCTCGCCACCCGCGTCCAACACTGCGTTGGCCACTGTCCCCATCAACCCGACGTTGCCGCCGCCATAGACCAGGCGCAGGCCTTCCTTGGCGATGCGGTCGCCCAGGGCGATGGCGCGTTCGCTGTAGGCCGGTTTGCTGCCGGGGTTGGAGCCGCAGTAGACGCAGATGCTTTTCATGGGAATCTTCAGCCAGAGGGAGTGGAAACGAGAACGCCGAACCTTGCGGTCCGGCGTTGCAGGAGGCGCCGGGACAGGACAACGCCTGCGCCGAAGCCTCGGTCCCGCGGTCAGTTGACCTTGTGGATCGCGCGCTTGCTCACCGCCATTGCGGCATCGTGGATCGCTTCGGAAAGCGTCGGATGGGCATGGCAGATGCGCGCCAGGTCATCGGCCGAGCCGTTGAATTCCATGGTCAGCACGCCTTCGTGCACCAGCTCGGAGACGCCCACGCCGACCAGGTGCAGGCCCAGCACGCGGTCGGTCTCGGCATGCGCGATCAGCTTCACCATACCGGCCGGCTCGGCCATCGCCACCGCGCGCGCGATTGCCGCGAACGGGAAGGTGCCGACCTTGTACGGCACGCCTTCGGCCTTGAGCTGCTGCTCGGTCTTGCCGACCCAGGCGATTTCCGGCTCGGTGTAGATCACCCACGGAATGGTGTCGAAGTTGACGTGGCCCGGCAGCCCGGCGATCAGTTCGGCCACCGCGATGCCTTCCTCGAAGCCCTTGTGCGCCAGCATCGGCCCGCGCACGCAGTCGCCAATCGCCCAGACGCCGTCGACGCCGGTGTGGCAGTGCTCATCGACCACGATCTGCCCGCGCTCGTTGAGCTGCACGCCGGTGCCTTCGGCCAGCAGGCCCTGGGTGGCGGCTTTGCGGCCGACCGCGACCAGCAGCTTGTCGACGGTCAGCGACTTCTCGCCTTCGGCGTCGGTGTAGCTGACGACCACTTCCTTCTTCTTGCCCTTGCCGCTGATTTCGGTCTTGGAAACCTTGGCGCCGAGCTTGATCTCCAAACCCTGCTTCTTGAATTCCTTGGCCGCGGCCTTGGCGATGTCGGTGTCGGCGGCGGCCAGGAAGTCCGGCAGCGCTTCGAGGATCACCACGTCCGAACCCAGGCGCTTCCACACACTGCCCAGCTCCAGGCCGATCACGCCGGCGCCAATCACTGCCAGGCGCTTGGGCACTTCGGTGAAGTCGAGCGCGCCGACGTTGTCGACGATGGTCTCGTTGTCGAACTTGGCGAACGGCAGTTCGATCGAATCCGAGCCCGGCGCCAGGATCACGTTGGTGCCCTTGAGCTCGACCTCGCTGCCGTCGTGCTGCTTGACCTTGACCACGTTGCCCGGCTGCAACTGCGCGAAACCGTAATAGGCGGTGATCTTGTTCGCCTTGAACAGCATCGCGATGCCGCCGGTGAACTGCTTGACGATCTTGTCCTTGCGGCCAACCATCGCGCCGACGTCCATCTGCGCATCCTTGAAGCTGATGCCGTGGTCGCCAAAGATGTGGCTCATGTTCCAGAACTGGCGCGAGGAATCCAGCAGCGCCTTGGACGGGACGCAGCCCACGCGCAGGCAGGTGCCGCCGAGGGCCGGTTGGCCGTCCTTGCCCAGCGCCGCATCGACGCAGGCAACCTTCAGGCCCAGCTGGGCGGCACGGATGGCGGCGTGATAGCCGGCCGGGCCGGCACCGATGACGACGACGTCGAATTGTTCAGCCATGAGAGTTCCTTCCAATCGCCCTCTCCCCTTGCGGGGAGAAGGTGGCGCAAAGCGCCGGATGAGAGCGGGCGCGATGCGCCGCGGACGGGTGACGCCTTACAGGCCGAACAGCATCCGGCCAGGGTTTTCCAGCTGGTTCTTGATGTCCACCAGGAACTGCACCGAATCCTTGCCGTCGATGATGCGGTGGTCGTAGGACAGCGCCAGGTACATCATCGGCGCGACCACGACCTGGCCGTTCTCGGCGATCGGGCGTTCCTTGATCGCGTGCATGCCCAGGATGGCGCTCTGCGGCGGGTTGATGATCGGCGTGGACAGCAACGAGCCGAAAGTGCCGCCGTTGGTCACGGTGAAGGTGCCGCCCTGCAGCTCTTCCAGGCTCAGCTTGCCGTCGCGCGCCTTCTTGGCGTAGTCGGCGATGGTCTTCTCGATGTCGGCGAAGGACATGCGCTCGACGTTGCGGATGACCGGGGTGACCAGGCCCTTGTCGGTGGACACCGCGATCGAGACGTCGGCATAGCCGTGATAGATCACGTCGTCGCCGTCGATCGAGGCGTTGACCAGCGGGAAGCGCTGCAGCGCGTTGGCCGCGGCCTTGACGAAGAAGCTCATGAAGCCGAGCTTGATGCCGTGGGCCTTGGTGAACTCGTCCTGCAGCTCCTTGCGCACGGCCGAGACCTTGGCCAGGTTGACCTCGTTGAAGGTGGTCAGCATCGCGGTCGAGTTCTTCGACTGCATCAGGCGCTCGGCGATGCGCTTGCGGATGCGGGTCATCGGCACGCGCTCTTCCG
>Ga0160435_1000482_pt1 | contig 13006 bp, 8 predicted proteins | sample HID1973K_E0MG_FD_108213 | JGI IMG/M metagenome (GOLD analysis project Ga0160435, IMG submission 108213) | Enriched mosquito-associated microbial communities from UW Madison campus, WI, USA - HID1973K_E0 MG | ecosystem: Host-associated > Arthropoda: Insects > Digestive system > Unclassified ...
AGGGCGAAGCTCCCGAGGGCTACGAGCGTCACGGTCTCGTCGACGCCTCGCTCGGCCAGGCGATCTTCAACGACACGCTCCCCAAGGGCTACCCGTTCGTGCGGGGTCAGGCCGACAAGGGCAAGCTGTCGCAGATCGTCAACAAGCTGGCCGAGGAGTACCCGAAGGTCGAGGTCGCCGCCTCGCTCGACCGGATCAAGGATGCCGGCTTCCACTGGGCCACCCGTTCGGGTGTCACCGTGGCGCTGTCGGACATCCTGACGCCGCCGAACAAGGGCGAGATCGTCGCGGGCTACGAGAAGCAGGCCGCGAAGGTCCAGGCGCAGTTCGAGAAGGGTCTCACGACCGACGCCGAGCGTCGCCAGGAGCTCATCAAGATCTGGACCGAGGCGACCGACGCCGTCCAGAAGGCGATGCGCGACAACTTCCCGGCGGAGAACACCATCAACCGCATGGTGAGCTCCGGTGCCCGTGGTAACTGGCTGCAGATCCGCAACATCGCGGGTATGCGAGGCCTGGTGAACAACCCCAAGGGTGAGATCATCCCCCGTCCGATCATCTCCTCGTACCGCGAGGGTCTGTCGGTGGCGGAGTACTTCATCGCGACGCACGGTGCCCGCAAGGGTCTGGCCGACACGGCCCTCCGTACGGCCGACTCGGGTTACCTGACGCGGCGCCTCGTCGACGTCTCGCAGGACGTCATCATCCGTGAGGACGACTGCGGCACCTCGAAGGGCCTCGAGTTCACGATCGCCGCTCCCGGCGCGGACGGCACGCTCGTGCGTGACGCCAACGTTGAGAACTCGGTGTTCGCCCGGACGCTCGCGGCCGAGGTCGTCGATGCTCAGGGCGCCGTGCTGGCCGAGGCCGGCGACGACGTGGGCGACGTGCTCATCGACAAGCTGGTCGACGGCGGCATCGAGACCATCAAGGTCCGTTCGGTGCTCACCTGCGACTCGGCCGTCGGTGTCTGCGCGAAGTGCTACGGCCGTTCGCTCGCCACCGGCAAGCTCGTCGACATCGGCGAGGCCGTCGGCATCATCGCGGCCCAGTCGATCGGTGAGCCCGGCACGCAGCTGACGATGCGTACGTTCCACACGGGTGGTTCGGCCTCCGCCGACGACATCACCCAGGGTCTGCCGCGCGTGCAGGAGCTGTTCGAGGCCCGTACCCCCAAGGGTGCGTCCCCGATCGCCGAGGCCGACGGTGTCGTCAAGATCGACGAGACCGACAAGGCCAAGAAGGTCATCCTGACGCCCGACAACGGCGACGAGCCGCACGTCTACCCGGTCCTGAAGCGTGCGACGCTCCTGGTCGAGGACGGGCAGCGGGTCACCGTCGGTCAGCCGATCCTCGTCGGAACGCTCGACCCCAAGGAGGTCATGCGCGTGCAGGGTGCTCGCGAGGTGCAGAAGTACCTCGTCGGCGGCGTGCAGGGCGTGTACCGCTCGCAGGGTGTGCCGATCCACGACAAGCACATCGAGGTCATCGTCCGTCAGATGCTGCGGAAGGTCACCGTGGTCGACCACGGCGACACCACGCTGCTGCCGGGTGAGCTCGTCGACTTCAAGCGCTACCAGCAGATCAACCGTGAGGCCGTGGCCGAGGGCAAGCGCCCCGCGTCGGGTCGCCCGGAGCTGATGGGTATCACGAAGGCGTCGCTCGCGACCGAGTCGTGGCTGTCGGCCGCGTCGTTCCAGGAGACGACCCGCGTGCTCACGCAGGCGGCCATGGAGGGCAAGAGCGACCCGCTCGTCGGCCTCAAGGAGAACGTCATCATCGGAAAGCTCATCCCCGCCGGAACGGGACTTGCGAAGTACCGCAACGTCGCCGTCGAGGCGACGGAGGAGGCCAAGAGCGAGCGGTACCCCAACCGCATCTTCGCCTCGGACGGCGCCTACAGCGACGCCGACCTGAGCTACGTCGACTTCGACAGCTTCTCGACGGACGACTTCACGCCCGGCACCTACAACTGATCGAGCCGATCGACACGGAAGGCCCGCAGGACTCGCGTCCTGCGGGCCTTCCGTGTTCCTGGCATCCGCGTGTGGCGGCTACGCGGCGGGGCTCGGGGACGAAGCGGATGCCGCGACGTACCGTGGAGGCATGGCTCGAGTCGGCGGCAGGAACACGTCCTTGGCGTGGGTCGTCGGCCTGGCCTGCGCGGCCGTCATCGGGGTGCTCGCATGGGTCGCGGCGCCCATGCTCCCCGGCGCGGCCCAGTTCGTCGGCGACCAGCTGAATCCGCCGACCTCGGAGGCGGTGGCCGGCGACGGCGACGCCGCGTCGCCGGGCGGGGTCCACGAGTGCCGCGACCTCTACGCCGACGCGCTGTGGACGTCGCTCGTGTGGACGCCGGACTCGGTGCTCACCCCGTCGACCGATGCTCCCGCGTCTTCGGCGTCGGGGGTGCTCGACGCGCTGTCGCCGCAGGTGCGCTTCACGTGCGCGTGGGTCTCGGCCGAGGGCAGCATCTCCACGACTCTCGCCGACGTCCCCGCGGATGCCGGGGCGATCGCGACGACCGCGCTGCCCGCTCTCGGCTTCGCGTGCGAGAGCGTGAAGGACCGCACGCGCTGCGCCCGCGAGCAGGAGGGGGTGCGGGAGAGCATCGAAGCCGGCGACGGTGTGTGGCTGTCGACCGTGCAGGACGGCTGGCATCCGGCGGGCTACGACACGCGCGTCGCCGACCGCGTGTGGGCGGATCTCGCGACGGACGACGACGAAGGCTAGCGCCGCGGCCAGAGCGCGGCGATGATCGCGCTGGTGTAGCCCTCGGGCGACAGGTTCGAGTACTGCGTGTCGACGATGATCCCGTCGCGGTAGTAGAGCGTCCTGCCCTGGGTGACGGGCAGGCTCTCGTGCTCCCACGTGCGCTCGCACCGCACGCCCTCGTCGGGCTCGTAGCAGGTGTACCCCTCGTTGCCGAGCGCGAACAGGGCGTCGGTGGCCTCCCGGTACGGCGCGAAGCCGATGACCGTCACGAGCCAGGTCGCGGCGGCGCCGGGCTCGCCCCACGCGCACACGCGGCTGCTGTCGGGACGGATGCCGCCGCCCATCCCCGGGGCGTTCAGGGGCACGCCGTCGAGCTCGGCGAGCACGCGGTCGGTGAGGATCGCGCGGCAGTCGTCGGGGAGGGGGGTCGTCGAGACCGACGGGCCGAAGGGGAAGTCGGCGAGCTCGGGACCGGTGGGCGTCGCCGAGGCCTCGGGCGACGGTGCCGTGGTCGTGGTCGAGGGCGTCGGCGCGGGGGAGCCCGTACAGGCGCTCAGCAGCAGAGCGGATGCCAGGACCGCACCCGCCGCACCGGTCGATCGCGCGGGCGACCCGCGGCGACGCGCGCCCGACGGGGCGGGGGCGGGCCGGGGGCGGCGGACGGAGGTGAGGCGGAGCATTCCGACACGATACGCATACGAACGCGCGCCCGGGTGCAGACACGTCGGCACGCCTTCGCGCCGTCGCGGATGCCGCGCGTTACGCTCACAGTCGAGCGGTGGCGCGCGCCTCCGCGTGAGGAGCACACCGCACATGAGCGATCCCCGTACCGGCGAGCCCGCAGAGCAGCCGACGCCCGCTGATGAGGCCACGCACGTGGACGACGTCGTCGGCCGCGCCAACGAGGGCCTCGCCGAGGCCGAGGCGGCCTCGCGCGACGCGGTGGCCCCCGAGGAGCTGGAAGCAGCCCACCACGACCTCTCCTACATCGAAGCGGCCGGCCCCGAGCCGGAGCCGGCGGCCGCCTCCGCGCCGCACACGGCATCCGACGAGACCGCCGTCATCACCCCGAGCGAGCCCGTGGTCGCCGAGCACGTCTCGCCCGCGGCCGAGACCACGGTCGTCGCCGCGCCCGTCGCGACCACTGCGACCGCGGCGACCGCGGCGCCAGAGCCGGCGCCCCAGCCGATCTTCGTCCAGGCTCCCGAGGCTCCGCGCCCGCGCGGCAACCGCGGTGCCGCCGGTGCCATCGGCCTGCTCGCGGCGCTCGTCTTCGCCCTCCTCTACCTCGCCGCCGCGCTCGGCCTGGGTGCCGCCTCGGGCGACATCACGACCGGCAATGTCGGTCAGGAGCTGACCGCCGCGGTGACGTCGTGGTGGTTCTGGGTCCCGGTCGCCGTCTTCTTCCTCGGCTTCTGGCTGCTGGGCGCCATCATCAACCGCGGGCGCTGGGGCCAGTGGGTCGTCCTCGGTCTGCTCGTCGGCGCCGTGTCGTACGGCGGTCACCTGCTCGGCCAGCTCGTCGAGGCGCCGTTCTGGACGCTGACGGCCAGCCAGGGCGCCGACCTCGTCGAAGAGCAGCTCCTCGCTCCGCTCGCGATCGTCGCCTTCATCCTGGGTCGCGAGATCACCATCTGGTTCGGCGCCTGGGTCGCCGCGCGCGGCGCGCGCGTCACCGAGCTCAACAACGAGGCGCAGCGCGAGTACGAGCGCACGCTCGAGGCGGGTCCGCAGCTGCACCGGCTGTGACCCCGTCGGCCCCGCGATGACCGCGTCGCCGGATCCGGCCTCCTCCGGACCCGTGCGCCCGGTCGCGGCGCTCGCGTACACGGCGGCGGGGTACGTCGCGCTGGTGATCGCGGGCTTCGGCGTCACCAGCCTCCTGACGGATGCCGAGGTGATCGCCGTCCCGGGACTCGGTGCCATGCCGGGCGCCGCGGGGGTCGCGGCGTCGACCGTCGCCTTCGTCGTCGCGACGTGGTTCGCCGTGCGGGCGGAGCGGCCGTCGTACGGTGCGGTCGCGGCTGTCGTCCCGGCCGTGTTCCTCTCCCACCTCGCCGGCGTGTGGGTCGGCGCACTCCTGTCGGGCACGGATCCCGCGCGCGCGACGGCGGCCGTCGGCGCCTTCGCGACGAGCGCGTTCGCGATGGTCCTCGTGGCATCCGCCTTCGTGTGCGGCTGGGCGGCAGTGGCCCTCGTTAGGACCCGCGCCTCGCGGCCGCGCTGGCCGTGGGAGCGGGACGACGAGGAGCTCTGACCTGCGCAGCGCGTGCCCCGCCGCGCGCGCGACGGCGGAAATCCCCCGGTGGGGCTCCGGACAGGGGACAATGGTGCCCGTGGAGCGGTCGATCGAGACCCAGGTCAGCCAGGCGGTGGACGCCTGGCTGAAGTGGTTGCCCCGATGGGAGCCCGCGACCCACCGCGGTCGCGTCGCCCCGTGCCGCCGCTGCTTCGGCTCGCCGGTGCTGTCTGCGGCCGGGCTCGGAGCGGACGTTCCCCACGGCGTGCAGCACGGGCTGTCGACGCGCATCAAGACGATCGTCGACCACGCGGTCGCCGAGTACACGTCGCGGAACCTCCCGATGCTCCAGGTGGAGCTCGACCAGCAGTCGGCGCGCAACCGCGCGCGCAGCTACCGTCCGGCGGAGGGACTGGACCCCGAGTTCGAGGGCCTGCCGCTGGATCCGGATCCCGTTCCCGGAGCGCCCTTCCTCTTCACGATCTCCGGGCTCGCCGACGAGGAGAACGCCGACATCCCGGCGCTTCCGCCCCTTTCCGACGAGGCGAAGGCGGCGCTGCGCCAGGAGGTCGGGCTCGCCGACGACTACGCGAACATGGTGGGCCGCGAGGTGTGCACGATCCTGCTCCATCACCGCCTCCGCATCCAGGCGGCGGTGGGGCAGTATGTGGAGCCGCAGATCGCCGCCATGCTCGAGGAGCTGACGAAGTCGCTCGACGCCCCCTTCGACCCCGGGGCCGATCCGGGGCTGCCGGACCTCTGAGCGGGCGCCGACCGCCGAAATGGGGACGTGGTTACGCCGGACCGGGCCATAAGGTGGAGGTCATGAGCCCGACGATCGACTCTTCGCTGGCGCCCCTCGTGGGACTGCTGGCCTTCGTCATCGGCATCGCCCTGTACGTGTGGATGGCGCTGGCACTGTCGGCGATGTTCCGCAAGATGGGCGAGGAGCCCTGGAAGGGCTGGGTGCCGTTCCTGAATCAGGCGACCGTCCTGCGCTGGGGCGGGTTCTCGCCGCTGCTGGTGCTGCTCCTGCTGGTTCCGATCGTCGGCCCGATCATCGTGCTCGTCCTCCTGGTGATCTCCGCGCACCGCATCAACCCCGGCTTCGGCTACGGCACGGGGATGACCGTGCTGGCCGCCGTGCTGTTCGTCGTCTGGGCGAGCATCCTCGGCTTCGGCCCGTCGCCCTGGCGGGGATCCCGCCAGTCGATGGCGCCCGCCGGCGCGCCCCTTCCGACGGGGATGCCGCCCGCGCCGCCCCTGCCTCCGCTCCCGCCGTCCAGCGCGGCGTACGCGGCCGCGGCGACGACCACGGGCACCGGCTTCCCGGCCGCGCCGCCGCTTCCCACTGCGTTCCCGGCCGCCCCGGCCGCCTTCCCCGCCGCGGCGGCGGCGTTCCCCGTCGCCCCCGTCGCCGACCCGCTCGCCGCGCAGCCGGTCACCCTCGCCCCGCCCGCGCCGGCCGGTGTCCCCGGAGGCAGCGCGATCCCCGCCGGATGGGCTCCGCCCGCCGCTCCCGCCCCCTCGGCGCCCGGCGCGGACGACGAGCCCGACATCGCGGCGTGGCCGTCGGAGATCGACGACGTCTCGGCCGTATCGCCCTCGCCCTTCCCACCGAGCGCTGCCGCGCCGGCGGGCCCCCGCCGCGCGTCCGCACCCGGTGCGGAGCCCGTGGCATCCGCACCTGCGCCGAGCGAGGCGGACAACGCCGGACTCATCTCGTTCGTGCCGGGTCGCCGATCGGTCGAGCCGGAGCCGGTCACCCGCACACCCGTGACCGCCCCGATCGAGACGCCGCTGCCCTCGCGCGCCGCGCGAGCGGAGTCCGACGACGCGTTCCCCGAGCTGTCGGGCGAGGTGTCCGCGGTCGTCGGGTCGCCGGTCGCCGGCACGCCGCTGTCGGCGCGATCCTCGGTCGCCGCCCAGCAGCGCGTCCAGCAGGATGCCGATCAGTCCGGCGGGCCGGAACAGGGACGCGTCGCGGACGCGCCCGTGGCGCTCCCGGACGAGGACGAGGTCGACCAGACCGTGATGGTCCGGCGGAAGAAGATCACCTGGCAGCTCGTCCCGGCGTCCGGAGCATCCGTCCCGCTCGCAGCGGACGTCGTGATCCTGGGCCGTCGCCCCGCGGGCGACCCCGCGTTCCCGCAGGCGCAGCTGATCGCGGTGCAGGATGACGCGCGCACGGTCTCGAAGACCCACGCGCGACTGGAACTCCGCGGCGAGCGGTGGCTCGTGACCGACCTCGGCTCGACCAACGGCGTGCTTCTGCGCACGCTCATGGGCGAGGAGATCGAGGTCGAGCCGGGCACCGAGCTCGAGGCCGGTGAGCGGTTCTTCCTGGGCGACGAAGAGTTCCACCTGCAGCACGACTGAGCCCTCCGCCGTCGACCACCCCCGAGGAGCATCGATGACCGACGTCCCCGTGGACGCCGCCCCGACGACCGACGCGTCCGGCGACCTCGCCGCGCGCCTGGGTCTCGTCTCCGCCGCGCCCGGCGTCCGCACGTGGGCGTTCCTCATCGACCTGATGGTGCTGGCGCTGCTCGCCGCGCCGGCGATCGTGGGGATCGTGATCGACGTCCCCGTCGTCACCACGATCCTGATCATCGTCGGCGCCGCCCTCCCGGTGCTGTTCGGTCTTCTGCAGCTCGTGCTCCACGGCCGCCGCGGCGTCACCGTAGGCAAGGCCTCGATGCGGCTGCGCTCGGTGCAGGTCGACGCGTTCACGCGGCCGGGCTTCTGGCGCATCGTGCTGCGTGCCCTGGTCCTGGGTGTCTCGGGCCTGGTCCCCGTGATCGGACCGGTCGTGCTCCTCACCTCGAACCTGTGGGACCCGCGCGGGCGGAGCGTGCTCGACCGGATCGCCCGCTGCTGGCTCCTCGATGTCCGGGCGGGCATCGACCCGTTCGACGAGGCGCAGCTGCGCCGTGCCCGCCGTGCGCTCGAGCAGCCCGACCGCGACGTGTCGGAGCACCTGCCCTCGCTCGCGACGGTCGCGACCGGCGACCGTCCGCACCTCGAGGAGCGCCGCTCGCGCGCGGGGATCGTCGGGGTCTCGCGGCAGACGTGGAGCGAGCGCCCCGACGTCCCGGCGCCCGCCGTGTCGGCGGTCGCCGATCCCGCCGCGCCCTTCCTCGTGTTCGAAGACGGCTCCACGGTGATCGTCCCCTCGTACGGCTTCATCGGACGGATGCCGGAGGCCCCGCCCGGCCGGCCCGCCGACGTCCTCATCACCCTCGAGGACCCCCAGCTGCTGCTGTCGAAGACCCACCTGGCGTTCGGCGTCGAGGACGGGACCGTGTGGCTGCTCGATCAGGGATCGAGCAACGGCACCGCGGTCGTGGGCGCTGACGGGACCGACGCGCCGCTCCCCGCGGGCTCGCGCGTCGCCGTGGCCCACGGCACGGTCGTCCGGGTCGGCAGTCGGATGTTCCAGGTGCGGTACGGAGGACTCGGCGCATGAAGATCAAGCTCGCCCTGCGCCGGGAGTCGGCGCCGTCGGTCGACGTCATCGTCACCGCGGATGCCACGGCCACCGTCGAGGACGTCGCCCGCTCTCTCATCGACCCGGCGCGCATCTCGCCGACGGCGACGCCGACGCTCCTCGTCGCCCCGCCGGCCGGGGAGCCTATCCAGCTCGATCCGACCGCCCTCGTCGGCGACGCCCCCGTCGGCTCCGGCTTCGACGCGTCGGTCGTGCCGGCGACGGTCGAGGCCTATGCCGCCGGCGGCGAGACCGCCGCGGTGCTCCAGGTCCTCAACGGGCCGGAGGCGGGGCGGGTCGTCCCGCTCCCACGCGGCACGACGATCGTCGGGCGCGTCGAGCCCGCCCACCTCGTGCTGTCCGACCCGCAGGTCTCCAAGCGCCACGCGCGCATCGAGATCGACCAGGAGATCGAGGTCATCGATCTGAACTCCGCCAACGGGCTCCTCGTCGACGGGGGCCTCGTCCAGCGCGTGCGCGTGCTGCCGGGTCAGGTCATCACGATCGGCGCCACCGATGTCACGTTCATCAAGACCGAGAGTGCTCCCGGTCTCGAGGACGACCGTGTCCTGGAGCGCGGCGGCACCCTGCTGTTCAACCGCTCGCCGCGCGTCGAGAAGCGGTACGCGGGACGCGAGCACAAGCATCCGGTGATCCCCGTCGAGGCCGATCCTCGCATCTTCCCGTGGCCGATGGTGGCGGCGCCGGTGATGCTCGGCTTCGCGATGTACGGCTTCACGCAGCGTCCCTCGTCGCTCCTGATCGTCTTCATGGCGCCGCTCATGATGCTCGGCAACTTCATCGGGCAGCGGACCCAGCAGGGCAAGAAGCTGCGGCTCGAGATCGCCACGTTCGAGCGTCAGATCGACGAGCTCGAGGACGCGCTGGCCGCCGAGGAGGTGGTCGAGCGCGAACGCCGCCGTGAGGAGGCGCCCCCGACGGCGACCATCTACGAGCAGGCGATGCGGCTCGGACCGCTGCTGTGGACGCGGCGTCCGGAGCACTGGAACTTCCTGTCTCTGCGACTCGGATCGGGCACGACCGCCAGCCGCAACAGCGTCCAGGAGGTGAACGACCAACGTGGGATCGCCGAGTACGCCGACCGCGTGACGGTCGTCCGCGACCGATTCGCGCAGATCGAGGATGTGCCGCTCATCGAGCTGCTGCCCTCGGCGGGGGCCATCGGGCTCGCGGGACCCCGTCAGCCGGTCGGCGACGTGCTGCGCAGCCTCGGCGTGCAGCTGTTCGGCCTCCACGCGCCCAACGAGGTCATCACCGCGGCGATCGTCGACCCGGCGTGGACGCCCGACGTGGAGTGGATGAAGTGGCTGCCGCACACGACCAGCCCGCAGTCGCCGTTCGCCGAGATCGCCCTCGCCGACAGCCAGTCCGCGGGCACCGTGCTGCTGAACGCGCTCGAGGAGGCGATCCTCGAGCGCCTGTCGGGATCGCCCGCGCACCGTGGACCGCTTTCGCCGCAGGACACCTCGATGGAGGCCGGCAAGCACGTGGGCGAACGGCCGTCCGAGCGGTCCAAGACCGCCGGCGACGTCGCACTCGTCCTCTTCGTCACCAATGATGCGCCCGTCGACCGCGCCCGCCTCACCCAGCTGATCGAACGCGGTCCGGATGCCGGGGTGTACACGGTGTTCGTCGCTCCGACCGTGGAGTCCCTCCCGGCCGCCTGCCGCACGTACCTCGACGTCACCGAGGGCCTCGACAAGGCCTCCGTGGGCTGGGTGCGATCGGGCGAGCGGATCGACGACGTGACGGTCGAGGGCGTCTCGCGCGAATACGCGGAGCACTTCGCCAAGCGCCTCGCGCCGGTCGTCGACTCGAGCTCGGTCGCCCCCGACTCCTCCGACCTCCCGCAGAGCGTGTCGCTCCTGCGCCTGGTCGGTACGGACCGGGCGGCCGAGACGTCGGCGGTGCTCGAGCGGTGGCGCCAGAACGCATCGATCATCGACCGGACGCGGACGCCGCGTCCGCGGCTCAAGCGTGCGGGGACGCTCAAGGCGTACATCGGGCAGGGGAGCCCGGATGCCATGTCCCTCGACCTGCGCACGCAGGGCCCGCACGCTCTCGTCGGCGGCACCACGGGTTCGGGCAAGAGCGAGTTCCTCCAGGCATGGGTCCTCGGCATGGCCGCGGAGTACAGCCCCGACCGCGTCACGTTCCTGTTCGTCGACTACAAGGGCGGGTCGGCCTTCGCCGACTGCGTCGAGCTGCCGCACTGCGTGGGCCTGGTGACCGACCTGAGCCCCCACCTCGTGCGGCGGGCGCTCACGAGCCTGCGGGCCGAGCTCCACCACCGGGAGCACCTCTTCAACCGCAAGAAGGCGAAGGACCTCCTCGAGCTCGAGAAGCGGCAGGACCCCGACACCCCGCCGGCTCTCGTCCTCGTGATCGACGAGTTCGCCGCCCTCGCCACCGAGGTGCCGGAGTTCGTCGACGGCGTCGTCGACATCGCCCAGCGCGGGCGGTCGCTCGGCATCCACCTCATCATGGCCACCCAGCGCCCGGCCGGCGTCATCAAAGACAACCTCCGCGCGAACACCAACCTGCGCGTCGCGCTGCGGATGGCCGATGCGGCGGATTCCAACGACGTCGTCGGCGACGTCGTGGCGTCGACCTTCGACCCGTCGATCCCGGGCCGCGGCATCGCGAAGACGGGCCCCGGGCGTCTCGTCCCCTTCCAGTCGGCGTACGCCGGCGGGTGGACGACCGACGAGCCCGACCGCGCGCAGGTCCGGGTCGCCGAGCTCCGCTTCGGATCGGTCACCCTGTGGGAGCGCGAGGACGGGCGGGGCGAGTCCGACACCCACGACGAGGATCTCGGGCCGAACGATCAGAAGCGGCTCGTGGCGAACCTCGTGGCCGCCACCACCGAGGCTGGGCTGCCGGTGCCGCGCCGGCCGTGGCTCGACGACCTCGCGACCACGATCGACCTGCGGAGCCTTCCGCTCGAGGGCGACGGCCGCATCCCGCTGGGCCTCGCGGACATCCCGCAGCGGCAGTTGCAGGAGGCCGTCTCGTTCCTGCCCGACACCGACGGTCACCTCCTCATCTACGGCACGAGCGGGGCGGGCAAGTCCGTCGCCCTGCGCTCGATCGGCATCGCCGCCGGCGCCCGTCCGGAGGCGGGCCGCGCGGCCGTCTACGGCATCGACTTCGGAACCGGGGCGCTGCGGTCGCTCGAGGTCATGCCGCACGTCGGCTCGGTCGTCTCCGGCGACGACGTCGAGCGCGTCCAGCGCCTGCTCCGGACGCTCCGAGGCATGCTCGACGACCGCGCGAAGCGCTTCTCGGAGGCGGGTGCCGCGTCGCTCACCGAGTACCGGACGATCACCGGCGACAACCAGGAGCCCCGCATCCTCCTCCTCCTCGACGGGTTCGGCGTCTTCAAGCAGGACTGGGAGACCGTCTCGGCCCGGTCGCCGTTCTACGCGATCTTCATGCGGATCCTCGGCGAGGGTCGCCCGCTCGGCATCCACGTCGTCGCGACCGCCGACCGCTACGGCGCGGTGCCCACCGCGGTGAGCGCCAACGTCACGAAGCGGATCGTCCTGCGCATGTCCGATGAGGGCGCCTACGCGATCCTCGGGGTGCCCAAGGACGTGCTCAGCGAGCGGAGCGTCCCCGGACGCGCCATCGTCGACGGGCTGGAGACCCAGATCGCCGTCATCGGCGGGACGACCAACGTGGCCGAGCAGAACGCGGCCGGCGCGGAGTTCGCGCGCGATCTGCGGGCGCGCGGCGCGGTCGAGGCGCGGAACATCGGGTCTCTCCCGACCGAGCTGGAGCCGGCATCCTTGCCCGACCGCGTCGACGACCTGCCGGTGCTGGGCATCGGCGACGACACGCTCGGGCCGAAGGGCTTCGAGCCGGTCGGCACGTTCGTCGTCGCGGGTCCGCCGCAGTCGGGCAAGACGACGGCGCTGCGCGCGATCGTCGGCGCACTCGAGCGTTTCGACCCGCAGGCGGAGCTCTTCCACATCGGCGGGCGCCGCGCGGCGCTGCGCGACCTCCGTTCGTGGCGGAGGGCCGCGACGGGTATCGAGGACGTCCGGGCGCTCGCGAAGGAGCTGAAGGACATCGTCTCGGACGAGACGATCCCGACGCGCATCGTCGTCGTGGTCGAGAACGTCACCGAGTTCGGCGACACGGATGCCGAGCGGCCGCTGAAGGAGCTGTTCCAGGCGATCAACCGGAGCGACCACTTCCTCGTGGCCGACGGCGACGTGACGCAGCTTTCGGGCGGCTACGGTCTCATCGGGGAGCTGAAGGCGGGCCGCCACGGCATCGCGCTGCGCCCCGAGACGTACGACGGCGAGTCGCTCTTCAAGGTGCCGTTCCCGAAGGTGCAGCGGCACGAGTTCCCGGCCGGACGCGGACTCTTCGTCGAGAACGGCCGGTTCGTCACCGTGCAGCTGCCGCTTCCGGAGTAGGGGACCGATTGGGGAGTTCTCCCCATTGGTGCGGGGGTGGGGTGTTTCGTAGCCTGGGGGTGCCGGGTGGTCCGGTGTTTCTGAGAGGGAGATGGATCGATGGCTGATTTCAAG